>Ga0307285_10000235_pt1 | contig 12282 bp, 11 predicted proteins | sample ER_DNA_139_FD_194476 | JGI IMG/M metagenome (GOLD analysis project Ga0307285, IMG submission 194476) | Bulk soil microbial communities from the East River watershed near Crested Butte, Colorado, United States - ER_DNA_139 | ecosystem: Environmental > Terrestrial > Soil > Floodplain | place... | reverse complement strand
GTCTCGAGCCTGGACGACCAACGCCGTACGGGCCGGTGCTTCTCTGGGATCAACGACGACGGCTCGCGGATCATCTTCCGCCTGGGTGAGTGAGGGTCCCGCCCTGACATAGGACTCTTCGCCGGCGTATTCGGGATCGATCCAGGAGAGCGAGTCCAGCGGCAGGCGTGATCCGGCCGACGTATCGCCCGGAACAAGAACCAGCCGACCGCGTCGGGTCTTCCAGGCTGGACTCGCCCATCCTTCGCCAAACCATGAAGGAAGCAATGGCAACACCCAGGCTGCCACCTCGACCTCGGCGCCATCCATCGTGCTGACGAGTTCTAGATCGGGCTGTTCCGGATCGAACGCCGGCCGCGGGCCGATCGGCTGGCTCAGGTCTGCAGCCAGTTGTGCCAACGGATCTTCGAAGGCCGGCTGCAGCTGCTTGTCGGGAAGTCCGAAGTCCGCCGTTATTGCTCTGGCCAGATGCTTGGCCGCGGCGGCCGCGTCTGGATCTGCCTGGGCGGCATCCAATGGATCGGCGAGCAGTGTCGAGTCACTCCACAACGGCTCGCCGTCGGCTCGCCAGATGAGGCCGATTTGCCAACGAGGCAGCTGCTCACCGGGATACCACTTGCCCTCGCCGCGCTGGACCAAGCCACCTTTGGCGTAGCGGTCCTGCAGCGCTGCCGCGAGGCGATTCGCTATCTCGCGCTTCTCGGGGCCGTCGGCGGCGACCGTCCATTGAGCCGATGTCATGTCTTCGGCAGAGACGAACGTCGGCTCGCCGCCCATGGTGAGCTCAAGACCTGCTGCATGCAGTCGCTGATCAACGGCCTCACCGAGATGCTGAATGCGATCGACCTGAGCGTCTGTATACGGCAACGTCGTGCGCAGCTCCTGTTGCACACGCCCGACGTGGTTGGCGAACTCCATCCTCGTTTCAGATGGCTCGGTTGCACCGGTGATCGCGGCCGCAGAAGCCGGGTGCGGCGTGGCCGCAAGCGGAATGTGACCCTCTCCGGCGAACAGCGCGGACGTGGGGTCAAGCCCGATCCAGCCGGCTCCAGGGATGTACACCTCCGCCCACGCGTGCAGGTCAGTGAAGTCCTCCGTTGGGCCGCTCGGCCCATCCAAACTCGGTTGATCCGCGGCAAGCTGGACCAGGTAGCCGGAGACGAAGCGAGCCGCCAGCCCTCGGTGCCGTAGCGCGTTCACCAGTAGCCAAGACGAGTCCCGGCAGGAGCCGATCTGCCGGGTGAGCGTCTCGTCAGGGGTCTGGACGCCAGCTTCCATCCGGGTGGAATAGCCGATATCGCCAAGGACGGCAGCGTTCAGAGCTGCGAGAAACTGAACGGTCGGTTGCTCATCTGTCGGCAGCGGCCCGGTGCCAGTGATCCACTCATCAAAGATCGGGCCGCGCGCTGAGGCTGGGATATCCAGATACGGCTTCAGATCAGCGGCGAGCTCGTCGGGATACCGAAACGGGTAATTCTGTGCGTACTCCTCGATGAAGAAGTCGAACGGATTGATCGCGCGCATGTCGGCCACCATGCCGACGGTGATCTCCAGCTCGCTGGCTTTGCTGGGGAAGACCACGCGGGCCACATAGTTGCCGAAGGGGTCCTGCTGCCAGTTGATGAAGTGGTCAGCTGGGGAAATTGTCAGCGAATAGGCCTCGATAGGCGTACGCGCATGAGGAGCAGGACGGAGTCGGATAACGTGCGGCCCGATCCCGATCGGCCGGTCGAACCGGTAAGTCGTGCGGTGTTCGAGCGCGATCTTCATCCAGTGTCGTGTCTCCTAGGTTCCTTTGCGGTTGGCGTCGTTCAGGTGCGTGGATCGCAAGGCCGACGAGGGAGGGATACCGGGTCGTATGAAGGCCGAGGAGAACGCCGCGCGGTGCGTGCCTGCGCGGCGCGAACCGTGAAGAGACCTAGGAGACACCTCCCTCACAACTGCAGTGATCTAGTACCGGTAGTGATCGGACTTATACGGCCCGTCGACATCGACGCCTAGGTAGGCAGCTTGCTTGGGCGTGAGCTCGGTCAAGTTGACGCCAAGTGCGTCCAAATGCAGCCGAGCGACGGCCTCGTCGAGGTGCTTGGGCAGCGTGTATACCCCGAGCGGATACCTCTCGGGCTTGGTGAAGAGCTCGATCTGGGCAAGCACTTGGTTGGTGAAGGAGTTGCTCATCACAAAGCTCGGGTGCCCGGTGGCGTTGCCCAGGTTCATCAGTCGGCCTTCGCTGAGCACGATGATGCTGTGGGTCTCCCCGGACGCGGCTCCGCCAGGACGCGATTCATTGCCATTCTCCGCAAACTGCCACTCGTCCACCTGCGGCTTGATGTTGATCTTGGTAGCGGTGGGCAACGCTGCCAGGCCGGCGATGTCGATCTCGTTGTCGAAGTGCCCGATGTTGCACACGATCGCCTGGTGCCTCATGCGTTGCATCTGATCGGCGGTGATGACATCGCGGCAGCCGGTTGCAGTGACGTAGATGTCGGCGATGTCGAGGACGTCCTCAAGCCTGGTCACCTGGAAGCCGTCCATCGCTGCCTGCAGCGCGCAGATCGGGTCAACCTCGGTGATGATCACTCGAGCCCCCTGACCGCGAAGTGACTCCGCGCACCCCTTGCCGACGTCGCCGTACCCGCAGACGACCGCGACCTTGCCACCGATCAAGACATCGGTGGCGCGGTTGAGGCCATCGATCAGTGAGTGGCGAACGCCGTACTTGTTGTCGAATTTCGACTTGGTCACCGAGTCGTTGACATTGATGGCGGGGAACAGCAGAGTGCCGGCGCGCATCATCTCGTACAGCCGATGGACGCCAGTGGTGGTCTCCTCAGTCACACCTTTGATGGCATTCGCGACCTCGATCCACGATCGTCCCTCGGCAAGCGTCTGGCGGAGCAGCTCCAGAAACACGCCCCATTCGGCAGAGTCCTCCGCTCCTGCCTCTGGTACCTCGCCGGCCTTCTCCGCCTCTGCGCCCTTGTGTACGAGCATGGTGGCGTCGCCACCGTCGTCGAGGATCATGTTGGCCAACTCGTCGTCCGGCCAGCTGAGGATCTGGTTCGTGCACCACCAGTACTCCTCCAAGGTCTCGCCCTTCCAAGCAAAGACCGGTACGCCCTTCAGGTCGTCTGGCGTGCCGTCGGGCCCGACCACCACTGCGGCGGCGGCATGGTCCTGAGTGGAAAAGATGTTGCAGCTCGCCCACCGAACCTCAGCGCCCAAGGCCACGAGGGTCTCGATCAGGACCGCCGTCTGCACCGTCATGTGCAAAGATCCGGCAATCTTGGCTCCAGCCAGCGGCTTGGACTCCCCGTACTGCGCGCGCATGGCCATCAGCCCGGGCATCTCGTGCTCGGCAAGGCTGATCTCCTTGCGGCCAAAGTCGGCGAGGGTCAGATCGGCAACGCGAAAATCCATAGGTGGAAGCCTAGGGGAGGCATCCCCCATCCAAGGAATCGCAGATGCACTGAGCGGGTGGGCTCGATCACAGGATCCGACGCCAAAGCCTCAGGAATCTCGGAAGGGTACGTCTTACAGCACAGCCGTTAAAACGACCGGCCCAGACACTTCGGAGACGTACGTCGTCCAGCACAGCCGTCGAAACGACCGGCCCAGACACTTCGGAGACGTACGTCGTCCAGCACAGCCGTCGAAACGTCCGCGTGCCTGGGCGTAGTCAGAACCATGCAACTAATGGCTGGGCGCAGCGGGCTGCTCCGGCCGCTCGGCTGGCACATAGTTCGGGTCGTAGATGTCCGGCTCCAGGTAGAGCGCGGTGACCATCGGCTCGGCCTCGCGAATGTTGCTCTCGGCTCGATCGATCGTCTCGGTCACTTCTAATGCCGTGTCGCAGGGGACGACAGCGATCTTGGCGGCGACCAGGACCTCCTCCGGACCGAGATGCAGTGTCTTCATGTGAATGATCCGCTCGATGCCCGGCGTGTTGGTCAGCGCTTGCTCTATCCGACGAACCGCCTCTGGGCTCGCTGCCTCGCCTAGTAGCAGGCTCTTGGTCTCCACGGCGAGCGTTATCGCGACCGCAACCAGCAGCAAACCGATCATTGCCGTGCCGATCACGTCGAAGATGCCGTTGTGAGTCAGCAATGTCATCCCGACACCGAACAGCGCAAAGATCAATCCCACCAGCGCGGCAAAGTCCTCGAGCAGGATCACGGGGAGCTCGGGTGCCTTCGCGGCCCGGATGTACTTGCTCCAGCGTTGCTTGCCGCGGGTCTTGTTGGACTCCCGGATGGCCGTACGGAAGGAAAAACTCTCGGCGATGATCGCTGCCACCAAGATCACGATTGGAACCCACCACCAGCGGCTCTCCAGCAGCTCGTTCGGATGGCCCTCTGCAATCTCGTGCCACTTGTGGTAGGCCTCGTACAGCGCGAACAGGCCGCCGACGCTGAACAAAACTACGGAGACGATGAAGCCGAAAACGTAGCGCTCCCGGCCGTAGCCGAACGGATGCTCCGCGGTGGCACCCCGTTTCGAACGCCGGCCGCCAACCAGTAACAGCACTTGGTTGCCCGAGTCGGCAACGGAGTGGATCGCTTCCGCGAGCATCGATGAGGCGCCGGTCAGTGCCCAGGCTGCAAACTTGGTCACCGCGATGAACGCGTTGGCGAGCAAGGCTGCGATGACTGCCCTTGTCCCGCCCTCGGCGCTCACAGGGCAAATCCTGCCAGAACCGGGCCGGCGGGCTCGACCTCACTCCCCGAAATCCGTCGTAACCTCCACCCGCCGCTGCCACATCGCGACCGATGCCGCGTCGGCTCCCGGCCAGCGACGAACGAAGTCAAGGGCCCATCGGCATTTCTCGAGCATCGCGGCATGCCGCTGCCGCCAGGGTGGGCGGCCTCCGTAGCCCTCGAACATCGTCCCCAAAGAGTCGATCAGCCGTGGATGGTGGGTCCTGATGATCCACTCAGCCCACGCCAAATCCTCCACCGCGTCTCCAGGATGGGCGAATTCCCAATCAACGACAGCCGCCGGCTGCAGTGTTTTGGCGTCAAACACCATGTTCTGCGGCCCGAAATCACCATGCACCAAGACCGCGCCGCCGACGATCTCGTACGTCGCGCTGACGTCAAGCCCGTGTAACGCACGACCGGCGCGACCCACGGCGAAGAGCACATCGTGAGGCCGCTGCTCCAAGATCTCTTGGCCCGGCACGCCAGGCACGAAGCTGAGCGTGAGCTGCGAGTCGTCCTGGCCGATCACAGTGGGAACGGGAAAGCGGCCAGCCAGCGTTGTCAGTGCTGTGACCTCGGCCTCGCGTCGCAGGACGGCATCAGGTCCGGCGTACCGTTTGATCACTCGGCCGCCCTCGAGCGTCGTGAGATTGGTGTAGCCGTGCGGCAGCCGCTCGGGTTGCTGGGGCGCGCGAATCACCGATCGACGTTGCGGCCAAGGCCAACGGCCAGGTAGACGGCAGCGAACATCCCGCTTTGCAGCAGCGTGGCGTATCGCTCGACGTCGGAGCCGGACCAGTGCGCGATCGGACAGACGCGCACATCGTTGCGTTCGGCTGCTGCGACTAGTCGTTGATGATCGGAACGGATCAGGCTCTCGGTGTTTCCGTCGTCCAGCAGCACCAGAGTCGGTCGTCGGTCAACTGATATCTGGTCCTCGAATGGGTCAGCGAATGGATCGCTAGGTGCAGTGGACTCCAAGATCGGCAACAACGCCTCCGCATCAGCTGCGAGGGCGGCACGTCCGCTGGCCGCTCTCAGCGCTTCGGCAATCCGGCGGCTGGCCCGCGCGGCGAGCACCGAGCCGCCCCAGACAAGCGGCTGGGACTCGGCCAGACCCATCGCGAGATCCTTGGCTGGGTTCTCCGAAACGTCGGCAAACGGCGAGCAATCCTCGGCCACAAGGTCCATGGCGTCGGCTACCAGCGCTGGGTGAACCTCGGGCCCGAGCTGCATCTTGTGCAAGCCGTCCAAGACCACGATCGCCGCCGCGAGCGGGTCGGCAGTTGCCGTCGGCAGCATGATCGTGGATCGAGAGGCCGCGTGTTCGGCGATCATGGACGGCCGGGGACAAGCGATCAGCAGCTGGCTGCCGCGGCGTACGGCCTCGTGCACCGTGGCGATCACACCGGCCGGCGCACGTTCGCTTGCCATTACAACCACCAAGTCGAGCGCTCCGACCCACCCGGGCAGACCGTGGGTTGGCCACGCTACGAACGGGACGGGGCAGACCGGCTCGAGCATCGCCCGGATGAAGCGTGCCTCTGTTCCGGCGGCGATCACTGCTCGCGGGCGTGGCAGCCCGCGCAACTGATTGATCGGCTCCGCCGAGTCAGCCGTCTCGCGGCGCACCCGGGCTCCCGCCTCGGCAAGTCGGCGCAGGATGACGTCGGCCCCGGCCAGCGCCTTTTCATCATCCAGCCAGGAGTCATTGAATACCGACATCACCTTCTTGGTGGGTTGTGCGGGCGACCAGCACGGGAGTCGGGCCGGCGGGCCTCCTCGATCAGCAGTACTGGGATCTGTTGTCGTACCGGATAGGCCAGTCCACAATCGGCAGCCAAGCAGACCAGCTCGTCACGTTCATGATCAACGGCAAGCGCGCCATGACAGTTGGGACAGGCCAGAATCTCCAGCAGCTCCGGCGCCAGTTCGACTGCCATGCTCTTCCCTCCTCGAGTCCGGCTGTTAAGCGCGGATCAAACCTAGCGTTTCGTCGCGCAAAGCCTCCATAGTTTCGGCATTGGCGGCTTCGACATTGAGCCTCAGCAGTGGCTCAGTGTTACTTGGGCGTACGTTGACCCACCAGTCTGGGCCAGAGATGGTCAGCCCGTCGATTCGATCTTGCTCACCGCGACCGGCGAAGGCGGTCGCTACACGCTCCATGATCATCTGCTGATCCTCGACCTGGCTATTGATCTCGCCGGAAGCGGCGTAGCGGTCGAACCGAGCCACCAGTTGCGACAAAGGCCGGTCGGCATGGCCGACCGCTGCGAGCACATGCAGAGCAGCGAGCATGCCGGTGTCGGCTCCCCAGAAGTCACGGAAGTAGTAGTGAGCGGAGTGCTCGCCGCCGAAGATCGCGTTGTATTCGGCCATAGCGGCCTTCACGAAGGTGTGACCCACTCTGGTGATGACGATCGTGCCGCCCGCAGCCTGCACAACCTCCGGCACGATCCGGGAGGTGATCTTGTTACATACGACGGTGGCACCTGGTTCCCGAGCCAGTTCGTGACTGGCGATCATCGCCGTCACGATGGAAGGGCTGACGACGGTGCCCCGTTCGTCGATGATGAAGCAACGATCCGCATCGCCATCGAAGACCAGAGCAAGATCAGCTGCCCGGTCTCGGACGGCGGCCTGCGCGTCACGGAGGTTCTCCGGCTCGAGCGGGTTGGGTGGGTGATTGGGAAAGCTGCCATCCAGCTCGGTGAACAGGCCGATCAACTCAAGATCATCACGGTTGAGCACGGCTGGAGAGGTGTAACCGGCCATGCCGTTACCGGCGTCAACCACGACCCGGAGCGGCCGGATGCCCGTCAGGTCAACAAGGGAGTGCAGATGGTCCGCGTACGCAGGTAGCACGTCCCGTTCGATGAGCTTTCCGGGTGTCTCGGCTGCGGTCGGTTCTGCTGCGCTCGCGCGTTGAGCGATCTCGGCGAGGTTGGCTGAGGTGATTGGCTTCGCGCCCGCCAGGCAGAACTTGATCCCGTTGTATTCCGCGGGATTGTGGCTTGCGGTGAACATGGCACCCGGTAAGTCAAGCCAGCCTGAGGCGAACCACAACTGATCAGTGCTCGACAGGCCGATGTCGATCACCTCCACTCCGCGGCTCAGCACGCCATCGATGAACGCGCTCACCATCAGCGGTCCGCTGACTCGCATGTCGCGACCGACAACCAGTGCGCCAGCGCCACTATGGAGGTCGAGCACATCAACCGAAGCGGCTCCGATGGCGTACGCTCCGGGCGCGTCCCACTCCGGGTCTGGGCCTTCGGTGATTCCGCGAATGTCGTTTGCTTTGAAGATCCCCCGCTTGATCATTGAATGAGGATCCTAGACCGTCAGGTCGGTGTCCTGCGACCGGCGTCCGCTGCTCCAGGATCCGCGAGAACTGTGAGGTGGCCGCGACGCGCCAACTCGACCAGGCCGTGACGCCGGCCGGACGGGTCGATGGTCGGTCCGGTCGGAGGATCGTACGACATGCCTGCGTCACGTACTGCGTCGGCGAGAGCCAGCAGATCGTCCGTGCTCGGCTTCAACTCCTCTTCGACGACGAGTCTGATCACTTCCCAACCGCGCGGCGCCGAAAGGCTTTGCGCATGTGACTGGCAGAGGTCGTAGCAATGTGGCTCGACCTGGTTTGCCAGCGGGCCGAGGACCGCCGTGGAATCTCGGTAAGCGTAGGTCAGTGTCGAGGCGGCTGGATGCGGGCACCCAGCTCGCGAACAACGGCGTGACCTCACGTGCCTGACGGTACTCCGCGGGCCGCTTCGATCGTGGGAAGCGCCGCCGTATCCGGATCGCGCGCCGCTGTGCTGAGGACGAGGAGCAGACACGCTTCATCGTCTGCGAGCGAGGACGAAGTAGGCGGCTGCCAAGCGCGATCCGCGCTGAGCGAGCTTGGCGAGCGAAGCAATCAAAATTGGATCGCGCGCCGCTGTGCTGAGGACGAGGAGCAGACACGCTTCATCGTCTGCGAGCGAGGACGAAGTAGGCGGCTGCCAAGCGCCGGGGTGCTGAGGACGAGGAGCAGACACGCTTCATCGTCTGCGAGCGAGGACGAAGTAGGCGGCTGCCAAGCGCGATCCGCGCTGAGCGAGCTTGGCGAGCGAAGCAATCTGACCAGCTACAGTGCACACGTGACCAGTCGGAGTCGTGACCGTCACGGCCGTGGCCTTCGCGGACCCCTATCCTTGCCGAACTCGCTCACCACGCATCGCGCCCACCCACCACACCCGGCAAGCAAGGCCGACTTCTTCACCGAAGCGGTACACGATGCAGTGGATCGCATCGGCCTCCAATGTCCTGACGCGCTGGTCGGGATCACCTTCGGCATCGAAGATGTGCCGCATTTCGATATGGCCTGGTCAGGCGATCAGGTCCCGCTGGCCGCAGCGCTTGAGGGTACGGCGAATCAACCGAGCCAGGTCGTGGTCTATCGTCGCCCACTTGAGCATCGCGCGGTAACGCGCCGAGGCCTGCGGATTCTCGTCTACCGCACGATCGTTGAGCAGCTCGCCGCGCTCACCGGCCGCAGCGTTGACGAGATCGACCCTGACGGCGCGGGGGCAGAAGACGACTGAATCACCCTGATTTTGCATCACTCACGAGCTCCCAAGCGGCGAGAACGAGGTCTTGGGGCACAACCGTGATGCGTTTTCAGTGCAGCGCGTCGACAATGGTGCTAACGAAGACCCCAGGATGGTTGCGCAACATCGCCCAGGTGAAGCGTAGAACTCGCCAGCCGTCGGCCACCACGAGCGCATTCTGGCGCCATCGATCTGACTCGAAGAGGTCCTCATCCGTCTGGTGCCGTCGGCCGTCAATCTCGATCGCCAACTTCTGGTGCTTGAACGCAATGTCCAGGTAGTACACCTGACCGTCGATATACACCGGCAGATTTGTTTCCCAGCCCGTAACGCCCGCAGCACGCAGCAGCCGGTGACTCAGACGTTCGGCGGCCGACCAGGGTTCGTTTCGTGAGTCGATCAAGAGCTTGAGCTTTTCCAGATTGCCGGCCCGGTGCGGAGTCATCTGCAATGCCTCGTACATGCCGGCCAAGGTTGCGGCTCTGACCCGCAGCGCAATATCGATGGCATCACTGCATTCAAACGTTGCTAGATCGATAGCGGTGAGCGCAGGAACTGTGTAACGCAGACCGCCGCGAACGGCAATCAGCTCCTCGGGGATGCGACGGCGGCTGAAGCCGTAACCGGACTGTGGCTTGAGCACAGAATGAACTGCAGCCTCGACATGGTCTAAGGGCGCAGCCGCCCAAAACGAGACTCGCGCAGCTGCGGCACCAACCAGCACAGCATCCCGGTGGCGCAGCGCAAGTGCTCGGGCCCGGGTACGCCAGGTCTGGGCGATATCCGGAGTGGCATAGACGCCGGGCAGCACCGTGGCCAGCCTGCCTTCGCGAATCAGCCAGTCGAACGAACCACCCAGCTCCGGATGATCTCGTCGTACCACGAGCCCGCCACCAGCCCTCAGCAGCAACTCGACCTCATCACGGGTACGCATATTGACAAGATGCGGAGAAAGCAGACAATCGTGCGGCCGGGCCTGAATCTGTGGATGAAAGACCCATCAGGAACAACGGTTGTGGATGCCCAGCCCTGAAAACGCATCGCGAGTTGACGAAATACGTGCGAAATCGACCTTCTGAGGCCTAACCGTGATGCGTTTTCAGGGGATTACCGGCCAGCCGAGTAGTCAGGTCTCGTCGCCGGGGCCCGGCTCGCCAGGTCAGGCGAGCTCAGCGGAATAGTGGCCAGTCCGGCCACGTCTCGATCCGGCTGGGTCAGTACGACGCCTGCCACAACCGAGGAATCGTCGGGCACGTTCACGACGACGTATGAAGGTGCAGGGGAATTCAGCCGCCTCGTCGCAGTGCTGTTCGCAGCGAGTACGACGTCATCGGTCCGGAGCCTCACACCGTCATAGCTGAATACCTCGAAAGTGACCTGAGCATCGGAATCTCCGCCGTTGCTGATGATCAACTCGCTGTCGGCGACGTTGGTCGTGGCCAGCGCGCTGACCCCAGTCCCGATCAAAGGGGCCGCAGCAGACTGGACGGCCAAGTCGGTCCCTTTCCCGCCGCGCCGGCTGGTAGCGATGACGGCGCCCGTCACTGGTACGTCGCTGGTGAGCTTGATACCGGCTGCTTCGCCGGCCAGACCAGGCTCAAGATTCACGCTTGCCGTGCCCTCTGGCGGCACGTCGACCGACGCGGCTCCGCTCGGCGCGTACGGCCCCTGGAAGCCCAAGACCTGGACCGCCACCGTCGCCCGAGAATTGTTCGGATTGGTGACGACGAGCTGTCGGCCGCCCTCATCCGCGGGTACGCCCGGGATGACGACAACCCTGCTCGGCGACACAGAGGGGACCTGCCAGTCGACTCCAGCCGGCTTGATCTGCCTCGTTTGGGTCCGCTTGGCCACCGCAGTGACACGACCCTGACTCGCCTGAATCGCAACACTGACCGGGCTCTCGCCCCGCAGATCGGCGAGGGACACCGTATGAGAGTCGTGCCCTCTGATCACCAACCCGGGGCTGCCGGGGACCGGGATCCGACCACTGCGGCCGTAGTACCGAAGATCAACTTGGGCCTGGGCGTCATCGGGGTTGCTCAAGATCAAGTCCGTACGGTCCTCGTCAGTCGCGCCGAGACCCGAGAACCAGTGCGCGGTAGCCGGAGCCAGGCACGGCGCAGCCTTCAATCCGGCCTCGTTACCACCTGTCACGTCATCAACGATCACCGCACTACTCGCGGTCGCCATGGCGCCATCGGCCGCGATGACGATCGATGCGTTGGTCCTGAAGGGGTCCGCGCCCTTGCCTGGCTCGTTCAGCTTGAGCTTGACCGATTTCGTGTCCAGCGTCGATGCGCTCAGTGAGCCGGGTCGATCGGGTGCCTCCCGGATCGCGACGGCTGAAACCTCGGTCCTCGCGCGTGCTGTAGTACTCAGCGGTGCCGATGTCGTGCAGATCATCGTGGTACGGCCGACCTGCGGGCTGTGGGTCGCTTGTGATGCTGGCGCTTCCGCGCGCAAAAGTGTGCCGCCGCCGAGAATCAACAGCAACGCGACAAAGGCCACGCCAAGCGCGATGGCCCGTCGGCCAGAAAACGTCACCCCAGGCGCTCGAAGATCAGACATCAGGCGAGCTCCGACAACGTCGCCGCGCGCCGAGCGCTCTTGGCCGGATCACGCACCTCCGGCCGGCGGATTGCAGGCGCGGCCAGTACGACGGCTACCAGCAGTACCAGGCCTTGCGCCAGGAGCAGCCATGGCATGACCGAAGGAAGGACGTAGGTCACCGTGCCGCCGGGCGAGGGCATCAGGAACACCTGTTGCCAGCCATCAGCCGCCCGAGGCAATGGTTGGCCGTTGAGATTGGCTCGCCACCGCACGTCGGCGGCTTCCCCGATCTGAAGCTCGCGCTGCTCGGAGCCCACGGGTACCGATGCGGCTGACCGGCCGATCGGCAGTCGTGCTCCGCCGTCCTCGAGCACCCCGCGCGACACAGCTGGATCGAGCTTCCACACCACGCCCCGCTCATTTCCGCTGGCAATGCC
>Ga0307285_10000233_pt1 | contig 12351 bp, 10 predicted proteins | sample ER_DNA_139_FD_194476 | JGI IMG/M metagenome (GOLD analysis project Ga0307285, IMG submission 194476) | Bulk soil microbial communities from the East River watershed near Crested Butte, Colorado, United States - ER_DNA_139 | ecosystem: Environmental > Terrestrial > Soil > Floodplain | place... | reverse complement strand
CCTCAAGTCCATCTGGGGCAACATCGAGTCCTGGTTCAACGACAAGATCGGCGGCTTGAAGTCGTCCGCGCAGGGCCTCCTCGGTGAGCACTCGCCCTCAACGGTGTTCCGCGACATCGGTGAGAACGTCGCGCTCGGCTTCCTGGAAGGCATCGAGGGGTTGTCGAAGGAGGTCGAGGCGTCGGCCAACCTGTTCGCACAGCCTGCGCACGCGCTGACGAGCGGCCCCGGGGCGATTACTGGCAGGGCATCGAGCACGGCGGGGCCGACGACGGTGAGCGGCGCGCAGACGACATTCGCGGAGGGTGCAGTGCAGGTGAACGGCGTCGGTGACCCGTACAAGGCGGCGCTGTTGGCCGTCAATGGAATCGCGGAGAGGGTGGCGCTCTGATGGCATTCGAGGAGTGGCTGGCTCTCGGCGGCAATGAGATTCTGAACAACGCTCGCACGGTCGGCTACGCCCGCACGGCCAACTGCCCGATGTCCTGGTTCAAGTCGCAACCGTGCGACACCCTGCTCGCCGCGACGCTGATCGGTGCGTTCGTCCACGAGGACCGCGACCCCGAGCAGATGGCCGGGGCCGACTACCGCGCGACGGCGATCCAGGGTGCCCCCTGGTACGACCCGGTGCTCCCCGATGTCTCCGCGCGGTTCTACGGCGCGTTCGGCCTCGGCGTGTACGGCATCGAGGACTCCACCCGCGAAGCCAACGTGACGCAGGGCCTCGCGGACGGCGGCGTCATCGGGCGCGTGCGCAAGGCCCCGCGCCAGGTGCGCGTCGTGGCCCTGCTCGCCGGTGAGGGGCAGGACGCGCTGGAATACGGCATGGCCTGGCTGAACGCGGCGCTGGACCCCAACGCCTGCGGCCAGCACGGCGACGCCTGCGGCACGGCTGACCTGGCATTCTTCTCGACCTGCCCGCCCGCCCGCGCGCAGGTGCCGTCCTACTCGGAACCGGAACTCGTCGCCACCAACCTCAACCTGAACCCCTCGATGGAAACGCCGGGAGGGGTCATCGAACTCCGACGCAACCTGTCGCGGAACCCGAGGATGCAGACGACCACCGGGTGGGGCGGGAACGCGGGGGCGATCCTCACCGGGACCGAGAACGGTCTGAAACTGCACTACATGGACGGCCAGCCGTCCGGCACGCTCATGTTCAACCAAGCGCAGGCGCACTGGGTCGGCATCAGCGGCAACGAGCGCGGCGTGGCGTCGATGGACATTGAAGTCCCGCCCGGCTACCCGGCAGTCACGCTCTACCTCAGCGTCGAAATGCGCGACGGCGGCGGGCAGTATCCCGGCGAAAGCGTGACGATCCAGCCTGGCGAGGTCAAGCGGCTCTACAGCGGCGTCGGCGTTCCCGGCCCGGCATCAGTGTTCCGCATCCTGGTCTACGCGGGTGCGCAGGTCGCGGGGAGCACCGAGTTCTACGCCCGCAACGCGCTCATGGAGCGGCGCTCCAATCACCTGCCGTACTTCGACGGCACGACGGAGGATTACACCACCGGCCCGTTCACCTACGCATGGGCTGGCGTCGCGGATGAAAGCGAGAGCACGCAGTCGGCACCGACCGTCAAGAACTACAGCGGGTCCGAGTTGGCCTACGTGTACCAGACGCACTCCCCGGATGCCCCGGCATCGCGAGGACAGTACGCCGTTCGCGCGGTGTCGGCAGGATCGCGGGGCGACGTGCGGGTGGGCGGCGTGACGTTCGCACCGGGCCAGATGTACACCGTCGAAGCCGACCTCTACATTCCCAAGCCGCACATCTCGCCCGACGACTCCGCCACAAGCCGACAGCGCAGGATCGTGGTGTACATCGGCGGGATGCCCACCGGCACCGTAGAAGTGTTCAGCGAGCAGGCCCCGAACACGGTGGGTTGGCATCACCTTGTCCACACGTTCGAGGTTCCCGCTGAGAGCACCGGGGCGATCCTGGGCCTCGGCTCTGCCGGTTCGGCGCAGGACACCTTCTTCGAGTCTGTCTGGGACGCGGTTTCCATCGTCACGGGCACGCAGTACCCCGTTGGCGGCTACTTCGACGGTGACCGCTCCGACACTGAAACCGAGGTCTATTCCTGGACCGGCACCGCGCACGACTCAACCTCGACTGCGCACACGATCCGCTTCCTGGGCTACGAGCCGGTGCCGAATGAGGACTATCGGCTTGAACTGAACAAGGTGCGTCGCTACCTGCACGACGTGGGCGCGGTCAGCGGGCCGCTGATCCAGGCGCAGTTCCAGAGCGGCCCACACTGGGCGTATCAGGTCGAGTACACGCTGGTCGCCGCGAACCCCTACGTCTACGGCGTGCGGCGCGAGATTGACCTGCCGCCGCGCCTGCCCACGGTCGTCGCGGACATTCCCTACAACCTCGTCACGCGCCCCAGCGCCGAACTGATCAACGCTACGACCGCTGTCGTCCAGACCAACTACGCGATCAACCCGAGTGCCGAGGTAGACGCGGGCGACTGGAACAAGACGCAGGGCGGTGCGATCCCCAGCGCCGATGTCGTCGTGGAGCGCACCACCGAACTGTTCGTGGTGGGCACTGCGGGCATCAAGGCGGTGTTCACGGCGGCGGCGACCGGCGCGGATGGCAACTTTGGCGCAGGGCAACTCGTTCCCTTGCCGGGCATCACCCCGACCACGCGGTACTCGGTGAACCTGTGGGCGTCGGGTTCGGTCGAGTCCGGCACCGCTGTCCTCGGCACCATCGACTACTACGCCTACTGGCAGGACGCGGCGGCAACCACGCTCCGCAGTGACCTCCTCGGCACCCTGCCCGCAAGCGGCGGTGCCGAGGTAGAGAACTCGATCCTCCCGCCAGCGGGCACGGCGCAGGTGCTCGTCCGGGCGAAGCAGAACGTGACCAGTTGGAATGCGGGCGCGAAGGTCCGGCTCTACGTTGACGCGCTCGCCGTGACGAAGCCGTGAGGAGGGTGACATGAGCGGAGAGGCATTCGGCCTGACAGACCACGCGGTTCCCGCGACTGGCGATGAGCCGGTCGATCCGGTCGTCAACCCGCAGTCCGTCTACAGCGCGGCGTCGAACGGCCAACTGAACGGCTCGTACAACTACTGGGCACGCATCTATGTCCGGCAGGACGGCACCGACGCGGCGAACAACCGCACCCGGTTCTACTTCGAGGCCCGGCTGGAAATGTCGGGCGGCGGCGCATACAACAACGACCAGGACCAGTACTACGCGGTCTACGTCAACGGCGGCCTTCACGCCAACGGCCACTTCCGGCTGGACTACAACAGCCGCCATAACACCAGCCGCGTCCTGCGCACCGGCACATTCTGGATGAGCCACGACAGCAACGGCTACCGGGGCGGCTTCCCCACGGAACTGTGGATCGACACCGGGCACCCCTCGGTGGGCGATGGCTGGTCCGGGCAGGCGTGGGTGGACGCCGACCGCATCGCGAAGGTGCCCGGCAAGCCGCCGCGCCCCACGTTCCGCTCGGTGGGCACGACCGAAGTCCAGTACAACTTCCAGGGGCCGTCCGACAACGGCGGTTCCGCGATCCAGACGTACAACCACCAGAGCGCGACCAACACCGCCTTCACGGCGAACGTGAAGAACTGGGACGACCCCGGCAGTCCCGCCATTGCCAGCGACCTCATCCCCGGCACCGGGCACCACTTCCGCTTCCGCGCCCGCAACGCCATCGGCGCTGGCCCCTGGTCCGACACGCTCTCGCAGGTGACGATGCCTGCGGTCGCGCCGGGCTTCACCGTCGTGCCGAAGCCCACCGGGTCCGAGGCGGTGCTGACGTTCACGCCTCCTGGCGGTGTCAGCGGTGTCACGAAGTACCGATGGGAGCGGCGCGTCAAGGGCCAGACCGCCGTGGCAACAGGCGACACCACGACGACGCCGCGCACCATCACGAACCTCGGCCCGGGCACCGTGTACGAGTGGCGGGCAAGCGCGTTCGTGGATGCCTACCAGTCGCCGTGGACGGGCTGGATCACCGCGACCCAGCCGAACCCGAACACCGAGCCGGGCGTCTACTTCGACGGCTCGACCGCCGACAAGACGGACGTGGACTACCGATGGAGCGGCACGGCAGGCAAGTCCACGTCAGAGGCGGTCGGCAAGCGCCCTGACGGCTGGACGGCCTCGTTCAGCAATGGGGCCGGGGGCGCATACTCGCGGGTCACCGACTCCGGGCTGACCGGCGACTACGCGGTGCGCGTCCAGATCACCGCCGACGAGACAGCCGCAGGCGGGGTGACAGCGGGCATCGACCCGAACTTCCCCGCCGCCGTCATCGAGAACGGCACCTACTACGGCACCATCCACGTCAAGGTCAGCCGCGCTCAGCGGCTCGCGGCCTACCTCCGCTTCTACAACTCAAGCGGCGGGGCTATCGGCAACCCGGTGATGGGGGAATCGGAAGTCGTGGAGCCGGGGCGCTGGGCGCGGCTCATGGCCTCCGGCGTGGCACCGGCAGGCGCGGTCACCGCCATCGTCCGCGTGATGGACGTGGCCGGTGACGGCTGGGTTGCCTGGAAGGGCGGCGATGCGTTCCGCCTCGACGGCGCGGCGATCAACCTGGGCGAGCCGTACCCGTACTTCGACGGCGACACCCCCGATACCGGCGAGTGGGACTTCCAGTGGGACGGCACCCCGCACGCCTCGGTGTCCAGCGCGAGTGCTCTCGAAGTGGCCTCCTACGACCCGCTGGCCGACCCCGACTGCCCACGCCCGCCTGCCCCTCCCCGCCCGCCGACCATTGACGACATCTGCATCATCGACGTGGGCACGTGGTCGCGGTACTGGGCGGTCATCCCGGAAACCTACGTGACTGAGTGGCTGACGATGGTGCCGACCATCGCCCTGCACATCGGTGATGCCCCTGCGCGGCAGGTCCGCATCCGCATCTACCCCAACCCGCTCGACCAGGCCCCCGACGTGTTCATCGGTGACTGGATCAGCGAACAGATCGTGTCGTACCTGCCCGCGAACTCGTCCCTGCTCATTGACGGTGTGGATCAGCGGGTGTGGGCCGAAGTCGGCCTTGGCCCGCGCCTGCGCGCCGACCACCTTCTCTACGGCTCGAACGGCGAACCCGCGACCTGGCCGGTGCTGTCCTGCGGCCTCGGCTACCTCGCCTCCTTCGACGTTCCGGCAGACGCACCCCCGGTCGAGGTCGAGATTGCCCTGACCCAGCGGAGGAGTTGACGTGGCAGGCGCGATCACTCCGGGCGAACAGATCAGGTCGCGCCGGGTCAACCAAGACTGCATCCAGGTTCATCAGGCGATGATCTACGACCGGGGCGGCGTGCGGCGGCTGTGGCAACTGGTAGACGTGGCCGAGGTCGAATGGAACCGCGAACTGGACGGGCTGAGCACTGCGCAGATCACCGTCACCGGCGAGGCGTGCGTCGCGCAGGCGGACGTGCTGGGGCGCATCGAGCCGCGCCGCCATGAGTTGGTGCTGTTCCGCAACGGCGACCGCGTGTGGGAAGGCCCCATCGTGCAGGTCGCATGGTTCCGCGACCGCGCGACCCTGCTCGCTCACGACGTGCTGGAATACCTCAAGTACACGGCGCTCTCGAAGGCATGGCCGAACGAGGACGGCGGCGGGCCTCCGCTGATGCTGGACCGCACCCGCGAAATCCTGGAATACGAACTGACCACGCCCTACGTGATGAGCGTCGGCACCGGCACCGCGACGCACGATGTCACGGTGCCGCGCTGGGAAAGCCTCGACCCGCCCGCGAACGTCCTGCCGCACCTGGAAGTCCGTAGCGGCGAAGTGCTGACGCGATCCGTGACGGAGGCGTTCGAGATGACGGTGTTCGAGCACGTGCAGAACCTCGCCCGAGGCGGCATGGACTACACGGTGATCGGGCGCAAGATTCTGTTCTGGGACCGCAAGGACACTATCGGGCGGACCCGCACCCTCACGGACAACGACTTCTACGGCGAGATAGAGATATTCGCCGCAGGCTCGGATCACTGGTCGATTGAGCACGTCGTGGCGCAACCGTCCGACGTGCCTGCCGAGTACGAGCCGGAACCCGAGGCTGAGGAAGGCGAGGAGGAGGGGCCAGACCTGGGCACCCCGCTTGCCGTGGGCAACGCCGGTGGCGAAGATCCGTTCTACGGCGTGTGGACGCACATCACCACGTCGGAGAACGAGGAGGGCACCAGCGAGCCGACGCAGAACGAACTGAACAGCCAGGCCGGGCGCGGCCTCGTCGGGCGGACGCCGGTGCCGGTGGAGATTCGCGTGCCGAGCGGCGGCGGCATCCGGCCATCGTTCGACCTCACCATCGCAGACCTGATCCCCGGTGCCGAAGCGCCGGTGCTCGCTACTCTGAACCTGCGGCGGATCAGCCAGATGCAACGCATCGAGTCGGTGACGGTGACTGAAACGTCGGAGAGCGAGGAAGTCGGCGTGAAGATGGTTCCCTACGGCGACGTGACCGGGGTGGACACGCTGTAATGGCCGAGCGCACGCTTGACGAGATTCTTGTCAACCTGCGGCGGCGCGTGGGCCACCTGGAACGGCGTCTGGCCAAAGGCGGCGGCGGCGGCAACGGCGGCGAGGCGGTCGGCTTCCGGGGCACGACTGCCGAGCGGGACGCGATGTTCCCCCTGCCCGCGAACGACGCCGACAGGGTCAGCCTGGCGAACCGGCAGGTGTGGTGGTTCAACACCGACAAGGGATGGATCGAGCAGTATTTCGCGGTGACCGGCAAGCCCGGCCTGAATGTCGTCGGAGTCCTGCCGCCGCCAGTGGCGAACTCCGGCTGGTTCCCTCTGCGCGGCTCGATGATCCTGGGCCACAAGGGCATGAACTTCCTCAACGGCACTTCGCAGTCTCCGACCGGCACAGTCGGCTACTACACCGAGGAGGCGCAGGTATTGATCGGCGGCGTCACCAACCACGACGTGTACGCGCTGGTCGTCCCCATCGCAGGCTTCTACCGCATCCGCACTTCCACCCACAACTGGCGGGAGAGCGAGACGCTGACCATCACGCTCTGGCTCAACATCAACAACGTGAAGTTGGCGCGGTACACCGAAGGCGACGTAGTGCGCGGCGGCACGCAGGCGTTCGAGGTCGTGGTGCCTGTGGCCGCAGGCGCTCAGATCAAGACGACCTACGTGACGAACGCATCGCCCTACTGGGGCTTCACCGGCGAGCCGGAGTTCGGCGGCTGGGGCGGGACGATGCTCGATGTGCAGTACGAAGGGCCACCGCTGGCCGGGGGAGTGGGGATGGCATGGCCACCCGCACGCTAGAGGAGATTCTGGTCGAGATGCGGCGTCGAGTCGGTCTGCTCGAACGGCGCAGTGCGGCGGGCGGCGGGCGCGCAGGTGGCTCGCTGACGCTCCGGTTCCTGCGCGGCACCACAGCCCGCCGCGACGCGATGTTCACGCCGACGACCGATGCTGAACGGGCCACCCTGGCGAACCGGAAGGTGCTGTGGTTCAACACGGATCGCGGCTGGTTGGAGTCCTACTTCGCCGTGGATGGAACGCCGGGGCTGACCGTCGTCGGTGTGCTCGGCACCACGACCTTCGCCACGCACCCCGCAGGCTGGTATCCGTTGGCAGGCTCGACCGTCATCATCGCGCACAAGGGCCACCAGGAGTGGTCGGGCAACATGAACTCCAACCCCGGCACGGTCCTCATCGACCACCCTTCGCAGGTGGCGGTCGGCGGCATCCAGGACTTCGACCGGAATCAGATCACCGTCACCACGGGCGGGTACTACCGGGTGCGCGCGGCGGTGCTGACGGCAGACTTCTTCGCCAAGGACGGAATGGTTCGCATCAGGATCAACGGTGTGAACCGAGTCCGCTACGAGCAGAGCGACATGCCCGGACTCGGCAATGCCAACCCGCTGTCGCAGGCCCAGGAGGTCATCATGCCGCTGGTGGCGGGCGACAGGGTGGAGGCGTTCTACGACAACCAGGACACCACCACCAGCCCGCCCGAGAAGTCATCATTCATGGGTGCGGAGGAGTATGGCGGGTACGAGGGCACTTTCCTGGAATTGGTCTACCAAGGGCCACCGCTGGCGAGCCGGGGGACGTGATGGCCGAGCGCACCCTAGAGGAGATTCTGGTCAACCTGCGTGGGCGCATCGACACGCTGGTACGGCGCAGTGCGGGCGGCGGCGGGGGCCGGGGAGGCGGCGGCGGTGCGATGGCGATGCGGGGCACTACGGCTCAGCGCGACGCGGTGCTGATCCCGCCCACGAACGACGCCGAGGTCGCGAGCCTGGCGAACCGGCAAGTGCTCTGGTTCAACACCGACCACGGCTGGTTCGAGTGCTACTACGCCCTCGCCACCGTGCCCGGGCTGACGGTGCGCGGCCTGCTCCCGCTCGCGGTGAACGGCTGGTATCCGATGGGCGGCTCGCTCATCGCCGGTCACTGGGGCAAGACCTCCGGTTCGGTCCCGGCCACGAAGATCGGCAACTTCTTCTGGTACAACAACTACATTCCGCAGATGCTCGTCGGCGGCCTGGATGCCGATAGCGACCCCACGAACGGCGGGAACGGGTTCCACACCCCGTTCGCCGGGTTCTACCGGCTCCGGTTCTCCGTCTACACCTGGGAAACCAAGGCGTTCGACGTGCGGCTGTGGATCAGGGTGGACGGTGTGAAGCGAAGCCCGTTCTACCAGAACGACGTGATCGAGCAGGGCAACACGGTCGCCTTCGAGGTTCTACTGCCGGTGAGGGCAGGGGCGTGGTGCCAGGTGCAGTATGAAGCCATCGCCTCCGACTCCGGCGATGCGAACTGGACGTGGACCGCAAACGATGCCTACAAGGGATTCGACGGCACACACATGGAGGCCCAATACGTCGGGCCTCCACTCGCGAATGACAACTGAGAAGGAGGAATCATGGCCGAACTGCACGTGAGCATCAGCATCGACCTGGACGGCGAAGTCTGGGCGCATGAGCACGTCGTCACCGTGCCGCCCGACTACAACCGGCGCGACATCGAACCGTTCATCCTGCACGAGTCCGATAAGGCGATGAGCGCCCTACAGCGCGACAACTTCGGGTACTCGCGCTCTGAGCAGATCATCCGACAGTTCAACCGGCGCATGGTGCTCATCGCGGCCCTGCTCCGGCGCGCGCCCCACGACGTGCGCAAGCGGCCCATCATCGAGCGGGTGCGCCAAGTGATCGACATGGATCAAGAAGAACTGTTCGCCCGCTTCGGCGACGACAGCGTATTGGAGGACTGAGATGGGCTACAACCTGCCCACAAACACGGACTACGTGAGCGCGGATCACTACAACCATTGCTGTGAGCGCAACCCGCCTTCGAGCGAGCCGGGCACCGACTACGCCTCGGCCTACGGCTCCCCGCTGTACGCCCCCGCCGCAGGCCGCGTCGCGGACCTCAATCACTCGAACGCGAACGCCACCGGGCGCTACCTCGCCATCGACTTCGATGACGGACGGCGTGGCCGGTCCCTGCACCTGTCGGAAGTGTGGGTCAACGTGGGCGACCGCGTCGGCCAGGGCCAGCAGGTCGGCAAGACCGGCGCATCCGGCTTCGGCTCCGACTGGGGCTACGGCGCGCACGTCCACCAGACGCTCTGGGACTTCCACGGGTACAACTTCTGCTCCTCCTGCACGCTGGACTTCGAGAAGTACGTCGGCTCCGTCGAGCCTGGCCCGACACAGCGCGTCGTCGGCTCGAACCCGGCGAACGGGCGCAGTGACCCCTCGACCGCGAACGCGGCCACCCAGCAGTTGCCGCCCGGCACCCTGGCGAACTTCAACGGCTGGATCAGGGGCGAGACAGTCAGCGGGAACAACGTGTGGTTCCGGGGCGAGTTCTCCGGCGACTGGTTCTGGTCCGGGGGCTTCACCGACACCGGCACGCACGATCTGGCCGACCTGAACCCCGCCGTGCCTGCGGCGGGCAATCAGCGCACGGTCGGCCCGAACAGTGCCAACGGGCGCGGCGACCCATCCACGGCAGGCCCAGTGACGCAGACCCTTGCCGCGAACACCGTCGCGGACTTCGACGGCTGGATCACCGGCGAGGACGTGGACGGCAACACCGTCTGGTTCCGGGGCGCTATCAGCGGCGACTTCTTCTGGTCGGGCGGCTTCACGGACAAGGGCACGCACGATCTGACCGACCTCAACCAGACCGACCCGCCGCCGCCCGAGGGCACCCCGCACCGCGTCGTCGGGGTGAACCCCGCGAACATACGCGACCTGCCCTACACGACATCGCCTGTGATCGGCTCGACGGACGGCGGCACCCGCGTCGATCTGTCGGGCTTCACGCACGGCGAGGCCATCGACGGCAACGACGTGTGGTTCGAGCGCGTCGCTGACCGCGACTGGCAGTGGTCGGGCGGCTTCACCGACGCCAGCCCTGACGGCCTGCCCGAAGTGCCCACGCCGAACCCGCCCGACCCGGCAAGCGCAGACAACCCGCGCGGCCTCGTGGAGTATGAGCCGATCTGGCCGTTCGCCTTCCAGGCCCTTGAAGCGCCGCTCGGCTTCGCGGACTGCGAGAACCCGGTGGAACGGGCCAGTCGCGGCATGGCGGGCGAGGTCGAGATGGACGCCGTGATCGACACCTACGGCATCCACTGGACCGGCACGATGGTGGATCAGATGGACTGGTTCTCGTACTGCAACAGCCGGTCGTCCTGCCCGACGATGTACATGCGCCGGGATGGATCGCAGAGTGAGATGGTCCGACCCGGTGCCAAGGCGGCGACCAGCGGCCCGGACTGGAACTGGCGGCTGTTCGCCGTCGAAACTCTGGCCGACGTGGGGGATGACTTCACGGAGGAGCAGTGGGAGGCGCACGCGCAGAACATCGCCCTGCTGGCGTCGTTCAACGGCAAGACGCTGGACGGCATCCCAGTGGACTTCACCATCGACCGCGAGCACGTGCTCGGCCACCGCGAGATGGACGGCCAGGAGGGAACGGAGTGCCCCGGCGACGCACAGATCGCGGGCCTCGACGCGCTCATCGAACGCGCGCAGGCGATCTACGACGACCTGTACGGCGAGGGCACGGACCCGGACTGCCCGCCGCCCACCGATCCGAACTACCGCTCGGTGTCCGTGAATACGCTGGTGGGGTGGCGCGACGAGGCACCGTGGCCGACAGGCGAGGACATCGACGCAGTGATCGCGTCCGGGGGTTCAGGACGTGGCCGGGGAAGGGGCTGAGCCGCCCGGCGAAAGGCCCCGCTGGACTTTCCACTTCGAGAGGGTCGGACGCAACCGGCGCAAGCCTCGACCCGCCGCCCGGGGGGCTAGGAGCGGCGGGTCGGGGTTCCAGTGGTTCTCGTGGATCGTCCTTGCGACCCTCGTGGTGGAAGTCGCGATCCTCGTGTGGCAGGGATTCCTGCCCCGCTAGCGCGAAAGCCGAGGCGGGGGGACACTGGATTCGTCGCTCCCCAGCGGCCCCGGCCCGCCTCGCCACCCCAATCGCTTCCCGACAGCGCCGACGAGGCGGGCTTCGCCGTGCGGCAGGCCCCGGCCATGCTATAGTTTAGGTGTAAGCCAAACCGCACCACGAAGGGCACCCCTTGGACATGAATATCGCAGTCTGCGAGCGTCCGCTTCCCGTCCCCGTATCCATCCTGAACGATGATCCGTACACGACACAGCGCGGCCTCGAATCCATCCTGCAATCCTGGACCGACCGACCCAGCCGCTCCTGGATCGCCGTCGAGCGCGGCCCGGGGTGCTCCCCGCAGTACGTCGTCGTGCAGACCGTCACCGATCACGGGCGCATCGAAATGGGCACCATCGAGGAGACAGACAAGGACTTGTACTCGCTCTCCGCGATTGACCACGCTCTCGGCGGCGAAGCGCTGACGTGGGGCGCGGCCCTCGGTGAGCCTGCCCTGGACGTACAGCACCGCGTCCTCTCCGCGATGCGCGAGCGCGGCGCGAAGGGCGCACGGTTGCCGGAGACATGGCCGGAACTCGAACAGTTCGTGCTCCTGGCTGTCGGGGATGCAGGGCTGTGATCGACCGCGACATGGCCCGCCTGCTCAAAGTCCGGCCCGACCCGCGCCGGGCGGCAACCCGCTTCGCTGTGGTGTTCGTGGGCCTCATGGGGCTGTGCGTCGCGGGCCTGCTCGTCTACGCGATCAGCCTGTTCGTGTGAGATGTCCGCACACCGCCCCTGCCGAGGGGGAGCGGCCCTGTCTGGGGAGGGGGGGCCGCTTGAATGGGGGTCGGCAGGGGCGGTGTGCGGACATCTCAAGGAGGAGGCACCAATGGCGAATCCCAGTGGCAAGAAGGGGTCGGCGTTCGCTCGACTGATCGCGAACTACTTCGCGGATCACTACGACGACCGCATCGACCGCA
>Ga0307285_10000232_pt1 | contig 12383 bp, 12 predicted proteins | sample ER_DNA_139_FD_194476 | JGI IMG/M metagenome (GOLD analysis project Ga0307285, IMG submission 194476) | Bulk soil microbial communities from the East River watershed near Crested Butte, Colorado, United States - ER_DNA_139 | ecosystem: Environmental > Terrestrial > Soil > Floodplain | place... | reverse complement strand
CCGATCTATTCGTCAGCTTCCCTTCTCCTACCACGTTTCCACGCCCCGCACCCGATCGGACCTCGCCCCGCCGTCTGCTGCTGAGATCTTCAGTTCCCGAGCCAGCACGTGACCGGCCCGCAACTGCTTGGGTGTCCACTCGCTGACCCCGACATTGAGAGCCTTCCCAGCCCGCACCACATCGGCGAACGCCTCCATCGTCTCCTCCAGCGGCGTGGAGAAGTCGTAGCGGTGCGCCTGGTACAGGTCGACGTAGTCGGTCTGCAACCTGGTCAGCGATGCGTTGATCGACTCGTGGATGTGCTTGCGGGACAGTCCGCTGTCGTTCGGTCCACCGGGTCCGGTCGCGCCGAAAACCTTGGTCAAGATTTCGAGGCTCTCGCGGCGTTCGCTCGATAGTGCATGGCCCAGAATCGTCTCTGCGCGACCGTTGGCATACACGTCCGCGGTGTCGAACGTCGTGATACCTGCCTCCAGCGCCGCCCGCACGCAGGCGGTCGCCTGCTCCGCCTCGACTTGTGAGCCATGCGTGACCCAGTTGCCGTAGCTGATCGCGGACACTTTCAGGCCGCTGTTACCGAGAAAGCGAAACTCCATCGGTCCTCCTTTTGCGCCTGTCGTGGTGCTCGTGTGTCAGCTGGTCCTCGCATGAGGTTCCTTTTCCAGGTGGCACTGGGCGTTGTTGATGATGGTCAACGTGGCGAGATCCGCACGGTCGCCGACTTCGGCCCTGCTCCCTGCATGATCGGGACAGCTGAGCTGCCGTTGTACTTCGCCTCGTACGCGGCGTCTATGGCAGCGGCGGTCTCGTTGCCCCCAGGCTCGAATGTGACCTCGTAGTCTTTGCCGCCGACACGGATCCGCCCAGCCTTCTGGTTCAAGGCCGCTGCGTACCAGCTGGATTGCTGCCCGTTGGCGGCGCGAACATAGACCTCGCCGTCGACGACGAGGGGCCACACTAGGGTCGGGGTGCCGTAGGTGGTGCCGTCTTCGCGGAACGGAGAGATGTACAGGTCGTGGCTTTCGGCGATTGCCCAGAGGTCGTCTTCATTCCAGGAATTCATGATCGGTCCTGCTTTCTTCAGTCGTGTGAAGTCGGGATTTGCGGCACTACGAGCAGGAAGCGCGCCATTCATCAAGCGCTCCTGTGAGGTATTGATGATCGGCTGCCGCTCGCAGACATGGCGAGATCAGTAGTCGATCCTGGCCATGTTGGCCTCGGAGTGCCGCTCGCCGGCGGCTGGGGTGAGGGCGTTCAGCCGTGCGAGCTGAGCGGCGGTGAGCTCGACGCCGTCGGCGGCGGTGTTCTCCTCGACGCGGGTGACGCGTCGCGTGCCGGGAATCGGGGCGATGTCGTCGCCCTGGGCGAGCAGCCAGGCCAGGGCGATCTGGGCCGGAGTTGCACCAACCTCGCTGGCGACGGATCGGACCTCGTCGACAATGCCTAGGTTCCGCTGGAAGTTCTCCCCGATGAACCGCGGGTTGTCCTTGCGCCAGTCGTCGTCGGGGATGTCAGCCGGGGTACGGATCTGACCGGTGAGGAAGCCGTGGCCCAGCGGTGAGTACGGGACGAAACCGATGCCGAGCTCGCGTAGCAGCGGCAGCAGCTCGTCCTCAGGGTCCCGGGTCCACAGGGAGTACTCAGTCTGCAGGGCGGCAACCGGGTGGACGGCGTGGGCGCGGCGGATCGTGGCGGGGCTGGCCTCGGAGAGCCCGATGTGGCCGATCTTGCCCTCGGCAACCAGCTCGGCCAACGCGCCGACAGTGTCCTCGATAGGCGTGCTGCGGTCGACGCGGTGCTGGTAGTACAGGTCGATGTGGTCAGTGCTGAGCCGAGCCAACGAACCTTCCACCGCGGCCCGGATGTTGGTGGGGCTGCTGTCGACGACGCCGGGTCCGCCGCCGGTGTGGGAGACGAGCCCGAACTTGGTCGCCACCACCACCTGATCGCGGCGGTCCTTGATGGCTCGCCCAACGATTTCCTCGCTGTGGAACGGTCCGTAGATCTCCGCGGTATCGATGTGGGTGACGCCCAGCTCGAGCGCCCGGTGGATGGTTCGGATCGACTCGGCATCGTCCAGACCGCCGCCGCTGGTGTACGTGCCGGCCATGGTCATGGCCCCGAGGCCGATCCGGGAGACGTCCAGTCCACCGAGCGAAACGTGCTTCATCAATATCTCCTTGTCCTTCTTCACTTAGGCGTCGTCGTAGTCGAGGTGGCTGGACAGCTCGCGATTCGCGTCGGCCTGGTCGAGGAGCAGCTTGGCCCTGTTCTCGAACGTGGTGACCGCGTCGGCGCCGGCGGGGAACCGCAGCGGCGGCTCTTCTTGTGCGGCGAGCCGTACCAGGGCGTCGGCGAGTTTGGCGGGGTCGCCACCCTGCTGGCCGTCCATGCTCTTCCAGGCGGCGACGGTTTGCTCGGTCCGCTCGGCATAGTCAGCAATTGAGGCTTCGGCGTACTTCGTCGACTCGGGTGTGAGCAGCTCGGTGCGGAAGAAACCGGGCACGACAAGCATCGTGCGGATCCCGAACGGCGCGACCTCAAGAGCCAGTGATTCCATCCAGCCCTCCACCGCGAACTTCGAGGCGGCGTACGCGGTCAGGAACTCTCCGCCGACGATGCCGGCGGTCGAGGAGATCGTGACGATCAGGCCGGACCGCTGGGCGCGCATGATCGGAAGCGTTGCGCGGGTGACGTTGACCGGCCCGAAGAAGGTGGTCTCGATCTGGGCCCGGAACTCCTCAGGGGTGAGCTCCTCGAAGAACCCAGCATTGAAGTTGCCGGCGTTGTTGACCAACACATCAATCCGGCCGAACCGATCGACGCCCGCCTTGACAGCGGTCGCCGCGCTGGCCGGATCGGTGACGTCGAGGGCGACGACTAGCAGACTGTCGTGCGATCCCAGAACCGAGCCGACCTTCTGGGCGTTGCGGCCGGTTGCGACGACCGCGTGACCTGCAGCCAGGGCGGCCTTGGCGATGTCGACACCCATGCCCCGGCCGGCGCCGGTGACGAACCAAACCTTCTTGTCACTCATGCTGGTGCACTCCTTCTGCTAGACCCACAGGTCGTCCTAGGCACCGCCTCATGGGTGGTGCACTGCTACCCAACCACCGGGTTCGGTTTGGTGGGAGCCCCTGACGATGGCACTACTGACGGGGACCCTCTACGACAGCGGATGACTCGTAGCGTGGAAGCAATGGGCGCTGCCCGCCGGCCGTGACGAGATATGGACGCCCCAAGCGGGTGAGTCTGGATGCGTTGCCATCGCCGGCAAGTCCAGACAAGTTGGCCTTTAGCTCTCAGTCACAGATGTTGCGACGAGGTCGTCGAGGAATCGTTCGGTGTCGCTGTAGCTGATCCCGCCTGCGGTGTCTTGCGGGAGCCACACAAGTGCCCGGTGTGCGCCTCGGTCCCGTAGTCGGATGAGCGTCTCGCGGTCGGGGGTAGGGCCGCTGGCTGTGAGCTCCAGTGGCTTGTCGGTGCGGTCCTGCAGCCGTGCGAACCGGTCGAACACCTGGTCTTCGATCCCACCGATCATCGGTGCCCAGCCGTCGCCGAAGGCGAGGACGCGGTCCTCGACCGTCGGCCCGGACCCGCCGACCATGATCGGCGGGTACGGAGTTTGAACGGGCTTGGGCCAGGCCTGCAACAGGTCGAAATTCACGAGTCGGCCGTGGTACTCAGTGACCTCCTTGGTCCAGATCTCGATCATCGCCTGGACCCGTTCGGTCAGCAACCGCATCCGGGTCTTCGGGTCCGTGCCGTGATTGCGCATCTCTTGACGGTTCCAGCCGGCTCCGACACCGAAGATCACCCGCCCGTCGGAGAGCACATCAACGGTGGCGACCGCTTTCGCGGTGTGGATCGGGTCCCGCTGCGGCACCAGGCACACCCCAGTCGCGACCTTAAGCGTCCTGGTCGCGGCCGCGGCCGCGGTCATCGCGACGAACGGGTCGAAGGTCTTGGAATACCGGTCCCCCCGCATACCGCCCTCGGGCGGTGGCGCCTCGATCGGCAGATGGGAGTGCTCGGCAAACCACAGCGACTCCAGGCCGCGGTCTTCGATCATCCGACCGAGCCGACCCGGCGCCGGGGCGTCGACGTTGGGAAACATCGCAATACCGATCTGCATGCAAGCAACTCCTTCAGCTTGTCTTCGGCCGCGCCGGCACGGCACGGCACGGTCTTGAGCAATCCTGGTCGGACTCTGGTGGAGGGTCAGTGGGCCGTGAAGCCCCCGTCAACGGGCAGAGCGACACCGAGCACAAGGCTGGCGGCCGGGCTCAACAGCCACAGGGCTGCCGCGGCGACCTCCTCGGGCCGGCCCGGTCGGCCAATCGGCTGGTCCCGCATAACCTCCCTCATCGCGTCGGGCTGGTTCTCGATCATGTCCGAAGACATGGGGGTGTCGATCACGCCCGGGCAGACGGCGTTGATGCGGATACCGAGCGGCGCATAGTCCATCGCGGCGCTCTTGGTCAGCCCAATGACGCCGTGCTTGGTTGCGTGGTATGTGGCCCGGCCCGCCTGGCCGACCAGACCGCCGAGCGAGGAACAGTTCACGATGGCCCCGGTTCCTTGCGTCCGCATCTGGCGCAGCTCGTGTTTCATGCAGGTCCAGATGCCGCGCAGGTTGACGGCGGTCACGTGGTCGAAGCTCTCGGCCGACTCATCGGCGAGGTCGCCGGTGAAGCCGACGATCCCGGCGTTGTTGAACGCCATGTCCAACCGACCATAGGTAGCGACGGTGAGCTCGACCATCGTGGCGGCCTGCGCCTCATCAGCCACATCGCAGGTGACGCCGATCGCCTGGCGGCCGGCGGCGGTCAGCGCAACGGTCGCGGTGTCGAGGGCGTCGGTGTCGACGTCGGCGAGCACGACAGCAGCGCCCGCCTCGGCGAACGCCTGCGCGGCGGCCAGCCCGATGCCCGAGCTGGCGCCGGTGACCAGGGCGACCTGACCGGTGAAGTCATAGACAGGGTTCATTCTCATCTTTCGGCTTACTCGTACCTGATCTCAGTGATCTCGTGTGGCGGCGGCCACATTCGGCTCTGACCACCCAACCATCGCGTTCGGGGTTGGTGGGAGCCCCTGATGATGGGGCTACTGACAGGGACCCTCAGCCGCATTCAACCGCTCGTAGGGTTGACGTATGGCAGGTGGGAGCAGTGATCGTGACATCAGTGACGGCATCCCGAGCGAGGCCCGCAGCGGCGTTCGCGGGGAGATCCAGACGTTTCTGACCACGAGACGGGCCCGGATCAGCCCCGAGCAGGCGGGTCTGCCCGCCTACGGTGGAGAGCGTCGACGGGTCTCGGGCCTGCGCCGCGACGAGGTCGCCCTCCTGGCCGGCATCTCCAGCCAGTACTACACCAAACTCGAGCGCGGCAACGCGACCGGCATCTCCGAGGGCGTTATCGACGGCATCGCTCGCGCCCTGCAGCTGGACGAGGCGGAGCGGACCCATCTGGTCGATCTGATCCGCGCCGCCGGCACCACCCGCGCACTCCGCCGGGCAGCCCCTGAGCGGGTCCGGCCCACGGTGCAACGCGTCCTCGACTCCATGATCGGCACGCCCGCCCTCGTCCTCAACGCACGCCTCGACATCGTGACCGCCAACCAGCTGGGGTTCGCGTTGTTCTCGCCGGTCTACGCCGACCCGGTCAGGCCAGCCAACAACGCCCGGTTCGTCTTCCTCGACCCGTACGCCACCGAGTTCTTCCGCGACTGGAACAAGGTCGCCAACGACACGGTCGCCATCCTGCGAGCCGAGGCCGGACGCCACCCATACGACCGGCGCCTCTCCGATCTGATCGGTGAGCTGTCTACCCGCAGCGATCAGTTCCGTCGCCGCTGGGCCGCCCACGACGTCCAAATCCACACCACCGGCGTCAAGCTGATCCACCACCCGGTCGTCGGAGACCTCGACCTGCCATACGAATCCTTTCCGCTGGCTGCCGATCTCAGCCAAAGCCTCCTCACCTACACTGCCGAGCCCGGATCACCCACACAGGACGCCCTGACCCTGCTGGCCAGCTGGGCCGCCAGCACAACGCACCCGAGCGACCAAGAGAACGAAGACCGTGGACTTGACTTGCACACCAGATCCGGCACCGACCCGACGACGCCCGAAGACGCCGGCCTCAACGACTAACCCGGGCTGATGCGACGCGTGTGATCATCCGACATTGATTTGTCGGGCTGGCGAGATTTGAACTCGCGACCCCTTGACCCCCAGATCGGCGGGATCGGTCTGTGCGTCTCCGGCGAGCGTGGATGTAGCAGCCGCCCGATCGCATGCAGGCGTTCCGTGATGGCCAATCGCGGGCGTTGGGCCCACATTGGGCCCAAGTTCGGCGCTCTGACTCCTTCCAATGCCATGGTGGCCTGGGAAACGCAGGCGACGGGCTACGAGCGTTGCCAGGACTGCACGCGCTGCCACCTCCGTTCAGCCCGGGAGCCCTCAGTTTGCCCCTCACGCCTCGAACGGCGACCGAGGCGACCCGGAGGCCGCCGTTGCGGCCAAGCCGTAGAGACTGCCTTCGGGCTGTCTTGAACGGATCTCCGGATACGACAAGGAGTTGAGCGCAAACGCAGGTGAGCACGATGTCTGAGGTGTGCGCGCTGTCCGATCTCGTCGACCGGGGGCTTTCGCCTGGTACTCGCCGGGCTCTGCGATGATCACAGCATGTCAGGAGGCGTGCGGGCAGCCGTGTTGGTGGCCGCCGCGGTGGCCTACTCCCGTGTGGTGCGCCCGAGGCTTCGCACATGGGGCGCGAGCCGCGCTGAGGTGGGCGGTGCACTTCCAGGGGACGATCTCGTAGCGGATCGGTACAGGACGACACATGCCGTCACCATTGCCAGTCCTCCTGCCGATGTATGGCCGTGGCTAGTGCAGATGGGCCATTGCCGGGGCGGCTGGTACAGCTATGACCGGCTCGAGCGTGTCATAGGGGCGGGTGACTTCGCCGAAGGAGGCAGCGCCCGACGCATTGTTCCTGAGCTGCAGGAGCTCGCCGTCGGTGACAAGGTGGGGCTCAGCGAGGCGGGGGGCCTGACCGTGGCCGGTCTGGAACCACCGCGAAGCCTCGTCCTTCATTACCGCATGGACCTCATAACGGCAGCAGCCGCGACCGAGGGTTCACGGGCGGTCCTGGACTGGACCTGGGCCTTTGTGCTTGAGCCGACTGAGATCGGCTGCCGACTTCTCGTCCGGGTCCGTGCCAATGCCTGACCGTCTTGGTTCGAACTGCTGTTTCCTGCACTCGAACCCGTCCACTTTCTGATGGAGCGAAAGATGCTCCAAACAATCAAGCAGCGTGCCGAAGATGAGCATTCGAGCCCGCACGGGTAGCACTTCTGCTGGGCATACGCCCGGGCAATAGCCGAACCGCTGCGTAGCCGACGATTCCGATATTGCGGAATTGCGCGTCGTCAAGGATCACCCCCTGAGTCCGCCCAGAGCCAGGGCACCGCTGACAATTATCAGCAGGCGAATCGACCGATCGGCAACCCCAAGAAACCCGGCAAACCACTAACCTGGCAGCAGCCCAAACTGAGGAAGTTCGCGAAGCAACTCTGGGGAGTTCGAAGAGCCGGCACCAGCCCGGCGGTTGCCGCCCATCGTGCGGCGGACAGCCAAGGGTCCAGGTCCTGATGGACGAGATTCTCAGATCAGACGGTCATCTTTCTGGCGGCTACCTCGAGTGGCCGCAAAATGTCGGGCGACGACGGCCGGTGTCCGTCATGCATGTTCCCGCCGGGTCGCCGGCGGCGCTCACCCCCAAGGCCACGACTCACCCCACCGGGCACCAGCATCGGGGAGTTCTGGCAGATCTCCTGATACGACAGTGGCCAGATCATCGCCTGGCACAAAGGGCCAGGCCTCCGGATACGCCGCCTTGGACTCGACCTGCAGCACCACAAGGCCGTCGTCGTGTGCTTGACGTCGCCTGCGTCACTGACACCTCGGCGACCAGCTCCTCGCCTGAGCCGGCTCCGCGTCAGGGGGTGGCCACTCAGTCACGCTGCAGCACAGAAAATGACCAGGGCAGACAACGTAGGTGATGTTTGTCATGCCGCTGACTGGCGCGTGACCGGTCTGTGTAACGAGTAGTCCGAGGGGAAGCACCTGTCCGCCCGACTGGATGCGGCTTAGGAGGCCGCGTTCACAGCGAGTATATGGGCGAGCTCCTCAGCCAGCAGGCTCGTCAGTATGTGTTGCTCGGGCACGAGGTTGGGGTCGGCGACCACCGTCACAACCAGGCTGCCCGCGTACGAGAGGATGTCAAAGCACACCCCGACGTTGCCCGGGGTGATAGCCAAGGGGATCACTGTCGTGATCGGGTGCCCGGCGAAGTGGACAGGTGCCTGAGGCCCGCGGACGTTCGTCACGAACGTGTGCACCAGGCGCTGGTGGTCGATAAAGACCTGAAAGATGCCGAGCGCTCCCATTGCCCGGAAGACAAGGCCCATCGGTCCCGCGGACATGCCTCGCGTCACGCCAGTGCGGGAGTGGGCCATTGCGGTGATGCGGTGCAGCCGCGCGTCCTGGTCGGAGAGTGTCGGAATCGCCAACGGGACGACACCTGTCTGGTTGCCGAGCTGATCGGTGGTGGCCGCACGCCGAGCCGAGATCGGCACCGACACCACGAGTTCGCTGGGCTCCTCCCCGCGCAGGCGCAAGATAGCGGCCAAGGCGCCCGTTACCGCCACGAGGACGAGGTCATTGAGCGTGCAGCGTCGGCGATGGGCGACCTCGAGCAGTGGCATCAGCGGCAGTTCGACTGTGGTCAGCCGGCGTCGCGGACCGGTGGGCCGGTTGAGTGAGGTACGTGCAGCCAACTTCGGTCGCCTGGCCCGGATCCCGAGTTCGCGGAGGCCTTCGCGCCCACGGCGGAGTCGGCTCGGGATAGTAGTGAGCGCGGCCGCCCGGTCCCGCCAGGCAGCTGCGGCCACGGACCGCAGCGGGGGCGGCGGTTGTGGGAAGGGGTCGATGACAGGGATTGTGCCGTCGTCCCCGAGGGCCGCGAGGACGGCAAGTCCGGCGACGCCGTCCGTCATCGAGTGGTGCATGACTAGGATCAGCGCCGCACGGTCATGGGCTAGATCGGTCACCCAGCGGGCGGCCCAGAGCGGCTGGTGACGGGGCAAAGGCGTACAGACCAGGTCGGCGGCGATTTCCAGGACACGCTGGTCGCTGGCCTCGTCAGGATCCACCGATGCACCCGGTGAGCTGGGCAGCACGGTTTGGGACAGGTGACGCCCAAGGTCGAAGTCTGCCTGGTCCACCCATATCGGTCTTCCGCAGCCGAGCGGCATCTTCAAGAGCCGCTGTCGGAGCCGCGGCACTCGTGGAAGACGGCCTTCGAGGATCGACTTGACGGTCGAGAAGTCGAGATCAGATGCCGCGTCAATGATGAGGACGGCCCCAATGTTCATCGGCGCCGGACCACGGTCGGTGGCCAGGGTCACCACGTCGTTCGGGCTGGCCCGCTCGATCGGCGAGCTCAGGTGGGTGCGCCTCATTGGCTTCTCGTGTTCCTTAGCGACTGCCCATTCTTCGATCCCGTACTCCTACAGCCTTCCACAGGTCCTGCGACGCAGCCCGCTCAAGTTGCCTTCCGCAAGACCGGCTGCCACCTGCCCCACCGGCGAATGCCTCTCTCCCCCACTGAGCGAGTGTTACGTGAGGTACGCACTTGGCAGGCGGCGGATCGGCGGAGGGCAGGCTCTGCCTGGCACCGGACGACGTATGTGTTCACGACCGAGCTGAGCGAGCGCTGCGACCCAAGCAATGCGTTGCGTGCGCTCGAGGCTGCCGCGATTCGCGCCTGGCTTCCAAGCTCGGTCGGGCTTGCACACACTGCGGCACTCGGCCGCCTCGGTGATGCTCTCCGCCGGCGTTCCGCCCAAGTGAATCGCGCCCTGGTCGGGCTCGGTGGCGAGGTCGGTCATGAACCACGCACATTGGCCGCTCATCGTCGCGCCGGCCTCCTTGTCGGACCGCCGCGCGCCTGAGGTCAACACGGCGCGTGATGATGGGCAAGCCACGTTGCTCGAAGTCACCGCGCCGCGAACCCTCACTCGAGGTTGGTGTAGCGATCAGGGACCAGGTGTTTCCCGTCGGGCGGCCTGAAGAGCAAGATATGTTAGGTGACCGGAGTTGAGGGATCTACAGGGCACTTCGCGGAGCTGACACTGGCTGAGTGCGAGAAGCTCCTTGCTGAGCACAAGGCCGGCCGAGTGGGTTTGAATGCACCTGCTGGACCACAGATCCTGCCGGTGACCTACGCCTACTACGCCAAGACGATTGTCTTTCGCACGTCACCGTACGGTGTGCTGTCCTCACTCGGACGCCACACCCGAGTCGCATTCGAGATCGACGACATCGACGAAGAACGGGAGTCGGGCTGGAGTGTCTTGGTACTGGGATCGGCGGAACGGGTGACGCGGGAATACACGTTGACCTCACTGTGGAAGGACGGCCCCGTTCCCTGGGCCGAGGGCACACGCAACTTGTTCATCATGATCACCCCGGAAACGATCACTGGACGAGCGGTGCGGGCGCCCTTCGTGGATTGACCGCGAACGCGTGCGGTAGCGCGAAGCTGCGCCCGTAGCTGTCTACCCGAGTCGCTGGAGAAGTGGTCATGAACGACAGCTTCCCGACCACGGTTTCTGGTGTCGCTCGTGACCACTTTCAGTTATGGTTCCGCCAACCGGTAGAGGCTCAGGACGCTTCACGTGTTCCATCGCGAGAGAGGCCCAAAGACCCGTGCGGCAGCGTCCAGCGTGGGCGGAATCACCGAGTGGGAAGTCATCAGGTACCGCGAGACCCGCTTTCGAACTCCGGTCTGACCGAGGAGCTCGACGAGCCGATCGGCACCGCCGCCGCTTACGCGGTTCGCAACGTGCCCGTGGCTAGGCCCGAGGAGCGATGTCGCGGCGGTGTTGGACGGGATGCGCGGATCCACCTTCGACATCGGCATCGTGGTGGCCGTGTGTACGAACGGGCGCCTCGTCGGTCTCGCCCCAATCGAGCTGCTCCCTGGCGGCGCCGGCGGACGCCGTACTGGCTGACGTGATGAACATTGATGCGCCTGTGGTGGCCCCGGGCACGCATCAGGAGCGGGCCGCACGGCTAGCGTCGAAGCGGGCGGAACCCGAAGTCGCGAGATCTCCGGCCTATCCGTAGGCGTCGGGATCGGCCGCATCGCCCGCCGCGAGGCGCGCTCACCGGACTGCTCGTCGGCTGCCTTCTCGCGGCCGCGATCCTGCCCCTCATCAGCTGGCTGTGGCACGATCCCGCACGACGTCGACGTCAACACCCAGATTGAGGCCGCCGTCGGCCGGCAGGGACCGTCCAGCCGTTCCTGATCCGGTCGGCCAACCACAAGAGTGTCGAGCACCTTTCGAGCGTTGGGGCGCCGATCGAACTCAGCTCGCTGACGGATTGTGAGAAGGGACTGTAGCCCTCGTAGAGCATTGCGGCGAGTAGGTGAGTGTCCCTTTTTCGAAGGCTCACTTGGCAGCCAACGCGGAGCTTGGTTTGCCGGCCGGGCTTCCCACACGTCAAGCGTGGTGACGTCGTCCACTCCAAACCTCGCACCTAATCGCGCAAGGCAGCCCCGACCGTAGAACGTCTCTCGCCACTGGTGAATCGGGACGGCACGAATCGAATGTGCCGCGGCGGCGGCTGTCTAGAACTACCCGCGGCGCTTGAAGAAGGTATCAAGATCGCGACGGCCACGATCTCAGTCCCGACGCCGAGCACGACGAACGCGGGCCAGCCGCTGATGTTCCCGCACGAGCCAGCCGAAGTTTTGGCCGAAGAAGCCGGTGATGAACGTCAGCGGCAAGAAGATGGTCGCGATCACCGCCAGCTGTTTCATTACGACGTTGAATACCCGTTGTCGAGTCGTTGAATACCCGTTGTCGAGTCGTCGACCATCGACACGATCGTATGTCAGATCGTCTTAGTCGACTCGCTTGCGCAAGCGCCGCCGCGCTCGAGGCAGTTGGCCGGTACGTGCGCAACATCCGGGTGTGGCCTGCCGAGGGCGGGCAGCCCGGCCGTCAGCCCAGTGGTCTCCCCCACGTCATCGTCGTTCTGGCCGTCGTCGTCCGGCGGCTCTTCCTCGCCGCTGGGGGCGGACACGCCGGATGAGGAGGAGCGCCCGCCGAGCGGCGTTGACGGGGCGGTGGGCTCGCCGAAAACCGATCGCTGGTCGGCTACCAGTGTGCGACCGGCGGCACGGTCGCGAGCCCCGAGCAGACAGCGGCATGAGCAGTCAGGTCGTGCGATAACGCGTCTTCCGGCGCTTGCGAGGTTCGCGCCGCGATCTCTCGTCCTCGATCTGGCGGATCAGGTCTCTAC
>Ga0307285_10000229_pt1 | contig 12419 bp, 12 predicted proteins | sample ER_DNA_139_FD_194476 | JGI IMG/M metagenome (GOLD analysis project Ga0307285, IMG submission 194476) | Bulk soil microbial communities from the East River watershed near Crested Butte, Colorado, United States - ER_DNA_139 | ecosystem: Environmental > Terrestrial > Soil > Floodplain | place... | reverse complement strand
ATTCAAGGAGGCGGCCAGAACTGCACTCGAAGTGTCGACCGTTTTTGTCGCGCTCGCCGCCTTCATGATCGCCGCCAGCTTCATCGGCGCTGAGTACAGCTCCGGTTCGATTGCCAATTGGCTGACCTTTGTGCCACGGCGCGGGCGGGTTTTCTGGTCGAAGCTGCTCACCATGATCGGGTTTGCGGCAATGCTCGGCGCGTTCGCTGCTGCGCTCGTACTCTTTGCCGCCGCAGTGCTGGCACGGCTCTACGGCTCCCCCATCGAGTCGTTTGCCGAGCTTGGCGCGATGGGAGGGCGAAGTGTGTTGGCAGTGATTGGGCTGACGGTGCTCGGCTTCTGTGCTGCTCTAGTGACTCGGCATACCGCTGGCGCGATTGGCGTCTTGCTGGGCTATGCCGTTCTCTGGTTCGTCCGCAGTGGGCCGTTGGGCTCGCTGGTGTGGGCGCAGCGTGTGACACCGTGGACTCCCGAGGCGAGTCTCGCGGCAATCGTGGAGCACGGCTACGCCTACTCCGTGCCGATCGAGAAGGTGACGCCGGAGGGCGCGAGTGTCGAGTGGGTGGAGCAGACCGTGAGCCTCACGCACGGCGCCATCTACTGGTCAATCCTGATCACGCTGGTGATCATCGGCTCCCTGTTGGTATTCCGCCGCCGCGACGTTGTGTGAGCGGCTCCGCCCGTGATCCGCACGTAGCGAGCGGAGCAATCCAACACGGATCGCGCGCCGCCGTGCCTGAGGAGGAGCGAGCGGAGGCGCTCTTTCCTCTGCGAGCGACGACGAAGTAGGCGGCGACCAGGCGCGATCCGCGCCGAGCGAGCTTGTCGAGCGAGGCAATCAAACGCGTAAAGTGACAGGGTGACCATCGCTCCCGAAGGCCGCAGGCTGCTCCGCCTGGAAGTTCGCAATGCGAGCACTCCTGTGGAGAAGAAGCCGTCGTGGATCAAGACCACGGCGCGGATGGGGCCGGAGTATCGCGAGCTTCAGCAATTGGTGAAGAGCCAGGGCTTGCACACGGTCTGCCAGGAAGCGGGCTGTCCGAACATCTTCGAGTGTTGGGAGGACCGCGAGGCCACATTCCTGATCGGCGGCGACGTCTGCACCCGGCGCTGCGATTTCTGCCAGATCGACACCGGGAAGCCGGCCAATTTCGACGCAAGCGAGCCGCTCCGGGTTGCCGAGTCGGTGCAAGCGATGGGTCTTCGCTATGCAACGGTCACCGGGGTGTGCCGTGATGATCTTCCCGATGAGGGCGCCTGGCTGTACGCCGAGACGATTCGTAAGATTCACCAGCTCAATCCCGACACAGGCGTCGAGATGCTGGCACCCGACTTCTCCGGCAATTCCGACTATCTGGGCCAGGTTTTCGAGACCGAGCCGGAGGTCTTTGCGCACAACGTGGAGACCGTCCCGCGAATCTTTCGGCGTATCCGGCCAGGTTTCCGCTACGAGCGCTCCTTGGACGTGCTCCGAGCATCCCGATCCGCCGGCCTGGTCACCAAGTCCAACCTGATTCTCGGCATGGGTGAAACTCGGTCCGAGATCAGTGAGGCGCTGCGGGACCTGTACGACGCCGGTGCCGAGATTGTCACGATCACTCAATACCTACGGCCCTCGCCACGGCATCATCCGGTCGATCGGTGGGTCAAGCCGGAGGAGTTCGTGGAGCTAGCCGACGAAGCAACGGCCATCGGTTTCGCTGGCGTGATGAGCGGACCACTCGTACGCTCCTCCTATCGCGCCGGTCGGCTGTATCGTCAGGCAGTCCACACCCGGGAAGCCCTGACTGTCCGCGCATCGGCGGTCTAGCAACCACACTGAGCAGAGAATCGAGAACTGAAAGTGAGTGGCAATGGCTGACGCGGCGTCCCGGAGCGCCAAGAGCGGCACCAAGGCGACGAAGCCTGCGGCCCAGGATCCGAAGGCTGCGGCCAAGGAAGCCAAGGTCAAGGCCAAAGAAGCAAAAAAGGCGGAGAAGGCCCGCAAGAAGGCAAGCGACAATCCGGCCGACATGGGCCGGATTCGGCAGATCATTCGTGCGTATCAGGTCACCCATGAGTACGACAAGGCGCTGCCGTACCTGCTGATCGGTGCCTTCTTGGTGCCGACAGCGCTCAGCATCGTGATCGGTCTGACCTGGGGCTACGCGTTCAACGTGATCTTCGCCGGCGTCATGCTCGGCATCTTGGCCACGATGTTCATGCTCGTACGCCGCGCCAAGGCAGCCACCTTCAAGCGTTACGCAGGAACCACGGGCTCAGCCGAGGTAGCCCTCGGAATGCTGCCCAAGAAGTGGATTTCGACGCCGATCATCGCGGCCAATCGCAACAAGGATGTCGTGCATCGCACCATCGGCCCCGGCGGCTTGGTGCTGATCGGCGAAGGCGAGACAGGCCGGGTCCGGCAACTCCTCGCGAGCGAGGTCAAGAAGCACGAGCGGGTGGCGTACGGAATTACCGTCACAACGGTGATCATGGGCGACAAGGAAGGTCAAGTGCCGCTGAACAAGCTGGCCGACCACATCCGCAAACTTCCCAAGGCGCTGCAGCCTCACCAGATCACCGACCTCAGGCAGCGGTTACGCGCGCTTGACGCTCTCCGTCCACCCGTGCCGATGCCCAAGGGACCGATGCCGACCAGTCCTCGACAGGTCAAGGGCGCCCGGCAGGCCATGCGCGGTCGCTGATTCAGCACCCAGCATCGCGTGCCATCGCTGGGCGCCATAGCCGCATGACTGATCGATGAGCAATCTGATCAACGCCGAACGCGTCACCATGAGCTACGGCACCCGTACGCTGCTCGACGACCTCAGCCTTGGCCTGGGCCGCGGCGACGTGGTGGGCGTCGTCGGCCGCAACGGGGCTGGAAAGACCACCCTGCTGCGCGTCCTCGCAGGGACTCTGATGGCGGACAGTGGTCGCGTCACCCACACCGCCCAGCTGTCGATTGGTTTCTTAGATCAGATCGACTACACGCCGTCCAACGTCTCCGTCCGAGATCTCATCGTCGGCGGCGCGCCAAACCACGTGTGGGCAGCCAATCCTGGTACGCGAGAGATCGTCGAACATCTGCTGGCGGAGGTCGATCTTGACACCTCACTGGAAAGCCTGAGTGGTGGCGAGCGTCGCCGGGCGGCACTAGTGAAACTGCTGCTTGCTGATCATGATCTGCTGATTCTGGATGAGCCGACCAACCATCTCGATGTGGAGGCGGTCGACTGGTTGGCCAAGCATCTGAATGATCGGCAGGCAGCCGAGGTTGCGATGCTGATCGTCAGCCACGACCGTTGGTTCCTCGACGCCGTCTGTACTCGAATGTGGGAAGTACATGGCGGCGGGGTTCAGGCCTACGTCGGTGGCTACGCGGCGTACGTGCTGGCGCGGGCAGAACGCGCCCGCCAGGCCGCCATGATCACCTCACGGCGCAACAATCTGCTGCGCAAAGAGCTGGCTTGGCTACGCCGCGGCGCACCAGCCCGTACCTCGAAGCCGAAGTTCCGGCTAGACGCAGCCGCGGCGCTGATCGCCGATGAGCCCGAGCCGCGTGATCGACTTCTATTGCAACGATTTGCGATCGCCCGCCTGGGCAAGGACGTCTTCGATCTTGATCGGGTGAGTGTGCGGCTGGGCGGCCGGATGCTGCTCGATGACCTCTCCTGGTCAATCGGCCCCGGCATGCGGATCGGGATCGTCGGGGTGAACGGCTCCGGCAAGACAACCGTGCTACGGCTGCTGCACGGTGATCTCGCACCCGACTCGGGTCGCATCAAACGGGGCAGCACGCTGCGTATCGGCTACTTGAGTCAGGACGTGACCGAGCTGCGCGGCACCGAACGAGTTCTGGAATCGGTCGATCAGCTACGGCGGCAGGCGAGGCTTGCTTCGGGCGCGGAAGCCAGCGCGGGTTCGCTACTGGAGGATTTCGGGTTTACCGGCGACAAGCTGACTACCCGACTCGACGACCTGTCAGGTGGCGAACGGCGCCGACTTCAGATGCTCCGCATACTGCTGGACGAGCCGAACGTCCTGCTGCTCGATGAGCCCACCAATGACCTCGACATTGACACATTGACCGTCTTGGAGGACTACCTCGACGGCTGGTCAGGCACCCTGGTCGTGGTGTCGCATGATCGATATTTCCTGGAGCGGGTTTGCGATGTGAGCTATGCATTGCTGGGCGACGGCTCGTGTGTCCTGCTGCCCGGCGGTGTTGATCAATACCTGCGGATGCGCAGCGACAGATCGCCAGAAATCTCGCCCTCGGCAACCTCGCTGCAGCGTGACTCCACTACTTCCAGCGCCGCAACACGCCAAGCGAGGAAAGACCTCGCGCGTCTCGAACAACAGATCACACGCCTCGACCAGCGGATCGCCGCGCTGCACGAGCAGATGACTGCGGCGGCCAGCGACTATCAACAGCTCGCTGAGCTGCAACGCGAAATCGACTCGGTCACTGCCAGCAAGGACGATCTGGAGCACGCGTGGCTCGAGGCGGCCGAGATCGCCGGCTAGGGCTAGTGGCTCGGCACTAACGTGGTCGTATGGAGACTGCGTTGCAGCAGCTCGTCGCGCTCCTCGGTGACGCCGTCCGCACTGACACCGTCAGCCGCGAGAACTACCGTTTCGACTGGTCCCGCGACCCGACCGCGGGAGTGCCCATTGCCGTGGTTCGGCCCAGCAATTCCTCGGAGGTAGGTGCCGCGATCCGATGGGCAGCAGAGCACCGCGTACCGGTAGTTCCTCGGGGCGCCGGTAGTGGCCTCTCCGGTGGAGCCTCGGCGGTTTCCGGAGGCATCGTGCTGAGCCTGGAGCGGATGCGTTCGGTCGAAATCGATGTCGCTGCTCGAGTCGCCGTGGTCGAGGCCGGTGCCTTCAATGCTGATGTCAAGGCAGCGGCAGCGAAGCACGGCCTGTGGTATCCCCCGGACCCGTCCTCGTACGAGATCTGCTCTATCGGTGGCAACATCGCGACCAATGCCGGTGGATTGTGCTGCGTCAAGTACGGCGTCACCACCGACTACGTCCTCGGGCTGGACGTCGTACTGGCCGACGGGACGCTGATCACTCTGGGCGGTAAGCGGATCAAGGACGCTGCTGGGTTGTCGCTGCTCAAGCTCTTCGTCGGCAGCGGGGGCACCCTCGGCATCATCACGCGCGCCATCCTCCGCCTGATACCGGCGCAGGGACCGCGGTCCACTCTGGTCGCCTACTTCCCGACGGTGCAGGCTGCGGCCGACACGGTCGTGACGATCGGTAGGACGCTTCGAGCATCCATGATGGAACTGATGGACCACGCCTCGATCAACGCTGTCGAGGACTATCGCTCGATGGGGCTGGATCGCTCCGCGGGCGCGTTGCTCCTTGCCCAATCTGATGCGCCCGGCGCGGCGTGCGCCGAAGAGATCGAGTTGATGGAGGTCGCGTGTACGACCGCCGGCGCCAAGGAGGTCTTCGTCACCACCGACCCCGAAGAAGGTGAGCTGTTCGTTGCCGCCCGGCGCGCTACATTTCCAGCGATCGAGGCTCGTGGTGCGATCTTGCTGGAGGACGTTGGCGTGCCGGTGCCTCAGTTACCGGAGCTCCTCGCTGGCATTGCCGCAGTGGCCGACCGGTATTCGGTCGAAATTCCGGTGGTCGCGCACGCCGGGGATGGCAACACTCATCCGATCGTCATCTATGACCGCGGCGATGAGGCCGCTCGAGATCGCGCGTATCGCGCTTTCGCGGAGATCATGCAGCTCGCCATCGGGCTTGGCGGCACAATCACCGGCGAGCACGGCGTTGGGCGAGCGAAGAAAGCAGCCCTGCCGACTCAGCTCGGGCCGGAGGTGATGACTCTGTCATTGACCATCAAGAATGCCCTGGACCCGCTCGGCATCCTTAATCCCGGGGCCATTTTCTAGTGCCCTGGAAGGGAGACTAGGCACGCGGCCACTGGTTGGCCCGGACGTTCAGCGCCGCCTGCTCCACCGTCTCCACGATCCGCTTCTGATGAGTTTCGGGCCTTTTGGCCGATCCGATCCATTCGAGAATCGCCCGTCGCGTCGATGGCGGAAATGCATCCCAATACCGCCGGGCGTCCAGATTCGCATCGAGCGCGGCTCTCAGCTCATCAGGCTCCACCAGCGCCTCCACCGCTTCTAGCGCCGTCCAGGTACCCGTGCGCTTGGCAAGATCCACCATGGCCTGCCCTGCCGGCTGTACCAGACCAGCTGCTGTCAATTCAGCGATTCGCGCTTTGTTCGGTCCCGACCAGTTGCTCTTCGGCTTACGCGGGGTGAGCAGCAGCTGCGATCTGGTGGCGTCGAGCGGCCTGCTCTGGCCGTCTATCCAGCCGAAGCACAGCGCTTCCCGGACTATCGCGTCATAGGCCACATGGCGGTTACCAGCAGCCTTCTTGTACGTCACCAGCCAGATCCCCTTCGCTGTCTGGTGGTTGGCGATGAGCCACTTACGCAGCTCCACAGCCGAGCTGATCTCCACCCGGGGATAGTCAGCGGACATGATCAGCTTCAGTGAGCAATCGCATGATCAGCGCCCGGCCCCGGCGAGCCGGACCTGAGCTGCCGAGGTGCGCGGCGCTTAGGTACATCCCCTCGATGATCAAGGCAATCTCCTCCCCCAGCCGCTCCCCCTCGGCGCCGCCGCAGATAGACGTCGCCAAGTTGATCAAGCGATCTCGCAGGCCCTCTCGATACTCCCGAGCGGCCGTACGCGCACCGTTGGCGGGATCTCCGAATTCGATGCTTGCATTGTTGAACGCGCAGCCGCGAAAGCCAGCGCCGCCGAGATCGGTTTCGGCGGCCTCGATGATGGCCAAGATGGCGCCGCGAGGGTCGCCGTCATGACGCGCGATGTCGGCATCGATCAAGCCAAAGATGGTCTCTGCGCGGCGAGCGAGGTAAGCCGTGATCAATGCATCCTTGGACGGGAAGACTCGATAAACGCTCGCCTTCCCAAGACCGGTAGCCGCCACCAGCTCGTCCATGCCGACCTCGTGTACGCCGCGCCGATAGAACAGATCCGCGGCCACATCGAGGATGCGCCGTTCCCGCTCGGCGGCCGACAGCCGTACCCGGCCTGGGCTTGGCGAAGTCATGGTGTTGATGCTATCAATTTGTGACGGAACGGTCCGATACAAATGGAAGGCACCGACATTGACAACCACCGCACTCGTAACCGGAGCATCGGGCGGCATCGGCGCTGAGGTCGCGCGCCAGCTTGCTGCCACTGGCGTCACCGTTGTGGTCTCGGCTCGCAGCGTTGATCGGGCCAAAGCCACTGCTGAGAGCATCGACAACAGCGTCCAGGTGCTGCCAGTCGGCCTGGACGTGGCTGACCCGGAGAGCGTGCAGTCCGCCGCGGCGGCGCTGGCCGAGGAACCCGGACGGCTGGATATCTTGATCAACAATGCGGCTGCGTACGTCGACTGGGCGGAATTGGCGTCAACGGCGGATCTGGACGCCGCCCGTACGGTGATGGAGGTCAACCTGTTCGGCGGCTGGCGAATGACCAACGCGCTGTTGCCCCTGCTGCGCCGTAGCGAGCATCCGCGCGTCGTACACGTCTCCAGCGGCGCGGGGAGTCACGATGATGAGCAGTTCGGGCTTCGCAAGCGGCACGGGGCTGCGGCTGCGTACGGGATCAGCAAGGCAGCTCTCAACGCGCTCACCAGCACCCAGGCGGCCGAGTTCGCCGACACGCCGATCATCGTCAACGCCGTTTGCCCCGGGCTGACCGCCACCTATCCCGGTGCCGAGGCCATGGGTGCCCGACCGGTGATTGATGGCGCTGCATCGGTGCTGTGGGCTGCAACCTTGCCCGACGACGGACCGCGCGGCGGGCTCTTCCGGGATGGCCAGCCAATCGGCTGGTAGATGATCAACGCCGAATCACCGGCGGTTGATGACCACAGTGCCCGCGGCAAGATCTTGCAGACCACGGCGTTCAGCGGAAATGACCAAGGGCGGCAGCGCCAGGGACACCAGAAAGGCCCTCAGCAGTGCTCGTGGCAGGCCGAGCGGCTGCACGTCGAGCCGGACGACGGCGATGCGACTGACGAGCTGCCCGAAGCTGCCACCGACCAGCCATGACAGCACCGTTGATTCCACGAAGAACGTTGCCAAGATCATCCACGCCCGCCAGCCACCGCCCGTGAGCACTCCGGTGCCGAAGAAGCCAATCGCGATGATCATGCACGCGGCCCAGTCGATGATCAACGCGCCAATCCGCGCGCGCCAACTCGCCAGCGATCCACGGCCCTCGGGCGGCAGGCCGAGACTCTGGCCGGGATAGGTTTCTCCGGCCGAGGTCGTATCGGGGGCATTGTCCGCCACGTGGCCGAGGCTACCTGCAGCTGCCAGCGCGCGATATGCACGAGCAGCTCTAACCATGGGCGCCGCCAGGTGGATCGTGAGACTGACCGCCGCCGTGTTACATGTGTGAAACATTTGTGCAACTGGATGGAAATCGCGACTCCATTAGGCTTCCGAGCAACCGACGGCGGAGCATACGGTCCGCTTTCGTCCAGCTTCTGCTCAGTGTCGAGTACGCCGGTGCTCAAGGCTGAGCAAGATGTCCATCTGCGCGCCCATGGGTGCGTAACCACAAAGCGTGCCCAGTGGCACGACCGATCTCACCGGAGGACAGATGTTCCAAGGAGCCGACGACCTGTTGGCCTATGTCAAGGATGAGGGCGTCGAGTTCATCGACATTCGCTTCTGCGACCTGCCCGGCATCATGCAACACTTCACGGTCCCGGTGGGCACGTTCGGCCATGAGTACTTCGAGGATGGAGTCAACTTCGACGGTTCGTCGATCCGAGGCTTCCAGAAGATTCACGAGTCGGACATGGCGCTGTTTCCCGACCCCGCGACTGCCTACCTAGATCCGTTCCGGACGGCGAAGACCCTCTGCATCAATTTCTTCGTCCACGACCCGTTGACAAAGGAACCCTATAGCCGCGATCCGCGCAACATCGCCCGTAAGGCGGAGAGCTACCTCGCCTCGACCGGGATCGGCGATACCGCGTACTTCGCTCCCGAGGCCGAGTTCTACGTGTTCGACGACATACGGTTCGAGACCAAGCAACAGACCGGCTATTACGCCATCGACTCTGTGGCCGGCGCCTGGAATACCGGCCGAATCGAGGATGGCGGCAACCGCGGCTACAAGGTGCGCTACAAGGGTGGATACTTCCCGGTGCCGCCGGTCGATCATTTCGCCGACCTACGCGACGCCATCGTGAAGAATCTGGAGGCCTCTGGCCTTAGCGTGGAGCGGGCGCACCACGAGGTCGGTACTGCCGGTCAGGCCGAGATCAACTACCGCTTCGACACGATGCTCAAGGCGGGCGATGACCTCCAGAAGTACAAGTACATCGTCAAGAACACTGCCTGGGCAGCCGGCAAGACCGCGACCTTCATGCCCAAGCCGATCTTCGGCGACAACGGCTCGGGAATGCACGTGCACTCCTCGATCTGGAACGAGGGCGAGCCGCTGTTCTACGACGAGGCCGGATATGGCGGCCTGTCCGACGTCGCGCGCTGGTACATCGGTGGAATTCTCGAGCACGCTCCGTCGCTGTTGGCCTTCACCAACCCGACGACGAACTCCTACCACCGGCTGGTCCCTGGCTTCGAGGCGCCGGTCAATCTGGTTTACAGCTCTCGCAACCGCTCGGCCGCGATGCGCATCCCGATCACCGGATCCAATCCCAAGGCCAAGCGGGTCGAATTCCGTTGCCCTGATCCGTCATCGAATCCGTACCTGGCGTTTGCGGCGATCCTGCTGGCCGGCGTTGACGGCATTCTCAACAAGACCGAGCCCGCAGCGCCCATCGACAAGGATCTGTACGAGCTTCCGCCCGAGGAGCACGCGTCGGTGAATACGGTTCCGGACAGCTTGGATGGGGTGCTGGACAACCTGGAAGCCGATCACGACTATCTGCTGGCTGGCGATGTGTTCACGCCCGACTTGATCGAGACCTGGATCGAGCTGAAGCGCGACGACATCGATGCCGTACGGCTCCGCCCGCATCCTCATGAGTTCGAGCTCTACTACGACGTCTAATCTCCGTCGTTCGCAGAAACCCCCGGATTCACGCGTGTATCAGGGGGTTTCGCGCTTCTCGGGAAGGCTCGATCGCGCCGGATTCCGCAGGGATTCCGCAGGAGATCCGCTCCAGATGCCGCCTGCTGCCGATCAGGGAACGTCCGCGGACGCGGAATTACCCAGGTACGCGTGGAAGTCGATCTCCATGCGGTGCAGGTTGTCGGCGTCCCTCGGCGGCCCGGAGGCGCAGCGCCCGGCTTGTTCGAAATCGTCGCCGGGGGGGTTCGATCTAGCTGGCGCCCTTGGTCAGGCAGGGATGGCCGCGGCGCGGGCGACGGCCTCGAAGTACTCGGCGACGGTGCCCGGAAGGGTCTCCACATGGACGATCGTGCCGTTCTCGTGCTCGACCAGATCCACAACGCGGGCCATCGCGATGGCGTCGTCGTCACCGACCACCACGATGCGCTCGGGGGTGATCACGGAGGGGTTGCGAGCTTCGGACAGCCATGTCCAGACGTAGCCGGTCTCGTCTTCGTTGTGGAAGTCGACCTCAAGGTCGACCACAACTGCACTGCTGCTCACGGTGCTCACCTCCTCCTCGATCGGTCGGGCACGTACCTCGGATTGTCCAGGGCTGGTCCAAAGATATCGAGCAAATCCTTCAGCAGCTCTTCCTCCGGCCGACGGGCTCCGCCAGGCGGCCGGAACAGGACGGTCCAATGAGGCGCTTGGAATGTGGGCAGGAGCACCGCGATTTCGGCAAGCGCGACCCCGCGCACCCGACGGTACTTCGGGTAAGTCCGCAGCTTCGATTCGAGCACGGCCAACTCGTCGACCGCGCTGCTCGCAGCGAAGAGTGATATCCCACGCGCACGCTGGCCGCCGTAGGTGTAGCGCGTCTCAAAGCCCGGCCGCACCTATTAAACCTGCTTCCGGTGCGATGTCATCCGCACCTAACCCGCGCCACCGGCCGAACTGGGCAGCCGCAGCGTGGCGCAGCTGTGCTCGAGGTTGGCAGGCGTTATCTCGGCATGCAAATCGAGGCCCCGAGCGGCGGGCCTAGCGTGGGTCCTCCGCACCTGCCAGTCGTGCAGCGGCGCGCTGATCAGTGGTTGGCCGCGGGGACTTCGGCTCGGCCTTGGCGAAGTCTGCGGCCCGACGTGTCAGCAAGTAGCCCGCGACCAGCACCAGGATGATCATGGTCACCACACCGGTCTCGGTCGTCACGTACGCCATCATCGCCGGCGACGTCGTGACAGTAACGCCGGCGGCGGTCTCCATCAGATTGTCGAAGGCGCTGTGAGAAAGACTGACCGGCCAGATGCTTCCCGACCACAATCGCAACCACCCATACCAGACACCAGCCAAGGTCAGCGTGACCATCACCATCGGTACCACGATCCACCGGTTTCCCGCGCTCTGGTAGGTGGTGGTGAGCAGCAGCAAGGGCAGATGGTAGATCGCGTGGAAGAAACCGGTCACGAGCGCCGCACGCCGCCCCGAAGTGAGCTCAGCCACGCGAAAGAGCAAGTAGCCGCGCCAGCCGATCTCTTCGCCAAGGAAGACCACCGCGAAAATGATCGTGGTTAGGGCGATTCTGAGAACGCGCCTGCCGAAGCCCGGAGGCAAGCCTGAAAATTGGACTACCCCGAAGGCGGCCGCGACGCCAAAGCTCACAGCAACGATTACCGCCGGTCCAACAACGGCAATCAGCAGACCCCGTCCCCTCCGCGGGTTGAATCCCACCCCCGCCCAAACCGCGCGTCGCTGACCACGTGGAACGGTAAAAGCGACGGTAAGTGCCATCGCGATCACTGGAAAGGCAATGGCGATCAGCGGTGCGATCCCGGCGTGCGGCAGCGCGAGCGCAATGGCAAGCGTCAGCCCGTACGTGATGCACAAGTACACGACAATTTGACGTAGCGGACGGTACGTTCTCGGTGGTGCCGGCTCTACAGCCGTTCGTCGCTGTTGCATCGGTTCTCCTCCGATTCGTGCTGCTGCTTCCCCCGAATCAGGCGCTTGAACGTCAGCGCAGTGACCGCCGGTCTTGCCGCCGGCCACAACCCCCGCCGATATCCTTCATTGTGTCCACCGCCAGCGCCGTTGACCACCGCCTACCGGACGGCAATGCGCCGCAAGCGAAACCTGTCCCCGGTCTGACGGGTACGCCCTGAAGTCCCGCTGGTGGGGGATCTCTCCACCCGAGTGCTCACCGTTGCTTGCGTCACCGGAATCCGTTGACGCCGCTACCGGTTGCCTCACCCCCGGCGTCAAGGGCGCACACGCACCGGCGCGGCGGTCATCATCCGGCGAGATCAACACGTGCATCGGGGAACCGGCCTCGTACTGCTGGCCGCTGGATA
>Ga0307285_10000227_pt1 | contig 12429 bp, 14 predicted proteins | sample ER_DNA_139_FD_194476 | JGI IMG/M metagenome (GOLD analysis project Ga0307285, IMG submission 194476) | Bulk soil microbial communities from the East River watershed near Crested Butte, Colorado, United States - ER_DNA_139 | ecosystem: Environmental > Terrestrial > Soil > Floodplain | place... | reverse complement strand
CAGGCACCATTCGATGTCTTGGGGGCGGCCGAAGTGCGCTTCGATCCGCCGGCCGAGCTGCGCCAGTTCCACGACCTGCGCGTCCGTAAGCGCCGGCTGCTCCTGCCGCGAGGAGTCGATCGCCTCTTCCTGCGTCCCGCCACCCGGTAGGGCGTTGATGGCCAGCTGCTTGGTGGCGACCGCCTTGGCAACAATCTCGCCGTCGCGCACCTTGTAGGCGTCCGCGTTCACCAGCCCGGAGACCAAGGCCTCGCCGAGGCCGAAGCTGGCCTCCACGGTCGCGACCTTCCGGTTGCCCGTGACGGGGTCGGCGGTGAACAAGATGCCAGCGGCATGCGAGAAGACCATCTGCTGCACGACCACGGCCATGTGGACCTTCCGGTCGTCGAAGCCGTTCCGGAGGCGGTAGGTCACGGCCCGCTCGGTGAAGAGCGAAGCCCAACACCGGCTGACGTGCTCGAGGATCGCCGCCGGCCCGATGACGTTCAGGTACGTGTCTTGCTGCCCTGCGAAGGAGGCCGTCGGCAGGTCCTCCGCCGTCGCGCTGGATCGTACGGCGTAGGCGGCTTGCTCGCCGAGCCGGGCGAGCGCGCCGATGATTGCCGCCGCCAGATCCTCAGGGATGGCAATCCCTTCGAGGGTCCGGCGGATCTCCGCACTCAGCGTGCGGACCGCCTCCCGGTCGTCCGAGTTCAGGCGCGACAGTCGAGTGAGCCGATCGTCGATCGACGGCGCTTCCGCCATGACCCGTCGGAAGGCGTCCGTCGTGACGCAGAAGCCAGCCGGCACGCGGATACCTTCGATCCGCGACAGCTCCCCCAGCTGCGCGCCCTTGCCACCAACGACCGCAATCTGTGTCTGGTCTACTTCCCGTAAACCGAGCACGTAGCGGTCGGGCCGGAAGGACATCGCCACACTCTGGTCAATATCAACCATTCGCCACCCCTATATGCGCAGGTTCTGGCCGTAAACGGCTCGGGTAGATGTGATGATTCACAGCACCTCGGGGGTCCTTGCGGCAAGCACCGCCCTCGCCAGACTCTCGTTACGGCGGGAGGATTTCAACAATCAGTTCGAACTCCGTCCCACCTCAGGTGTGCAAGCCGCTGGTCTTGAGAATCCGCGCACAGCCATCCAGCTCGCGCACACCGGATCCTCTGTGAAGTGAGACCCAAATCGGCTGCCCCGCACGACGCCGTGTCGCTACGTTTGACATCAAGCCGATGCCTCAAGGAACGTGTTGGACTAAGCGCTGGCCTGGCCCGCGAGACTGGTCCGGTCCGGGGGTCAAGGGTCGGAATGGCTACTTGCATCTCACGGCCGGTGGGCACACACGAGCACTCGACGGCTCCGTACCGACAGCGGACCATCCCGACGAATGCGGGCGTCCAAGGTCCGCAGGCGGCCGCCGTAGGTCCGTACGTCGAAGTCGGGAATCTGCCAGGCCACCATCCGCAGTTGGTAGACCACCGCTCCGATATCGCCGAACGTGACTTCGATCGTCGCGGTTTGCGCTTCATCGACGACCAGCCCCACCGACTGCAGGTTTTCGACGAGGGCCGCGGCCGATGTTCCGCCGCTCGGCGGCGGTGCGCTGAGCGCGGCGTTGAGCTCAGCATCGTTCTCCGGGCCGATCTGCTGGGTCACCAGGCGACCGCCGGGACGCAGCACCCTGGCGACTTCGGCCGCATCCAGCGCCCCATGCCGGTTGAGCACCAAGTCGGCGAAGCCGTCCTCCACTGGCAAGATGTCGATTTGCGCTCGAACTTCGACCCCCAGCGGACCCAGCCGCTCGGCGGCCACGGGCAGGTTCGGCGGATAGGGTTCGGTCGCAACGACTGTGCGGCTCGAAGCTACGGAGTCCGGGATGCCGCCAAGCACCTCCCCCAGCGTCTCCCCGCCACCGGTGTCGATGTCAAGAACCGCCCTTGCCTCGGTAACCGCCGCCTGTGCCAGCTCGACGTAGTTCCACGGGAGCGGCGAGTCGCCGATCCGGCCAGCCAAGAACGAGAAGTCCCAGCCCTCGGTGGGTGCAGACGATGCCGTATCAACCAACTCATCGTAGGAGCGGGCAGCAGCTGAGTCGTTGGCTGGAGTTGCGTTCACCACCCGCACAGTCTGCCCGAGGAGGGCCTGCGAGCCGTCAGCCGGTCAGACAGCTATTTGACGATCAGCGAGCGGTGTAAGCGGTCGGCTAGCGGAACACTGTGAGTGCTTCGCCGGTGTCTCTGATTGCAGCACATCACGCGTCGTGGCCACGTCACCCCGCTGGCGCTAGCATCGGCCGTCGCCCCCGGTGGTTGGGTCACGTCACCCAGGCCGGTATACAGCTCCCCATGGATGATCAGTTTCAAGTGGCCGTGAGCGAAACAGGCCGCATGGAGGCGTTCAGCGACGGCGTCCTGGCCATTGCCGTGACCCTGCTGGTGCTGGACCTGCATGTGCCGCCGAGTAACGCGCTGCACGAGCCGCTCGCGGTCGCGTTGGCGCATGAATGGCCGGCGTACGCCGCATACGTGACCAGCTTCCTCATCATCGGCATCATCTGGGTCAACCACCACGCGGTGTTCGAGCTAGTTGCGCGGGTGGACCGTAACGTGCTGTTCCTCAACCTGTTGCTGCTGATGTCAGTCGTGGCCATCCCGTTCGCTACGGCGCTGCTGTCGGAGTACCTGCTCGCCGGTAATGGCGATGCGCGCAGCGCGGCCCTGGTGTACTCCGCTGTCATGCTCGCGATGTCGATCGGATTCGCCGCGCTCTACACCTATGTCGCGTTGCATCCGGCGCTGCTCGCCGACGCCGTGGATCCCGGCGCGGTGCGCGGCTCCATCGTGAGGTTCAGTGCCGTCGGCATTGGGCTTTATCTCGTGACGCTCGGGATTGCCGTGGCTAGCGCGCCGGCATGCCTGGTCGCCCACTTCGTGATCGCGATCTACTACTGCTTCCAGCAGATCCGCATCCGCTCACGTGCGGCCTGACCCCAGCGGTCAGACACTTTGATGTCGTCGACAAGCATGCTCAAACGGTGCCGCCTTGACGGGCGGCGAGCAGGTCGCGGATCTCCTTGAGCAGCACGACCTCGTCGGGATCCGAAGCCTCCGCCTCCTGCTTTCCGAAACGCGTCTTAACTCTTTCGTATGGGGTGACGATGAAAAAGTAGACGACCGCAGCGATGACAAGGAAGGACACCAGCGCCGTCAGGAACAGCCCGAACTTGGTGTCCCCGAAGTCGGTGGCGCCCGCCGGGATCAATGACAGCAACCAGTTGGTGAATGTGGTAACGACGGCGGCGAAAGCGGCCGCCATGATGAAAGCGACGGCAAGCTCGACGAGGTTACCGCGCAAAACGAAGTCCTTGAAGCCCTTCATTCTTCCCCCTGGACGCGCCGTACTCGCCGGCACGTCGATTATGTAGTCGGATCAGATTCAGCCGCACATTACCTCTCCACGGCGACAAAGATCCGAAACCCAGCGGGCCGCCAACACTCGACCTGCTCTGCCGCCGCTCGCGGCGGTGATCATCTTCCGGCGCACGTTCCACCTACAGCTGTGGGAGCGCGCATGAGGCTCAACTGGCCCGCTCGCAGAGCGAGACTGCTGCAGCGCCAGAATGTCGACGTGCCGAACCTGCAGCTAAAACCTGGATGCTCGTGGACAGAGACCTACGCCCGATGCGTGTCGGCAGCACCGGAGGCATTCGAGTCCGACCGCATCCGCAACCTGTTGCACGGTAAGTGGCAACGCGTCGGGGTGCCCGGCCACCATGTCACCCCGGTCGACTTGTCACCGATCCAGGGCCCGCCACGTGTCGAGCGCGACATCGCTGCCAGCGCCGTCGAGCATGCCCGCGATCAGCATGCGGCATGGTCGGAGGTCGGCTTGGCGGAACGCCGCGAACGGGTGACCGCCGCGATCGACACGATGGTCCTCCACCGGGACCTGCTCGCCCTCTTGTTGGTCTGGGAAATCGGCAAGCCATGGCGGCTGGCCGTGGCCGACGTGGATCGCGGCCTGGACGGGGTCCGCTGGTACGTCGACGAGATCGAGCGCCAGCTGGCGATCGGAACTGATGCCGAGCGGCGGCCCCTGCCTGGCCCTGTGTCGAACATTGCGAGCTGGAACTATCCGATGAGCGTGCAGGTGCACGCCGAGCTGGTTCAGGTGCTGGCCGGCAATGCCGTGGTGGCAAAGACGCCGAGCCAGGGCGGCTTCCATTGCCTGACGCTTGCCCACGCCTTCATGGCCCGTGCGGGTCTTCCGGTCACATTGCTCAGCGGGATCGGCGGCAAGCTGGGCGACGTCCTGATCAGCAATCCCGGCATCGGGGCACTCGCGTTCGTCGGAGGTCGATCCAACGGACGGGTCGCCGCCACTTCCCTGGCTGACCGCCGCCGCCGCCACTTTCTCGAGCAGGAAGGGCTGAACGCGTGGGGAATATGGGACTTCACCGAGTGGGAACTGCTCGCCCAGTATCTGCGCAAAGGATTCGAATACGCCAAGCAGCGGTGCACTGCGTACCCGAGGTACGTCGTCCAGCGACGCTTGTTGCCCGCGTTCCTTGATACTTACTTGCCGGTCGTCGAAGGCTTGCGCTTCGGCCACCCGCTGGCTGTCGAGCGTCCGGATGATCCCCTCCCGGAGCTGGACTTCGGGCCGGTGATCGGGGCTCGGAAGGCCGCGGAACTGGGAGAGCAGTTCGAGGAGGCGATGCAAGGTCGAGGGCTTCCCCTGCACCGTGGCTCGGTGGGTGCTGGGCGCTTCCTTGATGGACAGGACACCTCGGCATACGTCGCGCCGGCCTGCGTCCTCGAGCCACCGGCCAACTGGTCGCTGCACCACGCCGAGCCTTTCGGCCCCCTCGACTCCGTCGTGTGCGTGGACACCGAGGCCGAGCTGCTCGCGGCCATGAATGCCAGCAACGGGTGCCTGGTGGCCAGCCTGGCGACCGACACATGGACTTCGCGTCCCGCGTCGCCGAGCAGCTGCAGGCCTTCAAGGTAGGCATCAATCGACCGCGCAGCAGGGGTGACCGGGAGGAGGTGTTCGGCGGCATCGGAGAGTCATGGAAGGGCGCCTTCGTCGGCGGAGACCTGCTCGTGCAGGCAGTCACGTACGGCCCGGACGGCGAGGACGAGCGGCTGTTCGGCAACTTCCCGGACTACTCGCAGTTCCCCAGCCGGTGACGCGGCACCCTCGAGGCCGGCTGCTGGTTTCCCTCACGATCGCTGGGCTGGTTGCCCTCGGCCTGTCACTGCGAGATCATCATCGTGCCGATCCCGCCGATCGGCACATCCAATGAGGAGACAACTATGAGCGTCTACCGTGTGATCGACGTCGTCGGCACTAGCACGACCTCCTGGGAGGAGGCAGCCGCTGACGCGATCAAAACGGCGGGCCAGTCGGTCCGAGACCTTCGGGTCGCCGAGGTTGTCAAGCAGGACATCCACGTCGGGGACGGAGGCGAGCTCATCTACCGCACGAAGGTTCAGCTGTCCTTCAAGTACGAGCACGAATCGTAGAGCGCGTCTGCCGCGCCTCATCACTTTGGCTCGGCGATAGTCGTCATCGCAAACACCGAAGCCATCCGCTTCTGCGAGGTCGCTCAGGAATGATCACCCAGAAACTCGGCGGCAACTCGCTTCGGCACAACCATCCGCCACGTGATCTCAAGGATGCACCCGAGGCTAGCGGGGTCAAGAGAGTGAGTGGTTCGACAGTGCGTTTTCCCGCGAAAGGCGTCTCCATTGCCGGGCGGCTTACGACGAGGTCTAGGTAGCCTCCTGTTCGTGACCAGCGACGTCGACACTCGGGCCGTGGGACTGAAAGACATGCCCGTACTAGCGAGATTGTTCGAGAGTCAGAGAAATACTCGTCGCTGTTGGTGCATGGCGTTCTGCCTTACTCGAAGCCAGTTCGCCGCCGGCTGGCTCACTGGTGGCAATCAGCGGCAGTTCAGTGCTATGGCTGCCACGAGTTCGACACCCATGGGAATCCTGGCGTCGCAGGCTGCTGAACCTGTCGGCTGGTGCGCCTGTGGCCCACGGTCGCGGTATGTCGAGGCCACCAATCCACGAAACAAGATCATGCAGAACCGTGCACGCGATGAAGACGAGATCGTGTGGCTCCTACCCTGCCTCTTCGTCCGGGCCGATCGGCGCGGTCAAGGGGTTACCCACGCGCTCATCCGTGCGGCGGTCGAGCTGGCCCGCAGCGAAGGTGCATCCGCCATTGAGGCCTGGCCTCTGGCCGAATCCGAACGGCGCTCAGGTGATGCCTTCCTTGGTAGGGAGCAGGTGTTCAACGAGCTAGGTTTCCATTGCGTCGAACGGCCGAGCCCCGTACGTGTGATCATGCGACTCGAGCTCGAGGCAGCTGAGTAGGTAATCACCGCCCGAACGCATGTTGAGGGATGCCTCAGCGGTCAATCGCGCGGAAACCGCGTACGGCGCGCACTTCACCGACTTTCGGATAGTGCGACGTGTCGATCGTTTCGTCTGCCCGAAACTCGAACAGATCCACCATCAGTTGCATCGGGTAGTCGATGTCTTGGTCAACGGTGCGAACAAGCCGATCATCGACGAAGAACTGGACCTGATCGGGTGCCCATGTCGCCGAGTAGGTGTGCCACGCGGCTGCGTCGATATCGAGCGAGATGCGGGCCATGTCATCTTCCAGCCGGGGGTCGTGATGGGCTTTCACCCCGATGCTCAGCTCGGAGGTTTTCGTGCCGATGGAGTCACCGAACAGCTCGATGACGCAAATCTCACCGGAGTCGTCGGGCGCGTCCGCTTCGAACCCAATCAGCCAGAAGGCCAGCATCGTCGTCGGATCGATAGTCGAACGCAGCTCGACCTCCACGAGCCCAGATCGCGGCGTGTACAGCCGACGCTCGGGTTGTGGACTGACGACACGTAGCTCGTCGACATGCCGATGCTGGCCTAGAGACGATCCGAGCAGTCCTGACCATGAACCGGTCTGCAGGTTGGAGACCCGAAGCCCACCGTCGGCATCTCGCCACGCTGGCTGCTCGGCATCGATGCGGAGACGCAGCGCGCCGTCAACGAAGTCGTAACGCGCAGCAGACCGTTCAGGGCTCGTCCAGTGCGGCAGATAATGCGGAATCCAACGCGCAGGGTCAAGCCGCTTTGAGGTGAACGCGTCCTCGAACTCGAGGATGAACCTGCTTCGATCGAGCTGCACCCGCCAATCCTCCGCCCAACACCCGGCCAAGTCCTAGATCGACTGCAGCTCAAGCGATAGACGGTCGCAACACCTGGTGCACTCAAGGGTCACACGCGCGATCACTTACTCGTGACTGTGCTCGTGCTCAGCCTGAAGCTTGGCGACCTGGGCGTGGACCTCTTCCATATCGAGACCCTTCACAGCGTCCAGCACCTGCTTCAGGGCTTGGCCCGGAAGGGCACCAGCCTGATTGAAGACCAAGACGCCCTCGCGGAAGGCCATCAAGGTCGGAATGCCCTCGATGCCCAGCTGGCTGGTCAGCTCATAGTTGGCGTCGGTATCCAACTTGGCGAAGACGATCCCGTCGTACTCCTCTGACGCCTTTTGATAGACAGGTCCGAACCGCTTGCACGGTCCACACCAGTCGGCCCAGAAGTCCACCAGGACAATGTCGTTGTCGGTGATGGTCTCTTCAAAGTTCTCGGCGGTGATGTCAATCGTTGCCATGCATATGCTCCTCGCTAGGGATCGGCCGCCCCGGGGCTTTGTGGCAGCCACTGTGTCAACCGCGCAGCAAGTACGGCTATTCCATACCCGGTGGGCGCCGTACCCGCTATTTGATGGCCACGAGTCGGCGCATGGGTATTGCCACCTCGACCACCTCGCGCCTCTCGACGCTGTCCTCCAGATACTCGATCGCCCGCTCCACTCGCGCCCAGCGGGTGTTCGGCAGATACAACGCCGACATGACCAGCTCTGCATCGGCGCGAGAGCGAATGCGAAATCCATAGCGCTCGCGGGCATCTTCTACGGCCCGCATGCCATGCAGCTGCAGCGTTCTGGCGAATCCAGTTAGTTCGACTGGCCCTGGAAACTGAGGTTTGGTACGGAGCCGGCCGTTGATCCGCGTGAGCACTCTCAGGTCGCTCCGGGCGAGCGGCCGGATTCCGGGGGCGATCGCGGTTAACACCCCTCCCGGCCGCAGTACCCGCGCTACCTCTTCGATCACCCGGTTCAGCGGCTGTACGACCACCAATCCCATCGAGCTGGTGACGACGTCAACGCTTTCGTCTTTGAAAGGAAGCTGCAGGGCATCGGCTCGAACCCACGGTCCAGGCCCTCGTGCGAGCGCCAAAGCGAGCTCATGTTCAGACAGATCGAGACCGATAACCGTACGTCCCGGCTGTGCCAGCTCACGCGACATCGGGCCTGATCCGCAAGCAAGATCAACTACGATCGTCGCCGTCGCCGAGACAGCGCGAGCCAACCACCGGTAGGGCGAATGATCACCGGCCAACGCCCGGGACAGGACGGCTTCGGCAATCCCAGCTCGATCACGGTGGAACTCGGCAAGATACTTACGCCAATTCACGTCATCGCTCACCGCGAAACTCCTCGCGGCGCGTCAAACGCGGGACACAAACAGGTGGGTGGAGGCCTCGCGGTCGATTTCGCAGCCAGGCAAACCATCGACAGTCAACCTGACACCTAATCCCCCGGACTCCACACGGACTTCGGCACCGGGTTGGATACCAGCCTGGCGCAGCGTGCCCATGATCTCGACGTCCTTCTGGATCTCCTCGCTCATCCTCTCGATGATGACGGTGATCGAGGACGGCGAGTCGCCAACGACGTCCTGCAACTGCTCATTGCCGTCCCGGAAAGGCTCGGTCCGCCCGGTCACTCCGAGTTCCTCCAGACCAGGAATGGGATTGCCGTACGGAGACATCGTGGGAGCGTGCAGCAGGTCAACGAGCTTGCGCTCCACGTCTTCGGAAATCACGTGCTCCCAACGGCAGGCCTCATCATGCACTTTCTCCCAATCGAGTCCGATGACATCGATGAGCAGCCGCTCGGCCAGTCGGTGTTTCCTCATTACTCGGGTCGCCCGCGCACGTCCCTCATCGGTCAGCTCGAGATGGCGGTCCCCGAGGACATGCACGAGATTGTCACGCTCCATGCGTGCGACCGTTTGCGACACCGTCGGGCCACTTTGATGCAGACGCTCCGCAATCCGAGCGCGCAGAGGGACGATGCCCTCCTCCTCCAGCTCATAGATCGTGCGGAGGTACATCTCAGTGGTGTCGATCAGGTCGCTCACGTCTCTCCTATTGTCTTCACTCCCGCATCGCGTTTGAGAAGCTGCTCAGCAGATCGCGATTTCCGACGCTTGCGAAGACCCATGATGCCCGATGGCAAGATTAGACGATGGCCTCGTCGGGACAGGTTGCGATCTGGTGGGTGCGGCGTGATTTCCGGCTAGCTGACAACCCGGCGCTCCGCTCGGCGATCGATGACGGGGAGAAAGTGCTCCCGCTCTTTGTCCTCGACCCGGCGCTACTGTCCGCCGCTGGACGCGTACGTCGCGATTGGTTGATGGCGGTGCTCTTCGCCCTTGATCATGAACTACGCGACGCCGGCGGTCACGGACTCCATGTTGTGCGTGGCAAACCAGCCGCTGTCGTGCTGCGCGTTGCCAAGACGTACGACGCGCAGCGGGTACACATCAGCGCCGATTTTGGGCCGTACGGACGCTCGCGAGATGAGCAAGTTGGACACGCGCTGAGCGGCGAGGAGCTCGAACTGACCCGGACCGGGTCGCCGTATGCCATCGCGCCCGGCACCCTCATGAACCGCTCGGGTAACCCTTTTCAGGTCTTCACTCCGTTCCACAACGCCTGGCTGGAGCACGGGGTGCACGACCCGGCAGCCGCGGTACGCGCGTCCAGCGTGAGCTGGCTGGGAACCAAAGATGGTGTCCAGCTCGAGAAGCCCGATGCTGACCTGCTTCCTTTGGTCGGCGAGAAGGCGGCCACCAGCGCCTGGCGAGCCTGGCTGCGCAAGGATTCCGAGGGGGTTGCCGATTACGCCAAGCTGCACGATTTCCCAGGTGTCGACGCCACGTCCCACCTCTCCATCGCGCTCCGGTGGGGTCACCTGCATCCACGAACGGTGCTGCACGACCTCAGCCCGCTACGGTCAAAAGGAGCCGCGGCACTAGCTCGCCAGATCGCCTGGCGTGACTTCTTCGCCGACGTGCTTTTCCACCGGCCGGATGCGGTGAGCACGCCGATCCGCCCGGAATTCGCCAAGATGCCAACCGACGATCCAGATCGCACCACGACAGCCGCCGAGCGGCTCACGGCCTGGAAAGAGGGCAGGACCGGTTATCCGCTTGTCGACGCCGGCATGCGTCAGTTGCAGGCCGAGGGATGGATGCACAATCGGGTCCGGATGGTCGTTGCCTCGTTCTTGATCAAGGATCTGCATATCGGCTGGTGGCACGGCGCGGACTGGTTCATGGAGTGCCTGCGCGACGGTGACATCGCGCAGAATCAGCTCAACTGGCAATGGGTGGCCGGCTGCGGCACCGATGCGGCGCCATACTTCCGGATCTTCAACCCCACCGGCCAGGCAGAGAAATTTGACCCCGACGGCACCTACATCAGGCGCTATGTCCCGGAATTGGCGGAGCTGCCGATCGACCATCTCCATGAGCCTTGGGCTGCGCCGGACGGGGTTCCCGACGGGTACCGCGAGCCGATTGTGGACCATGCGGTCGAGCGCAAGGAGGCGTTGGACCGCTACGCCGTCGTCAAGGGCCGGTAAAGCAGCCGGAGTAGCCGCTCCGCCTCGTCCTTGAGCGCGTCACGCGCCGCCAATGTGAGAGTGGCGAGTCCGATAGGTGCCAGTGCTCCGTGTTAGCGCACGGCATTCTGAGAGATCTGCAGGACGACCGGAGTTGTCGCGATATCAGCAGCCGCGGTGAAAGCCTCGGCGCGCTCGATGCTGAACACGTTGAAAGCGCCCAGACCTGTGCCCGAGGCCGCCGCGGATACCAGTAAGTCGCTGAGCCGGGCGAGTGTCATCAATGCTCCCTAGCACGAGCAGCGCTTTGGTTTCATAGCTCATTGCGCAAAGTCCGTTGACCCACCACGTACGCGCGCATAAGTTAGTGGGACACGGGAAGGAGGTGGTCCACGGAATGAATGACTGTTGGACATGTGAGGTGACGGCCAGCTAGCCGCATCCGACTGTGTAGGAACTGGTCGCATGCGACCGGCTAATCCACAGCCAACACCCGAACCCGCGAGCGCCGGAGTTGTCCACCCGGCCGACAAGCAGCTGCTCTTGACATGACCCCTATGGGTCGGTCGGAGGTGCGCCTTGCCAAGCTCGCGGGTTTGTCCATTTCTTGCCTACTCCTCTGAGCATGTCGAAGGGCGCCGTCCTGAGCATGTCGAAGGGGCTCAGCGCGCATCGCCAGCGTCGTCGATGATCGGGCTCAGGGCCTTCACTGTGTCGATGGTGTCGGCTTCCGCGGCCGACTTGTCGGGCCGATAACGCAGCACTCGGGCGAATCTCAGCGCCACCCCGCCGGGATATCGCGTTGACACCTGCAGCCCGTCACAAGCGATTTCGACCACGGTTGACGGCTCGACGTAGACGGTGCTCGGAGTACGCCGGACCTCCAGCTCCAGGAAGCGTTTCGTCTGCCACGTCAGCAGCTCGTCCGTGAGGCCCTTGAAGGTCTTGCCAAGCATGATCAACTTTGCCGACCCAGGATCTGGTGCCGCGAGGTGGAGGTTGGATAGCCAGCCCTGGCGGCGGCCATGACCCCACTCCGCAGCTGTGACAATCAGGTCGAAGGTGTGTCGCGGCTTCACCTTGACCCACGCGGCGTCGCGACGACCAGCAGCGTACGGGGCCTGCAGGTTCTTGATCACGACGCCTTCGTAGCCTCTCTTGACAGCATCGGCGAACGTATCCGCGGCCTCCGCTGCCGTCGTACAGACCCTTCGCGGCACCGTCACATTTTCGGGGAGCAATTGGCGCATACGGTCGAGGCGCTCGGCCAGCGGCGCGTCCAGCAAGTCTCGGCCGTCAACGTGCAGAAGGTCGAAGAAGAAAACCTGGAGCGGGCCATTCTGGGCGGGACCCGCGATGTCGACGCTGCTCATCGTGCGCGACGCAACGACCTGAAACGCCTCGGGTCGTCCGTCGGTACGCAAAGACAGCACCTCACCATCAAGCACAAGTTGATCATGGGGAAGTGATCGAGCTACCTCGGCTACTTCAGGAAGCCGTGCAGTGATGTCATCCAGGCTGCGGGTGAAGATTCGTACCTCCTCGCCCGAGCGATGCACTTGCAGCCGTACGCCGTCCAGCTTGTAGTCAACGACCGCTGGTAAGCCCGTCTTCTCCAGCGCCGCATCGGGGCCGGGCGCGCTAGCGGCCAACATCGGC
>Ga0307285_10000222_pt1 | contig 12509 bp, 10 predicted proteins | sample ER_DNA_139_FD_194476 | JGI IMG/M metagenome (GOLD analysis project Ga0307285, IMG submission 194476) | Bulk soil microbial communities from the East River watershed near Crested Butte, Colorado, United States - ER_DNA_139 | ecosystem: Environmental > Terrestrial > Soil > Floodplain | place... | reverse complement strand
CGCATCTCGCCGTTTCGACTACGTGATCGGACGCCGACCCGGATTCGTTCGTGGCCGTCCGGGGATGTGGTGGTCGATCAACGGCCACATCTATCCACACGTCCCGATGTACGTGGTACGCGAGGGCGATGTAGTTGTGACGCACATCGAGAACCGCAGCAGCGAGGTGCATCCGATGCATCTTCACGGCCACCACATGGTCGTGCTCGCTCGCAACGACGTGCGGGCCACCGGGAGCCCGTGGTGGGTCGACTCCCTCAACGTTGCCGCCGGTGAGAGCTACGACGTCGCCTTTCTGGCCAACAACCCCGGCATCTGGATGGACCACTGCCACAATCTGAAGCACTCGGCTGACGGGATGGTCGCGCACCTCATGTATGAAGGACTGGACACTCCCTATCGGATCGCCGGGCCAGAGGACAACCAGCCGGAGTAGCGGCGGTAGCTCCGGCCCATGCCCAAACGGCCGAGAGGACTGGTACGCCGCAATGAATCGACCTTCACCGCCGGCACTTCTGCTGCGCAAGATCGTGCAGAAGCTGGGCCTGCATCCGGATGACCCCGACCCACTCGAGGTGGATCTGACCGGCCGTCGCGCGCTTGTCGTTGCGACCAATTCCGGGATGCTTGACATCGGCAAGCCCACCGGGGTCTTTGCGAGCGAACTGACTTCCGGCTACTACGCCTTCCTCGACGCTGGCATGGAGGTTGACGTGGCCAGCCCGGCCGGCGGGCTGATTCCGGTCGATCCACTGTCGGTGAATTCGATCATTCGCACGGCGGCCGACGATCGTTTCCTTGCTGATCAAGTGCTTCGGACCAAGATCAGCAACTCGCTACCTATCGAGGCCGTGAACGTCGACGCGTACGACATCATCTATCTGGCGGGCGGCTGGGGTGCCGCCTTCGACCTGGGATTCTCCGAGGCGTTAGCCGACAAGATCACCGAAGCAAGCGCGGCCGACAAGATCATCGGTGGAGTGTGCCACGGCCCTCTCGGATTGATCAACGCCACCGACCCGGACGGACGGCCGCTGGTCGAGGGCCGGCATGTCACCGGAGTCAGCAATCGCCAGGTGCGTGACCTTCGGATTACCGGTACGCCGCAGCATCCGGAGACCGAACTTCGCCGGAAGGGCGCACTGTACGAATCCAGTACCCGAATCACCGACATCCTTGCCAATCATTGGGTGATCGACGGCAATCTCGTGACGGGCCAGAACCAGAACGCCGGCCCGATGGTTGCTCGTGAAATGCTCCGCCTCGCCCAGCAGCATGCGAATGAAGGCAAGCCCTAACAGGCTCTGCCACTCTCGCGTTTCTTCGCACGGAGCCGCGAATGTGGCTCAATTCACCCGGGCCTTGGGCCGCGTTGCTCCGCACGAGGCCAGGACTGCGCGGCTGCAGATGTCGCCATGTCAAGCAACTGATGCCAAGTGGCTCAGTCCTTAGTGACCAGCCAACGCTTGTTTGATCGCGGCGATTGCAGTGGCGACGACGAGGACCCCGACGCCGAACAGCACGGCACGGAACCGGCCCTGCTCTGCGCTACGGGCGACCGAATAGCCGACAACACCGATGATGGCGGCGCACGTGTAGCGAGCCCAGTCGAGCTCACTCTCTGTCGGTGTCAGGAGAACCGGGATACTGACGATAGCCGCGACGGCCGCGGCACCCGCCAACTGGACGCCGGAAACGATGCGATCGGCCCTGGGAAGTTTACCGTCGTGTACGAGGCGACCAGCGACGCGGAACGCGAACACGTGCGCGATTGCTAGACCAACCGTCGTGCCCCAGACCAGCCCCAGGATGTGGCCGGGGACAACGTGCACGTCTTCCAGGGCGGTCAGCGCAGCGATCAGGCAAATGGCTACATAGAGAGCCATGGTCCAGCCTTCCTTGCGTAGATCGTCACGATCCACCTGGTCGGCCACAGATGCGGACGTGCCCGCAGGCAGCGCGGAGTCCTCGGTCATAGCCCGATCCTGGCACGCGCAATCTTCACGGCAGCGAGCGTCCGGTTCATCGCCTGCAGGCGGCAGTTTGCATGAGCTGGGCAGCGGGTGTGATGGCGATAGCCTGACTCGCACCATGAGCGCACCTTCGAGCCCGCAGAGTTTCGTTCGGAGCATACGGCGGTCGGTGGGCTGGAACGCCCTGAAGGAGTATGTCGGCGGAGCACTTTGGGTCTTGCCGAGCGCGGCTGGCCTGATCGCGCTTGCCGCTCTCAACAGCACCCGGCGCTCAACGGCTCCCAATCCGGCCACGCTGTTGCGGAGCAGGCTGATCAGTTAGGAGGTCGATCATGAAGGTGATCATCGTTGGTGCAGGCGTCAGCGGCTTGACCCTCGCGGCTGCTCTGGCTCAGCTGGCGCCGCAGCACGAGGTGGAGCTGTTCGAGCGCGACGCCTCGGCTACCGATCGGCGCAAGGGTTACGCAATTGGCCTCAAGGGAGATACGGGGCTGGCCGTTCTGGAGCGACTCGGCCTGCGAGACGACGTGCTCGCCGATGGCGCCCAGCAGGTGACGAACTTCGTGATCACCGACCGTCAGGGAGATACGCTGCTGGCCCTTCCGTCCGGGACCGACGGCTCGCGGCAGACCTACCGCGTACAACGTGATCATCTTCAGTCGGTGCTGACCGAGGCGCTGCCCGACGACTCGGTGCGGTACGGATTCCAGGCTCTCGGTTGTGAAGAGATGGACGGCCGTAGCCGAGTGATCTTCACCGGCGGTCGCCATGCCGACGGCGATGTGGTGGTGGGTTGTGATGGGGTGGGCTCTGCGCTGCGGCGCCAGCTCATCGACGACGCACCCCATTTCCTCGGACTCTCCGCGATCGCCGGCGATGCCGCTCTGGCATCGGACGACCCGCTCCTCAGCGGTGGTTATTTCATGACCCTCGGTGATCACGGTGACTCCTTCTTCTGCTACCGCCAGCCAGGCGGAGTGCACTTCTCCTATACCTGCCATGTCGAGCCGTCCGTGTTGGAGTCGACGAGTCAGCCCGACCTGCTGCATCGCGTGCGGAAGGCGACGGAGGACTGGCATCCCCTGGTCCGATCGATCACAGCAGCGGCGGATCCGCAATCGATCGAGCCGCGCGGCTACTACGACCGGGATCCCAACAAGCAGGTCCGCGATCGCAACGTCTGGCTGCTCGGCGATGCGGCGCACCCGATGAGCCCGTTTCAGGGCCAGGGGGCCAATACGGCGATGATCGACGCCTTGGCGCTGGCCGAGCTGCTTGGGTCGGGATATCTTCCCGCCGATGCCGAGCGCGTTGCGTCCGGCATCGCGGCACGTGGCCGGAAGGCGGTGCTCGCGTCGCGGCGCGCGGCGACGCAGTTCCACACCACGAGTCGTTTCCAGATTGTCAGTCGAAACCTCGGTTTCCGGATCGGCAACGCAGTGATCAACTCGTCGCTGGCCAGGCGTAAAGCCGCACCGGCGGAGACGTCAGCGACGTCGTGAGCAGATCCGAGCCGGCGCGACAGGCGCGAACGACATCGGTCGTGGTGCGGGCGGGGTTGTGGATCCTCGCCGCCTTGGAGGCGCTTGTCGGCGTGTGGGCGCTGCTGGCACCTACGAGCTTTTACCGTAGCTTCCCGCTACCTGGGCACACATGGGTCTCGCTGCTCCCGCCGTACAACGAGCACCTGACCCGAGATGTTGGCGAGCTGAGCCTCGCGCTTACGGTCGTACTCGTGGCGGCCGCGGTGACCGGCCAGTGGCTGCTGAGCGTCGTCGCGATCATTGCGAGTGCCGTTTACGCGGTGCCGCACGCGGTCTTCCACGCACTGCACCTGGAGGACTTTCCCACCGGGGACGCGGTGGCCCAGATGGTAGGTATCGCACTTCAGCTCGTCGTGGTCGCAGTCGTGGCCTGGCTGCTCTGGCGCGACCGAGGTCGTAGGGCCGAGGAGCCTCAACGCAGTTAAGTCAACCTGTCGGCGTGACGGAGAGGTCGCGAGAAGCGTCGGCTGGCTTACTCCCGCCTTTTCGCAGTACGCGTAGTACAACGCCTGGACGTAGCAGTGACTGCGGCGGTGCGACCAGTCCGGCGACCTGGATGAACGCGGCGGCCAGGGCGGCGTCGTCTGCCGCGGCAGCGTGAAGACGGGCGAGGTAAGTGCCCAGCAGCCGAACCTTGAGGGTTCGGCGCCCCGGAACGCCGGGAAAGGCCAGATCGCCGCCCGCCGACATGTCCCACGGCACGTCGACCAGGCGGGCCACGTCACGAAACCAGCGACTGGGCTGCGGCTCGATGCCCCGCCCCAGGTGGCGGCGCAAGGTGAGCGCCTCGAGCGCAGCCACACTCATGCCCTGGCCGTAGATCGGGTTGAAGCTGCACACCGCGTCGCCTATCACCAAGAAGCCGGCCGGGAAGCGTGGTAGTCGTTCGTAGTGGTGTCGAACGCTGGCCGGGAAGCGAAAGCTGATCGGGTCATCCAGCGGTTCAGCATCGCGGAGGGCGTCGTGAATGTCGGGGTGGCCAAGCGACCGGGCGAAGTCAACGAAGCCGTGCGGGTCGATGGGCGGGTGGTCACCGAGAATGCCGGCGAGCGTCAGCATCCAGCGATCGCCCTCGAGTGCTTGGAGGGCACCGGTACGCGGAAGCTGCGGCGTAGCTGCGTCCAGGATTGCCAGGTCGCCATCGAGCGCGTTGGGCGGAAGCCGGTAAATACGGGTCGCATAAGCCAGCCCGATCCGCACCTGCTCGAGTTCCGGCGTGGGGTAGCCGAACTCCTTCAGCCATATTGGGGCGCGCGAGCCGCGGCCGCTGGCGTCCACAACGAGGTCGGCGCTGAGTAGCTCCTCGGCGCTGCTGTCGGCCCGACGCAGTATCCGGGTCCCGGTCACCCGGCGACCATCCGGGGTGGTGGCCAGCCCGGCGACGTCACAGCGGTCAAGAAAGGTTACGTTCGGGTGTGCCCGTACTCGGGCGCGTACATGGCTCTCCAGGAATGGCCGACTGGCGCACAGGAGGATGAGTCCGGTGTCGGTCTCCCGAAGCCGGTGGCTGCTGAGGTACATGCGTACGTTCGTCAGCAAACTCCCAGCCGGCGCCCCGTCGGCGACTAGTTCCGCAGTGAGTCCAGGAAACAGTTCCTCCAAGACTTGCTGTCCACGCGCTGCCAGCGCATGAAGGTGGCGGCCATGGGGGACACCACGCCGTTGCGTGGATGCTTCTGTCAGCGGATCTCGGTCGATAACGATCACCTGCCCGTAGCTCTCGGCGAGCACGTGGGCTGCCAGCAGCCCTGCGATGCTTGCGCCGAGCACTATCGCCTGGTCTCCGATCTGCTTGTTCATCGCAGCCACCTCCTTGGTCAGATAGAGACTGCGCCCAGACGTTGCTCGTTGTGTAGACCAGAAGCTGCCCAGTTGTGCTCAGTGGTGTTTGCCGTAGACCTCCTGGTCCCACAGCCACGCCACGACTCGGTTGACACCCTGGGTGAGATGGCGGCGGTAGGTGCTGAACGGGAGCCCGAGTGCCGCAGCGGCTCGCTCTTGAGTGGCCGCCGGATGCACATAGGTCCGCTCGACAGCCAGCCGCAGCTTGTCATCGCGAGGGTGCTCTCTCAGCGTCTCCACTGCCGCAGCCAGCAGCGTCGCCAGTGTCGCTCCGCTTGGCTCCTCCTCTCCGGCGCGGTCATGAACCAAACGGGTCCGCAGCAGCGGGTTTCGGGCGAGCAGGTCTGGTCGGCGGAGGTCACGCAACGCCTGTCGTGTGGAGTCGTCAAACTCCTTCTGGGAGAGCACCAGCAGCGCCGGCTTGATCGTCGATGGGGACGGCGTGGTCTCCTGGGCGAGCGCGCGCTCGGTTATCCGCTCCAGCAGGGCGCCCATTGGGACCTGTCGAAAGTCGTGGGCGAACACCCCGTAACGGCGGCCGTCCACCCAAAAGTCGGCGCCGTCCGCGCGCGGCTGGTCGGCTGCCGCGAAGTAGGCGTCCCACCGCTCCGGGTCGGCCAGCGTAAGGAAATCCCACGCCAAGTTCGGGGTTCCCAGATAACGCTGCATCGCCAGAGTCGCCACGGCGTTGAGGGCAGGGGACGGGCCCTGGTAGGCATCCCGGTCGACGATGAACCGGGATTGGGTGATCGTCTCGGTGGGTCGAGGCGCACCGTGTCGCTCCGCGTAGTCCTAGGCTGAGCGGGCGCCGGGGTCGGCTGCGATGTCCTCGGCGGATGCTCGGGTCAGGTCCAGGACGACGACGAAGCCAGCGATTCCGCTGTCTCGGCCTCGGACCACGAAGAAGCCCTCGGGCTGCCGCTCCCACCAGCGCGCCGTGATCGTCGACGACGCCTCCCCCTCCCATGCGAGGACCAAGTCCAGGATCGGCTCGCGGTCCGCTGGTCGTGCTGGCTCCGGATACTGGTGCCCCCAGGCGGCCCAGTCAACCGGCGACGGAACGCCAGGAAGGCGGCGGAATAGGTATTTGGCGTCGGCGATGGCGCGCTGCTGTTCCTGGCCCCCGGACGTTTGCATGCGACGGTTGATATGGCCGCGGACCCCGCGAATCAGCTGGCGGTAACCGTCGGGATCACGCCAGCGAAGATCGGCCTCCAAGGCGTCGCGAGCCAGGTCGTGCGGATACACACCCTCCGACTCCGACTCGACGAAGGACAGCTCTCGCAACCAGCCGAACGCTTGGTGTGCGTCCTCCAATCCGAGCACTTCTCGCAACAGCGCCTCGGTGGTCACCCTGGCGAGGGCGCACATTTCGAGGGCACGGCGATGGTCCCCACTGGGGACGGTCTCGACGAACCGTCGGAGAAGGGTGCCCACAAGATCCGGTGTCAGTGGATCGGCCGCCGCCTCGCCGCCGCGAACGACGACATCGGCCAGCAGCGACAGCGCCAGCGGATGGCCATGGGCCAGTTGAACCAGCTGGTCATGGCGGCCGGGGTCCACGCCACATGCGTGCAGGTACGTGCGGCTGTCATCCGGGCTCAGATTGCGCAGCGACACTACTCGCAGCAACTCTCGCCAGGCTGGGTCCGAGCGCCAGGCCGAATCCGGTGCTGCCCGACCAGCGATTACCGTCAGGGCGGTAGCCGGCAGGCGCGGCAGCAGCCAGGTGCGTACCCAGTCATCCAGCGGCGCCAGCCGCTCGTAGGTGTCGAACATGATCACTAACCGGCCGTCGTGGGAAGGCCCAGCGATGGTGCCGTCCAACTCGGACACCTCAAGTGCCCCCAGTGCCTGAAGCACCGCGGGCGGCGACGGCACGAGGTCTCGCCCGTCCAGACGAGCCACGCTCGCCCCTGCCTCGGTCGCGAGCTCGGCGTAGACATCCAGCAACCTCGTCTTGCCGATGCCTGGCGGTCCGTGGATGTCGAGCAACAGAAACGGCGGTTCGGGCGACTCGAGAGCGACGCGAAACAGCTCGACTTCGGACGTACGGCCGACGAACCGGCGCCGCCGGCGTGACGCCAACAGCTCGCCGAGCGTACCGACAGACCCGATCTCGGTCATAGCCGCAGGATAGGTGTCAGCCGCTGGCTTTCTCGCCGACCATCTCCATCGCCTTCGATGTGTAGACGCGATATCCGAGCGCTGGCTGGTAACCGTGGATCTCGGGAGTGTCGAGGCTGCCCATGAAGGACAAGATCTCCTTGCTGAACACCTGCCCGGGTACCAGCACAGGAAAACCTGGCGGGTACGGCGTCACGAAGGTCGCGGACACGACGAGCTCACCGTTATCCATCTTTTCCGCGACCTCGTCGGCCGGCAGGTACTCGCACCTGGTGTGGTCGTAGGACAAGAAAAAGGCCTTTCGGACATCACCCTCCGGAGTAGGTGGCTCACTTTGGCTGAGAAAGGCCGGGTGGAAGCCGCTGAAGTTGGGCAACGGAGCGGTTGGATTCGTCATATGCATGACAGCGCGCTCAAACGCTGCCCGCTCGGCAAGGTTCATCTCCGTGGCCCGGGTATCGATATCCCTCGCGATGCTCACCAGAACCTCAATGAGGTAGGCGACCGAGCTGCGCGTGGTCCCGATATTGGTCATAAAGAGAACCGTGTTGCGCGAGGTCTTGTTGATCTGAATGCCGAACTTGTCCATCAGCTGTTCGCGCTTGAACGTTGCTCCGTCGATACCGGTGAGGCCGACGTAGACAGTCACCCGCGACGGATCGAGCACAAACTCGTCCTGCTCCCACGCCCTGACCATGTTGCTCAGTCCGGTACGCAGCGGCTGGGCGATGCCGGAAGCGCGGTACCGCTCCGGGATGAGCTCTGCCGTACTCAGGCAGTGCATGTACTTGCTCAGCAGCGGATGATGATCAATCGCATCGCGCAGCTTCATCGCGTACTCGATCTGGCGTTGTACCAGCTCGAAGCCTTCCAGCGCGGCCTGCCTACGACCAAGATCAAGAGAGGCCAAGATCTGGTAATTGGGGGAGGTGGAGGTATGCGCCATATAGGCCTCATGGAAGCCTTCCGCCACCTTCAGGGCAAAGTCTTGATCATAAACGTGGATCATGGAGCCCTGACGCAGCGCCGTCATGGTCTTGTGCGTCGAATGCGTTGAGTAGACCCGCACCCGAGCCCGCGCCGGGTCAGGAATGAGGCGTTGCCTGAGCATCGCGTCGGCGCTCTCATCGCGCGGCAGGCTCGCCTCGTACTTCGCCCGGTACTCAGCCGAACGCAGCTTTTCGGCAAGTGCCCGGGCTGCCTCCATTCCGGTACGCGGCCGGTACACCGGATGGAAGCGGGCGAACGCGAACCACGCCTCGTCCCACAGGAACACCAGATCGGGCTTGATGGCGAGGCATTCCTCCATCACCCGGCTGACGTCGTACACGATGCCGTCGAAAGTGCAGTTGGTCAGCATCAGCAGCTTGACGCGATCCAGCTTGCCTGCGGCACGCAGCGCGAGGAGGTTGGATTTGATCTCGTCCAGCGGTACTGCTCCGTACATCGAGAATTCGTTGAGCGGGTACGCGTCCAGGTAGCTCACTTCCGCACCGGCGAGCACCAGCCCGTAGTGGTGTGACTGGTGACAGTTCCGGTCGACCAGGACGATGTCGCCCGGCGCCACCAACGCCTGTGCGACGATCTTGTTCGCCGTGGAGGTTCCGTTGGTGACGAAGTAGGTCTGCCGCGAGCCGAAGGTCTCGGCCGCGAGTTGTTGAGCCTCGCGCAGTGGACCGGTTGGCTCGAGCAGCGAGTCCAACCCGCCGGTGGTTGCCGAGGTCTCGGCCAAGAAGATTTCGAGGCCGTAGAAGCCAACCATGTCGCTGATCCAGTGCGAGTTCACGATCGACTTTCCTTGCGAGATCGGCAGTGCGTGGAACACTCCGGTCGGCCGCTGGCTATAGGCGCGGAGGGCCTCGAAAAACGGCGTACGGTACCGCTCGGCGACCCCAGCAAGTACGGTCAAGTGGAGCTCGAGTGCCCCTTCCCGGGCGTGGAATACCCGTCGGAAGTGATGGCTCACCATGCCGGCGACTTCTTCGACAGCGATCTCGGTCATCAGGTAGAGATCGACCTCGGGACGGATCTTCGCCAGCCGCGGCGCCAGAATCTCGGCGCGTTCATCAGGGGAGTGGTCGGCAAGATCATCTGCCAGCGTGGTGTCGGCGAAGTTCGCCAGGCTGCTGAGATCACGCAGCGCGGCGTGGGCGAAGCGTCTCCTGATTACGCACGCCTGGATGTTTGCGTTCAGTTGCATGGCGACTGCCGCCTCGACACCGCTGCCGACCACAACTAGCTCGTAGATGAATGGATCTGTCGGTCGGCGCCAGGTATGCACCTCCTCGCGGAGTTGCTCTTCCTGGGCCGGCGACATGGTCTCGACAACGAGCACCTCGAAGTACGGTTTGCGAGAATGATCATGGATCCCGGTAATGATCAGGTTCTCGCTGTCGTCGCGATGCTCTCCGTAGGAGATGTCGTCGAATGACCCGGACCGGTAGGATTCGGTGACGAGCGCGCGATTGATCCGAGCCATCATCCGTGCCAGCCGTTCCCAGGCTCCGGCCGCCGCCAACTCCTGGACCACACCGAAGGCAGCGTGGCCTGGAAAAGCCCAAAACTGCTCTAGCGGCGCCAGCGCCGCGCATTGTGCATGCACAGCTTCGGTCATGTCGTGGTCGATGGGTTTCCCGCGCCGCAACGAGGTGACGATCCGCCCGGCCGCTTCCTCGAGGCGTGACCACGAGTCAGCCCGGAACTGCCACCAGCTGTTGTATGCGGACGCACTGATTCGATCGACCATGATCAACTCCTAGAGCGGATGCTCCGACTCTCATCTAGCGCGACACTAGACCGCGCCTTCAGTGCTGATCAAGACCACGACGCTGTCCGACCGAGTAGCCAATGCGGCGCAGTGGTCCGCCTCGCCCAGCGCCGCTCGTACGCCGGCCAGTGATGCGGCGCCGCTCGGACCGGCCGGAACTCCGAGCTCGTGCAGCCGCTGCATGGCGGCACGAGTCTGTTCATCGGTGACGGCGACGCCGGCAGCTACCTCGTCGCGGATAGCAGGCCAGGCGATCGTGGAGATGGTGCCGCAGTTGAGCCCGGCCATGATGGTGGGTACGGAGGTGTCCACACTGATCGGCCGGCCGGTGGCGAGGCTCGCCGTCACGCATGCGGCCGTCACCGGCTCGACCGCAAGGAGCGCAGGCGATCGTGGCCGAGCCTGCTTGGCTCCTGAGCTTGTCGAAGGGTAGTGCTGTAGTGCGGCTAGCAGCAGCGATCCCACACCGGTCGGCACGGAGATGAGATCTGGCATGCGCTCGCCGAGCTGAGCGTCGATCTCGTCGAACATGGTGCCGTAGCCGTCTACGATCCATTGCGGGATCTCCTCATAACCGGGCCAGGCGGTGTCCTGGATGAGGATCTCGTCCAACTTGTTCGTCGTTGAACTGGCGGCGGCGCGTACCACGTCGTCGTAGCGGAGCTCGGTTTGAATGACTTGCGCGCCCTCGCTGGTGATGGCTTTTACGGTCTTCTCGGCCGTTCCCGCGGGAACGTAGATGCGCGCTCCCAGGCCGAGGAGCGCGGCCATCCGAGCGACGGCACGACCGTGATTGCCATCGGTCGCTGTGACCAGTGTGATTGGCGTCTCGCCGACGCGTTCCCGCAGCTCAGCCAGGTCTTTGGCCGGCGCATCGAAGCTGGCGCGCCTGCTCAGCGCCCAGTTCACCGCCCAGGACGCGCCGAGAATCTTGAACGCTGACAAGCCGAGCCGATCGGACTCGTCCTTGACCAGCACAGCGCCCACGCCGAGCTCGGCCGCAAGTGCTGGAAGCTCGACGAGCCGGGTGGCCCGGTAATCAGGCATCGAAGCGTGATAGCCCATCGCTCTCATTGCACTCGAAATGCGAGTGAGGTAGCTCGTTCAGACTGCAGGTTGGCAACGTGCTCGGCGAAGTTCAGCTGCTCGAACAGTGAGGTGCCATCGAGGATGGCCGCCCTGATCACGGCCTCGCGTTGCTGAATCGCCTCGGCACCGTCCAGTGCCGCGGCCAGTTCCTCATCACTCAGCACGAGGATCCCGTCGTCGTCACCGACCAGAATGTCGTCGGGTCGGACCTCGACGTCGCCTAGCCGTACGGGTTGTTGGGTCACCGGAAGCCGGGTCGCCCCGACCGCGCGCGGGATGGTGCCGACGCTGTAGATCGGCAGTGGCAGCTCGGCCAGGGTCGCCGTGTCGCGGCACAGACCGTAGACAACGATGCCGGCCATGCCACGCCGTACGGCTTCGGTTGCAAAGAGCTCACCTAGTACGGCGTGCTCGGTGGTGCCGGCGTCGACAACCAAGATGTCGCCAGCGCCGCACTGCTCCAGGCCGGCGAGCACGGGGACGAGGTCAGCGGTCGCGGCGACCGTAACCGCCCGACCAACCATGCGGAGACCGCGGCGGTACGGGCGAAGTTCGCGCGGCAGGATGCGTAGCGCCTTGTTCGCATCGGAAAGGCTCGCTGCATCGAGCTGCCACACCTGCGGAGGAATCTCAGCTGCGCTCACCGGACTATCACCCTTCCCATGATCATCTTTCCTGCTTGATCGTGCGCCATCCACCGGCGCGGTTGTTGGCGATGATCTGCCGGAACATCTCCCTCAAGGCGCGAGCGTTGATCGTTTCGTTCGCACGAATCGCAACCGTACGGGCGGTCTGATTGTTCTGGCCGCCAGTGATGATGCCCTCGGGGTCGGGGACGATCGCACCGTCGTAGAGGAAGACATTGACATGATCTTTTGCGGCGAGCAGGGCGCAGATATTGCCCTCGAGCACGAAATAGGGCTGCACACGCCGCTTGATCGTCTCGACCACCTCCGGATCTGCGTCATGAACAAGATCACGGATCTGCTGGCAAATCTCTTGTTGCCAGTCCGGCAGTGCGTCGATGTAGTGGTCCACGCGCGCGTCCTTGTCATAGGTCATGGCTGCTCCTTCGTCCACGCCGTCCCTTGCCAGAATGATTGCCATGTCAAAGCTTCGCATCCACAACTTCAGCGTCTCCCTTGACGGTTACGCCGCGGGACCTGA
>Ga0307285_10000218_pt1 | contig 12645 bp, 13 predicted proteins | sample ER_DNA_139_FD_194476 | JGI IMG/M metagenome (GOLD analysis project Ga0307285, IMG submission 194476) | Bulk soil microbial communities from the East River watershed near Crested Butte, Colorado, United States - ER_DNA_139 | ecosystem: Environmental > Terrestrial > Soil > Floodplain | place... | reverse complement strand
CTGCTCGCGCGCTTCCACCTGGCCGGCTGCCAGCAAGACGTCGAGATGCCGACGAATCGCCGCTGGGGTCAGCCCCAGCCGCTCGGCCAGCTCCGCGGCAGTCGAGGGCCCGTGCTCAAGGATTGAACTGGCCACTCGCTGGCGCGTGGAGGCATCGGTCTCTGCGCTCTGAGGAACCCCAGCGGCACCTGAAGTGACCCGCTGGTAGTTTTTCACAACGCAAGTGTGCCTTAATTCGGCAAGCCGGTTCAAATAAGGCACACCTTAGTCGCTGGCGACCGCCTCAGCCGCGACGGGCAGCGGCGGTCTCGTCGAGCAGCGCCAGCGCCGCCTCGCGATCCTCCGGTGGCAGCCGATGCAGGTAGATCCGCGCATGGAAGCCGGCGTGGGTGCGCCGTGCCTGCCGGTCCAACACGAATGCCTTTCGCGACCGAGACGACAAGGTAACCCATCATGTCCTGATCCGGGCTCACACTCAGCGGGAACCCCAATTCCAAGGCGGCTGCTCCAGCGGGCCGACCCCTTCCAGGGTTGTCGCCCCGAAGTCCTTCAGCAGGCATAGCGGCTGGGCACCGGTTGCGGTCAGCGCCTCTACCAGCCGTCGTGCGTGGGTAACCACGACGATTTGGGTGTGCTCGCTCGCGCGAGCGATCAGCCGGGCAAGTGCCGGAAGCAGATCAGCGTGCAGGCTGGTTTCTGGTTCGTTCAGCACCATGAGCGACGGCGGTCGCGGGCTGAGGAGGGCGGCGACGAGCAGCAGGTAACGGAGGGTGCCGTCGGAAAGCTCGGCTGCGCTCAGCGGCCGCAGCAGACCGTGGGCACCCAGTTCAAGATCGAAGCGGCCACGGGTCTCGACCACCTGGAGCCGTGCTCCCGGAAAAGCATCCTCGATCGTGCTGTGTAGGGCGTCGATGTCGCCGATCTCGATGATGGTTTGCAGCGCGGCTGCGAGGTCTCGCCCGTCGGCATCTAGCACCGGCGTCCGGGTGCCGATTTGACTCTGACGGACTGGGGAGTCAGTGTCGGCTCGGAACTGGTCGTAGAACCGCCAGCTACGGATCTGTTCTCGGACTGCCAATAGTTCCGGTGCTCGCACCGGGTCCAGCACCTCGGTGAGCACACTCTCGTACGGGCGCAGAGCGCTCCCGAAGCTTTCCCACGAATCGCCCCTGGAGGCTGTACCGCGGAGTTCGACCGAGGCGCGCTTCCGCTTGATCAGCACGCTGGCGGGTCGCATGACTGGCCCGCTCCACACCAGTTCGCGTTTGATCTCCGGATCGAGATTGAACGCCGATGACTCGTCTCGAGTCGGCAGACCAAGATCGATCAGGTACGAGAAGTCGTCGGACGCAAAGCCGAGCTGCAGACTGATCGGCCCCGACCGAACGGTGCCTTGGACGGGATGCCGGCCGGAGCGGACCGCCGCTCCGAGGTGCTCAGGCCCAGCCCACAGCGCCGACTCAAGCCCGCCCTCGCGGGCCAGTGATGCGATCACGCGACCCGAGGCGCAGTCCGCCAACAGCCGGAGGGCGCGATAGAGGCTGGACTTGCCGGTGCCGTTTGCTCCGGTAATCACGTTGAGGCGATCCAACGGCAGACGCAGATCGCGCAGGGATCGGTAGTTTTCGATCGCGATTGTGGTCAGCACCGGCTGCATTCTCGGGCCAGAGCGGTCAGCTCGCGGGCAAAGGCTTCCGGCTCCTCCCATGCTGTGAAATGACCGCCCGCGGGCAGCTCGGTCCACCGAACGATGGTGAAGAAGCGCTCGGCAAATTCTCGTGGGGCAGGCACCAGATCCTTAGGGAAGATCGTCACCCCGGTGGGCACAGTGACCTTGCTGTCGTCGTCGGGATCGTATTCGACGTACGGCAAGAACGAAGACCCAATGGTGTTCGTAACCCAATAGAGCGTGATCCAGGTGAGGATCTCATCGCGGCCAAAGCGCCGTTCCACCTGACCGTCGCAATCACTCCAGGATCGAAGCTTCTCCACGATCCAAGCGGCCAGCCCAGCCGGGGAATCCGCCAGTCCGAAGGCTGCGGTGGTCGGCTTGGTGGACTGGATCAATGCATAGGCACCTTCGCTCATCTGCCATTGCTGTCCGGCAGCGAGATAGGCCCGCTCAGCCTCGGTCAACTCGGCCTGATCTACCGAGAACAGATGCGTATAGGGCACATCCGTGAGGTGCAGCGCGATCACGCGGTCGGCATGACGCCGAGCCAGCTGCTCGGCCACCGAGGACCCGACATCGCCACCTGAGACGAGGAAGCGGTGGTAGCCGTTGGCCGTCATCAACTCGACAACGGCGTCCGCCATCCTCATCGAAGTCCAACCCGGGGTGGTCGGCCGCTCTGAGAAACCGAAACCAGGAAGGGACGGCACAACGCGATGGAAGGTGTCGAGCAACGGCAGTGCCTTGGTGTAGCGCAGGAACGAATCGGGCCAGCCATGCAACAAGACGACGGCAAGCGCATTCGGGTCCGCCGCGCGTTCGTGGATCTGGTGGAGTGATAGGTCCGACACCCGCACGCGTTCGTGTGCGAAGCGGCCGAGGGCGGCCTCCTGCGCGCGCCAGTCGAAACCGGTTCGCCAATAGTCAACAAGCTGGCTGAGATAGTCGAGATCGGTTCCTCGCGCCCACCCTTGACCCTCCACGACTGAAGGCCATCGGGTGTTCTGCAATCGCGTCCGAAGATCGTCCAGGACCGCATCCGGCACCGGCAGCACTGAATCTGACATGCCAGCCAGCCTCTCACCCGGTGCTGACGGTGCTCGACTGCTCGCTCCGCTCGCGGCCGATCGGCCAGAGGCGGTGGGTGAGAATGGCCAGCATGGAGCTGCCCGTGATGCCGCCAATCGCGCCGATGTTGTCCAAAGCCGTGCCCCGCATCCCGGAGGGCGCCTTCAGTTACGAGCCCAAGTGGGACGGGTTCCGGTCCATCGTGTTCCGGGACGGGGACGCGGTCGAGATCGGCTCTCGCAATGAGCGTCCGATGACCCGCTACTTCCCCGAGATTGTGGAGGCGGTCAAAGCCAATCTGCCCGAAAAGTGTGTGATTGACGGCGAGATCATCGTTGTGGTCGGCGACCGCCTGGAGTTCGAGGTGCTGCAGCAGCGCATCCACCCGGCCGCCAGCCGTGTCAGGCTGTTGTCGCAGGAGACGCCGGCAAGCTTCATTGCCTTCGACCTGTTGGCGCTGAACGGCACCGACTTCACCGACCGGCCGTTCGAGGAGCGGCGCGCCGCCCTCGAGAAAACACTTGCGGAGACGAAGCCCCCGATCCATCTCACACCGGCTACCCGCAATCACGACCTGGCGGTGCAGTGGTTCTCCCAGTTCGAAGGCGCCGGGCTGGACGGGGTGGTGGCCAAACCGCTCGCCGGCACCTACCAGCCCGACAAGCGCACCATGTTCAAGATCAAGCATGAGCGCACCGCGGACTGCGTTGTTGCCGGCTACCGGGTGCACAAGAGCGGGCCGGACAGCATCGGATCGCTGCTGCTTGGTCTCTATAAGGACTCTGGTGAGCTGGCCAGTGTGGGGGTGATCGGCGCCTTTCCGGCCACCCGCCGCAAGGAGCTGTTCGCCGAGCTGCAGCCGCTGATCACTACCTTCGATGATCATCCCTGGGCATGGGCCAAGCAGGAGGAAGGCACCCGTACGCCGCGCAGCTCAGAGTTCAGCCGCTGGAACGCCAAGAAGGACCTTTCCTTCATCCCGCTGCGTCCCGAGCTGGTGGTCGAGGTCCGTTACGAGCACATGGAGGGCGATAGGTTCCGCCACACTGCCCAGTTCAGCCGCTGGCGACCCGACCGTGATCCACGCTCCTGCACGTACGAGCAGCTCGAGGAACCGGTCAAATACGACCTGGCCGACATTCTCTCCGGCGGCACGTGAGCGGCTCTTACCGCTCGCAGCGCCCGTCCTGCATGATCACCATGTGATGATCACCATATGGCTTCGATGACGACACCAGAGCGCAATTGGAGTGGCACATATGCCTACGCTGCGCAGCAGATCTATTGCCCGCGCACGATTGCTGAGCTGCAACGGCTGATCGAGACAACAAGCTCATCGCTGCACGCGCTCGGCTCGCGCCACTCGTTCAACGACATCTCCGATGCCGCTGGGCTGATCTCGCTCGAGGCCTTCCCGGGAAATGTGATCATCGATGAGGACGCTCGAACTGTCTCGGTTCCAGCAGGTATGCGCTACGGCGACCTGGCGCGGCAGTTGCACGAGTCTGGCTGGGCGCTGAGCAATCTGCCGTCTCTGCCGCACATTACGGTCGCTGGCTCGGTCGCCACCGCCACTCATGGATCTGGCAACGCCAATCAGTCCCTGGCCTCTGCGGTAACCGGGATGAGCTTGATCACCGGCACCGGCGATCAGGTGCAAATGGATCACACCGAGCCCACGTTCGCAGGAGCTGTTGTGCACTTGGGCGCGCTGGGTGTGGTCACCGAGCTCACGCTCGCCATTGAGCCCACCTTTGAGGTACGCCAGGTGATCTATGAACACTTGCCGTGGGACCAGCTAACCGGCTCGTTCGAGGAGGTGATGGGCGCCGGCTACAGCGTCAGCGTGATCACTGATTTTGCTGGCGCCGACGTCGACATGATCTGGGCCAAGTCGCGCGTGGACGATGACCGATCGGCGAAGCCACCGTCGGAGTTGTTCGGTGCGCGGGCTGCGACCGAGAAGCTGCATATGACGCGGGGCAACGATCCGCTGCATTGCACGCCCCAACTCGGCGAACCCGGTCCGTGGTACGAGCGGCTGCCCCACTTCCTGCTCGAGTTCACCCCGAGTAGCGGCGCGGAAATCCAGAGTGAGTATCTGCTGGACCGCAGACATGCCAGTTCGGCCATCGAAGCGTTGCGCGGGCTCGGACACGCCATTGCGCCCGTAGTGAAGAGTGGCGAGATTCGGACCGTCGCAGCCGACGAGCTCTGGCTCAGCCCGGCTTATGAACGAAATGTGTTCGGGGTCCATTTCACCTGGCAACCCGACGCCGCGGCCGTAAACGCACTCGTTAGGTCCATCGAGGCAGCTTTGCAGCCCTTCCACCCGAGGCCGCACTGGGCAAAAGTCTTCGGCGACGCCCACCAATGGTCGGAGCTCTACCCGCGGCTCGCGGATTTCCGCCAGCTCGTCGAGGCGTACGACCCCCGTGGCATCTTCCGCAACCCCTATCTCTCGCGCACCATCTTGGCCTGAACCACCCACTAGAATTCATCGGTGTCCAGTCCCGACAGCGCTGTGCGGGTAGCCGACCTGGTCGTCAGACTCGGTGGCCGTGCCGTCCTCGACGGGCTTACGCTGGAAGCGAAGACGGGCGCGCTGACCGCTATTCTCGGCCCCAATGGCGCGGGCAAAACAACCCTGATCCGCTGTTGTACCGACCTCATTCGGCCATTCAAGGGAACAGTGAGCGTGCTGGGGCTGCCAGCTGGCTCGCGAATGCTGGCCGGCCGCATTGGGCTGATGCCCCAGAGTGCTGGTTCCTGGTCAGGGATCAGGGCAATCGAGCTCTTGCGCTATCTCGCCGGTTTGTACGCCAATCCGCTGCCCGTGCCGGCGCTGGTCGAGCGGCTGGGCCTCACTGAGTGCGCGAGAACCCCGTATCGCCGCCTCTCCGGCGGCCAGCAACAGGCCGTCAACCTGGCTGGGGCGCTCGTTGGGCGACCCGAGCTGGTTTTCCTCGACGAACCAACAGCCGGCATGGACCCGCATGCTCGACGCGCCACGTGGCTATTGCTGCGGGAGCTCCGCGCGAGCGGTGTCACCATGCTGCTGACCACGCATGCCATGGATGAAGCCGAGGCCCTCGCCGACCAGGTCTTCATCGTGGACCGCGGCCGAGTCGCGATCTCTGGCACCGTGCGTCAGCTCACCAAGTCTGGCGGAAGTCTGGAGAGCGTGTTCCTGACCCACACCAGTGCCAGGGCAGCATCGTGACTGCGCTGGACCTCTCCCCCGCACCCGCGCCCGCACCGCCCGCCAAACGGATCATGCGGCACGGACTTATCGAAGCGCGACTTCTCATCCGCAATGCAGAGCAACTGCTCTTGGCACTGGTGATCCCGCTGGCGATCCTGGTAGCCGGCCGGTTCGCCAGCGCCTCCATGGGCAATCTTGCGTTGCTTGGGCCGTCGGTGCTCGCGTTGGCAGTGTGGTCCTCAGGGTTCACCTCGGTAGCGATCAGCACTGCTTTCGAACGGCGCTACGGAGTGTTGGAGCGGCTGGCGACAACACCGCTAGGTAAGCCGGGCCTGCTCGCCGGCAAGGCCCTGGCCGTGATCATGATCATGTTCGGCCAGTTGTTGATCTTGGCCGGTGCTGCCCTCGCCCTCGGCTGGCGACCCGCGTTCACACCCCTGTCAGCGGTGCTGGCGGTCGTCGTGGTGATCTTGGCAACGGCCACGTTCGTGTGTCTCGCCCTGCTGCTCGCGGGTCGACTCCGCGCGGAGTCCACACTGGGCCTGGCCAATCTGATCTACGTGATCTTGGTCATCGGCGGAGCGCTCATCATCCCTCTGGAACGCTATCCTGCCGTGCTGCGTCCGGTGATCGAGGCGCTGCCCACTGCGGCACTGGGCGAGGGACTGCGAGCGGCAGCGACTGGGCAACTTCTGGGCTGGCCGGTGCTGGTCTTGTTAGCCTGGCTCGTGGCCGCTGGCCTCGCCGCGTGGAAGGGCTTTCGATGGACGTCGTGAAGCAGCTGCCCACCGAACCCGAAGTAGCCCGGAGCGGCGGCCCGCTGCCCCGGGTTCTACGGATCGTACGTGGGCCGTCTGCGTTGCGGGGCTGGGCAGTCGTCTCCTTGGTGATGAACATCCTGATCGTGGTGACGGGCGGTCTTGTCCGGCTGACCGGCTCCGGGCTCGGGTGCCCGACCTGGCCCAGATGTACCGAGGACTCCTACGTCTCCCATCCTCAGCTCGGCATCCACGGAGCGATCGAGTTCGGGAACCGGCTCTTCACCCTGGTACTCGTCCTCGCGGCGGCGCTCACTTTTGTCAGTGCCGTGCTTTACCGGGAGGATGGGCGACCGCGGCGCGACCTGCGTTGGCTGGCTGCCGGCCTCGCGCTCGGCATTCCGCTGCAGGGCGTCATCGGTGGGATTTCCGTGCTCACCCAGCTCAATCCGTACGTGGTGGGGCTGCATTTGCTGCTGTCGATGGTTCTGATCGCGCTCGCAGTCTGGCTGGTGCGGAAGACCTGGCACTTCACACCCGCGGGTGTATCGGCGGTGTCACTCGTCGCCACCCGGGTGACGTTCGTCTTGATGTGGCTGGCGGTCTGGTTCGGCACTTTGGTGACGGGCAGCGGGCCGCACGCCGGCGATGAGAATGCGCCGCGGAACGGCCTCGATGGGATGCTGCTGACCCGCCTACACACCAGCATGGTCTACGCGACCGTCGCCGCGAGCGTGGTCTGCTTCTTGCTGCTGCGCAGTAGGGCTGTGCTGTTGCTGCTGCTGGTCGAGATGGTGCAGGTGGGGATCGGTGTGGCGCAGTACCAGCTGGGGCTGCCGATATGGCTGGTCGCGCTCCACCTACTCGGCGCTTCGCTAGCCATCGCGGCGACCACCAATGTGCTGCTCTCCGTGTCGCGGCGCTCGGCCGAGCCAGATGGGTGAAGTTGTAGGCGCGGGCCTGCTCGCGCATGTTCCCACGATCGTGCTGCCCGAGTCGACGCGCCGGCAGCTGAACCATGGCAACGACACCACGTTGGTCGCGGGTTTGCAGCAGCTGCGGAAGGAGGTCTTCGAAACCCTGGATTACGACACCGTGGTGGTGCTCGACTCACATTGGGCAACTACCGTCGAGTTCGTCGTCACCGCGCACGAGCGCCGCAGTGGCCTGTTCACCTCCGAGAAGCTGCCGCGCGGTATGTCCCAGCGGCCGTATGACTTCCACGGCGACCCCGCGCTCGCCCACCTCATCGCTTCCAAGGCCGATCAGCACGGCACCTGGATCACGGCGATCGATGATGATCATCTGCCGATCTTCTATGCCACCACGAACTTGTGGGAGTTCCTTGGTCAGGGCCTGCCCGACAAGCGTTGGGTCTCGATCGGGGTGTGCCAGACCGCCGAGACCGAGGACAACCTACGGCTCGGCCGCGCACTCGGCGACGCGATCGCTGAGTCGAGTCGGAAGGTCGTGCTCGTTGCATCCGGCGCGCTGTCGCATACCTTCTGGCCGTTGCAGCAGTTGCGCGACCACGAAGCAGCAGAGATCGAGCACATCTTTACGCCAGAGGCCGCCGCTGCGGATTTCGAGCGCATCCAATGGTTCGCTGCAGGCGACCACGCCCGCGTGCTGGAATCGATGCCGAAGTTCTACCGCTTCAAGCCGGAGGCGCGCTTCGGCCACTACCTGATGATGATCGGCGCCATCGGCGAGGGCGACTGCCGCGCCAGCGCCCGACAGTACGGCGAGTACGAGAACTCCGTCGGTACTGGCCAGGTGCACTTGTGGTTCGACCGTCCCGAGGGCGGCTTTCCGCAACCGCGGCGTACCCACCTGCAGCCGCTGACCGCCGAGCAGCCGTCAATGCACAGTGCTGCCGAGGACGATGGCTGAACGACCCGCTGACGCCCGCCCGATGGTGATCATCCCGGCGCGGTTCTCCGCCACCGCGAGCGCGCTGCGCTACCGGGCGGAGGTCGCCGCCACTAAGCTGCTCGAGGCCGTCTGGGACGCTGGTGGCGAGCCGCTCGTCGTGCACCCCTCAGGACAGGAACCTTCCATCGACGCGCTGGCACAACGGCTCTGGATGGCCGATGCGATCTTGCTGCCGGGCGGCGGTGACCTGTCGCCGCGTTGGTATGGACAGCAACCTCATCCGACGCTGTACGGCGTGGACGAGACTCAGGACGCCTTCGACCTCGCGCTGGCCCGTTGGGCTATCCAAGACAAGATTCCGTTGCTCGCCATCTGCCGCGGGAACCAGGTGGTCAACGTGGCGCTCGGCGGCACCCTGGTACAGGACATGACCGAGGAGATCGGCCGGGACCACCGGCACTTTGTGCACGACGTCGAACTGGACGCCGACTCGCCGCTGCGCGAGGTGGTTGCCGATGATCGGATCACCATCTCGTGCTCGCATCACCAGTGCATCGCCCTGCTCGGGGACAAGCTGGTGGCTGCGGCCCACGCAGCCGACGGCACTATCGAGGCGGTCACCCTGGCCGGGCATGAGGGCTGGTATTTAGGCCTGCAATGGCATCTGGAGGATTTGGCCGACACCGATCCGATCCAGCACGGCATCTTCCGGGCATTCGTTGCTGCGGCGACGTAGGTCTGTTATTCCGGGTTGGTCAGCCACCACGCGGTACGTCGATTGCCGTCCCACCGTCGGCACTGCCGGATCCGCGAGACAACGTCTTTAGCCGATCTACCGAGCGTTCTCGCCGCAGCCCCAAGTTGCTCGGCGGCCACCCCTCGTGCCAGCGTCACGTGCGGACTCCAGCGCCCACGTCCGAACTGACCCGCCGAATCCGCTTCACACGCCGTCGCGACCCGCTGCTGCAGTTCAAGGAGCTCGGCCGACGCCGGCACGTGCCGCACGAGGATGCACCTGCCGTGGCGTGGACCGAAGATCATCAGGGCACCGATGCGTACGGTCAAATCGAGCTCCCGCACGATCTCGCGAAGCAGCGGCTCCGCTGACACCGGGATGGCATCGGCGGCGTACAAAGTGATGTGGGGCACGTGATGGCCGTGTGGCTTGGTCAGGCCGGCTGCAGCCAGCCGATCCCACTGGGCAACAACCGCCGCCTCGGCTGACGGATCCAGCGTCAGTTCCACCGACTGCACCACGGGTTCAGCGTACGGAAACGATCAGGCAAACCTAGTCGGCCAGCCGTTCGACGACATGCCGCAGCTGCTCGGCGTAGGCCGCTTGAAACGTGCGCGAGTCGGCTGAGAGGCCAGTGAGGCGCCGGGCGATCTGCGGGATCACCGTCGGGGCGAGCGCGGCAGCGAAGAGGATCAGCAGGACGTACGCCGGATCCAGGTCATCGGCCAGCTCGCCCGCCTGCTGCCGACGCCGCAGCTCCTCAACCATCTCGGTGAAGTACTCGTCCGGCTCTACTGCATCGCTGCCGGTGTGGGCCAGGCCGTCCCAAGCCAGCAGCCGAGCGAAGGACCGCTGCTCGATGCTGAGCCGTAGAAACGCAGCGACCACCTCGGCAATCGGCAGCTCCGGTCGGCTCGCGCCGGCACTGATCAGCTGCCAGCGCTGCTGGAGCGCTCCGTAAAGGCCCTCCTTGCTGTCGAAGTAGTACGAGATCAACTGCTCGTTGACGCCGGCTCGACGAGCGATCGCGCTGATCCGGGCGCCAGCGAATCCGTGCTCGCCGAATTCGACCACCGCGGCGTCGAGGATGCGCTCGCGCGTGCGCTCGGGGTCACGTTTGCGGTCCTGAGCGCGTGGCGACCGGCGGGGCTGGCTCATGACTACTACCTTAACATTGTCAGCTGATCATATGATTTAATCATGTGTTTACTTGACTAAATACTATATCTGCATGAGACTTGGGGGTATGACTATTCCGCAGCAGCTCCACATCATGATCATCGGCGGCGGCATCGGCGGCTTGTGCCTCGCGCAGGGTCTCCGCCACGCCGGAATACCGGTAACCGTCTACGAGCGCACCAAGGTCCGCACCGACTGGCTGCAGGGCTACCGCATCCATATCAACCCGCATGGCAGCCGCGCGCTGCACGACTGTCTGCCGCCAGCCATCTGGCAGCGGTTTCTCGACTCCGTCTCGCTGAATGAAGGCGGAATCGGCTTCGCCACCGAACAGCTGGACGACCTGGTGCGGTTCACCGGTGCAGAGATTCTTCCCGAAGCCGACCCGGCTGACGCGCACTACGGCGCCAGCCGGATCAGCTTGCGTGAGGTGCTGCTGTCTGACCTTGACGATGTCGTGCGCCTGGGCAAGACCTTCGAGCGATACGAGATCGGCGCCGACGAGCGGGTCACGGCGCACTTTTCCGACGGCACATCCGCCACGGCGGACATACTGATCGGCGCCGACGGGGCCAATTCCCGGGTACGACAGCAGCTGCTCCCCCACGCACAGCGGATCGATACCGGCATCCTGGCTGTCGCCGGCAAGCACCGCCTAGACGGAGCCGACCTGCCGCGTACTCTCCGCGAGGACGTCAACATCGTCATCCCAGCCGACGGCGGCTTCCTCCTTACCGCGGTCTGGCAGCCCGATCACCAGACCATCGTCGACGAGGCCCCGCCGCCCGAGTTCCTGCTCGACAACGCAACTGCTTACACGTTCTGGGCGTACGCCGACGCGGCCAGCCGTCTCCCGGCGGACGCCGACACCCTGAGCGGCGCCGACCTGAAAGGCGTCGTGCTCAACCGGACCAGCGGTTGGGCGCCCGCACTGCGTGCGTTGATTGGCGGCTCCAACCCAGCGACTGTGAACGCGATCCGGGTCCGCAGCGCGACGCCCGTCGACCCGTGGCGGACCGGACGGGTGACCCTGGTCGGCGACGCCATCCACAACATGACGCCGATGGCTGGCATCGGCGCCAACACGGCGCTGCGCGACGCCGACCTGCTGCGCCGTCAGCTGATCGCTGTTGCGAATGGGGAGCAGGAGCTGCTGCCGGCGCTGCACGAGTATGAACAGCGGATGCGTGACTACGGCTTCGCCGCGGTGAAACAGTCGCTAAGGAACGCGCGACAGGCTGGATCGGCCAACCGGATCGCTCGCGGCGCATTCCGCACCGTCTTGCGCGCGATTGCCGGGATGCCGCCGCTGCGACGACGGATGTCCGCCTCGCTTGGCCGGTGATGCCGTCATTAGCGCAGCAGGGTGTCGACCGCGGCCGAGACGAAGAGCAGCGCGAGGTAGGAGTTCGTCCAGTGGAAAAGCCGCATCGGCTGCAATGCCGCGTCTGTCAGACCGCGCTGTGCCCGAGCCAGCAGCAGGCCGGACTGCCACAGCAGCGCAACGCCGAGGATCACTGCGACGGTTGGATAGAGCCAGCCAGTGTGCGCAACTGGCCACAGCACCAGCGATACCAGCACTGTCACAACCGAGTACATCAGGATCTGGCGGGCCACCGCTGGGGCTGATCGGACAACTGGCAGCATCGGCACGTTCGCCGCGGCATAGTCCTCGCGATAGCGCATGGCGAGCGCCCAGGTGTGTGGAGGCGTCCAGAAGAACACGATGAGAAACATCACGAATGGAGTGAGCGCCAGGCTGCCGGTCACCGCTGTCCAGCCGATCAGTGGTGGAAAGCAGCCCGCGATCCCGCCCCAGATGATGTTCTGCGGGGTGCGCCGCTTCAGCCAGAGCGTGTAAACCCCGATGTAGAACGCGTTTGCGCCCAGCGCGAGGCCCGCAGAAAGCCAGTTGACGAGGTAGCCAAGCCACAGCGTCGCCGCGATCCCCAAGATCATTCCGAACACCGTCGCACCCACCGGGCCGACTGCGTGTCGTGGCAGCGGACGGCGACGGGTACGTCGCATCCGTTCGTCGATGTCGCGGTCGAGCACGCAGTTGAAGGCGTTGGCGCTGGCCGCGGCCAAGCAGCCGCCGACCATGGTGGTCAGCACGACCTTGAGGGGCGGGACTCCACCCGCCGCGAGAAAC
>Ga0307285_10000217_pt1 | contig 12715 bp, 10 predicted proteins | sample ER_DNA_139_FD_194476 | JGI IMG/M metagenome (GOLD analysis project Ga0307285, IMG submission 194476) | Bulk soil microbial communities from the East River watershed near Crested Butte, Colorado, United States - ER_DNA_139 | ecosystem: Environmental > Terrestrial > Soil > Floodplain | place... | reverse complement strand
GCCGTCGACAACCCCGGACAGCGGCTGGACGACCTCACCGTCGACACCGCTGTCGCGCCCAAGGTGCTGCCTGGGGACCTAACGCTGGGGAGCGCCGCGACCATCCGGACCGCGGGCCGCGTCCGGCCTCGGGCCGGCGCCTCGTGGTGGCCCTACAGTCTTGCGGGTGCGACAGCCGGAGACGAACCCGGGAAGTCGGTCCCGCTGACCGCGGTGCCCTACTACACCTGGGGAAACCGCGAGCCAGGCGCGATGCGGATCTGGGTGCCCACCGCCTAGAGCGCCTGGCGGGCGACCCGCGGTCGTGCCGCCGCTCTCACGGCCCGACAGGCGGCTCGGCGAGAGCGTTCGTGTTTGAGATCTTGTGCGTTGTGACGCCGCTAATTTTGGGCTTGACGCCGTAGACGCTCCGACTCGGCGGCATAGGCAGTCATTCCGAAGGAGCGGTAGTCGGCCAGCGCCACCTCAAGCATCTCGGCTGCGCGCTCATAGTCGCCGCTGCCGCCGCGGTCCAGCAACAACCGGGCGTGGAGGCGGCGCAGGTCGGCCAGCTCAAGCCGATTGGACATCTGCTCGGCGACCTCGCTGGCTATGGCGAATTGGCGTTCGGCTTCCTTCCAGTTACGGGTTGCTGCAGCGACGAGACCGGCACGGGTCTCCACTAGCCGCCCGTCGTAGGTGATCCACCTTCTACCGAGCGCGCACACACCTTCGACAAGCGGCGCCAGTGACGCGGCCTGCTGGTACATGCCACATAGGTAGAGCGCCTCGACGAAGCCGAGCATGCAGCTCCACGAGCCGATGCCATTGACCCGGTTGAGGCTGGGTAGCTTCGACTGGGCTGACTCAAAGAGTTCGATCACCTCGCTGGCCCGCCCGTGGTAGGCCAGGTGCCGCGCCAGCAGCGAAGCGCTCTGCCCGGCGAACGCGCCCGGCGGCTCCAGCTCGACGGCGTTGCGCAGCTCGGCCTCGGCGCGCTCGGCGTTGCCGCGCCAGTGCGCGGCCAGGCCGAGGTAGATGTGGCCGAAGTAGCGCCATGGCAGCCCGCCACGCTCACCGATATCCAAGATCTTTGGACCGAGCGCCTCCACCTGCGGCAGGTCACCGAGCATCGCCGCCTGCCGGATCCGGTCGCAGAGCACCAGGAACGTCGCGCCGTGGTGGCCCAGCCGCTCGGCGATGGCCAGCGTCTTGTCGGAGAGCTGGACGGCCTGCACGCGACTGCCGAGTGCGCCGTCCTCGTAAATCACGAACGCCTGCACGCTGCAGAGATCCCACAGCGCAGTCTCCCGCTCGAATGTCTCGGCGGCCCGGAGGCCGACGCGAACACCATCGGCAAGCTCGGCGTAGGCGAGATGGTGGATCGTCTGCATGTGCAGCACGTCGGCCATTGCCCGCTCGTGACCCACCTGTTCAGCGAGCGCACGCGCCTGGTCGAATGTGGCAGTAGCCGCGGCGTAGTCGCTGATGCTGAGCGCCCGTCCCAGCGCGGACAGCAGGCGGGCCTTGTCGGCGCTCGCGGTGTCGCCGAGCGGTGCCAGCGCTCGTTGCGCGACCGCCACGGCTTCGATCAGCCGGCCATTCCAGGTGAGCTGGTACACCATGGCCCAACTCAACCTGCCGATGTCCTCCGGCCGCCCAAGCGCCTCGTAGCGGTCCAGAGCTTCATACATCGAACGCAGGGCATCGTCCCAACGGCCGACGCTTCGCAGGGCCATCGACAGTCGTTCTAGCAGCTGGGCACGACCGTACTGATCTGCGGGCGGCATAAGCGAAAGCGCATGCTCGAAGTGGCCGACAGCGTCGTCGAACGCGGCTGCGTCGAAGGCCCTGTCCCCTGCGATCGTGAGGTAGTGCACCAAGCTTGCCTTGTCGCCGAAGCGCCCGGCATGGGACAGGTGGTGGGCCAGATCGCCGGCGTGGGCCTCGAGGTCGTCGGAGTAGCGCCGCGAGATTGCCTGGGCCGCCAGTAGGTGCAGCCGCTCCCGCTTGACCGCAGAGACACCGGACAGCAGCGTCTGGCGGATCAGCTCGTGGCTGAACACCAGCTCGCCCGGGTCCTTCCGGGGCGTAACGAGCCGGGCTCGCTCCGCTTCATCGAAGGCCCTGACCAGTACGTCCTCACTGGCGCCGGCCACCTCCCCGACGAGGTCGGACGCGAACACCCTGCCACATACGGCAGCCGCGACTAGCACCTCACGCGTGGACGCGGCCAGGCGGTCCAGCCGTTGCCCCAACACCAATCGGATGCTCTCTGGCACCGACAGCTCATCCACCTCCACGTCAGGACGCACGCGACCGTGCTCGTCAAGCAGCACCCCGGACTCGACAAGGTGGAGGTAAACCTCCTCTACGAAGAACGGGTTGCCCTCGGTCTCGCGGTCGACCATCCGCACTAAATGCTCGGGCGCCGGCTGCCCGGCCAGTGCCCGCAGCATCGTGCGCACACCGTCGAAGGACAGTCGGCGCAGACTCACCCGTTCGACGAGGCGCCGACGCCCCAGTTGGCCGATGACGCGGGCCAGCGGATGGGAGAGATCCACCTCGAGGTCACGGTAGGTGCCGAGCACTAGCACCGGCATCTCGGGCAGCAGGGGCGCCAGGTACTCGGTAAGCAGCACGGTGGACTCGTCGGCCCAGTGCAGGTCCTCCAGCACCAGCAGCAGTGGCTGACCCTGCGCGGCGCGGCCGATGAACTCAGCGACGCTATTCCACACGTAGCGGCGCGCCAGCTCCGCCGGGAGCTCGACAGGAGGCGGAATATCAGGAAAGGCGCGCCGCAGTGCCGGCGCGATACGGGCAATCTCTGCGGCCACGTCGCCAAGCGCCTTCCGCAGCGCCAGTGGGCTCCGCGGGCTGCTGACCGACTGCTCGATGATCTCGACATATGGCAGGTACGGCGGCGCGCCGCTCTGGTCCACGCAGTGCCCGGCGAGCACCTGCATTCCGCGCGCCTGAGCCTCCTCGCCGATCTCAGCAACCAGCCGCGACTTGCCGACGCCCGGCTCTCCAGCGAGCAGCCCCAGCCTGCCGTCTCCAGCCAGAGCCTCGTCCACGAGCCGGCGCAGACTGGCCCGCTCTGCCTCCCGCTCCACTAGCGGCGTGAGCCGCGCCGGCACAACACTGAGCCGCCCGCCTGCTGGGGTGCCGTTCCAGGACACCTCATACAGCCGCCAACGCTCCGGGAATCCCCGCAGCCAGAACAGCCCCAGGTCGAGGAACGACCAATCCAGCCGTTGCTCGGCGTGCTTGCGCACCTCGTCGGAGATCAGGATCTGTCCGCCGACCGCCTCAGCCATCACCCGTGCCGCGGCGTGCACAGCCTGCCCGTGCAGGTCTCCATTGTGCTCGGTGACCCGCCCTGTGTGGATTCCGATGCGGATCTCGACCGCGCGCTGGGGTTCAGCCGTGTTGTGCTCGAGCAATGCTCCTTGGATGGCGGCGGCCGCCCGCACCGCCGCCACAGTGGACGGAAAGGAAATGAGAAACCCGTCGCCCAGGGACTTGCGCACCTGGCCACCGAACGCTGCGACCTGCTCGTGCACCATCGCTGACTGCCGTTCCAGCATGTCGTCGGCATCCGGGTCGCCATGCGCGCCCCGCAGGGCGGTCGAGCCGACAACATCGGTCATCATGATCGTGAGCACCTCAGCTGCGCGGCTGCGATCCGACAAAGGCTGCCTTTCTGTTTAGCTGCTCAGCAGCGGACCTGGCGTTCAGCCTACGGCTGCAGAGGCTGCAGCGACATTGCGCATGATGACTGGTCTTGGAGGGCCGTGGGACGCGGCGCGTTCGAGTGATGGACAACGGCGGGTTACGACCGCGGGCGTCGCGGCGCTGGCCTGGCGGGTCGTTCGCAACGAGAGCCAGCTGCTCGCACCGGGCAGATGATCGCCGGGCGCTGATGCCCGGAGCGAGGTCAGGACGCGGCGGTGAAGCTGCCGACGAGGCCGTGCTGGGTGGCGTACAGGGTCGCCGCGGCGCGGCTGCCCACGTCGATCTTCGTATAGATGTGCTCGACGTGGTTGGAGGCGGTCTTGGGCGTGACGCCCAGCCGGCGGGCGATCTCCTTGTTGGCGAGGCCACGCGCCAGCAGCGAGAGCACCTCCACCTCCCGCGGGGTCAGTCCTCCCAGGCCCTCCCGGCGGGCGGGTGCGCGGTGACCAGCAGCCCGCAACACCGCGTTGACCGCATCGCTGTCGAGGCGACCGGCGCGAACCTCGGCCAACAGTTCCTTGGCGGCGGAGGTGACGTCGAGCGCCGGCCGGTGCGGCCGAGGCTCGGTCATCGCGTGGTAGACGTCGGACGCCGCGAGTACTCGGTCGAGGGGACCCAGTGACGCCGCGGTCAGGCCTCGCGGGTACCCCGAGCCGTCCAGCCGCTCGTGGTGACGCGCCGCGATCTCCCGGCTCTCGGCGAGCGCGGGGATCCGGCCGAGCATCTTGTCGGTGAGGTACGGGTGCAGGTGGGCCCGCTCGCGTTCGACCTCGGTGAGTGGTCCGGGCTTGTCCCAGATCGCGTTCGAGACACCCAGCCGGCCGAGGTCGTGCAGCAGTCCGGCGCGGCGTACGGTTCGCTGGTCGTGCTCGGATCGGCCCTCCAGACGGGCCGCTTCGGCGGCGATGTTGGCTACGCCGCGAGAGTGCCCGGCGAGGTAGGGCGACTTCAGGTCGATCAGGTCGGCCATCCCCTCGAGCACCTCGTCGAGGTCGTGGCCTGAGACGCGCCGGGTGAGCCGAGGCTCGGCAGCGAGCACCTCATCCCAGGTGGCGGCGGTGTCGAGGCCGTCGAGCACGGTGGGCGCGTGATCGGCGAACAGGGCGGCGAGCGTCGGGTCGAACATCGACCCGGCATGCTTCCGGGCGGCCTTCGTCGCGGCGGCTGTGCCGTGCCGCCGGGCGATCACCTCGACCGGTGCGGCGATCTGGACGAGGCGGGATGGCAGGCTGATTCGGTCACCGCGAATGTGGCGCGGTCCCTTGCCGTCCCACTGCTCGTACGCCTGCAGCAGCGCCTCCTCGACCTCGGCTCCCAGGCCGATGCGCTCGACGAACTGGGAGCTCAGGGTCGTGTGAGTCAGCAGCCAGGCCTCGATATGGCGGGGTCCGGAGACCGGAAAGGCCACCAGCCGACGCACCCGATCCGTCGTTGTGCCGTGCGTGCCGAGCTTACGCAGCAAGACAGCGGCGATCTGCGGGGTGCTCATCAGCGGCATCTCGAAGCCGTCGCCCTTGAACGAAATCTCGTCGCCGAACCAGCGCGCCTGCTCCGAGGCGTCGGCATGGCAGTAGCTGTTGACCAGCATTCCGAGGTAGTACGTTGCCTCCCGGTCGGCATCGTCGGCGCCAGCGAGGTCGGCCAGCCGGAGGGCGATCACAGTCTGTCGCAGGCAGTGCTCCATCGGCTGGCCCAGGCCGAGGTCCGCGGCGTACGACAGCGTCGCGACCAGCTCGGCGATGCGTACGCCGTCGGAGCCAGCAGCTGCGGCCATAACTGCAGTGTGCTCGCCGAGCCTTCACCTGCGCGAGTCGTTGGCGCTACGAAGACTGGAACGCTCGCCCGTCATCGGGGACAGCGCCTGGCAATGCCGATCCTCAGACCCTGGCACACCAATGATGGGGAAAACACCTCATGCGATCCACGGCTGCCCGCTCCACGCTGAAGGCAACGAAAGGAGCTCACGATGCCGAAGGTATCGAAGACAAGCGCAGCAGCGACAATGCAGGACATCGGCGTGGGTCAAGTCTGGGAGGGCATCGTCGACGGTTACGAGATCAGCTTCCTAGACCTCCGGGAGTCCACCGACATGGCGCCGCTCCTCCGAGGGCTGCCGGACGACCTGTGTCCGTGTCCCCACTGGGGCTACGTCACGGAGGGACGGCTCACGTTCACCTACAAGGAGCACGCCGAGGTGTTCGAGGCGGGCGACGGCTTCTACGTGCCGCCCGGCCACAGCCCGTCGGCGTCGCCCGGAACGGCGTTCGTGCTCATCAGCCCGGCTGAGCAGGCGGCGGAGGTCAACGAGGTGATCCAGCGCAACATGGCGGCAATGACCTCCGCCTAGCACCCGGTCTCATGCCGGGACGGGTTCCTCATCGGCCAGGAGTCCGTGCGCGCCCTTTGTGCTCCAGGCCGGGATCCGTCAGGGATGCAGCAGCATCATGGCGACCAGCACGGCGAGCGTCACAAAGGCGATCACGAAGAGCAGAGCGAGGTGCCGCGTGTGACTGGCCGGCTCGACCGGGGACGCCGGCTCATCTGGTAGCTCCGGCAGGTCGGCGGTCAGGCCGGCAAGATCGTCCAGAGTCACCGCGGCAAGGGCCGCGGTGCTGCGCTGGTCGAACTCGTCCAGGTTGAGCCGGCCGACGGCGGTGTGCCACTCCAGGGCCCGCAGAACGGTGTCGCGGTCGTCATCCGACGCCCGCTGTGCTGGCTCCGGCATGGCGCGAGCGTACTCGACAACGCATTTCTTTCGATCGTCCCACGGCGAATACGCAATGCCGGTAGTTTTCCGTTTGCAGCCGATCGAAAGGGATGGGGCAACCGTGGCTTCAGGCAAACAGCTCATCATCGAGCGCATCCTGCGCGACCGTGCGGGGATCTGGGATCAGATCATCACCGAGCGTGATCTGCCCAAGCTGATCCTGCGGATGCTGCTCACCTCCGTGATCAGCTTGGCGGCGTACGGCGCGGTGCTCGGCGCCTCGAACGGCTGGCTCCAGGCGCTTGTCTCGACGGTCAAGCTCCCGCTGCTGTTCCTGGCCACCCTGGCGATCTGCCTGCCCACGCTGTATCTGTTCAACCTGGTCTTCGGCGCCCGGCTGTCGGTCCTGCAGGCCTGCGCACTGATCATGGTGGCGATCACGGTGACGGCCGTATTGACCTTCGCCTTCGCCCCGATCAGCTTGTTCTTCCTGATCACAGCCCGCAGCTATGCGTTCTTCAAACTGCTCAACGTCGCGATCCTCGCACTTACCGCCCTAGTCGGACTGCGATTCCTGACCTCTGGGATGCGCGCGCTCAACAAGCATGTCGTCGTCGAGCTGATGCACTCAAACCAGTTCGCCGTGCCGGCGTCGCTGCCGGAGCGGGAGCTGGCCTCGGCGACGGTCGGCGGCGCTGCCGCTCCCGCGACCCGACGGCCCACCAACGGCGACGCACCCAACCCAAATCGGAATCACCTGCCGGTAGGCGCCGCCGACGCGGTGGCACCCCAGCCCGCCGCTGGCGACCGACCGGCGAGCATGGTCCTGCTGTACATCTGGATCCTGCTGTTCGGTTTCGTCGGGACCCAGCTCGCCTGGACCCTGCGCCCGTTCTTCGGCAGCCCGTTCGAGCTGTTCCGCGACATCGGCGGCACGTTCTATGGCGACATCCTGAGCACGCTGGGCAGTCTGCTCGGCTGACGCCGGGCCCGGCACGGGCGTGCGCGGCTAGTTACTGCTCTAAAGTGTGGGGTTTGACGCAGTCCCGATGAGGCGAGCCATGATCAACTTCGGCTCGTCCTAGGTTCATGGCAATAGGGTGATCCCCATCATCGGTACCCAAGAGCACGAGCCAGGGTCCACTCAACAGAAGTCGGTAATCCGCATGCGGCATGGAAAGCCCACGACCGGGGACACGGAATCGGCCAGCCTGTCCCCGACACGTCTACGAGTGGGCGCGGTGATGATCATCTCGTGGTTGTTGCCGTTCTGGGCGCTGGCACCCTTCATCGCGCATTCCCTCAACGGGCTCAGCAACCCTCCATCAGTTGCCGCTGTTACGACAACCATCGTTGTGGCGCAGACCATCATCGGCCTGCTCGGGTTTTGGGTCGCCGGAACGGAAGTCAAGTCGCTCATCAAAGGTTCCAGCCTGAAACATGCCCTCGGGGCCGTCTGGTCCGTCATCGTCCACGGGGACGTTCGCGATCAAGGCGATGTCACCACCGATCCGGATGAAGGCCGACCGCCACGCAAGGACGTCTAGCTGCGCTGGCTCAACCAACCGCCGGAGGGGAATCTCGGAGCGGGATATGACGTTTGGCGAATACGCCAGGACGTCGCCAATGCAGCCACGCAGCTATTAACACCGTCAGCACAGCGGCCGCTAGCTGCGTCATGTTAGCCGCTTGGTTCCTCCACCAGCTGGCCACCGACGTAGACGTCGACGATCCGACGACACGCGGCCGGGACGTCACTGGAGGCATCTCCGTCGAGAAGGACGACGTCGGCGTCATAGTCGGCCCGGAGCTTGCCTTTCCGGTCGCCGAGTCCGCAGACCTCCGCCGCGCGTGCCGTTGCCGCGGCGAGGATCTGGCCGCTGGTCAGCCCCGCCTCCGACAACAGATCGAGTGCGGCGGGCAGATTTCCATGCGCCAGCCAGGGGTTGAGGCCGGCATCGAGTCCGGTTACCACCGTTACCCCTGCCTCATGAAGCCGAGCGATCATCTGAGCGCGTAACTCGCGTATCCGGTCCATGGACAATCCCGTCAGCGCGAAGAAATCGCGTATGGCAGGCAGCGCTTCAGTCAGGTCCATGCCCGGTTTCGGCGGGATGACGCCACTCACGGCCACGCCGTGATCGGCCATTGCAGCGATGAGACGATCAGGGACCACCATGCCCGTGTCGGTCAGACAGCTGCAGTGCTCAACGCCGTCAACGCCAGCGTCCACCGCTTCCTCGACCGCGGGCAGTCCGTGCGCGTGCGCCGTCACCGGCAGCCCGGCAGCATGCGCGCTCTCGACGATCAGTCGCAGTTGGCCGCCACTGAATTGCGTCCGCATGACGTCCGTACCCGGAGTCAACATCCCACCACTGGCCATCACCTTCACGATGTTCGCGCCGAACTCGACACGGTTCCGGATCGCTAGAGCGACATCTCCTTCGGTGTTGCCGATGACGCCGCCCAAGAAGTGGCAGTGACCCCCCGCCACCGTTAGTGGTGGTCCTGACGCGACAATGGTCGGCTCGATCCGGCGTAGACCTGGAGCGGGCTGCGCCCGATAGGCCAGGACATGGAAGTCGATGTCTCCAAGATCACGGACCGTTGTGACGCCAGCCGCAAGTTGACGCGACAGGGATTGAGTGACGATGTCGTGCAACTCGTCAGCACTTGCTTGCGGGACCCGATCCAGCGCGCCCGGGCGGCTGTCACAAGTGAGGTGCACATGGGTGTCGATCAGGCCAGGCACCGCAGTGGCAGTCCGATAGTCGATCACCTGCCACGGTTCCGCCATTTCGGGATGTCCGGACTCCACCCCGACGACCCGACCGGCGTCCAACAAGACAGTCGCCGGTCCAGCGCTGAACCGCTCCCCATCGAAGACCTGAGCACATCTGAGGGCCAACACACAAGCGTCCTATCCCACCCGTGCCGACGCGTCAAACATGACCCCAGCATCAGCCATGACGAACTGACCCTGGACCTTCTACGATCCGGCTACGTCGATGACAACCTTGTGCGCTGAGGGATCGGATGCGAGCGCGTGCAACGCGTTCCCATAGTCGTCCAGCGAGAAGCGGTGGCTGATGATCCCGTCAGTGCGTACCCGTCCGGTGCGCAATGCGGCGACCGCGGCGCCAAAGGACGTCATCTCCGCGTACGAGCCCTTGATCGTTATCTCGCGGCGGAAGAGCTCGAACGGGCTGATCGAGAGCCGCTCGTCCGGCCGGGTGACGCCATAGATCAACACAGTCCCGCCGTCGCGAACCAGCGGAACGCAGATATTGCCAACGGCCGGAACGCCGGTTGCCTCTACGACAACGTCAAAGCCGTCACCGCCAGGCGAGGCGTCGCGTAAGAGATCGATATTCTCCGCCGCGTCCCGCGTGATCGAGACCGTCGAATCAACACCGAGCGCCGCCGCCGTCCTCAGCTTGAACGGGACAATGTCAGCGACAGTGACTGATGTGGCTCCGCCACTCCCGATGAGCTGAGCGAGCAGTAGTCCAGTTGGCCCCGCGCCGATCACCAGCGCGCTGCCGCCAGGGCGCAGATTGAGAGTTTCGAGTCCATGCATCGCGCAAGCAGTCGGTTCGGCGAACACAGCTGTCTCGGGCTCGAGCCCGTCCACCGAGAAAACCTGTCGGTGGTCGACAGTGGCGTACTCGGCGAAGAAGCCTGGCCGATGGACCCCCATGCCCTCCGTATTGGCGCATCGGCCTAGCTGCCCGGCAAGGCAATACGCGCACTCGCCGCAATAGATGTTGGGGTTGACCGTTACCCATTGCCCATGTCGGAAGCGCGTCACCTCTGCGCCGACCTCATCGATCTCGCCGATCGTCTCGTGACCCGGGGTGAGCGGATAGACGCCGATATAGGTCCCGTGATGCAGGTGCAGGTCCGTGCCGCAAAGGCCGCTCTGCTGGATCTTGATGCGCACATCGTGCGGCCCGACTGGCGGTATCGGCATATCGGTGACTGCGAAGTCTCCCGGCGCCTCGTAGCGGACGGCCTTCATGATTCGGCCAATGTGATGACGAGATCGGCTCGCGGCAAACTTTGCAGGGTGAGAACCGCGTTGTTCTGGTCAGTGCTACGGGCCCAGTTGTCAGCCTCTTCATGGCTCATCCCGTGCAGCTGATGCCGGTACGTCAGCCGCATCAGTCGAGTCGAGTCGTCCGTCTGCAGGTACCAGCTCTCGTCCAGCAAAGGCGCAACGCCGGCCCACCCACCTACGTCACTCAACAGGTAATTCCCCTCCGTCACGATGAGAGGTACCTCACGCCGGATCGGCAGAGCGGAGCCGATGGATTCATCGACATCGCGGTCGAAGTCCGGAGCGTGCACGATCCCCTCCTGTTGATTGCGCAGCCGGCGCAGCAGTTGCACGTAACCGTCAGCATCAAACGTGTCCCAGGCGCCCTTGCGATCGCGACGGCCCAAACCGATCAGGGTGTGATTACTCAGGTGGAAGCCGTCCATCGGAACGAACGCGGCCAGATCGGGGCCCAGCTTGTCGACGATGTCCCGGGCAACCTTGGTCTTTCCGGCACCCGGGGCACCGGTAATGCCGAGCAGGTGCCGTTGGCCGGGCACAGCCAATGATCGGGCCCGCTCGATGAGATCAGTGACACCCATCTGGACCTCTTGGGGACCGCCAGCCGGACGCGCATCGAGATCGCGGCGGCGTGGCGGGTCGGCCCCAGCCCGCGTACAGGTATCGGCTGCGACCAAGCAGGCCACCTGCAACAGCTCGCTGAGAGCGGACGTGTCCAACGTCCGCAGGGCTTCTCGAGACATCAGGCCCCGCTGATGCAGATGGGCGAGCGCGCCCGACGTGAACGCGTCCCCGGCGCCGACGGTATCCACCACCGCTACGACCGGCGCCCAGCAGGTCGCCGACCCTGACGGCGTACTGGCCACAGCGCCATGCTCGCCCTGCGTCACGACCACGAGCGCGACCCCCGCCGCATGCCAGGCCGCAATGACCTCATCTCGAGGAAGGTGGGGGTAGAGCCACGACAGGTCTTCCTCGCTCACCTTCACGATGTCGACCAACCCCATCCAGCCCGCGAAGCGGTCCAGGTACATCACACGATCCCGGATCAGACCGGGCCGTACATTCGGATCGAGGCTCACAACTCGACTCCCGGACTCGCGCAGCAGCAGCCACTCAAGAGTCGAGGCCACTGGCTCAAGCATCAAGGCGATGGAACCCAGATGCAGGGCGGCTCCGGCGGACAGCGGCCTGAGGTGCTCCGGCAGCAGTCCCCGATCGGCCGCGTTCTCCGCATGAAAGGAGTACGTCGGCTGGCCGCGAGTCAGATGAACGGCGGCCAGGGTGGTGAGATCGTCGGTATCGACGACATAGTCCAGCTGTACGCCGGAGTCAGCCAGCTGCGCGCGCAGCATTTGGCCAAAGGCATCGCTAGACAGCCGCGCGAGGAAGGCCGTTGGTACGCCGAGGCGGCCCAGACCGACGGCCACATTGAAGCATGATCCGCCTGGATGTGGCTCGTACGCCAGATGCCCGCGGACGGTCCTGGTCGGCGTGAGATCGATGAGGGCATCGCCCGCTACGACGACCGCGGGGTCTGGTTCGGCAGTCATACCGAGGTCTCGCGAACCGCGTCTTCGAACGTACGCGCCGCCTCGGCGGTCGTCGGATCGGTGAAGAACTGTTCCGCCACCGCCGGCGCCATCGTGAAGCAATCGACGCCATGCCGAGCGAGGGCGACCATGTCAGGAACGCTTCGAATGCTGGCCAACAGCACCTTCGTCGTACTGCCGGTTGCGACAAGCACCTCATGCATGGCGATCACCTCGGCTATGCCCTGCCGGCCGGCGTCATTCAATCGTCCGAGGTAGGGAGCGATGTATGTCGCCCCAGCGGCGGCGGCGACAATCGCCTGCCCGGGGTCGTAGATGGCGGTGAGGAGCGTGGGTACACCCTGACGCGCCAGCGCTGCACAGGCCGTTGCACCCTCTCTGGTGGCGACGAACTTCACGACCACCTCCCGACCAAGATCACGCAGCCATTGCCCGCGCTCGATCAACGTCGCGGCGTCGGTGCCCCACGCTTGAAAGAAGACCTCGCGAGCCCCCGCGTCAATTGCCCAGCAATAGATGTCGCTCAGATCAGCCACGCCCTTGGATGCACGCTGCAAGATCGTGGGATTAGTGGTGACGCCGGTGAAGAGGCCGGTCGCCAGCAACGATTCGGCAGCGGCGCGATCCGCTGTATCCACGTAGAGCTTCATTTTCGCTACCTCCAGGTTTGCGCTGCGT
>Ga0307285_10000215_pt1 | contig 12805 bp, 9 predicted proteins | sample ER_DNA_139_FD_194476 | JGI IMG/M metagenome (GOLD analysis project Ga0307285, IMG submission 194476) | Bulk soil microbial communities from the East River watershed near Crested Butte, Colorado, United States - ER_DNA_139 | ecosystem: Environmental > Terrestrial > Soil > Floodplain | place: USA... | reverse complement strand
GAGATCGAGCCCACTGCACTGGGTTGGACAATCGAGGCATTCGTCGAGGTCTATTGCGAAGGAAGGGTGCCGCCAGACCGAATGCGGGAAATGGTGAGCACTATTCCAGAGGTTGCGGAGGCGTACACAGTGACCGGCGAAGCCGACGGCATCCTCCGGGTCCGGGCAGCCGATACCTCTCACTTCGAGAAGGTCCTCGGCATCATCCGCAACCATCCCGGCGTATCACGCACCCGTTCCGCAATCGTTCTCTCCAGACTCTGACCACAGCAGGGCTAGCAACGCCCGCGCGTAAGCGGCGGCACCTTCTAATCCTGGCGTCGATATCCACACTTGTCCGGACCCGGAGTCTCACCTTCCACAGATTTCCCTGGTACCCGAACGATCGCGGCGCCGGCCCAACATCCTTCCAACGTGCGCCACCGTCATGAAATCTCTAGCCGGCTGCTCCACCTCGCAACGTTGCAGGACCACGTGATCACCCGCGAGCAGGCGCTCGCACACGGCTTGAGCCGTCACAGCGTAGACCGCCTCGTGGTATCGGGAGCCTGGCGACGGCTCGCCAGCGGCATTTTCTTGACGGTTCCGCTGGAGCCGTCGCGGGACTCGCTGGCCTCGGCCGGCAGAGCACGATCTGCTTCTCGGCTGATCACATTCCTCAATATCGGGGCGGATCATGCCGGGTACTCGCGTCACAATCCGCCCCGATCTCCGCTTGTCCGAGACGGTGCGCGGCATATGGGGCCATGCGTTAGTTTCTTCAGAGTGAGGCTGCCGCGATGACCGAGACCAGTCCTCCGCTTGAGTCAGGCGGGCTAGCGGCGGCGGCGGTTGAGTCAGCCCCGAAGGCGGGGCCGATGCGCAGGATTCGTGTCACCGACTTCCACACAGCCAAGCAGCAACACGAGCGCTGGGCCATGTTGACCAGCTACGACCAATACACCGCCGCGCTCTTCGATGAGGCCGGGGTCTGGGCGCTGCTCGTCGGCGACTCCGCAGCCAACAATGTCTACGGCTACGACACCACCCTGCCGGTCACGGTTGACGAGCTGTTGCCGCTGGTCCGCGCCGTAGTGAAATCCACCAAACGAGCCTTCGTCATCGGTGATCTCCCCTTCGGCTCGTACGAGGATGGGCCGTCCCAAGCCCTCGAGACCTCGATCCGCTTCATGAAGGAAGGTGGCTGCCACGCGGTGAAGTTCGAGGGTGGGATACGCGTCGCAGCCCAGATCCGCAAGGTCACCGACTCCGGCATCCCCGTCATGGGCCACATCGGGTTCACCCCACAAAGTGAGCACCAGCTCGGGGGCTATCGAGTGCAAGGTCGTGGCGATGATGCGCAGCGGCTGTTGGACGATGCGCACGCCGTCGAAGACGCCGGAGCCTTCGGCGTGGTGCTGGAGATGGTTCCTGGTGATCTGGCGAGCAAGGTGACCGGTGAACTCGAGATCCCGACCGTCGGCATTGGCGCTGGTCCGGATTGCGACGCGCAGGTACTGGTTTGGCAAGACATGCTTGGTCTGAGACGCGGCAAGATGCAGCGTTTTGTCAAGCAGTACGCCGACCTGGCCAAGATCATCGGTGACGCGGCCGGCGCATACGTCGACGAAGTCAGGAATGGCACCTTCCCCAGCGAACAGCACACGTTCGCGACAAATCTTCCTATTCCAGAGGCTAGGTCATGAAGATCACCAGGAGCGTCGCCGAATACACCAAATTCCGCAGCACGCTCGATGGACCTTCGAGCCCCCGGCTTGCCTTCGTGCCAACGATGGGGGCCCTGCACGAGGGCCATCGCTCGCTGATGACATTGGCACGATCACTCGGCGACGTGGTTGCCGTCAGCATCTTCGTCAATCCACTCCAGTTCGCGCCTAGCGAGGACTATGCGCGTTATCCCCGACCCCTCGATGATGATCTTGAAGTGTGTGAGGCGGAAGGCGTCGATGCCGTCTTCGTGCCGAGCGTCAGCGATCTCTATCCGCCCGGACGGCAAGTCACCATCGACGCGGGCGCGTTGGGGTCGGTGCTGGAAGGACGGTCGCGGCCGGGCCATTTCAATGGAGTGCTCACCGTTGTCCTCAAGCTGTTCAACATCATCAGGCCGCAGATAGCGATCTTGGGTCAAAAGGACGCGCAACAGCTTGCATGTATCCAACGCATGGTGACCGACCTGAACATCGGAATCGAGGTCGTCGGTGGACCGACTATCCGCGAACCCGATGGACTCGCGATCTCGAGCCGCAACATCTACCTCACCGCGACTGAGCGCCCGGTGGCGCTCAGCATCTCCGCGGCGCTCGAGAAGGCAGCAACTCAGAGCTCAGTCCGAGCCGCTCGCGTAGCGGCGCACGAGGTGCTTGATCGGGCCGAAGCCGAACCATGCTTCGAACTTGACTACGCGAGCATCGTCAACCCGACAACCTTTACCGACGTGCCAGATGATCATGTGGGGCCGGCCATCTTTGTGGTGGCAGCCCGGGTAGGCGAGACCAGGCTGATCGACAACACGATCATCAATTTCGCGCCACCGCCGTGGTCCTGACCGACGAAGCGTTGTCTCGTGAACATCGATACCGCGGCCGATGAGCTGTACGCCCTCTCGCCCGATGACTTCATCGAACGACGGCAGCAGCTGGTCGCCGCGGCAAAGCAGCAAGGGAACCGTGAGCTCGCCACTCAAGTAGGCAAGCTCCGACGACCCACCAGGAGCGCTTGGCTGATCAACGTCCTCGCGCGGCAGGCATCAGACGACCTCAGCGCACTTCTCGAGCTCGGTACGGCTCTCCAGGACGCGCAGCAGCGGATGGCAGGCGATGAACTGCGCCAGCTTTCTGTGCAACGGCGCAAGGCGGTGGACGCGCTCGCCCGCCGGGCGGTCGAACTCGGCGCCGAGTCCGGATACACCGCTCCGGATGGAGCGGTGCAAGAGGTCGGGCAGACGCTGCAGACCGCACTCGGCGATCCCGAGATCGGTGAGCTGGTACGCGCGGGACGACTGACGCAGGCCGTGACATACGGCGGCTTTGGGCCGACCGATCTTGCCTCCGCTCTCGGCGCCTCCATCCCAGCAAAGCCAGGCAGGCCCGAGCACGAGCCGACTAAGGCGCCGCCGCCCAAGCTGGATGCGAAACAGCGTCGAAGCGCTGAGCGGGCGGCTGCCGAGGCTCGGGAGCTAGCGAGCCAAGCACGGCAGGCCGCCGAGTCGGCGGAAGAGGAGGCCGAGGCGGCCACGCAACGCGCTGATGATCTTGCTGATCAGGTCGAGTCATTGCGCGGCCAGCTGCGTCAAGCCGAAGCCGGCGAGCGGGAGGCACGCGAGGCGGCGCGAGCCGCACGAAAGCACTATCAAGAGCTACGACAGGCCGCGACGTCCGCCGAGCAGGCGGCAGCAGCTGCGGACCAGGCTCTCGGGGAGTGAGTTACGAGGCTTGGTCGACGGATTGCAGGTGGAGCAACAAGGCAGCACCACGGCGGGCGGGTGGCAGCGGAATGCCAGCCGCGCCCAACGCCCGACCAGTGAGCACCGGAACTGCCGCGGCCCAGGATGGCGTCACTGCCTGAGCTTCTCCAGGACGGGCACCGACGATCTCCATGCGGTACGAGGTAGCCGGGTCCAGCCCGTCGATGCGGACCCGCCGACTGGCCACCGCCCGCTCCAACCACACCAGGGCGAACAGCGCCTGGCCGCGATCATCAGCCACAATTCCATGTGCGACGAAACCTCGATCACTTTCGTCGGAGCGGATTGTGCTACCAGAGTGCAGTAGCGGCCGGAACTTCTTGTGGAGCGCTAGCCAGCGATGAATGGCGCGCAGGCTGGCGGGAGTTTGCTTACGAAGATCAATACCGAGACCCATCCTGCCGAAGAATGCTGAAATCGCACGGTAGGCGGTTGAGTTTGGGTCGTCGGGTTCATCGAGCGCCGGCTGCCACACGAGCCCGGGCGGAAGTAGCTGCACCATAGCGGCGAAGTCGGCGTGCCGCGCGGTCGAATCGCCGGACTTGTCGGCGCCCACTGCACGGACCGCCATTGCCAAGTCGAGGCTTGTGGTCTGGATGATCAGCTCTGGATAGCGTTCGTGCAGGGCATCAAGCAGCCGGTACGCCGCCAACGTGCTGGTGTGCTGAGTCGCGGTGGCCCCCGGCCGGTGGGCTCCATGAGTGATCGACCAACTAAGCAATGACACGTGGTGGCGATCGAGTAGCTTGGTCAGTCTTTCCCACACATAAGCCATGGCAGGCCGTACCGATAGGTCCAGCACTTGCTGCGTGATCCCATCTCGTTCGACTGTGAGCACCCAGTCGGGATGGTCGCGCGCAATAGCCGAGTCAGCCGCTACTGACGTGAGCTCCGCGGCAAACCCGATCTCAAGATCAAAATCGCTGATCCGGGCTAGCAATCCATCAAGATCACCAGGCGATCCACCTGCCGCACCACCAGCACTGTCGGCGTACGGATCCAGACCCACGCGTGAGCACCAACCGACATCGAGCAGAAAGGTCTCGGCACCGACAGCCGCTGCATACTCGGCGAGAGTCAACATCGCCTCTCGATCATGGTCAGCAAAGGCCGTCGCACCAGCATCGAAGATTATGTGATTATCGCGCGGCGCTTCTGGCTCAAGATGCCGATGCAGCCGCGAGGCCGCGGCATCGAGCCCGTCTCCCCAAGCCCACACCACCCACGGTGAGTGATAGGCCTCTCCACGGCCGAGCACGACCTCTCCGGCCTGCAAGAGCTCTCCACCGCCAAGGTAGGTCCGGCCGTACACCGTGCGTTCCACCCGATGCTGAATGGCACCACTGAACGCAACATGTACCTGCCATACCTGGCCGCGACGAAAGCCGGTACTGGCCTCGGCCAGCACAAGGTGTGCTGGCCGGTCGTCGAAGACGCCATGATCAACCGACCAGGAACCCAACCGTAGGGGGACTGTGGAGAGCGCAGATCCATCGAATTCGACCCGATGGGTGGCTAGATCACTGACCGGCAGGAAGAGTTCAAGACCTTCAAGCCGGTAGTCAGCGGCGTTGTTGTTGGTGACGCCAGCGCGACATCGGACGAGTCCGTTGTCGGTGAGCTGGACGGCAAGGTCAAGGCTCAGCTCATTGACCGGATCCTTCGCTTCGATGATCATGGTGTCAGGGCCGACTTCGATCAGCCCTGGCATGACCGGTCCGTTGCTGATCAGTCGAGACTGGCTGTGAGTGAACAAGGCCGCGGACGTATGGCCGTCGTGGGATCCGGCCAAGGCGGCTCGAGAATTCCAGCCGGCGGAGAACTCCGGCAAGAGCGAAGACATCATCGATGGAAATCGATCGAGACCAGTTGGGCCAAAAGCAGCCACGAGTGCTTCCGCAGACAACCCATCAAGATCACCAAGATCAGCACCCCAGTGCAAGATCACGGGCAGACCGCGCGACTGGAGGTGCATCAGGAGGCTGACACCATGTGTTCGCATGTGGAGCAGGGACACGGCGGTCTTGTGATCGGCAGAGAACGCGGTCGTCGCCGCATCCTCTACAGACATGAGATGCTCCCCCAAGAACTGAGATTTCTCCGTTAGGCGCAAAAGCTTAACGGATAAGGCGAAAGGGCCCGCGCTCGATGCCACCGCGGTACGACCGGCACCATCGTAGATGGCACGTTCGCTGCATTCGTGCGACACACAGCCGCGTGTCGGCCGCATTTCCTTCGTGTTCTCAAACGGCAGGCTGAGAAGCTGATCAGGTGGGGATCTCAACAGGCAGTGGGATATCTCGACTGCAATCATTGATGAAAGGACCAGCGGTGGAACCGGAGGACGCGGCGACTGGGAACGGGCGCCCGGGGCAAAGTTGTGCCGTTGTCTACAACCCGATCAAGGTTTCTGACGAGCTCCGTGACGCGATCAGTCGGCAGGCTGCAACGACGGGGTGGACTGAGCCAATCTGGCTAGAAACCAGCGCGGATGAACCCCACCGGCCGACGACAGATGATTTGGTTTCGGCGCACGTTGACCGAGTGATCGCCGCTGGCGGTGACGGGACGATTCGCTTGGTGGCCGATCGACTGGCGGGATCAGGGATACCGATGGCCATAGTGCCCGTTGGTACTGGGAACTTGCTGGCGAGGAACCTCGACATCCCGCTGTCTGAAGAAGAGTCGCTGAAGGTCGCGTTCGGTGACCAAACCCGGGACATCGATTTGATCAAGGTCGCGGTCGATGGGGCGCCGGGCGAGCATTTCGCGGTGATCGGCGGGCTGGGGGTCGACGCGATGATCATGGAGGAGACCGATCCACAACTCAAAGATGTGATTGGCGTCGGGGCATACTTCGTCGCCGCCGCGAAGGCACTGGGGCGTACCCCGATCGAGATGCGCATTGCTGTTGATGACCATCGGTCCCATCGTCGCCGCGCCATGATCTGTGCGATTGGCAACGTCGGCACACTTGCCGGAAATCTCACCCTGCTTCCGGATGCCCGTCCTGACGACGGCCGACTCGATGTCTATGTCGCGTCACCGCATCGCCTCACACACTGGATACGGGTCTTTCTTCGACTGATCACCCGGCGGCCACGAGGTGTTGATCATGTCGATGTGTGGCAGGGGCGTCGAGTCGAGGTGCGTCTCAAACGCAGCGATCCCTATCAACTTGACGGTGATGTGCTGGGCGAGTGCCGGAGCCTGAGCGCTGAGGTCCATCCCGGGGCGCTGACAGTCCACGTCCCCGGCTAGTTTCCGTCCCGACGTCAGACCGTCGGCGGAGGACCGTCGTAGCGATTCTCCTGAACATGCCGCGTCCGGCCGCGCTGCGCCTGCATCACCAGCGACAGGATGAGCGCCAAGGCCCCCGCCACGATGAGGATGATGCCAAGCGTGTCATCGGACACAAACGGCAAATTGATGTTCAGCGCAAAGAGCAAGATCGCGCCAATCACGATCAAGACGATGCCGACTCCGATACCCATGTGTTCCTCCTATGTGTTCACCCCCCCGAGTCAGGAGGTGTCAACTGGCTTTCTTGGCTGACTTCGTTGTCGCTGCCTTCGTGGCCGGGGCCTTTTTGGACGATGCCTTCTTAGCCGGCGTCTTCTTGGCCGAGGCTTTTCTCGCCGCAGCCTTCTTGGCTGTCGGTTTAGTCTCCGTGGCCTTTCTGGTAGCGCGGTTCTGCTCAACGCTGCGTCGCAAGGCCTCCATCAGGTCCACGGCGTCGCCACGATCAGCCTCGTCGTCCTCCTGCTCACCGAAGGTCGCCGCAGTGTCCAGCGCGTCGCCCTTCTCCAGCTTCGCGGCGATCAGCTGACGTAGTTGGTCTTGGTATTCATCGCTGAACTTGTCGGGGCTGAAATCTGCGGACATGTTGTCGACCAGCGAGGACGCCATCTTCAGCTCCTGAGCCGAGACCCGGACATCCTCCTTCAGGCTTGGAAAATCGGCCTCCCGCACTTCGTCGTCCCAAAGCAGCGACTGCAGCATGAGGACTTTGCCGCGAGATCGCAACGCCCCGAGTCTGGTCTTTTGGCGCAGCGAGAACTGCACGATAGCAGTTCGATCGGTTTCCTCCAGCGCCCGCCGTAGTAGCGCGTACGGCTTGGCCGCGGCTTTGTCGGGCTCCAGGAAGTAGCTGCGATCAAACATGATCTCGTCGATCTGTTCAGAGGGTACGAACTCGACAACCTCGATCTCGTGACTGCGCTCCTCGGGGAGTGATTTGAGGTCCTCCTCGGTGAGCACAACCGTGGTCTTGCCCTCTGCGTACGCCTTGTCGATGTGGGCGTACTCGACCACCTTGCCGCAGACCTCGCACCGTCGCTGGTAACGGATCCGGCCGCCGTCAGCGTCGTGCACCTGATGCAGGCTGACGTCGTGGTCCTCAGTGGCGGTATAGAGCTTGACGGGAACATTCACCAGGCCAAAGGTGATAGCGCCTTTCCAGATCGCCCTCATACTCCGTTTACTACCCACTCAGCCGGCACAAAATCAAGCTGCTGTCTTCCTCCCTCGCAGACACAGTGACCTCACGCATGTGCTAGTCCCGGTGCCGCGCCCCGCTCTACCCGACGCTCGCGGACCATTTGTGTCCGCTCGCGCCCGAGCGGGCGCGGAAAGCTGCTGTCTTCTCCCTCGCAGACACGGTGACCTCACCTATGAGCTCGTCCCGGCCCATAACCACCGCGACTGCTCCATCGTCCAGACAGCACCAGCGCCCGCTCTACCCGACGCCTCGCGGACAGCGGGCACATTTCCGGGTGCAGTAATCCGCATCGATACTAAATTCATGGCCAAGGCGTCGCAGGACCAGGTGGTGACCGTCGAGGGCCGGACGATCAAGCTCACCAATCTGGACAAGGTGCTGTATCCGACGACCCGAACGACCAAGGCCGACGTCTTGTCCTACTACGCCCAAGTCGGCCCGACCATGCTGCCGCATGTGCGTGATCGACCGGCAACACGCAAACGCTGGCCGGACGGGGTGGGTGAGGTCAAGGGCAAGCCGCCGACGGTCTTCTTCAACAAGGATCTGACAGCCGGCACGCCGGACTGGGTGCCGCGCCGCACCATCTCGCATAGAGATCACGACAATGACTACCCAGTGATCAATGATCTTGCAACACTTACCTGGCTGGCACAGCTGGCGGCTCTGGAGATCCACGTTCCGCAGTGGCGGTTCGGTCCCGATGGCCAGCCGCAAAACCCTGACCGCCTCGTTCTTGATCTTGATCCGGGTCCCGGTGTAGAGCTGGCGACTTGTGCGTGGATTGCCCTGCTGGTCCGAGACATCCTGCGCGACATCGGTCATGAGCCAGTCCCGGTGACGAGCGGCAGCAAGGGCATTCATCTCTACGCGCCACTGGACGGCTCGCAAACACCGGAGCAGGCCACAGAGGTGGCGCGCGAGCTCGCACTGGCCCTTGAGTCTGATCATCCCGACCTGGTGATCTCCACCATGAAACGCTCCCAGCGAGACGGGAAGGTGTTCATCGATTGGAGCCAGAACAACGGCGCCAAGACCACCGTGTCCCCATACTCAATGCGCGGCAGGGACCAGCCGTGGGTCGCCGCGCCCCGAACCTGGCAGGAGCTGGAAGATCCGGGCTTGCGGCAGCTGGAGTACGAGGAGGTGCTCGCGCGCCTGGCCGATCTTGGTGACCCGCTCGCTCCCTTGGCGCCGCATACCGAACGGGATCGGCTCGCCATCTACCGCAGCATGCGCGACGCGGCCAAGACACCGGAGCCAGTCCCCGCCGGGCCGCCTGATCAGCAGGCTGATCGCTTCAGATTCGTCATCCAGGAGCACCATGCGCGTCGACTGCACTACGACGTCCGGCTGGAGCGCGACGGTGTCTTGGCAAGTTGGGCGGTGCCCAAAGCACCGCCGACCGACCCGAGAGTCAACCATCTCGCGGTACGCACCGAAGATCATCCGCTGGAATACCTGACGTTCTACGGCAGCATCCCCAGGGGCCAGTACGGAGCTGGCTCGATGGCCGTCTGGGACACGGGGACGTACCGGCTGCACAAGTGGAACGAGGGCAAAGAGGTCATTGTCACCCTGTTCGGGCACCCCGATGGCGGGCTCGGTGGGGTGCGCAAATTCGCCCTTATCCATACGGGCACCGGAGACTCCCAGCCCGAGAAGAACTGGCTGATGCACCTCATGGAGACCGATCCGGAGGACAAGGACGTGCACCCGGAGCCGGTCGAAGGGCGCGCTGAGCCAGCCGGCGTGCGTCCTGGCCCAGTCGACGAGCGCCCTGAGCCAGTCGACGTGCGCCCCGAGCCAGTCGAAGGGCGCGATCCCGCGGAGCAGATCGACTTCCCCGAGCACGTGGAGCCGATGCTGGCCACCCTCGTCGACGCCGCCCATTTCGGGGATGAAGACGGCTGGGCATTCGAGATGAAGTGGGACGGCGTACGCGCTATCGCTTACCTCGCAGGTGGCCGAGTCAAGCTGCTCAGCCGCAAGGGCCGGGACGACACGAAGGCCTATTTTGACGTGGCGGACGAACTGTCCACGATCAACGTCGAGACGGCGATCTTGGACGGCGAAGTCGTGGTGACCGACGCCACCGGACGACCCAGCTTCGGCCTGCTGCAACCTCGAATCAATCTCACCAGGCAGGCTGATATCGAGCGTGCGGCCAAGGCGTACCCGGCTCAGCTCATGCTCTTCGACATCCTTCAGCTGAACGGTCAATCGTTGATCAAGAAGAGCTATCAGGAGCGCCGGGAGATTCTGGAGAACCGGGTATCTCCTAGGTCTGGATCTCGGATCCAGGTACCACCGATCTTCGACGGCGATCTACAGGCCGCTCGTGACACTGCTGATCAACTTCGACTCGAGGGCGTGGTAGCCAAACGGCGCAATTCGATCTACCAGCCGGGACGGCGTACCCACACCTGGCTCAAGATCAAACTGCATCGGGCGCAAGAGGTGGTGATCGGCGGCTGGCGTGAGGGCCAAGGCCGGCGCGGCGGCGGAGTGGGATCACTGCTGATGGGCGTGCCCAGCGCAGCCGGTTTGCACTATGTCGGTCGCGTGGGATCGGGCTTCAACGACCGCCAGCTCGATGACATCCAAGCCAAGCTGGCGAGGCTCAGCCGCAAAACCTCGCCGTTTCTCGACGTGCCGCGCGAGGATGCCCGCGACGCACACTGGGTCACGCCGTCGCTTGTAGGCGAGGTGACATACGGCGAGCTCACCGAGCCGGGGCGGTTGCGCCATCCTGTCTGGCGCGGCCTACGGCACGACAAGTCGGCCGACGAGGTGGTCTGGGAACGGCCGCCCGGAACGTGACGCTCCAGCAAGCGCTCGACTAGTCGCCGCGGGCCTCCAACTCAGCAATGGCCTTGTCGATATGTGCCTCCCGAGTTCTTGGAGTGCGGGCTGTTACGACGTCCAGAATCACCGCATATCGCCTCGTCTTGCTGAGAGATGCGAACGCCGTAGCCGCGAGCGGGCTGGCCGCCAGGGCCGCGGCAAGGTCGCCCGGAACAGTGGCCTCTCGCTGCGATTCGTACGCGGCGTCCCACCGGCCATCTGCCTTGGCCGCCTCCACCTCGGCGAGACCCGATGGTCGCATCCTCCCTTGAGCAGTAAGCGCCGAGATCTTGCGCACATTGACCTGCGACCAGCGGCTCTTCGGTCGGCGCGGAACGTACTTCTGCAGGTAGTACTCCTCGTCGAAAGACTTGCGCTGCCCAGAGATCCAGCCGTAGCACAGGCCGATGTCAACTGCCTCGTCGTCGGTCAGCGAGGCAATACCGGATCCCTTCTTTGCGATCTTGAGCCACACGCCCGACCTGTCGTTGACGTTGGCCGCCAGCCATGCCTCGAACTCAGCCCCGTCGCGGAATGCGATCACCTCAGCAGCATCCGGTTCAGACGTTGGGGGCATGAGCCGAACACTAACCACGCCTCCCGACAAACCGGTCAGCAACGCCGGCCTGAATCGATCAAGTGCTGTTGTTGGTGACCGGTTCGTTGGCGAAGGGGCGGCATCTGCGCAAGCGGTAGGGTAGTGCGCTTGATAGTCCCCGCCTCCGGCGGAAGGAGAGACCATGGTCGGACGTGCCAACTGCATGATCGCCCTCCGGTCCGAGGGCGTCTCGCTGGTGCTCGATGTCACTGATGGGCAACTACCCGCCATCATCCACTGGGGTGCCGACTTGGGAACACTCGACCAGGCAGACGCCGCAACGCTGATCATCTCCGCCATTGACCCAGGCGGCCAGAATGTCGTCGACGAGCCGGTGCGTCTTGCGATATTGCCGGAGCATTGGACGGGCTGGGTCGGCCGTCCTGGACTCAGCGGCTCGCGAGGCGGCCGGAATTGGTCGCCAAAGTTCACTGCAACGGAGGTGCGTGTCGATGGCACACCCGTGACCATGACAGACGGCACGACGACCATGATCAACGGTGGGACCTCCTCGGTGGAAGTCGACGCGGTCGACGAGGTAGCTGAGCTGGCGCTACTGATCACCATCGAGATGACCGCGGGCGGGCTTATCAGGGCGCGTACGAAAGTGATCAACGGTGGCATCGATTCGTACGCGGTCAACGACTGCGTGATCGCGTTTCCGCTGCCCCAGAGTGCCCGAGAAATTCTGGACTTCGCGGGGCATTGGTGTAAGGAGCGGGTACCGCAGCGGCAACCGTTGGGTGTTGGCACCCACCTCCGGGAAGGCCGGAAGGGCCGCACCGGACCGGACGCTGCAACCCTGCTGCACGTCGGTGTGCCCGGATTTTCGTTCGCCGAGGGGGAAATCTGGGCTGTGCACACCGCGTGGAGCGGCAACCACACCCACTATGCGGAACGAGTCTTCACCGGCGTCCAAGTCATCGGCGGCGGCGAACTGCTGCTGCCCGGAGAGATCTTGCTGCAAGCGAGCGACAGCTACCTCACTCCCTGGATCTATGGCTCGTACGGGCAGGGCCTCGATGCCGTGGCAGGCCGCTTCCATCGCTTCCTCCGCGCTCGAGAAACTCATCCGTCGCCCATCCGCCCGGTCACTCTGAACGTTTGGGAAGCGGTCTATTTCGACCATGACCTGGATCATCTTGCTGATCTTGCAGATCGTGCAGCGGCTGTCGGTGTCGAGCGCTATGTGCTTGACGATGGCTGGTTCGGGGGGCGGCGCGATGATCATGCCGGACTGGGCGATTGGACTGTGTCACCAGAGGTCTGGCCAGATGGTCTGCATCCGCTAGTGGATAAAGTGACCGGACTTGGCATGGAGTTCGGGCTCTGGTTCGAACCGGAGATGATCAATCTCAACTCTGCGACGGCACGTGAGCACCCGGAATGGATCATG
>Ga0307285_10000214_pt1 | contig 12841 bp, 7 predicted proteins | sample ER_DNA_139_FD_194476 | JGI IMG/M metagenome (GOLD analysis project Ga0307285, IMG submission 194476) | Bulk soil microbial communities from the East River watershed near Crested Butte, Colorado, United States - ER_DNA_139 | ecosystem: Environmental > Terrestrial > Soil > Floodplain | place: USA... | reverse complement strand
AAGAAATAATCCCCAGCATGCGGGCCGATCCGAGCACTGGTCACCGGTCGCGTCCAGTCGTTCGATCCCCACATCCTGCCAGCGGCGGAAAACAAGGCGTCAGTACCGAACACGTAGTTGCTGCCGTCGTAGTAGAAGTAACGATCATCGGTGCCGAAATAGACAACGCCTGTGGTGCCGCCAGCGCGATACGACATTATGTGCGCATAGCTGACCGTCATCGTCCCGGTGATGGTGCCGCCAGATGTCGGCAGATACGGCCCGCCCATCGGCTGGTTGGCGTTCACGAAGGCTGTCGTTGCCAGCTTTGTCGAGTTGTCACCGTTGGCCGGTGTCGGCGCATATGTCGGTCCGTTGAACTGAACGTTGCTCAGCGTAGCCACGAACGCCGAAACATTGTCGCTACCGCCAGCGCCCGTGCGCACCCAGAAGAATCCGCTTTGGTCCGCCCCGATGCCAGCCCAGTTGCCGCTGCCGTAATCGTAGAAGATGATATTGGCATCGAGCGTCGTGACGTTGTCCCAAGTGGCAAGCGTGTTATCGAGCCGCTTGGTGTTGCCGATGTGGTGACCCTTCGCCAGCGCAGTGACCACGCCACCATTGAAATTGCCGTTCACGTTGAACGTCTGCGCGGTCAGTGTCCCGGTGAACGTCGGATTGTTGACCGGCGCATATTTCGTGTCGCTTGGGTGCCGATGATCGCCCCGCGCGAACGCGTTGGCGCTTCCCGGTCCGGCGATGTTGTCCATCAACGGTGCAGCGTCTGACGGCGGCGCGAACGGTAGCGTCTTCTGTCTCCACTTCTCTCCGTCCCACACGTAGCTCGGCAGGCCCGCTGCTGTCGGGTATCGCTGACCGATGCTCGGTGCGTCCGGAAAATTCAGCATCAGCCCTCCGCCAGAAAAACAGTGCTGTTGAGCGACAGCCAGCCAGCATTGCCGCCCGTGTGCTGCACGGCACCGCCGGTCGTGATGTCGAGCCGACATGCGACGTTCGGGCTGGTCTGCACGTTGAGCAAGAGTTGGTAGCCGGGCCGATACCCGACCGGAAGGGTGCAGATCAGAGTGTTTGTGCCGCCTTGGACGAGACCCTTGAGCATCACCAGCCCGTTGCCAACCTTGCGATATCCGGCGGGACCGAACGGCGCACCGTAATCTGCCCAGCCGTTGACATAGGGGAGGGGCGTCCATGCGGTGTCGATCACACTGGCCTGCGCCGCGCTGATGTTGGCCCGGGCTTGCGCCTGTTGCGGTGTTGTCAGGGTCTGTGCGCCGAATTGCACATAGCGCGCATCGCCCGACGCCTGCGTCATCTCACCCATCGGGCCTTGGATGCCTTGCGGCCCCTGCGGACCAACAGGACCTTGGATGCCCTGCGGTCCCTGCTCGCCCGGCGACGACACCACCCACTGATAGCTCGTGCCGTCGAAATAATAGATGAACGTGACGCCAACCGTAGAATCCCACCAAAGGTCGCCGGGCTTCGGATCAGGCGGCGGATCGTCACTGATGACGACGTTCGCACCAGCCTCGAACTCAACCCATTCGGTATCCTTGCGCGCGTAGTATTTTCCGTCCGCAGGCGCTTCCTCAAGCAGGCCTTCACCTATCGGACCCGGCACGCCTTGGATGCCCTGATCGCCTTTGTCGCCCTTGTCACCTTTCGGACCGATGGGTCCGGTGAGACCGGTGTCGCCCTTGTCGCCTTTGACGCCTTGTCCACCAACCGGGCCTTGCGGGCCAACGGGACCTTGTGGACCGGTGAGGCCGATGTTGCCCTGCGGCCCCTGCGATCCGGTGTCGCCCTTGTCGCCCTTATCACCCTTCTCGCCCTTGGTACGCAGGATGACGGTGATCTCCATGTTGTTGGAGAAGCCACCGCTCGCCTGCGACACGAATTGCACCGGCACCTCGAACCAGTCAGTGCGGTCGATGGCCGGTCCCATCAGCTTCCACACTTGGTTCTGATACGACATCCCCCTGCGCTGGATCACGAACTCATCATCGAACTTCGCAGCGGTGAACGCGATGGTGGGATCGAGTCCGTCTTGCGTCAGCCGGTCGAAGTAGATGCGCGTCACCAGCGCCGGAGTCACGTTGTTGAAGCGAAGCCGTCCGGCACCGGGGTCCTGCGCCTGCGTGCTGCTATCGAAGCGATAGAGCCACATCGAAGATGACGCGCCAGCGGGTCCTTCAGGACCAACAGGCCCGACCGGACCGGGCGGACCCGGATCGCCCTTCTCGCCGCCGCCTTCGCCGATCAGCACATCGCCCTCAACGCGAAGACCGTCGCCGATCACCAGCCGCTGCGCCGGACCGCGACCGGGCGCATAGCGGCCCATCAGCGTCATCTCGTCGGCTTCGAGCAGGATGTCGTCGTTGTAGTTGGCGAAGATGCCTTCCATCAACGGATCGCCATCCTCATCGACCTGCAGGCGGTTGACGTGCCACGCTGCAGGCTGTTGCGGCGGCAGCGGCAGCGGTGTGCCCGCGTCGCCGACAAAGCCTCGCATCCGGATGCGATCTGTTACGCCGCTCTCTTCGGCGGCAGCGTCGTCCCGGGGTTGCGCCACTGCGATGTACCGGGATTTGTCCAGCATGCCGCTCCGCCCTTCCATGTTGTGGTGCCTGCACCGATCCACGGTGCCGTGCCGGGATATCCGCCGGGCAGTTGTGTACCGCCCCACGGCACCTCGGTGATTCCAACGAAGCCGTGGCCTGCGATGTTGCTGTTACCAGCGATCAGGACGCCAGCGCCATCGACCAGCTTGACGCCGCCGACGACGGTGGCGGTGCGCGCGAACAGAACGCCTGCGCCTGTCGAACCGGTGACGCCGAGCGCCAGCATCAGGGCGCGGCGCGATGTCATTGCGCCGTAGCCGGTGATGTTGTCCTCGACATCGCCGAAGCTGAGCATCAGCGCGCGACGCGCCGCCAGATAACCCTCGCCGGACGCGTCCGAGATTCCATCGGCCTCGATAGCCGAGCGCAACGGTCGCAGCGTGCCGTGGCCAACGATCTCGGCCACAGCCAGTCCGGACAGCGCATTATCCCGCGCGATCAGATCGCCGGAGCCGAAGGTGGTCAGCGACGCATAGCCGAACACGCCGGACGACCGCGACACCAGCACGCCCGTGCCGGTGATCTTGTCCAGCACGATGCCGTCGCCATCGAGCGATGCAGCCGTGCAAAGCAGCGCGCCGCTGCCCTGCATGATCGCGGCGGCAATGCCGTCTATTTGCGCCGCAGAACTGTTGAGCGCGCCTGTGCCGCGAACCGTTGCGACCGCGACGCCGGAAAGGTCCGCGTTGTCCGGTAGCAGCGCGCCTGTGCCCAGCGATCTCGATGCGCCAGCACCGCTGACCAACCGGGATTGCGCCTGCAGCGAGCCGGTGCCGGAGATGACGACCGTGCCCTCGAAGCCGAACACCGTGGCCAGCGAGGCCAGCAATGCTGCAGTGCCAACCGATCTCGATGCGCCTGCGCCGTCGACGTCTGCCACATTTGTGGCGAGCGCGGCGGTCGCGATCCAGCGCGAGATGCCTGCGCCAGCCAAGACGCTGCCCGGGGCGGAAAGTGTACCGGTTGCCGTCCAGATCGCCTGACCGGTTCCGTCAATATCTCCCACCGTGGGCGATAGAGCGCCCGACCCGGTGATCAGCGTCTCCGAAGAGGCGATGCCGAACAGCGTGGCAGCGCCAGAGCCCAGCGCGCCCGTGCCAGCGCTCGAAACGATCCCCGGGGCGGTAACGGTGCAGGCCTGCCCTGACAGGGTCCCAGAGCCTTGGGAACGCGACAGGCCCGCACCGGCTAGGGTCACCGCTTGGAGGGCCAGCGAGCCCGTGCCTCGTGATTCCGAAACCGCGACCGCAACCACCTTCGAGGATTGCGCAGGAAGGCTGCCGGTGCCCGAGATGACGACGACGCCCTCGAACCCCGAGATGAAGGCCAAGCTCGCCTGCAGCGCCGCCGTGGTCACCACCGAGCCGGTTTGCCCGAAGCTGACCACCGTGGCCGCCGCCGGAGCCAGCGTGCCGCTGACCACCCACCGCGCCACACCCGGCGCGACGACCGACGCGAAGCCCGCAGGCAGCGCGCCGGTCGCGAGCCAACGAGCGGTGCCAGTTCCGGTCAGGGATGCAGTCTGACCTGCCAGCAACGCCGAGGCGAGGCTCGTGCTGAGACCGGTGCCAGTGAGGACAGCCGAGGGGCTCAGCAACGAAGCGGTGCCGGTTGTTTGCCCGGCACCAGATGCGGCGAGGGACGCTGCCGCATTGGTTAGGGTCCCCGAGGTGGAGACCGATCTTGAGACGCCCGCGCCTGCGATGATCGCCGACTGCGACGGCAGGCTGCCAGTGCCAGCGATGACGACGACACCCTCGGCACCGACAACGCTCGCCAAACTGGCCTGCAACGCAGCAACCGTGCTGACGCTGCGCGAGATGCCAACGCCCGCCACCGTGGCGGCTGTTGTGATTAGCGTGCTTGTCGCGAGCCACTGTGCGACGCCGGACGCAACCAACGTGACCGGCTGCGCCACCAGCGTGCCGCTCATCACCCAGCGAGCGACGCCCGATGCAACGATGGCGCTCGGCTGTGCTGCCAGTGCCGGTGCACCCACCGATGCGGAAACACCGAGGCCTGTCAGTGACGCCAGCGTAGCGCCCAGAGCGCCAGCGCCCGCCGCCTGCGCGATGCCCGGTGCGACAATGGTCGCCGCCGTATTGGTCAGCGCTGCTACGGTCGAGACCGAGCGCGAGACACCTGCGCCCGCGAGCGTCGCGGTGTCAGCCGCCAGCACACCTGCGCCGACGACCGTTGCTATCGGCTCGCCTCTTAGCTCAAACCACGAGACGACAAGGCGATACTTCAGAATGACAGAGCCAACGATTCCGGACGACGATGCGCCCAGAGAGGACGTGCCGGTCGAGAACGAAAAGCCCGCGCTGTCCAAGTAGGCCCGCGCCGATGTCAGCGTGCCGGTGCCGCTGGTTTGCCCAGATGCAACACCACTGAGCGCGGCGGGCGATGTCGTCAGCACACCTGTGCCGAAAGATCGAGAGATGCCGACGCCTGTTAGCGTTGGTGCCGCAACCTGCAACGGTGGCACCGCCGCCCCCGCCATCTGCGAGATGGTGATGTCCAGATTGGAGGCACCATCGGTGACCCAAACTTCGCCGCCGCCCGGCTGATCGTACGAATACATCGGGGTGTAAACCCGACCATACGTAAGATGGATGGCGTAGAGGTTCTCGTCGTCCGCTGCACCAAGGCGGTCTATCGCGACGTGGTATAGCTGATCCTTACTGACCACCACCGGCGATGCGAACGTAAACTCAACCGGTGCCGTCGCGTTTAGAGGGATGCTGCTGACGGGAATAGTGGTTGTACCAAGCAGCGCAACCGGCAAATAATTCGCATCGGCGGTAGAAATCCTGCACCGCAGGCCGTCGGTTGGCACACCATACTTACAGAGCTTTGCAGTTATCTTGGTGACCGAGGTGCCGACAGAAACAAAGGCTTGCCCCTCTGCGGCAGCGCCATAATTGATGGCGCCGAAGATGAGGTCACCCCCATCACCGCCGGTAATGACGATCTCAGCCGGTACCCCGCCCGCTGCGCTGCCCGATCCAGAGACACCCAGCGAAGCCAGCGTTGGCTTTGCCGTTGTCAGCGCGCCAGTGCCTGTCGCTGGCGGTGTGATGACGGTGCCGACGGCATCGAGATCGGAAACAGTAGCGGTCAGCGCGCCGGTAGCGTTCCAGCTTACAGTACCGAAGCCAATCGGAGCGCCACCGCTAACCGTGACCGGATCGGTCGTTGTCGCGATGTAGGCAGTAGCAACCTTGCCTTCTTCGAGTTGCGCGCCCCAGAAACTGATCGTCCTGCCGGTGCCTACATAGCTTGAGTCCTCGGCATCGGCATCCATCGGATAGAAAGATACGGCCACCCCGTCATCGCTGATGACAGATTCATTGGTCGTTATCGAACAGCGATACCAGCCATTGCCGACGCTCTGAATTGACGAAGCGCCCATGCCATTGAGGACAAGTCCTAGCGTGCCATCGGCAATGTTGAAGTTGGCACTGTAGACGTAACCAGCCTGTAAGTTGATCCTGAACCAGTTGGCCCGATCAATTGACTTCGCGTAGACCGATAACGTGCGCGGGTTCAGGTTTCCGAATATCGGGTATTGATTGTAGCTCAGCGAGCGCGAAGCATCGACACCATCGCTCAATTCTAAGCACGGTTCTGCTGTTGTCGATCCGTCCGGAGCCACCAGCGTATCGGGTGGCCAGACATCAAGGCCGTTCGCCGTCGGATACCACGGGTTCGTGCGGTCGAGGTCCTGCGACCACGTTATCCAGTTGGTGCGCGGCGGCGGCGCGAGTGAAACCGCCTGCAGCGCGCCCGTGCCTGTGACCGGCGGCTCTACGGTGATGACATTGCCCGCACCCGACAGAACCGGAGAACTGGTACGCGCCCCCGCCTCTGTCGCGTAATATTTCGTCGGTGTCGGACTGTTGCTCTTCTCCTGTTGCGCGCCCCACAGCGCCAGCGTGACGACGATAGCGTGTATCGGATTCTGTACGGCGGAATCAGTCGGTGCGATAAAGAACTGCGGCTTGTTGGATTCGTTGCTGTTCATCGAGCAACGCCACCAACCGTTGCCCTCATTGGTGATTACGGTTTGCGCCGTGTTGTTGCCGTTACCAACGGCACCCGTCGCAAGATTGAAGTTCGCCCATCGGCTACCGTGACTGATCTGCAGCCACACCGGGCCTGCGATCAGCTTGGCATAGATCGAGACCGTGGTTTGTCCGACAGGGTTCGAACTGTCCGGATAAAGCCCGTGTACTGAATTCCATGTGGACGAACTGGCTGTTTCCGCCGTCGTCGTACCGTCCGGCGCAACTGCCGCGTTGGAAGTAAGGTCAATATCGGCGCGTGACCACTGGCCGATGTCTTGCGAATAGTACAGGTAGTTGGTGCCGCCCGTGACCAGCGCGCCAGTGCCGGTTATGGGCGGGTTTGTTACGACGCCAGAGCCGCGCTGTCCCGTAGTGTTGACCGCAACCAGCGCGCCAGTGCCGGTCACTTCCGCAAACACGAAGTCCGGCGTCGTGAGCGTGCAGGCCGATTGATAGAACAGCGCCGAGCATGAGTTGCTGGTGCCAGCGGTGGTGCCCTGCCACTCGACCTCGATAAACAGATACTCGTTGTCGAAAGTCTGAGCCGGGACAGAACTAACCGTCCCCGTCATCGTGTAGGTGGTGCCGGTCGCCGCCAGCGTAACCGCCAACAGACCTATAAACGATCCAATCTTAACGGCATCGGAACCGTTCGGATTGACCCCCTTCCACAGTTGGCAGCGAACGCGGCCAGCATGCGAGGCTGCGCCAGTGCGCATGCCGAGGCTGAACGTCCAATTGCCAAAGACGAACTGACCCGTGTACGTTCCCGACGTGCGGAAGGCGTTGCCCGCCGTGGTGATGCCGGTGCCGGTGCCTTGCTGCGGCGGCGTGGTGGTGAGATAGCTCGCAGCATTTGAGACGTTGGCCAGTGCCGTCGCGCCAATGCGGCCACGCCAGTAGCCTGCAGCTACCTTGCCAACCGCCCAACCAAACGCGCTCGCCGCTGCTGCGGGCGCAGAGCCACCTTCCTGCAACTGGCCCCAGTTTGCATTCGTTGTATTGAGAAAGTGGAAGACCTTAGTCGCCATCGCGCACCCACGTCGCCACCTTTAGCTCACTAGCTTCTTGTAGCGATAGGCGATCTCCGGCGACCCGATCCTGCCAGACGCTGGATTGCCAAGCGCGAAGCGGTAGACGTTGCCCTGCAGATCATCCAGTTCGACAAACAGATTCGAAAAATTACCCACGCTGCCGGTTACGGTCTGCACCGCATCATTGAACGCCTCGCCGACATCGTTGTGCGTCCACTGTTGCACCAGCGTTGATCCTTCAAACAGCCTCACAACCAGATCGCTGGTTGCCGCCAGTGCTGGTGACTGCACGTAATCGACATCGCTCGCATTGGCGATGCCCTGCCAGATGTTGGTCGTGCCGCCATCCTTGTCGGTCCAGCCGTCGGTTGCGACGTCGCCGTCGGGCGACAGTGTGATCAGGCCTTCGGATGCAACGGTACCACTACCGCTTAGTGTGGCGGCTGCGGCGAGCAGCGCGCCTGTGCCGGTGACGCCGACAACAATGGGCGGGCCGTACCACGGCTGGAAACCGCTAGGCACCGTGTAGGCGAACGCCACCGTTCCGGTGTTGATGGTCAGGACGTGATTGGATAAGCCTTCAGAATTGATGAAGACCGGCCCCGCGCCGCCAACAGGAATGCCGCCAAGACCCGTAACGGGACTATCCGTCCCGCCTACATTCCACCCGCCGTTGTTTTCCCTAAACCACACCTCGTTGGTGCTGGACTTGTAAGCAATGCCAATGACATCGCCCGTGGTGAACGCCCCACCAACAGCAAGCCCGACATAAACAGCGTAATTGTAAAGTTGGCCGTTCCGCTCGAATACCGCCTGATTGGACCAAGTCCGGTCGCCAACCTGAACAGTGGGAGACGTCCCCACACCAGCCACACCCACCGTGATCTCGGCGTAGACCAGATCGCTACCGCCGGGCGTGTAGCCATCCGTCGAGAACGGATACGATGTCGACCCCAACGTAACAGTGCGGTCGCTGTTGCTATAGACGGCGTTGCTATCGTCAACAAAGGTGCTGTCCCACGCGCCGTGGATACGACCGAGAACACCCGCGCCTGTCAGCGGCGATGTCGCAACCGGCGCAATGGCAAAGTCCGCCTGCGGTATGTAGGCGGTAGCAACCGCACCCGCCTCAACCTGCGCGCCCCACAGATGCCATGACCAGTTCTGGGCAACGTAAGGCGGAAACGAAGTTTGCACGTCTCCGTTCAGCGTGCGCAGATAAAGCGTACCGCTACCTGCTCCGACAACCGGCGTCGTCGTCAGGGAGCAGCGATACCAATCACTTCCCACATGCTCCATCTTCGCCGTCGCACCGTTGGCCGAGATGTAGCCAATGACGCCATTCGTAAGATTGAAGTTGGCCTCGTACTGTTTATCCAGTGAGAAGTGGATGCGAAACCAAGAGCCGGTGCCTGCCTTGATGTAGACCGACGCCGTGAACGTGTTGTCGCCAATAGTGCCAAGACTAGCGACAAGAACGTGCTGAGCGTTGGTCGTCTTGTCGTTCACCGTGTCGGCGGTCATGGTGCCGTCAGGAGCGGCTACCGCGTTCGTCGTGACCGTTACCTCGCCCTTGGACCACCACGCATTGTCAAAAGTCTGGGTCTGTTGAACGTAATTCAGCCGCTGCGGCGGCGCGCCTGCCTGCAATGCACCTGTGCCCGTAGCAGGCAGAACGGTGTACTCGCCGACGCCCGACACCGTCGCGCGCGACGACTTCAGTTCACCAACGTCACCGCCAGCACCCAGCAGGTAATTGCGCCAGAGAGCATCGACCTTCGATGGCGGGACGGAGACCCTGTTGTAGAGCAGCCCGCCAAAACCCGCCGGAGACAGGTTGATCGTCGTCCTTGCCGGTGCGTGCGGGTTCGAAGCCATCTGCCTACCCGTGCGACATGATGATGTCACCAGCCAGCGCGCCTGCATGGCCCGCGCTGGAGTTGGCAGTAAACGAGAAAAAGAACGGCACCGTGTCAGGCTTGATGCGCGGCATGCACAGGCTGACCGCATCGAATATCTGCGCCTGCGACAGCGTCATCGCGCACATCGAAATGAACGCCAGCGGTCGATACGCGAACAGGTGCATCGTGCCGGTCGACCACGACGTCGACAGCGTGACGCTTTGCACCGAACGCACGCCGATGTCGCCTGCCATCAAGCCGAACAGCCACGCCCCGAACGGCGAGCGTGCCGCAGTTGGTATCGTTGTGGTGGCGGTTCGTCCCGCCACGCCCGCCGAGTTGGTGTACTCGACCGTGACCACTGGCGTTCCCGAAGTGGGGCCGGTGGATAGTTCAAGCCCGAGAAATACACCGTCGCCATTGCTCGATCCGTTGTCGTCGCGCGCTGGCCACGCCGGAGACGTGATCAATTGCGGCGTCGTTGCCGTGATAGTGAACCCGCCGTTCTGCCAGATGCGATCCGCCAGCACCACGATGCCGCCAGTGTGCTGGCAGTTATACAGCGTCATTCTGGCGATGTAGGCCTCAAGCACGCCGGGGTCCGGCAGAAGAAGCTGGCCCGCTGTCGGGTTGGTCAGCACCACGCCATTGAGCGTTGCGTTGAACGAGCCCGACGACATCTGGCCGATGGTCGACCAGCCGATATTGGCCCACAGCGTATGGTTTCCGGCGGGGACGTTCGCCGCATTGACAATGCTATTTTTGGTGAAGGTGATGGGCCTTTGCAGGCCCGCCTTCAGATCGGCCAACGTCGCAATCGTCATGGCTTCACCCGTGCAGGTATTGAATCACACCCTCTACGTTCGAGGTGCCGCCGGTCAGATTGATGTGCAACAGGAACGGCACCGTGCCCTGATATAGCTCGGGCATGTCCCCGGTGATCGGGTTGATTTCGGACGGCCCGCCGATGGCACCAATCGGCAGGGATGCGAGGATGCGATAGACCACTAGTGCAACGCCGCCAGAGAGCCATGAAGCAGAGAGTTGCACGCTGTCGAGTTGACGCACGCCCTTGTCGGCACCCTGCAGCGAGATCGGATAGAACGCTCCGATTGCCGCGCCACTGGCGGTGGGATGCACGTTGCTGCCAAACCGCCCCGCCACGCCGTCGCTGTTGGTGTAGCCGACAGAGATCGTCGGCGTTGCCGCCCCCATCGCGGTGTGAACTTCCGCGCCAACCAGATATCCGACACCATCCGAAGCGCCGTTGTCGTCGCGCGGCGGCAGGGCGACCGCCGTGATCGGCTGCAGCGCCACAGAGGTGGCCGTGATGTTGGCGCTGAAGATGCGGTCCACCAGAAAAGTGCTTTGCGCGGTCACCGAGCCGGTCAGCAGCGCCCGACCGAGATAACACTTGCCGTTCGACGGATAGCGAAACGGGATTTGACCTTCGACCATGTTGCTGGTGCTGTCATACACCGCCCCCGCACTGGTCGTTCCGGGCGATGGCGAGCCATTGGTCCGCCATGTCGAGTACATCCGCATCGCGACGGTGCTTGCCGTCACGCCCTTATTGACAAAGATCGGTGCGCCGCCTGCCAAGAACCCCGCAACAATGCCGTCCGCCGTGGTGATCGCCATCGCTCACCTGTGCAGATAATTGACGCAGCCGTTAACCGATGCACCGACAGCCGACGATCCCGGCATCTGGAGCAGGAACGGCACGGTGCCGGGAAACAGTTCGACCAAGGCCCCGGTCAGCGCGTTGATGTCGGATGGAAACGCCGCGCCGCCACCTGTCGTCAGATAGGCCAGCGGTCGAAACGCCACCAACCCCAGCGAGCCGCTCGTCCATGTCGCGTTCAATTGAAAGCCGGTGACGGTGCGGACGCCCGTGTCAAACGCCGCCAGACCCAGCGGAAAGAAACCCTGCGCTTGCGCGGCGGTGGTGACCACGCGCGTGTTGGTGCCAAGGCGGCTGGTGATGCCTGTGGTCCCCGTGTAGTAAGCATTCAGCGTCGGCGCGCCTGCGCCCATCGCTGTATAAAGTTCGACGCCAAGCATGACGCCGTCGCCATTGGTAGAGCCTGCATTGTCGCGCGCTGGCCACGCTGGCGCGGTGATGTTCTGAATGCTGGTTTGGGTTGGGCTCAGCAAATTATGCCAGAGCCGGTCCGCCACCATGATCGAACCGGTGTTGTTGCTCTGCGCCAAGAAGCGACCCAGATAACACTTGGCACCGCCGCCGGGATAACGAAATGGTAGCTGCCCGATCACCTGCGCCGACGAGCTATCGAGCACGTCGCCGTTCACTGTGGTGGGGATGACACCCGGACCCGGAATGCCGGTCGCGATCCAGAACGAGTGCCATCGCCCCTGCAACTGTTGCGCGGTTGCCAGCTTGCTGAAGAACACGGCGTTGCCGCCCGCCCGCGCACCTTCGATGACGTGATCGAGCGTCGATAGGGTCATGCAGGGGCTGCGTAGGTCAGCGAGGTCAGGGAGACCTGTTGGCCCGCCGATATCACCACCGAGTTCAACTGGATATCACCACCGCCGCCTGTCGCTGTGACCGAGCACAGGATGATGGGCGTGCCGCCGCCCTGCCTGAGTTCAGCCTTAGCAATGGTGCCGCCGACCGCGTTGGTGTCGGCAACGATGGCGTTCGCTGTGGCGACGCCTGCCGCTGCAGCACCGAACGCCGGGTTTGCAAACGTCAGTGTTGCCACAGTGACCGAGCCTGCGGTCTGCATGATGATCTTGCCCGGTGGCGTGTTGACGTCGAGTTGATCGACAACGAAATCAGCGAGCCCGGTTCGGGTTGCTGTGGGATGCGTTACAGCCAATGAAACCTCCTATTTGTCGTCGGGCTCTTGATCGCTGCCCGACACCTCCGATTTCGGTCCGCCTTCGCGCACCAAGCCCTGTTCGATCCACTTCGGAATCATCTCCAGCAATTTCGCGTCCTCGTCGCGCGCCTCGTAGCTCATGCCAGCCACGTACTCACTCTGCAGCGCCTCGCTGGTGAAATTGTCGAGAACGGTGAAACGTCGTCCCATCCTTGCATCCTCCGCGATGATGTCGGCCCACGTCAGCCCATCGGATGGCGCGGGACCGTACACCGGTTGGTTGGGCTGCGGCATGATCGACTCATCAACCGGAGCCTGCCGGTCTTTGCCGCCGATCATGACGCCGCGTTCGTACATGCTTACTTG
>Ga0307285_10000213_pt1 | contig 12854 bp, 12 predicted proteins | sample ER_DNA_139_FD_194476 | JGI IMG/M metagenome (GOLD analysis project Ga0307285, IMG submission 194476) | Bulk soil microbial communities from the East River watershed near Crested Butte, Colorado, United States - ER_DNA_139 | ecosystem: Environmental > Terrestrial > Soil > Floodplain | place... | reverse complement strand
GCACGCTTTCGGTGACCGGCGCATTCTCGGCGGGCGGCGCGTTCTCGATCACGGGCGCGGCCACGGTGGGGTCGCTGACATCCAATGGCGCGATCAACGCCACCAACGGGATGGCGATCAACGGTCAGCCGGGTCAGTCGGCGACGCTCACTCTGAAACGCCCCAACGGCTACAACCAGGTCAACCAGGTCATCGGCTACAGCGGCGGATTCAACCGCTGGATCTTGCAACTGGGCACGGGTGATAACGACCCACAGGACGGCAGCAATATCGGCTCCAATTTCTTGTTGGGCCGCTGCAACGATGCCGGGACTTACCTCGACGCGCCGATCTACATCAATCGCCAGACCGCCGAGGTGTCGATGAGCGGCGGGCTGGTGACCGCCGGTCGCATCTTCACCAATGGCGCGCGGGTCATCTCGTGTGGCAACGGGAACAACCCATCATTCTGCGTGTGGGACACGCACGCCGCTTACGCCGCCGGAATATATGCCGATGGCGGTCTGCGCTTTGGCGGGATGGATGGGTCTGGTAACCCGATTATTTATTACGGCGGGATGGTGACGGAGAACCCCATCGGCGATGGCAACCGGGGCGGTCTGTATATGACCGGCAGCATCGGTGCCGCGATCCACCTCGTCGCCGGTTACGATCTCAGCGTCGGGCGCAACGTCGGCATCGGCGGAACCTGTAACGTCGCCAGCCGACTCTACGTCGCCGCCGGCGACAACAGCATCAACTGCCGGGTCAACAATTCCTACACCACGATCTGTGGCAGCACCGACTTTAGTGGCGGGGCCAACTTCATTCTCAGCGGTGGCGGGCGCGCCGCTTACGCGCATGAGTGGTACTGGGGCAGCAGCCGGACCATGATGCTGGAACCCAACGGCAACTTCCATGTCACGCAGGGCATCTTCATCGGCGAGGCGGCGGGGGCCGATTTCGTGATCTATGGCAACAGCCCTGGACGCGCCATCCGGTTTCAGGCCGATGGCTGGGGGTTGTTCTGGAGCAACGATGGGTCACTGGTCTATCGGGCGAACAACACGGCGTTCGGCGGCAACAACGCCATGTCATGGACCGATGGCGCGGGCAATGTCCATTGCCGCGGCGCGTTCATGCCCGGTGACAGCGCGTCGGATGAGCGGGTCAAGAAGGAGGTCGCACCCTGGCGGCGCGGCCTCGATGTCATCATGCGACTGACGCCGGTCAGTTATCTCTACAACGGCCTGGGCGGCACCTCTGACGATGGCAAGCGCCGCGTCGGGCTGATCGCCCAGCAACTGGAGAAGCTGGTGCCGGAAGCGGTGTATCATACGCCGCCACAACCGATGGACCCCTTCGCTGAAGAAAAAGTGCCAGACGCGCGCTTTCCCGGCCAGCTATCGGTGGACGAGAAGCCGCTGTTGTTCGTCGCGCTCAATGCGTTGCGCGAACTGAACGATAAGCTAAACAAAACCACTGACGATCTGGCGGTCGCCATCCGGCGGATCGTCCAGTTGGAGAGCCGCGCGGCACAACCAACCTGAAGGAAGCGACATGGAACTCACCGACAAAGTATCGATCACGTTGGAAGCGCAGATGTGGAACGGGGTGATCGATGCCCTGCACAACGCGCCCTATCGACAGGCCGCGCCGGTCATCGCCGAGATCATGCGTCAGGTGCAGGAGGTCGGGTTGAAGGCGGCGAGGGCGGCGATCCCGGCGCGCGAGATGGCGGCGGGCGAGGAAGCGACGGTCCCGGCGGCGACGAACGGAGCGGCGCACGCGGGAACATGATTCCGCGTTCCATGACGCGCTCAACAATTAGCATGGGAGGTCGCTCATGGGGATCATCGCGCCTGGAGAAACAATCTACGCCACCGATATATTGGCGATACAGAACAAAGCCAATGCCGCCGTCCCGGCATCGGGGCTGGGAGCCGCCATTCAAAGTTATCTGAGTGGTTTGCCGACCAGCGACGCGGGACTGGCCACGGGCGCTCTGTTCTGGAACGGAGGTTTCCTGTGCAAAAAAGTCTGATCCTGGCGGCGCTCCTGTCGCTGCTGGCTGGCGCGGCCCGCGCGGCCTGTCCCGCCAATCCGGCGGACTGCGGCCCGGTGGCGGCGAGCCAGGTCACGACGCCAATCCTGAACGCCACCGGCACCGTGAAGATGTCCGCCGTGCCCTCCGGGACGCCAACGGTTTGTCTGGCTCGGAATGCAAGCGGGGATGTCGTCACGACAGCGTGCGGCTCCGGTGGTGGCGGCGGCTCGCTGACGGTCACCGATACGGCGACCTCGGTCACCGCGACGACCCTCACATTCCCTTTATCCACATTCGTGGTGACGGACGGGGGTAGCGGCAACGCGATTGTCGGCATGAAGGTCACGGACAACACGCACGCCGGGTCGTTCAGTTCATGGAATGTCGGCGGTCAGGACACCATGACCGCCAACGGCACGGCGACGCTGCCGACGCTGACCGCCGGTCAGTCGTTCATGCTGGTCACCGCCTCTGGTGTGACCGCGACACTGACGAAGCCGGGTGGCGTGACCCTTGGCGGGGGCATCGCGTCTCAAACCACGCTCGGGCCGGTGAGTTTCCTGTCCTGCGTTTACAATTCCGGGGCGCTTTATAACTGCGTCAGCGGCAGCGCCACGTCCACGGGTGGCGGCGCGGTTACCGTCGCGAACAGCACGGCCGTCCTGGGGACATCCTCCATCGCGTCGGGCGCTTGCGCCGCCGCCGTGGTGAGCGCCGGGTCGGGTATCGCGACGACCGACACGATTACATGGGGCTTCAACGGAGATCCCACGGCGGTGACGGGTTACGCGCCAACGGTCAACGGAATGTTGACGATCATCGTGTATCCGTCAGCCAACAACGCCAACTTCAAGGTTTGCAACAACACGAGCGCCTCGATAACCCCATCGGCGGCGATCACCCTGAACTGGCGGGTGGTGCGTTGATGAAAGCCCTTGCTTTCCTTTTCATCCTTCTTGCCGGCCCCGCGTTCGCTCAAGGCGGCATGGGGCCGGGACCAGGCATGGCGCATTCGATTGCCGGTGCCCATTCCATCGCCTTTTCGTCACTATCCACCGGCGGTTCCATCGGTGGGGCGTCGATAGCCGGGGGTGGAACTTATGTTGGCACCACGCCGACCTCCATCAGCACCGCGACCTGGGGCGGCACCGGCTGCGCCGGGTCTTCGGCTGTCGGGGGTTTCAGCGCGAGTAGCGGGACGTGGTCGGCGGCCTTCGCCCCTCCGGGGTCGGGCACGGGCGGATCGTGCAACATCTCGATCACGGACAATCTGGGGGCCGGGGCGACCTCGCCCAACGTGACCGTGACCGGTAACGCCATCACTTTCCCGACGCTCGCCAACGGCGCTATCGGTGGTTCCACGATAGCCGGGAGCGGCGCTTACACGGGGGTCACGCCGACCTCCATCAGCACCGCGACATGGGGCGGCACCGGCTGCGCCGGGTCTTCGACCGTCACCGGGTTCACGGCGGGTAGCCTCGCGTGGTCGGCCAACTTCAGCACTCCGGTATCAGGCGCGGGCGGATCGGCCTGCAACATCACGATCACGAACAACCTTGGTGCCGGGGCGACCTCGCCGAATGTGACCCTTTCCAACAGCGGAATGACCTTCACGGCGCTCGCCAATGGTTATGTGGGCGGGATAACCATTCCAGGGAGTGGCACTTACAGCGGCACGACACCATCCTCGATCTCTTCGGCGACGTGGGGTGGCAGTTGCTCGGGATCAGCCACGCCTTCGAACTTCTCGGCTTCAGGCGGAAAATGGACCGCCAGGTTCACGACCCCCGCTGGTGTCGGAACGGGTTGCACTCTCGGTATCACCAACGACCTGTCGAGCAACGCGACATCGCCGGGTGTCACGATATCAGGTGCCTCATCCACATGGGCCGTTGTCGCCAACGCGGACGTCGCTGGTTCCTCGGGCGGAACGACAGCGGCGCTCAATACAACCGGGGCGAAACTGATAGTCGCCTGCGTTTCCTTTAATAATCCAGGGGCCTTTAGTAATGCGACCGTAACGGACAATAAAGGTAATACATATGTAAAGGCCGGGACAACGCCTGTTGATGCCAGCGTTGATAATTCTACCGCCCTTTTTTATAAAATAAGCCCGACCGTGGGGACGGGGCATACCTTCTCCATCTCGGCCCAGTACTCATCCAGTCAGGTTATCGCGTTCAGTGACAGCGCCGGCACGCCTGTCTACGATCAATTGTCCGGGGATAAAGGAACTGGCACCACGCTTCAGGCTGGCCCCATAACACCCGGCGCGAATAATAGTCTGGTGATACAGTGCAACAGTTCTCAGGCATTACTCGGTGTTTCGATTGACGGCGGCTTCTCGATTGCGAATGCCGACTCATTTCTTGGCGCGACGTATTATTCCGGTGCCGCCGCCTATTACTTTCAACCAGCCGCCACCACCATAAACCCAACGTGGAGCGGTCAGTCCGCGTCAAGCGCCGCCGGGACCATGTCATTCAAACCATGAAAGTCCTTCGAGCCATGAAGAACCTTTCTCCCTTGGCGCTTCTCGTCGCCTTCCTGACGCTGGTCGCCCCGGCGTCGGCGTTCTTCCCGCGCGGCAATCCCGTGACTTCCGTGGCGTCCATCGACGGATGGTATAATCCCGCGTGGTTGTATCGGAAGACCATCACCATCGATCACACCAAAGTCTTGTCGAGCGGCGGCGAGACATATGCGGGCTTCCCTGTTTTGGTATCGGAAACCACCGACGCGAACCTGGCGGCGCATGCGCTGTCGACCGGCAACGACATCTTGTTCACGGCTTCCGATGGCACGACGAAACTAAATCACGAGATCGAGCAATACACCTCTGGCACGGGAAAACTCGTGGCCTGGGTCAGGGTTTCCAGCCTGTCAACATTCGTTGATACCGTGCTTTATATGTATTACGGCAACGCCGCCGCTCCCAATCAACAGAACGTCGCGGGAACGTGGGACAGCCACTTCAAGGGCGTTTATCATCTGGGACCAAAGGACACGAGTTACACGATCCAGCGCATCCCAACCGGCAATCCGGTCATCCCCAATATCATCGGGGGCTGGACGGATTCTCAGACATACGATCAGTTGCCGATGGTCGATCCGGCGGACTCGACAAAGCTGATCATGTTCTTCTCGGGAATGGCCGCGCCCACGTCATCTGGACATGAGTGCATCGGTCGCGCGACGGCGACGGTGGCCGCTCCGACTGTTTGGACGCAATACGCCGGCAACCCGATCATCTGCGACTCGCACAATCGCCGCGTGGACTCCGTGATCTACACGGGCGGCGTCTATTACATGTATTCCACTGACGACACCGACCAGAACATCCATCTCTTCACATCCACCAACGGAATCGCTTTCACCGATCAGGGCACGGTTCTCACGCCGACCGGGCAGGGCCGCAACGACGGCGACTTTGTTTCACAAGGCGCGGTATGGTTGGAGGGCGGCGTCTGGACGATGATCTATTCCTACCGGAACGGGTCGAACATTCTCCCCGGCTATCGGTATGCGACATCCTCGAATGGCACGACGTGGGTCAAGGGCGGGACCGGGGACATCCTGTCGAAGGGGCCGCTTGGCTCGCCCGACCAGTCTTTCATGGAGTGGCACCATATCGTTAAGGTCGGGTCCGTTTATTATTTGACTTACGAATGCTGGAATGGCGACGCCGCCGGACTCAATGGCATCGCCACGGCGTGCATTGCCTCTAGCACGAGTTTAACCAGTGGGTGGGTGAAGTCCGGGGTTAATCCGTTCTTTCAACAATCGAAAACGCCGGGAGCGTTCGATGAATATCATACGTCATCTCCTGGGCTTTTTCTCAACAGCGACGGGACGTGGTATCTCTTCTATTCCGGGTCGCAATCGGCGAATCCTTATTTCTCGCATTATCAGATCGGCATCGCGACGTTGCCGGGAACGCCCGCTGATCTCGTGACCGCTGGCGTGACTGACTCAACCGGCGCGAACTCGTTGACGGGGACCGCCCTGGTCCCCGTGACGGGCAAGACAGGTGGCGCGTTTACGTTTGACGGCGTGAGTAGCCACGCCAGCTCACTGACCCCGGCGTCAGTCGCCGTGAACAACTACACGATACAGGCGTGGGTAAACTGGGCGTCGTTGTCGCACGAGTGTTACGTCGCGATGAATGGAACCGACGCTCTGGGCGGCGGTACCGGATACGGGTTTGGCATTGGAAGCGGGTCCGGTGGACCGGGGAATCATTTCGCGGGGATCGCGCCAGGGGTCGCGTGGTTGGACTCTGGTGCCACCTATGCTTCCACGGGCGCGTGGAACAGTATCGTGATGCAGCGAAACGCCACGACAACAAGTTACCGTCTCAACAATGTATCAACTCCGAATACATTCACCAACACACCTTCGGTGCCGCTTCAAACTTTTTCCGTTGGAGCGGGAACCACGGCCTTCTCGTGTAATGGCACCATCGATGAGGTTCGTTTTTCCGATGTCGCTCGCTCGTCGGGGTGGCTGACGACCGACTACGTAATGCAGAACGCGCCTGGCGCGTTTTTGTCGATTGGCCCGGAGACGACGCCATCACCATCAGGTCCAGCGCCTGTATTTGATCAATACCCGTCCCTGGCTCCCCCTGCTTATTGTGGGGTTATCAAGATGCGATCCGCCTATGCGGGGAATGCCTTACAACTCGCCCTCGGAAGCAACCCGGCGACCACACTGGATGTTGGTTGGATAACAAACTCCAGAGGAGTGGAAGTCGCGAATGACGCCGCGGTGCAAACGTGGCTCGCGTCAAACGGCAATGGTTATGCCTTTATTAAAAAGTGCTACGACCAAAGCGGGAATGGGTTTGACTATACGGTAAACTCTGTAACACCGCCAAATACAGACGGCCCATACTATAAGGGCGCGACGCAAAACAACTTACCCGCTGGTCAAACCTTTACTCCGCCCCTGGCCGAGTGGCTTGGCTTTCCAAGCATGAATTTCTACGCTCGAAACACTGAGGTTGGCGTCGCCTCATATATGAAAGTAAGCACCAGTGTGACATTCAACAAACAGGCGTTCAGCGTTATGCTGGCGATGACCCTGAACGACAGCCGCTCAACCGGGGTGACGCAGACCACTCAGCATTTCTATGAGAATGTGGGACAATGGGCCTGGGGGAATTACCAGGGGAATAGTTACTTTTCCGATGCCGTGACAAACGTGTTCGTGCCTGTCGCGCCAGTGATTGATTGGAGTGTGAAGGGAGCAACGGTGGGGGCGGTGAATGCCTGCGTTTATGATGATTTGGTATCTGATTGCCGGGTGCATGGCTATTCGGCGATGGCGCTGTCCGGGGGATCGATTGGCAGCCCGTCAACGGGTGGGGTGCAATTAAGCATGGACGGCAATGTGACGGCTGTTCTTGGCCCCTGGGGAGCCGAACTGACTCCGACAGAGTACGGTCAGGTGAGGGACGCGCTGAAAGCCCAACTCAATATTTCCGCCACGCCGACGCATCAGATCGTGTTTGACGGTGACAGCATTACCGAGGCTTATTCCGGTCAATACTCAGAGCGTCATCCCCTACGCGCCATCGCGAGAATTTATAACGACACCGGCATAAGGGTCAGAGCCTATAACGTCGCGGTCTCTGGCGCATGCATAGGAGTGGTGGACCCAGTCAAATGCCACATGGGACCGGATAATCTAACGACGTTATTTTCAACCAAAACCGCTCCTCTGCTGGCACTCGGATCATATACAAAGCGTATTCTTTACGTGATGGCTGGCACGAATGACATCGCGGTGGGGACATCGGCCGCCACCACGAGTGGCTACGTCACTTCCTATATTTCAGCGGCCAGGGCGGCGATCCCTGGCGTCAAGGTCGTCTATGGCGGGATGATTTCCAGAGAATCGTATGATGCGACGTGCTTCACATTCATGCAAAATGTGATTTCCGCCGCGTCCTACGATGTTTTGGTCGGATGGTATAATGACACGAACATGAGGTGCCAGTCTGGCGGCGGGTCGAATTATAACAACACGACTTATTTCAGTCCGGATAAGATCCACCCATCCAGTTTAGGCATGGATGTCGGATCGGCTTACGATGCGACCGCGATCGAGAGTCTGTTGCCATGAACGCCTTCGCGGCCCTCGTCATCTGGCGGAAGGAGTGAAACCATGACCCCAGGCTCATTGCCTCTCACGCTTTACCGCGGCGACACCTATGGCTGGCGCTTCGTGCTGTGGGCCGACGCGGCGAAAACAGCGCCAGCGGATCTGGCCGGTGTGATCGCGAAAGCGGAGATCAGGGACAAGTCGGCGGGGACCAACATCACGCCGTTGCTCTGCACCATCGAAATGCCGAACGCCATCCTGGTCACACTCGGTGCCACGGCGAGCGCCAGGCTACCCGCCAAGGGGATGTGGGACTTGCAGCTAACCTATCCCGAGGGTGAGGTGGCGACGGTGCTGGCGGGGGCCGTGACGGTCGCCGCCGACGTGACCGACAGCACGCCCACCGCGCGCGCTTTCTCCCCGGCCATCGTCGCGTGAGCGAGACGATTGTCGAGGTTGTCACGGTCGAGGCATCGACCCTGACGGTCGATGTCGTGGTGTCGCCGCCGGTCGCGGCCATCGACGTGGTCGCGCCGCCGCCCGCGGTGATCGTGATCGAACTGGTGGAATTCGCTGGTCCCCCCATCGGCTATCCCCAGTTGCCGGCGGAACTGCGGCAACTGCCGATCAGCTTTCCGTTCGGCGACCGACCGGGGGCCGGGTCGGTGGTCAACGTGCCGATGGGGTTCACCGTCACCGTGCCAGCCGGTCTGGCGGGCACCCGCGTCTGGTCGGGGGCCAGGGCGAGCGCCAACGCGACCTTCACCCTCAACCGGCTCTCGGGGATCACGGCGACCCTCCTGGGCACGATCACCATCACTCCCGCCACCAACACCAGTTGCATTCTCGCCGGTCCCGGCGGGACGGTCCCGGCGGGCGACGTACTACAAATCCTCGTCGGCGCGCAGGACGCCACGCTGGCCGACGTGGGCATCACCGTCATGGCTAACCGCGTTTAACCTAACGGAGACAACCAATGTCCATCGCCAACGTCACCGAGGACGCCATCCTCAACCTGATCTTCTCGGCCACCACCTGGGCCAACTACGCCAACAACGCGACGACCACGCCCGAGACGCAAATCTTCGCGCAGTTGCACACCGCCGACCCTGGCGAGACGGGGACCGGCTCCACTTCCGAGATCACCTATACCGGCTACGCACGCGCCGCCACGAACCGTAGCAACGGTTGGACGACCTCGTCGGCGGGTAGCGTCAGTCCAGCCGCGATCATCTCGTTCATCATTGGCGGCGCTGGCGGCTCGCCTGTCGCCACTCATTTCTCGGTCGGCAAGAGCGGCGGCGGCACCTCGCCGATCCTGTTCAGCGGCACCGTCACGCCGAACATCACCACCGGCAACGGCGTCACGCCGCAGTTGTCCACCAGCACGACGATCACGCTCGACTGATGGAACACGCGGCTGAGTTCCGGCGCTGCCTCGTGGAGATGGACGCACCGGGCATCCGCGCGATCTGGAACCACGTCGCGCCGAGTATGCCGCAGCCAGCGGATGACGAGGAAGCCCTGATCGGTATCCACCTGGCGCGGCTGGACCTTCCTGGGATGACGCGACGGCAGCGTGACTACTCGGCGCGCTTCCTGGCCGAAAGGGAGACGGGGCGAAGGGCGCTGGCCGTGGGGATATCCGTCAACGCCCCGGCGCATCGCCAGGCCCAGGCGTTGTCGATCCGGCACGAGATGTCCGAGGCGGTCCTGCTATCGGTGCGAGATGGCCTCGACCTCGATGCCGATGCGAAAGAAGTGACGCGGCGAATGACGATAGCGAGAGGGAGAGGCTGATGGCGAACACCGACCAATGGGTTCTCGGTCAGGCTTACACCGACACGCTGATCAGTAGCGGCCTCGCTTCGCTCGCGGCGGGATCGTGGGCCAAGGGTAGCACGGCGATCACCGCCGGTTTGCTGGATCAGTATGGACGCTGGTCCTTCGCTTTCATCCTGAGTTCAGCGGCGACATCGGGGGATTATGTCGCGCTGTATGGCCTTCCCCTCAATCAGGATGGCACGACTTATGGAGATAACACGGCGGCTGGCACCACGCTGCCATCTTCGACCTATCTGCTTGGAACATGCTTTGTTTCCGGGACCAATATCGTCGGCAGCATTCCATTCTACATGCCCGAAAGATCGTTCATTTTCGGCGTCGCCAACCGATGCACGCCAAACTTCACCAGTGGCACGCAGACCTCCAGATACGCGACGTTCCGCGACAACCTGAACGCCTGATCGTAAGCCATGACGATCCTCATCCCGGCGAAACGAAAATTCGCCGCGCCGCCGTTCGTGAGGACCATCGATGATCCGCGCGATCCGCTGAACCTGGGCCTCGTGGGCCATTGGACGATGGACGCCGAGACGTTCAACGGGACGCGGCTGCTTGATCTGTCGGGAAGGGATAATCACGGAACGCTGGGCGCGTCTCCGTCGCTCGTTCCCGGACGAGTTGGACAGACCGCTTTGGGCCTGAATGGAACCTCTCAATACGTCGCGACCCCGGCGGCTTTCGCTTTCGCGTTTCCCGCCGTGACCTACTCGTTCTGGGTTAATTTACCATCCACATCGATGACGGGCGTGTTCTTCGAGGATGCGTGGCATTGGCTCGGTCCGGGGGAGGACCAGGGCATCGGAGCGTGCGTTGGGACTAGCGACGGAGATACCCCCGGCAATCATCTGCTTGTGCAGTTGTGGGGCGTTTCGTGGCAGGACACCTTTTTCAATATCGGCCTCGGTTGGCGTCATATCGCGGTCGCACTGAGCGGCGGCAGGACAAACGCTTACCTGGATGGGGCGCGTATTTTCGTCGGAAGTTCTTCCATCGCTGGTCCCTCCGTCGGGACATTTACCATTGGGCGGGATAATGATCCCAACGGCTATCGCTACCTGAATGCTCAAATGGACGATGTGCGCGTCTACAACCGCGCGCTGACCCCCGCCGAGATATGGCGGCTCTACAATAATCCCGCGCGCGACCGGGTGCCGTATCAGACGCGGGCACGCATCGCCAAAACATCATCCGTCATCTCACGACGCACGCTGCGGCAACGAACTGGATCGAGGGCCTAGATGGAGGGATTTCTCAAACAGTCCACCGCCGTCACCGTGACCGTTCTGATGATCGACTCAGCCGATCATATCACCGGAAAAAGCGGACTGGCGGCGGGCCTGACGATCTGGTGTTCGAAGGCCGGGGGGACGCCCACGTCCGCCTCGTTCACCACGGTCGAACTGGACGCCACCAACTGCAAGGGCCTCTACAGCCTGGCGCTGACCAGCGCGGCGACGAACACGATTGGCGAGTTTCAGTTACACATCACCGCGACCGGCGCGGACCCGACCGACCTGAAGTGGCAGATCGACGTGGCGACGCCGGGTGACATGCTCGCTTTCGCCGACGCGCTGCTAAATCGCGACATGTCCACCGGCACCGACAGCGGCTCGCCCACGGTTCGCACCGTGCGTCAGGCGCTGCGGACGCTGCGGAACAAGGTCGATGTGACTGGCGGCGTGATGACGGTCGCCAAGGAGGATGACAGCACCGCGTCGTGGACGGCGACGGTATCAACGACGCCAGGCGCGAACCCGGTCACCACCATCGATCCGGCCTAAACGCCGATGGCGATCACGGTCACCAACGTCGGCACCGCGAGTGTCAAAGCGGCGACCGCGATCAGCGTCACGACGGCGGGCATTCCAGCCGGTAGCTACATCTTCGTCGCGGTCTTCGATAACAACTCATCCGGCACCATTCCCAACACGCCAAGCGCGGCGGGTGGCAACACCTGGACAGCGGGCAACGCGGCCTCGCCAAACAATCTGACGGCGAACGGTCGCGCGACGATCTTCTACTGCGCCAACAGCCTCGCCATAGCCAACGGGACCGCCATATCGGTGACCCCGCGCTCCGCGACCGGCGCGGCGATGACGGTGTTCTACGCGACCGGCGCGGGGACGATAGCCCCGTTGCAGCCGACCGCGACGACCGGCTCCAGCGCCACGCCCTCGATCACGCAGGGGGTGACACCGCCAGCGAACTCGCTGGTCATTGGCGTGATCGCCGCGCAGAGCCAAACCGCCGACACGTTCACTCAGGCCACCAACGTCGCCTGGGCCACGCCGCCGGTCAGGGTCAGCACGACCGGCGCGAACGTCACGACGAACATGGTGGTCGAGGGCGGCTCGGTTATCTCATCGGCCAACCTGACCTACGCGCCGGGGATCACCAGCCGACCGTGGTGCGCGTTCATGATGGCGATCTCCCCGGCGGGAGTCGGATCGGCGAGCGGTGTCGGCGCGGCGACCGGCGCGGGCGCGGCGGGGATCAGCGGGACCGGCGGGGCGGCGGGACTGGGTGCCGCGACCGGCGCGGGCGCGCCGATCATCCAGGCGACCGGCGCGGCGGCGGGCGTCGGCGCGGCCAGCGCCGATGGCGTGGCGGCTGTCACCGTGACGGCGATCGGCTCGGCTTCCGGCGTCGGCGCTCTGAAGGCGAATCAGTATTTCGTCGTCGGCTTCCGCACCGCGCTGATCCGCTGGATCGGCGGTCTGTCTCAGGTTGACGCGGCGGCTCCCGGCATCACGACGGGTCAGGCTTCCGGAACTGGCGCGGCGAGTGGCGTCGGCATCCGTCTGGCACGCGCCGATGGAGCGGCGGCGGGCACCGGAGCCGCCACTGGTGTCGGCATCGGCCTGTTCACGGCGAC
>Ga0307285_10000207_pt1 | contig 12978 bp, 11 predicted proteins | sample ER_DNA_139_FD_194476 | JGI IMG/M metagenome (GOLD analysis project Ga0307285, IMG submission 194476) | Bulk soil microbial communities from the East River watershed near Crested Butte, Colorado, United States - ER_DNA_139 | ecosystem: Environmental > Terrestrial > Soil > Floodplain | place... | reverse complement strand
GTTGGTGAACGGGTCGGTGGTGAAGAACGCGGTTGCGAAGATCGCCGCCAGGGCACCGAGGTAGGCGACGACGAGCCAGAGCATTGGTGGGGTCAGCAGCCCCACGAGTGCCTTCTTCGAGCCCATCGTCGCGTTCCTCGGTATGCCGATCAGTCCCGTTCCGGATTCAGCTCTTCTGGATCAGCTGTTCCGGATCTCGGTCCACGCCTTGGTCCACTCGGCGTAGTCGGTGCACGCGACGTCCGTGCGGCCGTCGAGGCATGCGGAAATGGGGGTGGTCCAGTAGTGCACCTTCGAGAAGTACTCCTCGTCGGTTGCGTGGAAGGTTGCGCAGTGGTTCTTGTCGACCGTCTCGGCACAGGCCTTCCGGTTGGCGGGTGCCTCACCGAAGTACTCGGCGATGGCGGCGTTGGTCTTGGGGGAGACGATGTGGTCGATGAACTTGTAGGCACAGGTCTTGTGCTCCGACTTCGCGCCGACCATCCACGTGTCGGACCAGCCGGTCGCGCCTTCCTTGGGTAGCACCACCTGGACGGGGGCCTTCTCGGCCTGCGCGAGGTTCGCGATCACCTGCCACGTCGTGCCGACGGTCGACGAGCCGTTCTTGAAGGCCTGGATCTCCTTGAGGTAGTCGGACCAGTACTCGCTGACGTTGGCCTTCTGCGCCTTGAGCAGGTCGGCAGCCGCAGCCAGCTGCTTCGCGTCGAGGGCGTAGGGGTTCTTGATCCCGAGCTCGGGCTTGGTGGCCATGAGGTACAGCCCCGCGTCGGCGATGTAGATGGGCGAGTCGTATGCCGTGACCTTGCCCTGCTGGCCCCCCGCTTGGTCGAACACGGCCGACCAGCTGTCGGGAGCCGGCTTCACCTGGTCGGTGCGCCACATGAGCAGGTTCGCGCCACGGCCGTGGGGGATGCCGTAGGGCACGCCCCGGACCGAGTTCCACGGCTGCATCTTCAGACTGTCGAAGATATCCGGGTAGTTCGAGATGAGGTCGGTGTTGACCGGCTCGACGTCGCCGGCCGCGATGAGCCGCAGGGTGGCGTCGCCGGAGGCCGAGACCGTGTCGTACTGCCCGGTGCGCATGAGCTGCACGGCCTCGTCCGAGGTGCCGAACGTCTTGATCGTGACCTTGCAGCCGGACTCCTTCTCGAAGTCGGTGACCCAGTCGACCTTGGGATCGTTGCTGCCGTCCTCGACGTAGCCCGGCCAGGCCAGGACGCTCACCTCACCCTCGGGCGTCCCGAGCTTGTCGAGGGCCGTGAGGTTCGGGACCTTGAACCCGCCCTCGCCCGTCGAGGAACCACTCGGCGAGCCGGAGTTGCCACAGGCCGCGAGGGCCAGGGCGGCCACCGCGCACAAGGCGGCGGAGCGGAGGATGGTGGTACGGCGCATGGTGCTGCTCCTTGGTGTCATGGCTGGTGCGGGGTGAAGAGGGGTTCGGGGGAGCGATCGGCGTCACGGTCGACACTGCGACCGGATGCCAAGTCGGGGACGGCTATGACATGGTGGGCGTCCCAGACGAGGTCGACCCTGGCACCGCGGTTCAGGGTGGCGGCGCCGGAACCGTTCTGCTGCAAGGCAATTAGGCGAGGGCCGGCGTCCAAATCGACGACGTAGCGGGTGACCGGACCGGCATACACAACCTCGGTGAGGTTGCCCGCCGCGTGTTCAGCGCCCACCTCAACCGGGCCACCCTGAGGAACCACGGAAAGCTTCTCCGGGCGGATGCCGAAGCTGCCGGCCCGGCCGAGGACGGTCTGGGCGGCGGCACCGGTCAGGAGGTTGGACGTGCCGACGAAGCCGGCCACGAACTCGCTCGCCGGTTGCTCGTAGATCTCGCGGGCCGTGCCGACCTGCTCGATGCGGCCGGCGTTGAACACGGCGATGCGGTCGGAGAGGGTAAGCGCCTCCTCCTGGTCGTGCGTGACGAACAGGAAGGTGATGCCGACATCCCGCTGGATCGCCTTGAGCTCCACCTGCATCTGCTCGCGGAGCTTGAGGTCGAGGGCGCCGAGGGGCTCGTCGAGGAGGAGCACGCGGGGCCGGTTGACGAGGGCGCGGGCCAGCGCGACGCGCTGGCGCTGCCCACCGGAGAGCTGTCCCGGCCGGCGGGCGCCGAAGTCCGGCAGCCGCACCTGCTCCAGCGACTCCATGGCGCGGGCACGGCGCTCCTGGCGGCCGATCTTCTTGACACGCAGGCCGTACTCGACGTTCTCGAGGACACCCATGTGCGGGAACAGCGCGTAATCCTGGAAGACCGTGTTGACGTCGCGGTCGTAGGGCTGGGTCGTGGTCACGTCCCGCCCGCCGAGCTCGATGCGCCCCGACGTCGGGGCCTCGAAGCCGGCGATCATCCGCAGGACCGTCGTCTTGCCGGAGCCAGAGGGCCCCAGCATTGAGAAGAACTCGCCATCGCGGATATCCAGGTCGATGTCGTCGACGGCAACGACCAGTGGTGGGCCAGGGAACTCCTTGCGGAGCCGCGACAACACGACGGCCGACTCGGCTGCCGGTGTCGTCGCCGCCATTGGCGAATCTCCTCTGACCATGCGGTCTGGACCTGCGGGCAAAACATATGGCCCCGTACGGTTCTATGCAAGGGTCGTGTCCACTCCGAGACATTCGTCGGTCGGGACCTTGCGACTTGTCGAGAGGAGTGACCGGATTGGCCGCTTCGTCCATGTCTCTCGCCCTACGCGGCGAGTCTCCCGCGACCCTTGCTGACAGCTCCCCGCTGACTACTAGCTCGTTGAGGTTGTCGCTGGCGATCTTGTGCCCGCGCTCAGCGGCACGAAGGCCTCATCCGGCGAATACCGCCTGGCCGAGTTTGTGGATCGGGGCCAATCACGAGCGGCCCAGTGTGAGCCTGTCCGCAATGACGTCTGAGGCGGCGCGCAAGGTGTGCAGCTGCGCTTCGGTGGCGTCGGCAAGCAGTGCGGCGATCGCTCGTACCCTGGCTGCTCGGCCCCGCTCTAGGAGACGCTTTCCGGCTGGAGTGGCCGAGACAAGCACCACGACGAATGGCTGCTTCAACATCGGCGACTGGCTCGTCCCAACCAGGTGGTGGCGCCCCGACCGCACTTGTAGAGGTCTAAGTCCACTTAGGTCAACCGCTAGTGGGAGTCACGGCTGACTCGATCTCCACTGGCGCCGACAAGGAAGTCGAGGTCGGCGCCGGTGTCGGCCTGCTGTACGTGGTCGATGTAGAGCCGCTCCCAGCCGCGTGCGGGATTGGCAAAGCCGGCGAGGGTCGCGGCGTTGGGTTGGCGGCGCCGCAGCTCCTCTTCGGACACCTCCAGCGTCAAGGTTCGGTCGGGTACGTCGAGGGTGATCTCGTCTCCCGTCTGCACCAGTGCCAGCGGTCCGCCGGCCGCGGCCTCGGGGGCGACATGCAGCACAACAGTTCCGTAGGCAGTGCCGCTCATCCGGCCGTCGCAGATGCGCACCATGTCGCGAACGCCCTGCTCGAGCAGTTTCTTCGGCAATGGCATGTTCGAGACTTCCGGCATCCCGGGGTAGCCCTTGGGCCCGCAGCCGCGTAGCACTAGCACGGTGTTCGCGTCCACATCGAGCGCAGGATCGTCGATGCGGGCGTGGAAGTCCTCGATGCTGTCGAAGACGAGAGCGCGTCCGCGGTGCTGGATGAGGTGCGGGGAGGCGGCGGCGGGTTTGATGATGGCGCCAGCGGGCGCGAGGTTGCCGCGCAGCACGGCGATGCCGCCTTCGGTCAGCAGAGGCTGACGTCGAAGCCGGATCACCTCGGGGTCCCAGATGGGAGCGGCGTCCAGGTAGTCGACGAGTGGACGCCCAGTCACCGTGACGGCCGTCGGGTCGAGGAGATCGCGCACCTCCCGCAGAACCGCGAGCAGCCCACCGGCACGGTAGAAGTCATCCATCAAGAACCGGCCCGCCGGCTGCAGGTCGACCAGCAGAGGGACGTGCGAACCAATCCGGTCGAAATCGTCAAGTGTCAGATCGATCCCGAGCCGCCCGGCGATCGCCAGCAGATGGACCACGGCGTTGGTGGACCCGCCGACGGCGGCCATCGTCACGATCGCGTTGGCGAACGAAGCATGCGTAAGGAGGGTGCTCGGCCGTCGACCGGCAGCGACCATCTCCACGATCAAACGTCCGGTCCCGTGGGCGGCCTCCAGCAGGCGACTGTCGGCCGCCGGTGTCCCGGCGACGCCCGGGACGACCGTACCGAGCGCCTCGGCCACGAGCGCCATGGTGGACGCGGTGCCCATGGTGTTGCAGTGCCCCCGGCTGCGGATCATGGCCGACTCCGAGCGGGTGAACTGCTCCGCGGAGAGGGTGCCGGCCCGGACCTCCTCCGACAACCGCCAGACGTCTGTGCCGCAGCCCAGGGAGACGCCGCGGAAAGTGCCGGTCAGCATCGGCCCGCCGGGCACCACCACGGCCGGTAGGTCGACCGAGGCGGCGGCCATGAGCAAGGACGGAATGGTCTTGTCGCAGCCGCCTAGCAGCACCACGCCGTCGATCGGGTTGGCCCGAAGCATCTCCTCGGTGGCCATCGCGGCCATGTTGCGCCACAGCATCGCCGTGGGACGGAGCAGGGTTTCGCCCAGCGACACCACCGGCAGCTCCAGCGGGATGCCGCCGGCCTCGTACACGCCGTTCTTCACCGACGCGGCCACCTCGGTCAGGTGGGCATTGCACGGCGTGAGGTCCGAGGCGGTATTCGCGATTGCGATATGCGGACGGCCGGTGAACGCGTCACCGGGCACTCCGCGACGCATCCACGCTCGGTGGATATAGGCGTTGCGATCATCGCCGGCGTACCACTGGGCGCTCCGCAGCCGGCTTCCGTCGTTCGACGAGGACATGGTTCCTTCCTAGCCGAGGGGGGACGGGGTGTCGAGGCTGGAGTGAACGGCTCCTGGCCGAACGAAATAATGACTGTGATGAGCACACGAAGCATGCGCGCGTACGTTCTGAACGCGCCGGGGCAGGGCGGGGTGCAGGAGGTGCCGGCCCCCGCGGCGGCCCCCGGCGAGGTTGTCGTCGACGTGGAGCGGGTCGGTGTCTGCGGCACCGACATGGAGTTCTTCACCGGCGATATGGCCTACCTTCACCAGGGGAACTCGTCATACCCGATGCGGCTCGGCCATGAGTGGGCGGGCACGGTCGCCAGCCTTGGGAGCGGAGTCGACTCTGCATGGCTCGGTCGCCGGGTCATGGGCGACACCCAGCTCGGCGACGGCACCTGTCGTCGCTGCCGAAAGGGTTACCAGCACGTCTGCGAGAACCGGTACGAGCTCGGCGTGCGCGGGGACCGTCCCGGCGCCCTGGCCGAGCAGGTGGCCGTACCGGCCACCTCGTTACACGCTCTGCCTGACTCCGTGGACTCCGCGGTCGGTGCGTTGGTGGAGCCGGGCGGCAACGCTTTTCGTGCGGCGCAGGGTGCGGCCCTAGCGTCCGGCGACCGGGCACTGGTGCTCGGCCCGGGAACCATCGGGCTGCTGGCCGCTATGTTCGCGCGCGCTGCCGGGGCCGAGGTACACCTGATGGGTCGCAGCGAGGACTCCCTCGCATTCGCCCGCAGCCTCGGATTCGAGCACGTCTGGACCGAGGACAGCCTCCCTGACCAGCCCTTTGACGCGGTGATCGATGCCTCCAATGCCGCGCACCTGCCTGCTCTTGCCCTCGACCTGGTGGAGCCGGCCGGGCGGGTGGTCTACATCGGGCTGGCCGGCAGCCCAAGCCACATCGACACCCGGACCTTGGCTCTCAAAGACGTCACGGCGGTGGGCGTTTTGTCAGGCTCTCCTGGGCTCGACGCCACCATCGCGGCGTACGCAAGCGGTGCCGTCAATCCCCGGCCGCTTGTCGCCGCCACCGTCAGCCTCGAGCAGGTCAGCGCCGTGCTCGCCGGTGAACGGCCGGAGGCGGCAGGCCCGGGGCCCAAGATCCACGTCGATCCACTGCTCAGCTGAGAGGACTCCGACATGACTGACTTCCAGGGCCTCGTCGCCGTCGTCACCGGCGGCGCCAGTGGGATTGGGGCGGCGACCGCGAGCCTGTTGCAGCAGCGGGGTGCCCGCCTGGCCGTCCTTGACCGCAGCACCGACGGCGCGCCTGATGGCGTGCTGGCCCTGCACTGCGATATCACGGATACCCCAGCGGTCGACGCCGCGGTCACCGAGGTCGTCGAGCAGCTGGGCGGCCTTGATGTTCTGGTGAACAACGCCGGCATCGGGGCAGTCGGCGACGTCAGCCAAAACGACGATGCAGAGTGGGCCCGCGTGCTCGACGTCAACGTCACGGGCATCGCTCGAGTCACGCGCGCAGCGCTGCCGCACCTGCGCCGCTCACCGCATGCAGCGGTAGTGAACACCTGCTCCGCGGTCGCCTTCATCGGCGTCCGACAGCGAGCTCTCTATGGCGCCAGCAAGGGCGCGGTGCTCGCGCTCACTCTCGCCATGGCCGCCGACCACGCATCCGAAGGGATCCGCGTGAACGCCGTGGCGCCCGGGACCGCTGATACCCCGTGGGTCGCCCGGCTGCTTGACGCCGCCGACGACCCCGAGGCAGCGGCCGAGGCGCTGCGACTACGGCAGCCCTTGGGACGCCTGGTCAGCGCCGAGGAGGTCGCGTACGGGATCGCGTCGCTTGCGTCCCCGCTCGCCGGGTCGACCACCGGCACGATCCTGCGCATCGACGGCGGCATGACGAGTCTCCGCCTCTGACCGTCCGTTGCTCCGTCACGACGCAACTCGTCGGCGTAGGTTGAATCGGCCGTAACTCAAGCAGTCAGGAGGCTACCGGTGAGTGAGTCCAGTGGACCCAACAACTGGAACCAGAAGATCATCGAGGAGTTCCACGCAAACGCGGGCAAGGTCGGAGGCTACTTCGAGGGTGCCCATATGATCCTCATCCACCACATCGGGGCGCGCTCCGGCAGAGAGCGTGTGAACCCGCTCACGTATCTGCCCGATGGGGACGACATGATCATCGCGGCGACCAAGAGCGGAGCTCCGACGAACCCGGACTGGTATTACAACCTCAAGAAACACCCTCGAATCACAGTCGAGGTAGGAACCGCGACGTTTCCGGTCGACGCGACAGAGGTGACGGGAGAGGAGCGTAACGAACTGTGGCGCCGGCTCATCGAGCTGCGTCCGGGGTTCGCCGCGTACGAGACCAAGACATCACGCGTCTTTCCGATGTTCAGGCTGACACGGCTCTCGTAACCGGCCGGATCATCGCTGGCGGCGCTCCGCGTGGATGCGTGCTTAGAGGAAACGAAAGACGCCGGGTGCACCGATCACTGACTCATAGGCATGGAGCACGACCATGTCGGATTTCCGCCAGTTATGTCGGTGATCGGGTGTAATTCTTGATACGTGCATGAGGATTTCGACCGCTCCTACCGAGCCGTTCAGTCCAAGGACCCGCGGTTCGACGGATGGTTCGTCACCGCTGTGCTGACGACCAAGATCTACTGCCGGCCCAGCTGCCCAGCCCGATCGCCGTTCGCCCGCAATGTCCGCTTCTATCCGACCGCGGCCGCGGCCCAGCGTGCCGGATTCCGCGCCTGCAAGCGCTGCCGTCCGGACGCTTCGCCGGGCTCTCCTGAATGGAATATACGGGGCGACGTCGTGGCGCGGGCGATGCGGCTTATCGCCGACGGCGAGGTCGACCGAATCGGTGTCACCGGGCTTTCGGCCCGGCTCGGCTACACCCCCCGCCAGCTCGAGCGTCTCTTGCAGGCCGAAGTCGGCGCTGGTCCACTGGCGCTGGCTCGTGCGCAACGCGCACAGACCGCCCGAATATTGATCGAAACCACAGAGTTGCCGTTCGCCGATGTCGCATTCGCAGCCGGGTTTGCCAGCATCCGCCAGTTCAACGACACCGTGCGAGAGGTCTTTGAGACCACCCCAACCGGCCTGCGTAGGCGGGCGACGGGCCGCTCGGGTCGGGGCACCCCGGCCGCAACGGGAGCGTTGTCCTTGCGCCTGCCGCTGCGAACGCCCTTCGCGTACGAGGGCGTGTTCGGTCACTTGGCGGCCACTGCGGTGCCCGGCTGCGAAGAGGTACGTGACGGCGCATATCGGCGCACGTTGCGGCTTCCGTCCGGGAGCGGAATCGTCAGCCTGACACCGACTCCTGATCATGTGCGCTGTCTGCTGGTGCTGGACGATTTCCGCGACGTGTCCGCCGCGATTGCCCGTTGTCGACGGTTGCTCGATCTCGACGCCGATCCGGAGGCGGTAGTCGAGGCGCTGAGCTCCGACGGCGACTTGCGGTCGCTGGTTGCCAAAGCGCCCGGACAGCGCATCCCTCGCACGGTCGAAGAGCCGGAGTTGGCGCTGCGGGTGGTGCTCGGCCAACAGGTATCGATCAAGGCGGCGCGTACGCATGTCGGCCGGCTGGTCGCCGCATACGGCCGGCCCGTGACCGACTCGATGGGCGGCCTGACGCACGTCTTTCCCGCGGTTGAGGAGCTTGCCGACATCGATCCCGCCCATCTGGCCTTCCCGATGGCTCGGCAGCGTTCTGTAGTTGCGTTGATTGATGCGCTGGCCGACGGGCGTGTGGTTCTCCATGCGGGTTGCGATTGGGACCGTGCCAGACAACAGCTGGCGGCACTACCCGGTATCGGACCGTGGACGGCTGAGGTCATCGCTATGCGAGGTCTAGGCGACCCCGACGCCTTCCCCGCCACTGATCTTGGTGTTCGGCTCGCCGCCAAGCAGCTGGGGCTGCCGGAAGACGCCCGTGCTCTTACGGAGCGCAGCTCTCGCTGGCGCCCATGGCGGTCCTACGCCACCCAACATCTGTGGACCGCCCTGGACCACTCCGTGAATGCCTGGCCGCCAATAAAGGAGAAATGATGTCTGTAATGCAATTCCGAACCGTTGTCAGTCCCGTAGGTCCGCTGACCCTGGCGGGCAAAGATCACCGCCTGATGCATCTATGGATGGTCGACCAGACCCATGAACCGAGTCATGGCGGTTGGGAGCGCGACGACAAAGCGTTCTCAGACGCAGTCGAGCAGCTCGACGCGTACTTCGCGGGCGAGCGCCGAGAGTTCGACCTCGAGCTTGATCTGGTTGGAACGAACTTCCAGCGGCGGGTCTGGGAAGGGCTGCTGACGATCCCGTATGGGGAGACCAGGTCGTACGGTGACATCGCCGAGCAGATCGGGTCGCCGGGAGCCTACCGTGCGGTCGGATTGGCCAACGGCCGCAATCCGATAGGGATCATCGTTCCGTGTCATCGGGTGATCGGTGCCAATGGCGGCCTCACAGGATATGGCGGTGGGCTGGACCGAAAGCGGGTTCTGCTAGAGCTCGAAAGAGGTCGGAGTCGGTCCTGAGAGGGCAATGCCTGCGCGGCGTCGCTGTGTCAGCGAGTCGGGCTAGGCGTTGGTAGCGGCGTCGGCGAGGCTGAGGGCTCCACCGTCGACAAGGGTGATGGCACCGCCGTTGGCGTCCTGTTGACCTGGGCCTCGACTTTGCAGTCTCGGAGATCGTCGTCCAGCCGCGCCTGGATGGACTGAAGCCGGCGCACGATGTCGTCGAGCTGCTGGAGGTTCACGGCGGTGATCGCCGGGCCGACCTCACTCAAGATCGTGGCGACGTCTTGGGCTTCGTTGATCACTCGCAGGCAGGCGGCATTGACTTGGGCACTGGCCGCGGCGGGCACACCCTGGCTTCCGGCGGGCGACGGGCTCGTCGGCGGAGCGCTCGGAGCGCCCGAGAAATCCGGCGTGCTCCTGGTCAGGAAGCCGACGATAAGGACGCCGACGGCGACGCCCGCGACAAAGGTAAGCACCGCGATCCACCAGCGAGATCGTCGCTGGGGCGGCATAGTCGCATCATCGGCTTGGTGTTTCGAATCGGTGCCAGCCACGTCGCGCCTCCTAGGATGGAGCGGCTAGTTGATCTTCGATCGTAAGCGGCGCTCTGGACGCCGGTTGGTCGAGCAGGGTCGGACGGGAGCGGCCAGTGCAGTCGGCGAATGGGTCTTGGGTGGGCCGAGCTGCCTCGGTGGTCTCTTCTGGCCTCGGCAGAGGTTATCGCTTCATTGTCATCACGCTTCGCTGGATTGTTCTCGTCGGTTGGGTGGCGGCCGCCGTGGCGCTGACCGTACTTATCCCGTATCGGCCAGATACCACAACCGGTACCAGCTTCGGCGACCTGCTACCCGCTGATAGCCCGGTTTTCAGTGTCGAGCAGCGCATTCTCCAGGAGTTTCGGGTGCCACTGCTCTCCGGCACCACAGTCGTCGTACACCAGGCTGATGGGCTGAGCTTGCTGACCCGTGCCGACTCGTTGCTGTGGGGGCTAGCGACGACGCAGGACACGCTGCAGTCAGGCATCCAGCCGAAGGCGGGCACCATTGCGGCAGCGATCCCGGTTCCGACCGGCCGGGCAGATGTAGCCGTCACATACGTGTACGTTGCGCCCGGCACTGGCCTGCGCGATGAGGTGCAGCTCGCCGACAGGTACGCCGCGCACTTCAACAACCAGCCGGATGTCAGCTCGTACGTGACGGGCTTTGTCCCGGCCCAGATTGCCCAGCTCAACTACCTCGACTCCCGTTTGCGCCTGTTCGAGGTCGCCACCGTGCTGGTGATCATGGCACTGGTCGCCTTCGCTTTTCGTTCGTTGCTGGCGCCACTGGTCGTGGTGGGCGTCGCAGCGGTGGGCTACCTGGTGTATTTCCCGCTGTTGTCCAGCTTCGCTGCGGCATGGGGTTTCACGGTGCCTGCCCAGCTCGAGCCGGTCCTTGTTGCTCTGCTGTTGGGTGTCGTCACCGACTACTGCGTGTTGCTCTTCTCAGCATTTCGAGATGAGCTTCGCGGCGGACTCGACCGGAAAGAGGCTGCCCGCGCCGCTCTGCGCGTCAACGCGCCCATCATCGCCGTGGCGGGCTTGACTGTCGCGGGCGGCACCATCGCCTTGCTGGCCGCACCGTTTCATGTTTTCCGAGGGCTCGGCCCGGCGCTGGCTCTCACCGTGCTCGTCGGGCTCGCAGTCTGCCTGACGCTGGCGCCCGCGGTCATGACCATCCTGGGCTGGCGCTTGTTCACTGTGCTTCCGGTCCGCGGTTCACAATCCCGGAACGGCTTCCTCCGCGCCGCGCCGCGTCGCAGGCATCTCGGGCTGGCGCTGCTGACGCGCCGCGCGTCGGCGCTGCTTGTTGTCATCGCTGTCGGCGGCGGCCTCGCGGCGGCGGCCGTGCCGCTTACCCATGCCCGGCTGGACCTATCCTTCGTTGCCGCCCTGCCGCGAGACGACAGCGTCGCCGAAGGCGCTGACCTACTGTCCGTGGCCGGTCTCCGTGGCATCAGTGCGCCCTCAGAGATCCTCGTCGAGAAGCCGGGAGTGGTGGCTGAGCGGCCGGAACTGGCCCGCCTACAGACTGCGCTGGCTCAGCAGCCTGGGGTCGCCCGCGTTATCGGGCCGGCAGATATGCCGACCAAGCAGCCGCGCGGCGTGTTGTTGTCGGAAAGCGGGAACGCCGCACGCTATCTGCTGATTTATGACAGCGACCCGCTAGGCGCCGAGGCCATCGGCAACGTACGACACCTGGAGTCAAGCCTCCCCGACCTCCTTGCGCAGTCTGGCCTGTCCGATGCCAAGGTGTCTGTTGCGGGCCAGACAATGTTCGCCTCCACGGTTGCCCAGCTGACTCGGCGAAGCATCGAAATCACGGTGCTGGCGGCACTCGCGATCGAGCTCGTGATCTTGATCCTCTACCTGAGGGCGCTCGTCGCTCCGGTGGTGCTGCTGGCGGCCAGTGCACTGAGCGTCGCAGCGGCGCTGGGGCTGACGACGTTTCTCTTCCAGGACGTGCTTGGCCAAGAAGGGCTGACCTTCTACGCGCCGTTCGCTGCGGCGGTGCTGCTCATAGCACTGGGTGCGGACTACACCGTCTTCTCGGTTGGATCGATTTGGGAAGCGGCGAGCCGCCGGCCACTGGCGAAAGCGATCATGGTTGCCGTGCCCCGAACGTCGCGAGCGATTACGACAGCCGGCGTGATCTTGGCGGCGACGTTCGCGCTCGTCGCGATCATTCCGCTGGCCACGTTTCGTCAGATCGCCTTTGCGGTGACCGTCGGGTTGATGATCGACACCCTGATCGTACGGCCGGTACTGACGCCAGCACTGCTCACCGTGCTAGGCCATCGCGCCAGTTGGCCGAGTCGGCGGATCACCCGAGGTGAACGGCATCCGGCGATCAACGGTACGGAGTCCGGCGATGGCTGAGACGAGGCCACGCCGACGTGGTCTATCGCCGGAACGCCGACGCCTCCTCCTTCAGGTGCTTGGCCTGATCGTCGTCGTTGCGTTGCTCCTGTGGGGCGCGGACACCCTGGCAAGGATCCGCGCCGAGACGCTGCTGTCGCGCAATATCCAGGATGCGACCGGCGTCGAGGTCCCTCCCGAGGTTGATGTGCACGGCATCTTCTTTCTGCCGCAGGTGATCCGCGGTGTCTACTCCGAGGTGCACGTCACCACCGAGGGAGTTACGGGCGGCCCCCTGCGCATCGATCGTGTCGAATCCCAGCTATCCGACGTCCGGGTACCGTTCCACGATGTCTTGGTACGCGACATCCGCCGAGTCGGCATCGGGCGTTCGGAGGAGAACCTGGATCTGACCTACGAGGATCTCAATGCCTACTTTGCGGCCACCGGTCGGCGCTTGGCGCTCGCACCAGGACGGGACAGTGCGGTCAGGGTCACTGGAAACGTCGAGATAGCGAATCAGACCGTGCCACTTTCCGCCGACGCGACTTTATCGGTCGAAGGCGATGCGCTGCTGATCTCACCAGAGAGCCTCAACACGGGTTCTGGGTCGCTTGATGCAGCCAGCCGGTTACTGCTGGGCAAACGGCTCAGGTTGTTGGTCCCGCTCGGCACACTGCCGTTCGGGCATCAGCTGACCGGCGTAAGTGCCGATTCCGACGGTGTGCACCTCACCGCGTCGGGGACCGACATCGTG
>Ga0307285_10000206_pt1 | contig 12995 bp, 11 predicted proteins | sample ER_DNA_139_FD_194476 | JGI IMG/M metagenome (GOLD analysis project Ga0307285, IMG submission 194476) | Bulk soil microbial communities from the East River watershed near Crested Butte, Colorado, United States - ER_DNA_139 | ecosystem: Environmental > Terrestrial > Soil > Floodplain | place... | reverse complement strand
TGGCTCTGCGTGATGCCGATGGTGTGACCATGGCGGAGGCGATGCGGGCAGCCGGCCAGCAGCCGGAGCTGCTGGGTCCCGATCCTGAGGCGCTTGCCCGGATCTCCCCATTCGTCGAGCTGCACATCGAGCAGGGCCGCGGTCTGATCGACCTGGGCCGAGCCGTTGCCGTTGGAAACGGGCTCTGGGCGCATGGTCGATGGCGGATCGAGATCCCGGGTGAGGCAAATCACGCCGGCACCACCAGGCTGAGCGATCGCCGGGACGCCGTGATCGGCTGTGCGCGTGCCGTGCTGGCCGCCCGAACCGCGGCCGAGGCACACAACACCGTCGCAACGGTGGGCAAGATCAGTATCCAGCCCGGCGGAGTGAACGCCATTGCCAGCTCCGCAACTGCCTGGCTCGATGCCCGCGCCGCCAGTGAGCCTGCGTTGCGGGCCACTCTGGCTCAGATCGAGGCTGAGGTCGCGGCGTCGGGCGCCGTTGTGAACGAGGAGTCGTGGACTCCACAAACTGCCTTCGACGATGCGCTCGTCAGCAGGCTGGCCCGCCTGCTCGACAATGCACCCGTGATGAGCACCGGCGCCGGGCATGACGCCGGGATTCTGGCCAATGCCGGTGTACCGGCAGTCATGATCTTCGTCCGCAACCCGACTGGGGCGTCTCACACTCCGGCCGAATGGGCCGAGCCTGAGGACTGCCTTGCCGGTATTGACGCCCTGGCGAGGGTACTGGCTGAGCTGGCTGGAGCCGAGCAGTGACCTCTTACTGGGCCACGCACGCGTGGCTGCCGGACGATTGCCAGGCTGGAGTCAGCTTTGAAGTGCAAGACGGTCGCTTCGCCCAGGTGCGGAGCGATAGCGAGCCCCACGCCGGTCAGGAGATCTTGAGCGGCGTGACGTTGCCCGGTCTGGCCAATGGACACAGCCACGCTTTTCATCGCGCCCTGCGGGGCCGAACGCATGCTGGCGGCGGCAGCTTCTGGACCTGGCGCGACCAGATGTACGCGCTCGCCGCCCGACTGGATCCTGATTCTTATCTGGCGCTTGCCCGCGCGGTATTCGCCGAGATGGCGCTGGCCGGATATACCGTCGTCGGCGAGTTTCACTATCTGCACCATGATCAACGAGGCCGCCCGTACGGCGATCCCAATGCCATGGGTGCGGCCTTGATCCAGGCCGCCACCGAGGCAGGCATCCGGCTCACCCTGCTCGATGTGTGTTACCTCGCCGGCGGGCTTACCGCAACGGGCCACCTGCCACTGGATCCGGCACAAACTCGATTCACCGATGGCGATGTTGATCACTGGCAGCAGCGGGTGAGCTTGCTCGTTGATCGTGATCTGGTACGCATAGGTGCCGCCGTTCATTCGGTACGCGCGGTGCCTGCTGAGGCGCTGAGCACGATCGAAAATGCGGCACAGCAGCGTCCCCTGCATGTCCATCTCAGCGAGCAACCGGCCGAAAATGCTGCTACTCAGGCCTACTACGGCTGCACTCCCACCGAGCTGCTCGATGATCATGGACTACTCAATGCCCGCACTACTGTCGTACACGCCACCCATCTCACCGACAGCGACATCAAGACCCTGGGCGCGAATCAGACCTCGGCATGCTTCTGTCCGACAACCGAACGTGATCTTGCTGACGGCATCGGCCCGGCCCGTCGGCTGGCCGATGCCGGCAGTGCGCTGACCCTGGGCTCTGATCAACATGCTGTCATCGACCCGTTCGAGGAGCTGCGCGGACTCGAGATGCACGAGCGGCTGGCCACGGGTGAACGCGGCCGCTTTACGCCTGGCGATCTGATGATGATCGCCAGTGCAGCGGGCTATCGCAGTCTTGGCTGGCCCGGCGGCGGCCGGATCGCCGACGGCGCGGTTGCGGACTTCGTCGTCGTGCGATCTGACTCGGTACGCACCACGGGAGCCCGTCCTGATCAGATTGGGTACGCCGCGACCGCGGCTGACATCGACCACGTCGTCGTCGCGGGTCAGGTGATCGTCCGTGAAGGTCAGCATCGATTGGGTTCGCCCGCCCGGTTGTTGGCCGATGCTCTTGATCAACTGGGTAGCGCATGAGCAGCACAGTGATCACCGGAATCGGTGAGCTTGTCACCTGCGACGGCACAGGCCCAGATCGACTCGGCATCAAACAGGACGCCGCCGTCGTGATCGACGACAACCTGATCGCCTGGGTCGGCGCCGCTGCTGAGGCGCCAGCCTGTGACACCGTGATCGATGTCGGAGGGCGAGCCATCATTCCCGGTTTTGTCGACTCACATAGCCATCTGGTTTTCGCCGGGGACCGTGGCGCCGAATTCGCGGCGCGGATGATGGGCAAGCCGTACGACGGCGGCGGCATTGGCGTGACGGTCGCGGCAACCCGCGCCGCCACCGATGATGAGTTGCGGCGCCTACTCGCCGCGCGGATCGCTGAGCTGCGGGCTCTCGGCACAACCACTATTGAGATCAAGAGTGGCTATGGGCTGACTGTTCATGATGAGGTTCGGGCACTCCAGATAGCTGGCGAGTTCAGCGGCGAGACCACCTTCCTCGGCGCCCACGTTGTGCCGGCCGAGTATGCGGAGGATCGGGCGGCGTATCTCGATCTGCTGGTCGGCCCCATGCTGGAAGCGGCAGCTCCGTATGCGCGCTGGATAGATGTCTTCTGCGAGCCTCATTCGCCGCATGCGTTCGATGCCGACGAGGCTCGCCACGTACTCAAGGCAGGTGCAGCGGCTGGGCTCGGATTGCGCGTTCATGGCAACCAGCTTGGCCACGGCCCTGGGGTCCAGTTGGCGGTGGAGTTAGGCGCTGCCAGTGTCGATCACTGCACCCATCTCGATGACACCGATCTCGACGCATTGGCCGCTGCCGCGGACGCCACGGTGGCCACGCTGCTGCCGGGAGTCGAGTTCTGTACGCGATCTCCCTATCCGGATGCCGCCCAGCTGCTTGCCGCCGGCGTCTCGATCGCCTTGGCGACCGATTGCAATCCCGGCACCTGCTATTCCAGCTCCATGCCGTGGGTGATCTCCCTTGCCGTGCGCGAGATGGGGCTTAGCCCCGCTCAAGCACTGTTCGCGGCTACTGCCGGCTCGGCACAGTCGCTGCGGCGTACGGACATCGGTCGGCTCGTCATCGGGAACCGAGCCGACCTTGCGGTGCTCGATGCGCCGTCCTACCTGCACCTGGCCTATCGCCCCGGAGTGCCGATCGCGCGCACCCTCGGCCTCCATGGGATCGCCCAATAGAAAGTGGATCAACGGCGATGAGTCCTTGCCGTCTGGGTGGCCTGAATTAGCACACCCGGTCACTATGACGGGCAGCCTGCGCCGACTGCAGGAGCCCGCGGGCTTGCTGCGTGCAAAGCTCGCTCCCCGTTCGCGAGCGACGAAGGAGGCGCACCAATGGCTGCCCGTCAGAGTGCCAATCAACACAGGATGTAGGTACTCATGTTCCTGTGGTGAACCTCAGCTGCGGCGAGATTGCCGACTAGCCAGGGTCACGCTGTAACGGCGGTGTGCGCGGCGCGCCGCCAACACCACGGACTCACTGGCCAACGAGCCAATGCTCAACGGTGAGCTCACGCATCGGGAAGTCCTTCGGATTTCCGGTAGCCAACGCGCCGTCGTTTACCCAGGCTGTCGCCGCCACGAGACAGTCGCTCTGATACAGGGTTACCCCTTCGGCAGCGAACGTCCGTCGCCAGTTGCCCGCATGCCAGGCGGCTCGGGCGTCGACCGGTAGGACAACAAGCCCGCTGAATAGCCGCCGTGCTGCCTCAGTCCCAGACGCCCGTAGTCCTCGCACGATCTCCTCGACGTTGATCGCCGTCGTTGCCGGCACATCACCGCTCGCACGGAGCGCCATAACGCGCGCGACGGCCGGTCGTCCTCGGAGGAAATCAATCAGCACAGTGGAATCAAGAACCCGAAGCACATCTCACCCCGCGCGACGCGCATCGGCACGCCGCTGCTCCCGCACCCAAGCTCCGGGGTTCAGATCCCAGTCATGATCGTGATCTGCGATAGCGCCGGCGGCGCCCTCGATATCGATCCAGCGGAACTCTTGACGGATTGCACGCTCGATGGCTGAACGCACGAATGCGCTCCGACCTCGGGGGGCGCTCAGCTCATCGATCTGAGCGACGAGTTCATCGTCGAGCTCTATGTGCATTCGCATGTGCAGAACTTAGCACATAACACTCTCAGGGCATTCGGCGGAAAGCTGGTGGAGTGATCTGCAAGTCCTTCCACACGAACGACGGCACGCGGCCGAAGAATTCATGGGCGAAGTCCGCACAGAAGCCGATCACCTTGGTGTCGTGCTTGTCGACGTCGAAGCGCATCACGTCGCTTTTGATCCGAAAGGGCGGCGGGTCCGCGGCCGTCAAGAACTCCATGGTGCGTGGATGGATCACATCGGATGCAAATTTGGCATCGTCGGCGCGCACGGTGAAGCGTTTGTTGAATTCCTCGCTTTCAAAACGGACCTTCTTGCCACCCCAGCTGCCGCCTACCGAAAGCATGGGAAGCGTGAATGGCATCCGGACCGCGGTCACGATCTCCGAGTGGTTTTCTGTCACCGTGCGGGTCTGGCTGCGGCCTTCCGAGTCGGTATAGGTCTCGGTGCGTTCGGTCTTCCAGCGGTGGATGAACGCCTCAATGGGCAATCCGTCGTTGGAGCCACGAATCACCTTCTCGGTGGTATGCCCGAAGCCCGCCCTGGTCAGGTCGTACGTCGCGATCAAGGTGTCGTCACGGCCGATCAGTTGCCAATCGGGGTGACCGTAGAAGCCAAATCCTGATGGCGGGGGCATTATCTGGTACGGCGACAAAGCGTCTCGGTTGAACGCCTCAGCGACCGCGCCTAGCTGGTCGAGATAGGTCTGCAGTTCCTCGGGGTTCTTGGGTGCACCGACTGCGACCAGCTGTTGCCCGTCAATGCTGAGATCGATTGCGCGGCCGGCCTCACCGAAAGTCGCCATGGCGTCGAGCACGGCGCCGGACATAGCCGCGCGCCCGTATCCAGGGTCTGCGGCGTGTACCTGAAAGCGCGGATCGATCTCGACCGCCGACAGTTGCACGCCCTCACGCGCCTGCTCGGTAGACACGAACAGATCGGGCAACGGCAAGGCCAGCTGCACACTCGCTACCCGGTCGTCAAACCGTGGCTCACCATCGTGTTCGTACTCGAACACCCGGAATGGCACGCCGGTGGTCGTATGACCTGATATGGCGTCGTCCACTTTGCGTACGAAGCCCAGCCCGAAGGGCGGTGCATGATGATCAAGCACGGACTCCAAGGATGGGCGTGACTCGAAGGTCCAGCCGCGTCCCCGCAGCGCTCGCACGTAGCGCTGCCGACGGATGATCAAGAACGCGATGAGCGCCAGCACCAGGACGGCGACCACGATAAGGATGATCACGATGGTGCTGTTCATGACGCGTACTCCTTCGTTTCAGCGCTGCGTCGTTGTGGCCGCTCCACGAGATACATGGCGGACACGATCGCGAGCCCGCCGATGATCATGCGCGCCGTAATGCTCTCACCGCCGAGCGCCACCGCGAACGCCGCGGCCCATACCGGCTCCATTGCCATGATCACTGCAGCCCGGGGCGGCTCGATGTGTGCCTGTGCCCACGTTTGCAAGACCATCGTCAAGGCGCTGGCGATCAATGCGAGATACAGCACGACAAGCCAGTCGTGCAGACTCTCCGGCAGCTGGATGCCAGGAGCTGATCCTGGTGTCGGCCAGAGTGCGGCAACGGCCGTCACCAATGTGATCATGGACAGCTGCACCAGGCTGAGGCTGAGTGTCGTTTCGGGAGTGCTGAACCGTCCAAGGGCAACTATGTGTCCGGCGTAGATCACGGCCGCGATGAGTGTCAACAACTCGCCGAAGCCGATCGAGAACCCGTGCAGTGCCAAGACGCCGAGTCCGATCGTCGCGAGCAACGCCGCCAGCCAGGTCAGTGGCGGAACCCGGCTGCGCAGGACGACAGCCGTCAACAGGGGCGTCGCCACCACGTACAACCCGGTAACGAAGCCCGAAACGCTGGCGGTGGTGTGCGCCAGTCCTGCCGTCTGCAGGATCTGTGCTGCGCCGTACAAGAGCCCGAGCAGGACGCCGCAGCTCAGCACACTCCGTGACAGGTGAAGCCGAGGCGCTGCGATAAGACCAAGTGCCACGCTGGCGATGGCGAACCGTATCGCCAGCAGATCGGCGACCGGAATACGGGTCACCACATCCTTGATCAGGAAGAACGTCGATCCCCAAGCCGCAGTCATCACCAGTAACGCCAGGAGCGCCAGCACCTCCGTACGGGACCTGGCAGCGGGCATCGCCCAAGCCTAAAGCGGCACGGTCGCGACCTGTCCAACCAACTGCTGATGAACCGCAGGGCGGATCGTACGGTCAGCGTGATCTCTCAGCACTTAGTGAGTCCGTGCGTTATCCACAACGGGGAAGTCAGTTACGTGCATTCTCCACAAGTTTCGGCTGAAGCGGACGAATGGCGATCGACCTCCGCATCCTTCACGCGTGACCACGGTTGATCGACCCTCCGCCGACCAGGCATTGCGTGGTGCCACCCGATTGCGTTATTGGGAGCGGCTGTCCCATGGGCTCTACGTGCCTCGCGGCTCTCGGCCGTTAGCAATCGACCTGGCTGCTTGGCAGCTCGTTTGCCCGAGAGCGCTTGATTTACGTCTCTAAGCTCAGCTGAGCTGAGGGGCTGGTGGCAGCCAGCGCGGGTTTCTCACCCAGTCTTCGTTTCTGTGCCGTCAGATGCCGCACACCCAGAACGTCGCGGGCTAAGTGTGACCCGACATCCGCGCGGATTTGGCGCGAGAGCACCGCCTGGTCGAGATCGACTGGCAGCGCATCGGTTTCACGTCACCGCAGTTGCTCTACGAAGGAGGCTCGATCATCGCCGGCCTAGATCGGCTGCTAGGTCGCAGCTGGGATAGAGCCGATTGGCCCGCCGGCTTGCACTGCTGGATGAATCGGTCCTGCGACCCGCGGGTCGCGCCCAAGCGACGCGGCGATGGAAACGAGGACACTGATCCGGATGAAAGTGCTGGAAAAGTGTTGATGGCCGGCCGTCCGGGATGTCGTGTCCCAGCAGTTTCTTTGCTTGGGCCGTCACACCACGTACAAGATGACCGTCGAGCCCTGCGGTGCCTCCGTACGTGCACCCGGGTTGCTGTAGATCACGATGCGGAGTCCGTTGCGGTTGACGCCGACCGGCTGCACCGTGGTCTTGAAGCCGGCCTGCCGCATGAGCTTCTTTGCTGCCGGAAGTGCCATCCGCTGCACGTCAGGCACCATTGCCAGCTTGGGTCCGAGTGAACGGGTGAGTGTGATGGTGTCGCCGGGCTCGCCGCGACCTGAACGCGGGTCCTGACGGAGCACGAGGTCCTTGGCGACATCCTTGGAGTACGCACTTCGCTCGACCACCCGGAACCCAGCGGCACTGAGGGCGGCGACTGCGGAATCGTAGGCAGTTCCCTGGTAATTGGTGATCACCAGAGGCTTCGGGCCGACTGACACCACCAGATCGATACGAGTGCCTTTCTTCAAGCGGGCGCCGGGTGACTCCGATGCGCGGAGAACCGTGCCGGCGGCAACCTTCTCGCTGAATCCATCGACAACCTTTCCAACGGAGAGCTTTGCCTTCTCGATCGCCCCCTCAGCCGCAGCACGAGTCAGTCCAACGACAACGGGCATGGGATAGCGTTCCGGGCCCTGGGAGAGCGCAGCCTGGATCGTGCTGCCGCGCTCCACTTTGGCCCCAGGTCCGGGAGTCGTGGAGATCACCATGCCACGGCCAATCGTCTCGCTGTACGCGTCGGAGAAGTCCACTGATAGGCCCGACTTCTTCGCCTCTTGTTGGGCCTCAGCTTTGCTGAGTGAGGAGAGGTCCGGCGCGGTCGTGAACCGACCCTCAGTCAGATACCATCCGGCGAGAGCGGCCGAGGCCGACAGCATGACCACCAGCAAGAAGGCCAGCCAGCCCCTGCGACGCTTTCGAGCGCGGCGTTCGCGTTCCGCAGCTAACCGCTCGGGAGACAGTTCGTGCGGTGATCGGGCTACGGCCGGCGGTGGCGCGTCGATCACCGTGCGGGACCCAGCCGAGGGCGGTGACGTCACGCGGCCGTTGGCCATGGGTGCCGGTACCTGCTGGGTCACCTCGTAGTCGGCGCGCTCGCGCGGCTTCGGCCTGCCGTCTGCAGGCGGCCGTGGAGCTGTGCGTAGTTCGCGCGTTAGGGCGGGATCGTCGGGAAGACCTCGCTCGAGTGCCAGCCGAGCGCGCCGGACCTGGGACAACAGGACTCGCGCGTCGGGTTGGCGCTGATTCGCATCCCGAGCGGTTGCGCGGGTGACCAGAGCATCGACGTACGGCGGAACGCGTCCAGCGGTGGGACCTGTCGAGGGCGGCGGCACGTCACGGTGCACGTGCGCGTACGCGATCTGGATGGGTGTGTCGCCGGTATGCGGCTTGCGCCCGGTCAGCAGTTCGAACAGCACAACCCCGGCGCTGTAGACGTCTGATCGGGAGTCCGCCCGACCCGCCATCACCAGCTCCGGCGGGAGGTAGGAGACAGTGCCGATCAGCAGCCCCTGTGTGGCTGTGTTGGTTTGCGACGACACGGCTTTAGCAAGCCCGAAGTCGGCGACCTTGATGCGCCCGCGGTCGCTGATCAACACGTTCTCAGGCTTCACGTCGCGGTGCACCAGCCCGGCATCGTGGGCCACCGCAAGGGCCACCAGTACTGGCTCCATGATCTCCAGCGCGCGGCTCGGAGTCATCGGCGCTTCCCGATTGAGTACGTCGCGCAGCGTCTGTCCTGGCACGTACTCCATCACGATGTAGGGGCGAGTATTCGGCCCTTCGAGGTCTTGACCTTGATCAAAAACTGAGACCACATTCGGATGGGACAGCCTGGCCGCCGCTCGTGCCTCGCGGTCGAACTTCCGCGCGAACTCAGCCTCATCACCGAGCCCTACATGCATGACCTTGACAGCGACCGTACGCGTGAGGCGGGTGTCGACTGCCCGGTAGACGGTGGCCATTCCACCACGCGCCAGACGCTGGGTGATCTCGTAGCGACCGTCCAAAACGCGACCCACCAACGGGTCGCCAACGGTCGTCATTGTCACGTCTGCTCCATACACGGTGGGGAAGGTGGCCGTGCTGGCCTCGGGCCCGAGTTTAGAAGTCACCGCGTTCTGCCAGGACCAAGGCGCGCCGCGACCCGTCGATTCGTCGTGCATTAACGGTTAGTGCCCCTAGTCGATTCGTCCGACATGACTCGAGGATGCCTCAGCGTAGCGGCGAACCGGAATGCGCCCAGCGCCGTGCGCCAGCCGGCCGGCTCGGACTGCGTACTTCATCGCCTCGGCCATCCGTACCGGATCCTCGGCACGGGTAACCGCAGATGCCAACAGCACCGCGTCGCAACCAAGCTCCATGGCGAGGGCCGCCTCAGAGGCGGTACCGATGCCAGCATCAAGGACGACCGGCACCGTGGCATGTTCGACGATCAGCTCGATGTTGTGCGGATTGCGGATGCCGAGCCCAGAGCCGATCGGCGCGCCGAGCGGCATGACCGCCGCGCAGCCGGCATCGGCCAGCTTCCGCGCCACGACGGGATCGTCATTGGTGTAGGGGAGTACCACGAACCCGTCGGCGACCAGCCGTTCGGCTGCGTCCAGCAACTCGATCGGATCGGGCAGCAGAGTGATCTCATCGGCGATCACCTCGAGCTTGATCCAGTGAGTCTCCAGTGCCTCCCGAGCCAGCTGGGCAGTCAGTACCGCGTCCGCGCTGGTGAAGCAGCCGGCGGTATTGGGCAGCACGGCGATCTGATGACGATCGAGGATGTCGAGCAGGGACCCGGGCGCGGCCACCTCGATACGGCGCATCGCCACCGTGGTCAGCTCGGTGCCGGACGCGAGCAGCGCAGCCTCCATCACCTCCAGGCTCGGCGCACCACCAGTACCCATGATCAACCGCGAACTGAACTCTTTACCGGCGATGATCAGCCGATCAGCGTCGCTGGTCGGCTGATCGGTCACCGCGTGCAGATCAACCACCCTGCACCGCCGTCACAATCTCCACCGTGGCCCCCTCCGTCAACTCGACGGTCGCGTACTGGCCCCGCGGGACCACCTCACCGTTCACGGCAACGGCCATGCCGCGCGGAGCTACGGCACCGTCTGCTAGGTCGAGGACCTCGCTCAGCCGCACCGGCGGATCGACCTCGCGCTGCTGCCCATTGACCCTGATGATCATCGGGTCCGCCCGCTCGTCGTAGCGAAACGATCAAGAGTGAACGGCTCCGCAACGCTATCCAGCTCACCGCTGATGATCAAGGCCGAAATGATCTCGGCGGTAATTGGGGTCAGCAACACACCGTTGCGGTAGTGGCCGGTGGCCAACAACAGTCCTTCGACGTCGCAGCGGCCCAAGATTGGGGCATTGTCCGGGGTACCAGGTCGCCAACCGACCGAGGTCTCCGCGAGAGCGTATTCAGCCGTCATCGGCATCACGTTACGGGCATCCCGGAGCAGCTCATAGACCGCGCCTGCGGTAACCCGCCCATCGAACCCGAGCTCCTCGACGGTCGCACCAAGCACCACTTCCCGGCCGCCTTCTCGGGGAACCAGATAGATCTCAGCGCCGCGGACGTACGCCCGAATGGTCAGGCTCGGGGACGGCAAGCGGCCAGGGTCGAGGCGCACGATCTGACCCTTGACCGGCCGCACTGGAAGATCAGGAAGTCCGTCGATCTGCCGTGCCCACGCGCCGTTCGCGACCACCACGCGCTTAGCTGCAACGCTGCTGCCGTCGGCGAGCTGCACCCCAGTGACCTGACCATCATCCGAGGTCACGCGGTGTACGAATCCAGCCACATCTCTGACGCCGATCCGGTGACCGGCCTCGATCACCGCACGCCAGAGCAGCCGGTTGTCGCAACTCCAATCGCCCTCGACCAGCAGGCCGGTGCGAATGCTCGGCGCGAGGAGCGGCTCATGACGCCGGCATTCCCGGCTGGTCAGCCGCTCTCCCTGATGACCAGCCCGGGCGAGGAAATCTGCGAACGTTGCGAGACGGGCAGCATCATCGGCGTCGTAGGCAAGTGAGAGATTCGGCGTACGACGGAGGCCCGCGGGCAGACCACTTGCCAGCTCAAGCTCGGTGACGAAATCGGGATATCGGCTGAGTGAGGCGAGGTTCAGCTGGAGAAGGCCGGGCTCGGTAAAGGTCGTCTCGGTAATCGGGGCCAACATGCCGGCTGCGACCTGCGATGCGGCTGCGGATCGTTCCCCGATCACGACGACGACGTCGAGGCCTGCCTGGCGGAGTCGCCAGCTGATCGCCGTGCCAATCAGACCACCACCGATCACCACGACGTCGGCGGTCGAGGAGGTCCCCGGGGAACTCACCGGGACAGTTTAGTGTCGGGTGAGTCGAGGCAATTTGTGGACAGCGCCTCTGGAGGTGTCATGGAACTAGGACTCACCACATTCGCCGAGATCACCGACTCCAGCGTCTCACCCGGTGAGCGGTTGCGGCAGGTCGTCGACGAGGCCAAGCTCGCCGACGAGCTGGGCCTGGATGTGTATGGCATCGGTGAGCACCACCGTCCAGACATGGCGGCTTCAGCTCCAGAAATTGTTCTCGCTGCCATCGCGGGAAGTACCCAGAAGCTCAAGTTGTCAAGTGCTGTGATCGTGCTCAGTTCGGCTGATCCAGTACGGACGTTCCAGAATTTCGTCACCCTGGACTTGCTGTCGAATGGTCGGGCTGAGCTGATGGTCGGCCGCGGTTCCTTCACGGAGTCTTTTCCCTTGTTCGGCTATTCCCTGTCCGACTACGACGAACTTTTTGCCGAGAAGCTTGATCTGCTGCTGGCACTGCGCGACGCGCAGCCTGTGACCTGGCAGGGCAAGTTCCGGCCGGCTCTGGACAATGCGACGATCTATCCCCGACAGGAGGGGCGCCCGCTGCCCATCTGGATCGCCGTCGGAGGTACACCGAATTCGGTTGTCCGGGCCGGCACCCTTGGCCTACCTATGGCGCTAGCGATCATCGGTGGCCGACTGTCGGCCTTCACTCCACATGTCGAGCTCTACCGCAAGGCCTTGGAGTACGGAGAACACGACCCAGGTACGCCACTCGCGGTACACAGCCATGGCTACGTGTTCAGCGACGAGCGCACGGCGCGTGCGGAGTTCCTGCCCGCCTACCGCCGTACGTTTGCCAAGATCGGCCGGGAGCGAGGCTGGCCACCGATGTCGGACGCCGCGGTCGAGGAGCTGATCGCGCCAGATGGCGCGCTGTTCTTCGGCCGTCCCGAAACCGTAGCTGAGAAGATCATCCGATTGTACGAGCTGATGCGCATTGATCGTTTCGAGTTGCATGCGGCCCATGTTGATCATGCGCTGACGATGCGCTCGATTGAGCTCTTCGGCACCGAGGTCGCTCCGCTGGTCCGTCAGGAGCTGGCTGCTCGATCGCCGGCCTGACGCAGCTGGTGTCGGCCATCCGGCGGGCCGCGCGGCAAGCTGCGAGCGTCGGGAAATCGCGCGCCGCCGTGCTGAGGAGAAGCGAGCGGAGGCGTAGTTTCCTGTGTGAGCGACGACGAAGTAGGCGGGTTCCACGCGCGATTGCGCGAGCAGCTCTACAGAAAGGATTGCCACATGCGCGAAGTGGTGGATGGCGTCCTCGAGATCCCCATCGGATATGTGAACGCCTATGCCGTGGTCGTCGACGATGGAGTCGTCTTGATCGACACCGGGATGCCCGGACGGGCCGCCAATGTGGCGAATGCCGTCGAGGCTGCTCGACACCGTATTGGCGAGGTGCACACCATCTTGCTGACGCACTGGCATCTCGACCACGTCGGCAGCGTCGCCGAGCTGCGTCGTCGATCCGGAGCACGTATCGTTGCCCATTCCATCGATGCACCAGTCATCTCC
>Ga0307285_10000205_pt1 | contig 13049 bp, 9 predicted proteins | sample ER_DNA_139_FD_194476 | JGI IMG/M metagenome (GOLD analysis project Ga0307285, IMG submission 194476) | Bulk soil microbial communities from the East River watershed near Crested Butte, Colorado, United States - ER_DNA_139 | ecosystem: Environmental > Terrestrial > Soil > Floodplain | place: USA... | reverse complement strand
CTGCCTCGGTGGCATCCTCGTGCGGGCAGCTCAACCCTGCCTCATGCAGCGCTCGCAAGCCCGGCTGATAGACCTCGGCGAGCCAGCTCGTCCCGAGCTCTTCAGGACTGGGCAGTCGCCCTAGACACCTGGCGAGTTCCCAGCCATGCGCCTTGATCGTCTCGAGCAGCTCGAGATATCCAGCAGGATTGGAGAACGAGATGTCAAGGTCGGGCCGCACCAGCTGGAGGCCGCTTTCCTCCATGACCATCCGACGCAGTTCGGTATGCACCAGCTGTGGGATGTCGACGTCCGGCGACAAGCGATAGTTGGTCGCCAGATGCACGACCTCCGCCTCGATGAATTCCTGGCCGCGCTGGTGGGCGAGTGCGACCCGATGGTGGCCGTCGGAGACGAAGTAGGCGCCGCCTACCTCGAAGACAGATATTGCTGGATAGTCGCCATCGGGGAAGGCAGCTTCGAGTTTGCGCATCCGTGCCTCGGAGTCGCGGCGCTGCGGATGGAAGTCGCGGTGGAATTCCGACGCCCGATCGACTGAGCCGATGATCTTGTCAAGCGGGATGCTGCGGACGCCTGCGTATCCGTGCCCGCTGACCCGGAGCCGGTCGGTGACCTCGGCTAGCGGTAGCAAGGAATCTGATCGGGTCATGATCATCTATACCTCCTTCAGCTGCGGACTTGTCAGCGCCTCAGCTGGCTATAGCTTGCTGGGACGCTGACAAGTCGCCAGTTACCTGATGCGGCGATCTACTCCGTGAACACCGGCGGCGGGAGGTTTGTTTCCCGATCCGTGAGTTCCCGCTACGCGGTTTGGCTCGGGAGCTCACCCGCCTATTGGCTTGAGTCAAATGAATGAGACGAGTGCAACACAAGCGGTGTACTCGGCCGCTACCTGCTCAGGTGTCAGCGTTCCGGTGACCCGTCCCACCTCCAGAATTTCCAACCTTGCTCTGACGCCTTCGGCCTTGGAAACGTGCTCCTCAATATTCTGAGATTTCAGCAACTGAGTAGAAACGGCGGCCGCCAGCGAACAGAGGGCGGCGACGGTGCACAGCAGCTGCCATACCGGCGATGAGAGACCGAATGTTGCGCCCAGCGAGTCGGAGAGCGCCTTACCACCAACAGCTGGTGCGCCAGCAAAGAGTGTCGCCAGTGCACCAGCCAATACGGCCAGGGTGAGCATGCGCCGCTGTCGTGCGCGGGCCTTGATCAAGTACGTGTTGACTTGACCCCGAGTGCCCTGAATCAAATACGACAGATCGCCAGGAGGCGATCCGGCTTGGCCAGGAAAGTATTGCGACATCACGGACTCCTCCGGGCAGCCGTCGAGTCAACTTTACGACTTCGAGGATCCGAGGCTTTCCCGCCTGATGTGACGGCTAATCAATCACGTGGTCGACCGAGTACGCCGAAGCCTGCAGATGGAACAGCTCTGCGTACTGACCACCGAGGGCCACCAAGTCGTCATGAGTGCCGTGCTCGACCACCCGTCCATGATCGAGAACGTAGATCCGGTCAGCGGTACGCACCGTGGAGAACCGATGCGAAATGATCAAGGCGCTGCGCCCCCGCAGTACCTCGTGCAACGAGGAGAACAACTCGTATTCTGCCCGGGCATCCAGGGCTGCGGTCGGTTCATCGATGATCAACAGCGGGGCGCTGCGATAGAACGCGCGAGCGATCGCCACCTTCTGCCACTGCCCGCCGGAGAGCTCGTGTCCGCCGGCAAAGCGCCGGGACAGCGGAGTCTGATAACCGGCCGGGAGTGCAGCGAGGAACGTGTCGGCGTCCGCGACGTTGGCCGCCTCGCGGATCGCTGCATGATCAATCTCCTCGTCCGGTCTGGCGATCGCGATGTTCTCCTCGGCGGTCAGCGCGTAGCGGACAAAGTCCTGGAAGATGATCGCAACGCGCTCGCGGAACAGCTCAGGCCGGAAGCTGCGTACGTCGATACCATCCCACCGCACTGCACCGCTGCCAGGCTCGTACAGCCCAGCGATCACCTTCGCCAGCGTGGTCTTGCCTGAACCGTTCTCACCGACCAGCGCCACGACCTCGCCACGGTTGATCTCGATGTCGGCGGCCTGCAGAGCGAGCTGGCTACGGCCGGGGTAGGAGAAGCTCACCGAATCGGCCCGGATGCGATGAAACTCCGTCGGCGGTGCGATCTCGCGGGTGCCGCCCTCCGCAGCCGGTGCCAAGGTGAGGAAACCGTCCAGATCATCGATGAACGATCCAGATTCGAAGATCGCTTGGACACCGGTGAAGCCGGAGTGCACCTGACCAGCGAGAATACGGATAGCAACGAGCGCGGCAGCGGCCTCCGCGATGCTGAGCCGACCGATGAAGATCAACCACACCAGCACTAGCAGGGTCAGCGCCAGCAGCACGGCTGAGCCGAAGCTACCGATGGCACCCAGCCTGGACCGGTGCCAGAGATGTTGCGCAAGATCACGAAGGTATTCGGTGTACAAGAGGTTCAAGCGCGTGCCGAAGTTCCGCGCCAGCCCGAACGCCCGCACTTCCTTGGCCTCGTCTCGGCCTGTTTGCACCCAGGTCAGGTAGTTCCGCAGTCGCATCGATTGCGACTGCCGAGCCAGGAAATCAAACTCCAGCTGGCTCTGCCGACGACTGGTGATCAACACTGGTACACCGCCAATGATCAGCAATGGCAGCAATGCGGGATGCAGCAGCACAATGGCGACCACCAGTCCGGCGCTCGCCGTGGCAGCCCCGATAGTTGCCACCAACCCGTAGGTGATCTGGTAGGGGCGCGTCATGGCGCTCGCCTGAACCCGCTGCAGGCGATCGTAGAACCGAGCTGATTCGAACTTGCGAAGATCGACACGGGTTGCTACCCGCAAGACGCGCTGCCACATGATCGCAGCGACCAGCTCCGCGGTGTAGCGGCCCAGCCCGACCTGCACCGAGGCAATGACCGCGGTCGCCGCAGTGAGCCCGGCGAGCAGCAGGACTGGCTGCGCGAGACTCCAAAAGTTCCCGCCGCTGCCGGAGATCTCCAAGACGGCAGTCAAGGCCAGTTCAATGGCAACGATCTGGAACAACAAAGCGACGGCATTGAGAATTTGCAGCCCAATGAGCGCCGCGAATGGTGCCCGCGCAGACTGCCAGACCATGGACAAGCTTCGCGCGATGAGGCGGGTGAGGCGGCCAACCGACTTTCGCTGGTCCTGCGCTGGAGTTGCGAGGTCCATCGGGTCGATTTCACTCACGGTTGCATCGTAGGGTTGCTGGAACGCGCGCGTGGCGAGTTAGCGGAAGCGGCTTGGCTCTCCACGGGCGTTGGCTTGCGCAGCGGCGTACTGGAAAGGGTGAGGCATGGGCAACGGAGCCGATTCGGGCCGGCAACACGGTCCGCAATCGCCGGAACTGATCCGCAACGTGGTGCTCGTCGGGCCGGCGGGCGCCGGCAAGAGCACGCTGTTCGAGGGTTTGATCGCGGCGCGTACGCCGGCTCGGCATGTGCGCGGTGAGCCGGCGCCGACGCAGGCACTCGCTGCCGCCTCCATTGCCAGCGGCGATGTCGTGATCAATCTCCTGGACACACCCGGCAACCCCGACTTTGTCGGCGAGGTGCGCGCCGGACTGCGCGCCGCCGATGCAGTGCTGTTCGTGGTCTCGGCCAGCGACGAGATCGACGATGCCACCCGGATGTTGTGGCGCGAGTGCGAGTCGACGAACATGCCGCGCGCAATCGCGGTGACCAAGCTCGAGCAGTCCCGCGCCGACTACGAGGAAGCCGTCGCGCGATGCCGCCGGGTCTTCGGCGACGTGCAACCGCTCGGCGTACCGCTGATCGAGGACGGCCACGTGGTCGGTGCGATCAACCTGCTGCGTCGCAGCGTCACTGACTATCGCAGTGGGGAGCCGGTCAGGCGGGAGCCTGATGAAACCGAGGCTGGGATGATCGAGGAGTACTGGGATCCCTTGATCGAATCGATCATTGAAGAGTCCGAGGACGAGACTCTGCTGGATCGGCATCTCAGTGGCGAACAGATCGAGCTGGACATCGTCATGCCCGACTTGCGCACAGCGGTCGGTACGGCGCGGTTCTTCCCCATCATTCCGGCGCACGCACCGACCGGGATGGGTATCGAAGGGCTTTACGAGTTGTTCGAGCAGGGCTTCCCGTCGCCGGCATCCTCGCCACTGCCAACGGTGTACAAGCCAAGCGGAATCACCTTCGGCCCGGTGAGTTGCGACCCAGACGGTCCGTTGGTCGCTGAAGTGGTACGAACGACCAGTGACCCGTTTGTCGGCCGGCTCTCCCTGGTCCGGGTCTTCTCCGGAACACTCAGTCCGGACACTCCGCTGCATGTGTCCGGGCACCTCCAGCAGTTTGCCTCCCATCATGTCGACGCCCATCCCAACCACGACAGCGATGATCGAGTTGGTCCGCTCTCCGCACCGCTGGCCGAGGAGGCGAGGCCGAAGCCGTACGCGATCGCTGGTGATCTTGTTCTGGTGTCGAAGCTTGCGGCTGCGGAAACCTCCGACACGTTGTCGAGCAAGGCCCAACCTGCACTGGTCGAACCGTGGCTGCTGCCCGAGCCGCTGCTCCCGGTTGCGGTACACGTCAGCTCTCGTGGTGATGATGAGAAGCTGGGGTCGGCGCTGCAACGGCTAGTCGCCGAGGACGTCACGATGCGGTTGGAGCACAATGCCGAGACCCATCAGCTCGTGATCTGGGCGATGGGCCCGGCACATGTTGACAAGCTTTTGACAGCGTTGCGGGAGTCCTGGCATATCCAGGTTGATGTCGAGCCGGTGCGTACTTCGCTCCGCGAGACCTTCATCCGTCCCATCACGGCACAGGGCCGGCTGGTCAAACAGTCCGGCGGACATGGTCAGTACGCGGTCTGCATGATGGAGATCGAGCCGCTGGCACGCGGCGCTGGCTTTGAGTTCACCGAGCGTGTGGTCGGCGGAGCGGTACCTCGGCAGTTCATCCCCTCGGTCGAGAAGGGAATCCGCAGTCAGCTGCCCAAGGGCGTACTTGCCGGCTATCCCCTGGTTGATCTCCGCGTGACGTTGGTCGACGGCAAGGCGCACTCGGTCGACTCCTCAGACATGGCGTTTCAGACGGCAGGGGCCATGGCACTGCGTGACGCGGCGAACGAATCGACCGTTGCGCTCCTGGAACCGATCGACAAGGTGGAGATCACGGTCGCCGATGATTCGGTTGGCGCCGTGTTGGCGGATCTTCGCGGGCGCCGCGGTCAGGTACACGGCACGGAGACCGCCCAGGACCTAGCGGGTTACGCGGTTATTCACGCCGAGGTGCCGGCACATGAGCTGTCCCGGTACCCCATTGATCTGCGTTCGGTGTCCCACGGCACCGGCACCTTCAAGCGGTCATTCGTGCGTTATGACTACATGCCAGCCGCGCTGGCCCGGGAGGTCATTACGGCCTAGTGTCGCCGCACGAGATATTGCGTACTGGATAGAAAGTTGCGCAACAGTTGCGGTGCCCAGAGGGTCTTTTCGCGATTTTCTCGATAGACGCGTGGCAAGGGTTGATCCTCGATAGCGCCCGTGGTTTAGTTCAAGACGTGGCCGAGAAGCGCGCCACAACCAATCTTTCATAACGAAAGGGTGGCGCGCTCATGGCGAACTCCCTTCTCACCGTCATCCCTGCTCGCCCTCGTTCGGCGCGCGAGGAGCTGGCCGAACGTACCCGCGCGTTGCTCCTGGAAGCCGAGACAGCTGGGCCCCTCCGGCGGCAACAGCTCCTCGATGAGGTCATCACGTCACATCTCTGGCTGGCGGACAAGCTGGCCCGACAGTTCCGGCACCGCGGCGTGGATGACGACGATCTCGTCCAGGTTGCCCGCACCGGGCTCGTCGAGGCATGCCTACGCTTCGATCCCCATCAAGGTTCATTTGTCGGGTTTGCGGAACCCACCATCAGCGGAGTGCTCAAGCGACACTTTCGTGATCATGGCTGGACCGTCCGCCCGCCACGCCCGACTCAGGAGCTCGCCGCGAGTATCTGGCGTCGGTGGCCATCGCTGGTTCAGGAGATGGGCAGCCTGCCGTGCACCCAAGATCTCGCAGATGAGTTGGGCGCACCCGTGGATGCCGTGCAGCAGGCCCGCATGGCGAGCGAGGGCTATAGCGCCTTGTCGATCGACACTGCCATGTCCCGAGGAGTCTGCTTTTTCTCGAGCGAGAGCGACGATGACAGAGATCGGATGGAGACACGGTTGATCATCGATCGCGCCGTGGCACGACTGGAAGAATCCGAACGCCGGCTGATCTGGCTGCGGTTCTTCGAGCAACGTTCGCAATCCGACATCGCCGACGAGCTCGGTATCAGCCAGATGCAGGTCTCGAGGCTGCTCTCGCGATTGTTGCTCAAGCTGCGCAGCATGATCGGCGAACCAGAAAACGTCGCCGCCGCTTCGTAGTCAGGCCTCAGACACGGCCCGTTAGGACCTGGGCCACAAGATCAGGCCGACTGCGTACCCCGGTCTTGTCGAAGATCGACTTCAGATGATCTTTGACTGTGTACGTGGACAGGTGCAGCTCTGCGCCGATTGCCTTGGTGGATGCCCCTCGCAGCACCAGCAGAGCGACTCGGATTCCCGGCGCGTCAGTCCGAGCGAGCTGAGGACCAACGGTGCGGTGCTGCTTGGATGGGCGGGCTCAATGACCACCGCGATGTCATCATCCACCGAGCCATGCAAATGAGTCGCATGAACGAGTAACCAACCACCGTTGACAGTCCGCACCCGCGCTGTCGGCGAAAACCCAGGTGCGGCTGTCCGGCGGTCGATGCTCTGCAAACACGCTGCCGCGGAGTAGTCGGCCATCCCGGCCAGCAAATGTGGCGCCTCACCAGTTATCGCGGCGAGAGTGTGGCCGGGATGCAGTACGACTGCTACGTAGCTGAGCTGTGCTCGCGCGCTGTCTCGGTGGGCAGCAGGCCGGTCGAGATGAGTCGCTGCGCGACATCGCCGATCTTGCTCTGGTGATCGCGCGCAGCGCGGCGCAGCTTGTTGAAAGCAGCCATGGAGTCCACTTGATCCCGGGCCATCAAATAGCCCACGCCTCGCTCGATGATCACCCGGTAGTCCAGCGCGTATTGCAGCTGCGCGGCCAGCTCGCCGGCGTTGTGGGCGGCGACGGCTGTGGCAAGAGTGGATTCCACCACGTCGCGATAGCGGGCCAAGGCTTGACACTCATCGTCCCGCCAGACGTGCGGCCGGTCATAAAAGACGTCAAGAGTACCGACAGTGACACCGCCAAGGCGTACCGGCAGACCCAACACGGCGCGTACGGGATGCGGACGGATCGCCACAGCAAGGTCGGGCCAACGCTCTTCGGCGGTCACGTCGGTACTGGCAACGACGGTGTTGTTGACAAACGCCTCAGTGCACGGACCTTGCCCGGTGTCACCCTCGGCCAGCTCGAGCATACGGCCGGGTCCGTCTGAGGCGGCCACGTAGCGTGGCACGTTCTGCTCGTCAGCCAGCATGATGCCGCTGCCCGTGACACCAAAGAGGTCGACGCAAGCCTCCGTCACATGCCGGAGTGCCTCGACCACGCTGATGCCCGGCTTGCCCAGCGTGGCGAGCCGGCGGATGCTGGCTGCGAGACCTTCGGGATCAATGGCCATGGCATTGAGTATCCGGTCTGGGACCGATGAGCTCTATGCCATCCGGCAGGTAGGACTGAATCGCGGCAAAAATCTGAGCCTCCGCGGGACCGAGCCGACCGCAGTGCCCGTTGATCATGGCCTGGGCAATGTCACGAACCTTGACGTGGCCGTTCTGCGAGAGGCGCACCAACAATGACCAAGCCTGCTCCGGGCTGATCGCGAATCGCTGCGCCAGCAGCCCAGTCGCCACCCCGATCTGCTGCCGGCGGGCCAGGGCGTCTTTGAGTTGTGCGATCTCCGCCTGCAGCTGCGCCACCCGGCTGGCATCCAAACTCGCGAAGACCGGATCGATCCCGATTGGCGAATGCGAGACCTCGACCTGCCGCTGCGAGACCATGTCACCTCTATGGCGTCAGGTCCGCAGACACAGGGCGGATTACCGATAGAAACCACAACGAGTGTAGTCGCCACTCGAAGCCCTCGCAGGAGGACAAGGGAACGGCCCCGCAGCATGTCTGCTCAGCTACGGGGCCTAGGGTGGCAGCTGATCCTAGGTTGTGCTCGCCACCCTGTTACTCGACTTACCCAATCGCCGACAAGCCAACGCCTACACAGCGATGAACCTTCCCCGTAATCCCGATGGCGGCCCCTGGAGGCTGAGTTCACTCGGATGTTGATCATGGCTCTTCTCGATCAACATCCGAGAGCCGGGCCGGTGCGTTTAGTGGACATTGTGAGGTCAGCGGTAGGAAGCTGAGCGTGGACTCAATCGCGTTTCTTAGGGACTTTTTCGTTTTCTGGGATAGTTAGAGGATTGCCGCCGACGCTAAATTCAGTGGTTGTATCTTGCTGTGGCCGAGAAGCGCGCCACACCCGCATTTCTTCACGAAGGGTGACGCGCTCATGGCGATCACCGAAACTTCTTTCACTTTTTCGCGCCAGCAGGTCTCCCGGGAGGAGCTTGCGGCCCACACTCATGATCTTCTCGTTGCTGCCGAGACGGCGGGCCCGGTGCAGCGAGAGCGGATCATTCGAGAGGTGGTGACGTCCCATCTCTGGTTGGCTGAAACGCTCGCCCGGCGGTTTATGCATCGCGGCGAAGACCCAGAGGACCTGATCCAGGTTGCCTGCGCCGGATTGGTTGAGGCCTGCCAGCGCTTCGACCCCCATCAGGGCTCCTTCGTTGGCTTCGCGGTGCCGACTATCACTGGCGTACTCAAGCGGCATTTCCGTGATTTTGGCTGGGTGGTACGTCCGCCGAGGCCAACCCAAGAACTGGCGTCGACCATTTGGCGGCGCTGGCCCACGCTGGTGCAGCAGATGGGCTCCCTACCCCGCTCGCAAGATCTTGCCGACGAGCTTGGAGAACCTGTTGGTGCGGTACAGCAGGCTCGGTTCGCAAGCCTGGGCTACAGCGCCTCATCTATCGATCTGGCGATTTCGCGAGGGACCTGCTTCTGCTCCAAGGAGACGGACGAGGACATTGACCGTGCCGAGGCGCGGATGATCATCGACAAGGCGTTGGCTGAGCTGGATGAGGATGAGCGGCGGCTGATCTGGCTGCGGTTCTACGAGCAGCGATCTCAGGCGGAGATCGCTGAGAAAATCGGCACTAGCCAGATGCAAGTCTCGCGGGTGCTGTCGCGTCTGATGGTCAAGATGCGCTCGATCATCGGGGTACCCGACGAGCTACCCGTCGCCTCATAGCTAGGGGAGGCCCCGGGCCGGCGTACGGGTGCAGGCCCGGGGCGTGCTCTGAGCTGCTGGGCTAGGAGGGTGCCTCGGGAGAATTAGGGGTTGCGACCGCGCCAGGACTGGCTCATCGTCCGATTTCTGAGGTGCTGCATCGGCCATAGCGTGCAAGGGATAAGGAGCGGCAGTACGCCGCACGAGATTCCTAGCCTTGCACCCCGAGGAGCACAACGTGTACACCAAGGTCCAAACCTCATTAGCCGAATCACCCGTCCAGCAGCCCGCCATTGATCAGCCGCAGCACTCTGCTCCCCGACTGCGGGCGCGCAACATCCGGCGCGGCAGCCTCGCGGCCTCCGGGCTCGCGGCACTGACGCTGGTTCTCGCCGCATGTGGTGGTGGCACGTCGGCCTACGGTGCCGGTGGTGGCTATCACGCGCCATCGACAGCGCCGAGTACTGCAGCCGGGACGGCCGCCACTGTTGATCTTCGTACGGTGAATCTCGGCCAGATCCTGGTCGATGCTCAGGGCCGTACGCTCTACCTGTTCGAGGCAGACAAAGGTGGCAAGTCCAACTGCGAGGGCCCGTGCGCCACTGCGTGGCCGCCCCTGCTGAGCACCGGCGCACCGCAAGCCGCCATGGGCGCATCTGCCAGCCTCATTGGCACCACAACGCGGGGCGATGGCACCACCCAGGTGACCTACGCCGGTCATCCGCTCTACTACTTCGTCGGTGACAAGGTGCCAGGTGACACGACAGGCCAAGACATCGATCAGTTCGGTGCCAAGTGGTACGTGCTGGCCAAGGACGGTAAGAAGATCGACAACGACTGAGCGCGATCATGTGGGCTGCACCCTTCGACAGGCTCAGGACGGCGCCTGTCGAAGCCGACGGATGCGCCCTTCGACAAGCTCAGGGCACATCGAAGGCTCATGGCGGGTTGCCTCTCACGCGCCGAGCCGATGGGCGATTGTCGCCGCTTCCACCCGATTGGTGACTCCGAGCTTGCTGAGGATGTTGGACACGTGCAGTGTGGCCGTCTTCGGGCTGATGAAAAGCGTCTCCGCAATCTGACGGTTCGTTGCTCCGGTCGCCACCAGGGTGAGGACCTCCTGCTCCCGAGCCGTGAGGCCGAGCTGCGCCAGAGGCGAAGACGACTCGGCGACCGACGCTGCTTTCTCGTTATCTACGCTCAGGTTGATGCGGCCGCGGCGCGCCAAGCCCTCAATTTCGGCGCAGAGCGGCAAGGCGCCCAGACCGCGTGCCGTCGCGTACGCCCCGCGCAGCAACGCCTCGGCCCGACCCCGGGCAGGACCAGCCAGCAACAGCGCCTCAGCCTCGCGCCAGCCGGCGTATGCAGTCGGGTACGGCTCGGCGAGCCGCTCCCAGGACTCTGCGGCTGTTTTCCAGAGCTCGGCATTGCTGTGGCCGGCGAGTCTGGCAAGCTCCGCGTCGCATACGACCGCACAGGCCGAAATGCGAGGTGTCGGGACCGAATCGTCCGGCTGCTCTGGTGACATCCGTGCGCCAAGCTCGCGGCCCAAGGCGTCTCCAAGCTCCAGGGCCTTCGCCAACTCCGTTTCGGCGCGGCGCGCCCGGGCAAGGTCGGCGCGTTCAGCGGCCGCGCGTACTCCGATGACATAGAGCGGCGCCGCGAAGGCGAGGTCCGCGGCGTCAACCTGCAAACCCTCGGCTATTGCGGCGTCGGCATCGGCGAATCGGCCCTCCAGCAGGGCCAGCTCCGCCTTTGCGACGAACAGCGGCGTAGCGAACCACGGCTGCTTGACGGTCCGCAGATAGGCTTCGCCGGCCTCAGCAAGACACTCCGCGGCCACCTCCGCACGGCCTCGGCCGATCTCCAATCGGCTGCGGGCCGAGCAGATGAACACCCGGGTGGCAGCCAGTTCAGGGGCGACCCGGTCGGCTGCACGACGCAGCAGGACGTCGGCTTCGTCCCAGCGGCCGAGCGAAAACAGCGCACGCCCGGCGGTCGCGGTGAGGAACTGGCTGTGCCAGCGCCCGAGCCCGTGGCTGGCCGCCTGCTCAGCACCCTCTAACGCGACGGTGGCCGCGGCATCAAGCGCACCCAAGGTTTCGAGCAGTCCGGAGAGCATCGCGTAGCAGCGGGCTACCTCATCCACCCTGCCGACAACCTCGGCGATCCGGCGCGCTTCGGCCAGCTCCTGTACACCGGCTTCAAGATCACCGAGAAATGCCAGGTCGACCCCCAGCGCCTTACGAGCGTCGCCTTCCTGCGCCAGGGCGCCGACTTCCTGGGCGATCCTGATCGCCTCTTCGCACACCTCACGGGATTCCCGGTGGCGTCCTTGCCCGATCAGCGCCTCGCCGAAGGCAGCGAGCACCTGGGCTCGCTCCGCTCTGGCCGGCAGCGCTGGCACCAGGCGTACGGCGGCCTCATATTCCGCTATCGCATTCTGACCGCCGGTTGCATGGAGATAGCCGCCGAGGAGCGCGTGCAGCAGGCCGGCGCGTACGGGGTCGGCGGTCTCATCTACTGCGCCGAGAGCCGCCTTCGTCAAGGTGATCGCCCTGCTCGGGTCACCGGCGAGATAGGCCGACTCGGCCGCATACCGCAGCACCGAGGCACGGTCGAGACCAAGTCGCTGTTCCGCATCGGCAACCTGATCCCAAAGCTCGAGAACCGTCTCGAAATGACGCCGCGCGTCGGCGAAACCGTACGCCGCCTGGGACTGCAACCCGGCTTCCAACGCGGCAGGCAGCGCCTGCGCCGGCTGATGTGCCCTGACCCAGTGGTAGGCAAGGCCGACGTGTTGCCATGGCTGGGATCGGCGAGCCCGGGGTGCTCGGCGAGTGCCGTGGCAAAAGCCGCATGCAGCTGAGCCCGCTCGCCAGGCAGTAGGTCGCCGTACAGCGCCTCCTGGGTCAGCGCGTGTCGGAAGGCGTACGTCTCGGTGTCGGGATCGGGAATGAGCACCTGGTGGGCGACCGCGCTGCGCAGCGCAGCAAGCAATTCGGGCTCGGGAAGGTCGCTGACCGAGGCAAGCAGCTGGTGCTCCACCGGTCCGCTTGCCGCGGCAACGATGCGAAGGGTCGCCTGCGTGTCCTCCGGCAGGACCTGGACGCGGCTCAGCAGCACATTTTCCAAGCTTGGCGGGAGATTGGGGCTGGCGTTGCGCTCGCGTACGGCGGCGAACAGTTCCTCGGCGAAGAATGCATTGCCACCGGAGCGCCGAAAGATCTGCTCCACCAGATCCGCTGCCGGACTGCCGCCCACACTGCCCTGCAGCAGCTGTGCGATCTCGTCACGATCGAAGCGATCGACATCCAGCCGGTCAACTCGCTCGCTGCGGTCCAGTTCGGCGAGGAAGGGACGGACCGGATGGCGGCGGTGCAGGTCGTCGGTGCGGTAGGTCAGCACGAGGAGCAATGCCGTTCGCAGATTGCGGACCAAAAAGGTGAGCAAGTCCAGAGTCGAGCGGTCGGCCCAATGCAAGTCCTCGATCACCAACACGGTCGGGGAACGTTTCGCCAAACGATCCAGCAGGCCGAGAAAAGCTTCGAACAGCCTGGCCTGAGACGACGAGCTGACCACCGGCGAGCCAGACGCCGACTCCGCTACGTCATCGGTCGCCCCGAACTCAGGCAGCATGCGGGCCAGGAGTGCTCGGTCCTGCCCGACGAGATCGGCCAGCACGGCAGAATCGAGACGCCGGCCGAGTCCGCGTAGCGCCTGGATCACTGGGCCGTAC
>Ga0307285_10000204_pt1 | contig 13161 bp, 9 predicted proteins | sample ER_DNA_139_FD_194476 | JGI IMG/M metagenome (GOLD analysis project Ga0307285, IMG submission 194476) | Bulk soil microbial communities from the East River watershed near Crested Butte, Colorado, United States - ER_DNA_139 | ecosystem: Environmental > Terrestrial > Soil > Floodplain | place: USA... | reverse complement strand
CAGATAGGCCAAGTACTGCACCTCGGGAATGGGGATCAGCCCGGTAAGGCCGGCGCCTAGCCCTAATCCAAGAATCGCCTGCTCGTCGAGCAGAGTGTCGAAGACGCGTGCGGTTCCATGCTGGCGGGCGAGGCGGGCAGTGACGCCATAGACCCCTCCCTTGGCGCCGACGTCCTCGCCAAAAACGATCACTCGGCGATCCGCTGTCAGCAGCTCGTCCAGCGTCGCATTGATCGACTCCGCGAGGGTGCGCGGCTTGGGGGAGTGTCCAGGCTCAGTCTGTTCGGGCTCAGGGCGCATGTTTCTCAACGTACGTACGGTCTCGGCGACTCGGCCCGGTGTGCGGGGCGCGATCGGCGCCATCACCTCGGCCGCCGAGCCGAGTCGTCTATCGTTCCTTAGCCCGTTCACTTCGTCGTCGATTTCGGCGCGAATGGCGTCGTAGCGGGCAAGGACGTCAGCCGCGCTGGCGCCCATAGCCAGTAAGCACGACGCGGTGCCGAGCAGCGGGTCGCGTGCGTAGTCCGCCTGGATATCGCGCGGTTTCCGATAGCTGATCTCGGCATCGCTGCCGGCATGGCCTCCGAAGCGGACGGTCCGGAGGTGGAGAAAAACTGGTCGTCGCTGCTCGCGTACGAAGTCGACGGCCTTGCGGATCGCCGGCCAGGCGTTCGCCGGATCAGAGCCGTCCGCAGCGACGTAGGCCAATCCTGGTCTGGATCCGTACGCCGCCTCGATCCAACCAACCGGGGTCGGCACCGAAATGCCGAAGCCGTTGTCCTCGCAGACAAACACAATCGGCACCGGCAGGCCGCGGAAGGAGGTGGCCAATGCCGTGTTGATCGCACCGGCCGCTGTCGAGTGGTTGGCGGATGCATCGCCGAATGAGCACACCACCACGGCGTCGGATGGCCACTCACAGTCCACCCCGAGGCGGTGGGCTCGATGCAGTGCGATCGACAAACCAACGGCTCTCGGGAGATGCGAGGCGATGGTCGAGGTCTGCGGGATGACGGCTAGGTCCGGATGCCCGAACACCTTGTGCCGCCCCCCGGCAATCGGTTCATCCGCCAGCCCCATCAGCCCCTGCAGGATGTCGCGAATCGGCGTAGATCCCGGGACCTGGTTGGCTCGGGCGGCGTAGAACCCACCAGAGCGGTAGTGCAGCAACGCGGGATCCGTTGCCCGCAAGGCCATGGCGACCATGGCATTGCTCTCGTGGCCGGCCGATCCGATGGTGTAAAAGCCTCGGCCCGATTGCTGTAGCTCCCGAGCCACGAAGTCCAGATGCCGGCTGGTCGCCTGCGCCTCGAAGAGCCCCCACCACCAGGACGCCGACTTGTCAGAGTCTCCAAGTGCCATAGCACTTGGAGACTCTGACAAGTCGGAGAGAGAGTCGCGGAAATAGCTGTCGAGCGGGTGCATCAAAGGGGTCTAGAGCCGGAACGTGGTGTCCGGAGTCAATTCGAGAATGTCCATCTGAGCTTTCTGCAGTCGGCCCGAGTAGTCCCAGTTGACTGCTTGCCAACGGGTGAACTGGTCCAGCACCCAGATGCCGGATTGCCGCGACCCGTTGCCCGACCTGCCGTTTCCCCCAAACGGCAGGTGGGCCTCGGCCCCCGAGGTCGAGTTGTTGATCGACACCATGCCGGCGCTGATCTTGTCGCGGAAGGTGAAGGCGTCCTTGGGATCGGTGGTGTAGATGGAGGAGGAAAGTCCGTAGCCGGGAGCGTTGGCCAGCTCGAGCGCCTCGTTCAGCGACTGATAGCGAGTGATCCCGACGATGGGTCCAAAGGTCTCCTCCATGAAGATCCGATCACCGGCGCGTACGCCGTCGACGACGACCGGATGGTAGTACAAACCGGTGCTCGGGTCGCCGACGAAGCCGTCGCGGGGATTATCCGCAGTGATCCTGCCGTACGCCGCCTGGACCGCGTGATGCGGTTGGATCCAGTCCAGGTATTCCTCGTAACGGGCGGCGAACTTCTCATCCAGCATCGGGCCCATCACGACGTCTTGAGTCGGATCGCCTACCTTGGCGCCCGCAACCGCCGCGTTGAAGCTCGCCAGGAACTGATCATGGACCGACTCGTGGACGATGACGGTGCCCAGCGACGTACAGCGCTGGCCGGCCGTGCCGAACCCAGAGAAGAGTGCACCCTCGACAGCAAGATCAATATCCGCGCTGGGGGTGACTACCAGCGGATTTTTGCCGCCCAGCTCGAGGCAGGCGGTCTGCAGATGGCGGCCGGTCAGCGCGCCGATCTCGCTGCCGACCGCGGATGATCCAGTGAAACCGACCTTGTCGATCAGTCCGGCTTCCAGCGACCGCTCGAGGCCGGCAAACGTCTCGGCGCCGTCAGCGAACACCACGTTGAAAACGCCATCAGGGAGTCCGCCACCGCGTACGACGAGATCGTGGAAGGCGGCGCTGGTGACTGCTGAGTACTCGGCGGGCTTCCACACAATCGTGTTGCCGGAGAGCAAGGCCGGCACGATGTACCAGGCCGGCACTGCGACCGGAAAGTTGCCTGCGGTGATCACCGCAACAGTGCCGACCGGCCGGCGAAAGGTGAACAGCTGCTTGTCGGGCATCTCGCTGGGCACGGTCTGCCCGTAGAGCCGCCGACCCTCCCCGAGGAAGAAGTCACAGGTGTCGACGATCTCCCTGACCTCGCCCAATGCTTCGCTATAAGGCTTACCGATCTCGGCGGTGACCAGGCGGGCGAGCGCTTCGGCGTTGTCTTCGATCAGCCGGCCGATGTGCGCGATCGCACGGCCACGGATCGGCGCAGGTATGGCAGCCCAGGATTCCTGAGCTTTCTTGGCCGATTCGGCGGCCCTGACAACGGTGCCGGCGTCGCCAAAGGACACCTCGCCGACCACCTCATTGAGCAGTGCCGGATTGGTGCTCGGAATCGTCCGACCTCCAGGCACGGGTGAGCCGTCGATCACCGAGGTCACCAGCCCAGCGCGAGCTGATGACCGCCGGTGAACGGCGTCCCCTGATGCAGGTTCACTCACGAGTACAGCAGCTCCTTGCTTGCGACACGGAGCACCGAGCGGGAGGTTGCTCCGATAGCTTCGTCAATCTCATCTTGGCTGACCGAAAGCGCGGGGCGGAAGCGGATGGAATGCTCGCCACAGGGCAGCACGATCAGTTTCTCGGTCACGCGCAGATCGGTGAGAACGGCATCGCGCTCGTCGCGGCTTTGCAGGTCGAACGCGACGAACAGTCCGCGACCACGAACGTTGCTGATCAACCCCGAGTCATCACGAAGCTTCTCCAGCCCGGCTACAAGTTGCACGCCCTTAGGCCCGGCCAGCTCGATCAGGCCCTCGGACTCGATGATCTCCAGTGCGCGCTGCGAGCGCACCATGTCGACCAGGCCGCCGCCCCACGTGGAGTTGATCCGACCGGAGACCGCGAAAACGTTGTCGGGCACCTCATCGACTCGGCCGCCGGCCATAATGCCGCCAACCTGAGCCTTCTTGGAGAACGCGACGACGTCGGGCTGGAGGCCAAGCTGCTGATAGGCCCACGCCGTTCCCGTGGTGCCGACGCCGGTTTGCACTTCGTCGAGGATGAACAGCGCATCGTGGGCATGCACGAGCCGGAGCATGGCCTGCAGGAACTCAGGGCGCATGTGGTTGTCGCCGCCCTCACCTTGGATCGGTTCGGCAATGAAGGCAGCGATGTCGTGCGGGTTGTCTGCGAATGCCCGCTCAGCTTGACGCAGGGCGTGCTCCTCAGCGGCGATCACCTCATCGAGATGATCACGAAGCGGATGGGTAATCGCAGGCACGTCGATCCTTGGCCAATGAAACTTCGGGAATCGGTCGGTCTTGTGGGGCTCGGTATTGGTGAGCGAGAGGGTGTAGCCACTGCGGCCATGAAAGGCATTCGTCAGATGCATGATCTGGGTGCCGAGGTTCCGGTCCAGCCCGGCAGCCTCGTTCTTCTGGCTCTTCCAGTCGAACGCGACCTAGAGGGCGTTTTCGACCGCTAGCGCGCCACCTTCGATGAAGAACAGGTGGGGGAGTGCCGGATCGCCGAGGACCCGGACGAACGTTTCGACGAACTCGGCGTACGCGGTGCTGTACATGTCCGGGTTGGCCGGCTTGTTGACGGCGATTTCGCCCAGCTCGGCGACGAACGTCGGGTCATCAGCCAGGCCCGGCGGATTCAGTCCCAGCGGAGCCGAGGCGAAGAACGTGTACATGTCGAGGTAGCGCTCACCGGTTTGCGCATCGACCAGCCGGCTACCTCGGCTGCGGCGCAGATCAAGCACCAGCTTCATTCCGTCTGTCAGGACGTGCCGTCCCAGCACCTCATGCACCTCGGAAGGCTGCAGGTGGGTCTGTTCGGCCATTGTGACTCCTTCCCCGAGCAAAAAAAATCCATGTGACCCCCGCACAGGTGCCATAGATTCTAACGCAAATGTCACAATTTGCGCCAATATGCTGGCCAGCAGTCGGGCTTTCGCTTGGCGAGCAGCAACGGGATTGGTTCCGTTGCCCTGAGAACGCATCGCGGCCGCCGTGAAATGGGCCCATTTCGCGCCTGTCGGGGCTGCTAGGGATGCGAAATCAGGGCACCTATACCGTGCCCGTTGTCGTAAGACCCAAGGCCGCGGACATCTCCGACCTGATCTCGGTAAGCGTGCCGCGCGTGGTCGCCCGCGCGGCGTCGAGATCGCCGGCCCCCAGAGCGGGTGAGCGCGCCTCCAGATAGCACTTGAGCTTCGGCTCGGTACCCGACGGCCGCACCACAACCTTGATCGTTTCGCCGCTGATCAATAGCGCATCGGTAGCGGGCAATTGCTCAGTGCCGTGGGCAAGGTCGACTACCGACACCTGCTGGCCCGCGAGCGTTGTTGGTGGATGGGCACGAAGGCGGCTCATGACGGCTGCAATGATCTTCGTGTCGTCGACGCGTATCGACAGCTGATCGGTTTCGTACACGCCGTAGCGACGGGCAATCTCATCCAGCCGCTCTGCAATGCCCCCTCCGGCCGCCTTGAGGCCTACGGCAAGTATGAGCAGCCGGGCGAGCGCCGATATGCCGTCCTTGTCAGGCACGGCATCCGGGTCCACGCAGTAGCCAATGGCCTCTTCGTAGCCGTACACCAAGCCGGGCACCCGGCCGATCCACTTGAAGCCGGTCAGGGTGTAGACGAACGGCTGGTCGTACGCCGCTGCGATGGCCGACAGTTGCGAGCTGGAGACGATCGAACAGGCGTACGTGCCGCGTACCTGGCGGCGCAACGCATCCTCACCCAACAGCACGCCAAGCTCATCACCCCGTAACATCCGCCAGCGCCCGTCGACGACTGCAGCAGCCGCGAGGCGGTCGGCATCCGGGTCGTTGGCGATCACCAGGTCAGCGCCGATTTCCGCTGCTCGCGCCAACGCGAGGTCGATAGCTCCGGGTTCCTCGGGATTCGGAAACGCCACGGTCGGAAATCTGGGATCAGGCTCTGCCTGCTCGGCGACCACATCAGCGGGCGGAAAGCCGCAAGCCTCGACAACTCGCTCCACCAGCGACAAGCCCACGCCGTGCAGCGGGGTGTAGACCCAGCGCAGTCGCTGCGCAGCACCGAGTTGAGGCACCCATCCAGCAATGCGATCGACGTAGGCATCGACGAGCTCCGGCCCCAAGATTGCATATGAACGAGCCCGCGGCACATCGTCGAGGTTGTGCTTGGCGACCTCGTCGATCCTGCCGGCGATCTCCGCATCCGCTGGCGGGACAATTTGGGAACCGTCGCCTAAAAAGACCTTGTAGCCGTTGTCCTGCGGCGGATTGTGCGATGCGGTCACCACCACGCCGGCGACGCAGCCAAAGTGGCGGATGCCAAAGGCCACTACTGGCGTCGGCAACGGTCCCGGTGTGATCATGGCCCGGAGGCCGGCGCCAGCCATGATCTCCGCAGTGTCGCGTGCGAAGACGTCGGAGTTGCGCCGGGCATCGAAACCGATGATCACCTTTCCGCTGGCCAGTCCATGATCAACAAGATAGCCAGCGAGTGCGGCCGCTGTCTGCGAGACGACGACGCGGTTCATCCGATGGGGCCCAGGACCCAGCGCACCGCGTAACCCGGCGGTACCGAACTCGAGTCGACCGGAGTACGCCTCGGCGAGCTCGGCCAGAGCATGGAGGTTTCCCTCGTTCGCTGCAGACAGAAGATCATCCACTTGCTGCCGCGTCTCTGGATCCGGATCTTGTGCCGTCCAGCTGGCGATAGTGCGCGCGAGGTCGTCGGACACGCTCGACGCGTTCGATGTCACAGTGCGGCTGCGATTCCTCCGAGCAGCCGCCGCAGTCGCGGTGCGGCCTCCTGTCCCGCTTTCAGCACGTCCTCGTGGCTGAGCGGTTCGGGCGAGATGCCCGCCGCCAGGTTGGTGATCAACGAGATGCCGAGGACTTCGGCGCCGAGCTCACGCGCCGCGATAGTTTCGAGTGTGGTCGACATGCCGACCAGATTGCCGCCGAGCACTTCCGCCATTCGGACCTCCGCCGGCGTCTCGAATTGCGGCCCACGAAACTGGACATAGACCCCTTCCGGCAAACGAGGATCAACGGTACGGGCAAGATCACGGAGTCGTACCGAATAGGCCGTGGAGAGATCGATGAAGCGTGCGCCCAACAAGGGGGTGGTGCCGGTCAGATTAATGTGATCACGGATGAGCACTGTCGAGCCTGGGGGTCGCTCCGGGTTGAGACCACCGCAGCCGTTGGTAAGCACAATGGCGCTGGCGCCCGCAGCAATGGCCGTGCGGACTCCATGTACCACCCGGTCCGGCCCATGGCCTTCGTAGAGATGAGTGCGCCCGGTGAAGATCGCCGCGATCTTGCCCGTCGGGGTCGACACGACACGTAGCGCGCCGCCATGTCCGACTACGGTCGGCCGGGCAAAGCCGGGCAGCTCCGCCAGCTCGCAGCTGCCCATCGGCTGACCAAGATCATCTGCAGCGGCTGACCAGCCAGATCCCAGCACGAATGCGATCTCCAGCTGCGGAATCTCGAAGCGTTCGAGAATGGCCGACGCAGCGACCTTGGCGAGGGCGTACGAATCGGACGGCAAGCCATCGGTAGCCATGGCCGCACTCTAGCCTCGGGAGTACCGCCAACATGCGGACCATTTCTCACAATCGCCCCCGAGCGTGAGGTGCCGGTTCAGATCTGAGCGTGAAACCAAAGAAGGTGCTGACGCTCGGGGGCGATTGTGAGAATTTGCGGTGGCTCTCGTTGCGCAGCCCGGGTGGTTACCAGCCGCTGACGCAGGGTCTGGAGCGCAGCTCCCCCACATAGTCGCTGGGAGCACCGGCAGCTTCAGCAGCGTCAGCAAGGATGCCGATTGTCCGAGCGCTCGGGATGCCTCCCTCGAAGTCGTTCAGCACATAGACCCAGGCAGGCTGTTCGCCATCGAGGGTTGCCACCCGGACCCGGAGTTTTCGATACAGACCGGTATCGGCGCTCTCCCATTGATCAAGAGCGGTCTCGTCGCTGCTGGTGACGTCGTAGAGTGCGACGAAGACTTGATCTTCGGGCTGCTCGGCGAGCGTGGGAAGGGCGCCGTCCCAGCCCTCGCCACCGAAGGTAATCCGCCATCCAACGGCCCACCCCGTGCCGCGCTGTGGTGAGTGCGGGCAGCGGCCGGCCATCTGGGTTGGATCAAGATTGCTTCCGTACGCCGCGTACAGCACAGCAGCGAGGCTATCTGGTCCGCGCCTTCTGAGGGAGATGAAAGAATGCCGAAGGTGACCCGGGTGGTGATTATCGGCGGTGGGCCTGGTGGTTACGAGGCAGCGCTGGTCGGGAGAAGGCTGGGCGGCGAGGTCACCCTCATTGAAAGTCATGGCATGGGCGGGTCGGCTGTTCTCACCGACTGCGTCCCGTCGAAAACCTTGATCGCTACCGCGGAAGTCATGACTGACGTACGCCAGTCGGCCGATCTTGGTCTCCGGTTCGGTCCGCATGATCAAGACGACGCGTACGCCGGCGTACGTGTCCAGCTGCCAACGGTGAACGAGCGAGTACTTGATCTTGCCAGGCAGCAATCGTGTGACATCACGGAGCGCCTTCAGAGCGAAGGTATCAACCTGGTGCTGGGACGCGGGCGGCTGGACGGCACCGACCGAGTGATCGCCACCACCGCGGATGGCGAGCAGTCCCTGCCAGCGGACATGATCTTGGTATCCACGGGCGCGCATCCTCGGGAACTACCGGAGGCCAAACCGGACGGCGAGCGGATCCTGACCTGGACGCAGGTCTACGGATTGACCGAGCTGCCACAACGGCTGATCGTCGTCGGCTCGGGCGTCACTGGTGCGGAATTCGCCAGCGCATACAACGCCCTTGGCTGCGAGGTCGTACTGGTCTCTTCCCGGGACAGAGTGCTCCCCACCGAGGACGCAGAGGCCGCCCAGGTGCTCGAGGACGTCTTCACCCGGCGGGGGATGACAGTGCTGTCGCAGTCGCGCGCCCAGTCGGTCAAACGCGATGGTGATCAGGTGACGGTGACACTGACTGACGGTCGGACCGTTACCGGCTCTCATTGCCTGCTCGCCGTCGGCTCGAAACCCAACACTGTTGACATCGGTCTGGAAGAAGCGGGGGTCACGCTTGATCAGCGAGGCTTCATCGAGGTCGATCGGGTGTCGCGTACGTCGGCTCGAGGTGTGTATGCGGCGGGTGACTGCACTGGTGTGCTGATGCTTGCCTCAGTGGCTGCGATGCAAGGTCGGATCGCCATCTGGCACACGTTGGGCGACGCCGTCACGCCGCTCGATCTGAAGACCGTCTCAGCGAACGTCTTCACCGCGCCGGAGATCGCGACGGTAGGCGTATCTCAGCAGCAAGTGGACTCAGGTGAAGTGCAAGCACGGCTGATGACTCTGCCATTGCGAGGAAATGCTCGAGCCAAGATGCAAGGCAGCCGCGACGGCTTCGTCAAGCTCATCTGCAGGAACGTCACCGGCATCGTGATCGGTGGAGTCGTCGTCGCCCCTCGGGCCAGCGAGTTGATCTTCCCCATTGCCATCGCGGTTGCGCAGCGTCTGACTGTTGATCAAGTGGCGGACTCGTTCACCGTGTATCCGTCGTTGAGTGGCTCCGTGGCGGAGGCTGCGCGCCGGCTCAAGGGCGCCGGCACCATCAGCTGAACTTGCGCGCTGTGTTGCGAACATTTCGTTAGGTACCGTTCCTGTGTGAGCGTCGCGTCAACACTCGCCCGCGAGACCGTCGCGAACCTGTTGCGCGACCGCAGCTGGGTGGCGCTAACCGGTGCGGGCATCTCGACCGACTCGGGGATCCCGGACTATCGCGGACCGACCTCGATCCGCGCCACCCCCATGCAATACAGCGAGTTTGTCGGCTCCGACGACGCACAGCAGCGTTACTGGGCGCGCTCCTATCTTGGGTGGCGCCGAATCGGTCACGCGAAGCCGAATGTCGGCCACCGTGCACTCGCCGACCTTGAGACGGTCGGACTGGCCGGAGTGATCACCCAGAACGTCGACGGACTGCATGCTGCTGCCGGCACCCAGCGACTGATCACCTTGCACGGCGACATCGCCACCGTCATCTGCCTGGACTGCGGAGATCGTTCGGCTCGGCCCGAACTGCAGGATCGGTTGGCCGACGCAAATCCGCAGCTCGACGAGCCGCCGGTGCTTGAGCATGCCGAGCTCCGGCCCGACGGTGACGCGGTCGCCCGGGACTGGCAGCAGTTTCGCTTGGTCGGTTGTCTGCAATGCGGCGGTCGGCTCAAACCCGACGTGGTCTTCTTCGGTGAATCGGTGCCGAAGGCTCGGGTCGAGGCTGCGTACGCCCTCGTAGAACGCGCGGATGTGTTGGTGGTCCTGGGTTCATCGCTGACGGTGATGTCGGGGTTGCGTTTCGTACGCCACCAGGCGCGGCTGGAGCAACCGGTGGTGATCATCAATCGAGGCCCGACTCGGGGCGACGACCTCGCCACGGTGAAGATCGATAGCGGATGTTCGGAAACGCTCAGTGAGATTCGAGAGACTCTCCTGGACTAGCGTCGATCATGCGTCCTGAGCCCTTCGACACGCTCAGCACAGCGCCTGTCGAAGAGCTCGGCCCGGCGTAGCCACCAGTTAGTCGAACATGTCTCCAAACATGTCGCCGATCCCGCTGCCCATCTCGCTGACGCCATCGCCGATTCCACCCATGAGATCGCCGACGCCCTCACCGACTCCGGAGAACATGTTGCCCATGCCACCGAACAGCAAGCCACCAATCAGCATGCCGGACAGCATGTCGCTGCCACTCCAGCGGCTGTAATAGCCCTGGGCCCATGGCGCGTACGCCTGACCGCCCTCCCAGTAGGGCACCCGCTGCGCACCAACCTGCACAGTGCGGATATAGGGATCAGCTCCCGCCAATACCCGCTCCGCGTCGGCCGGGCAGGCCGGCACGGACCGTGGCACGCCGCCTGGGGGTGCCCAGCTGACGTCTTGTGAAGAAGGTCCGTGCGCAGGATTGAAGAAGCAAGGCGGACGCTTTGCGGGCAGTGGCTCGCCCGCGATCCGCGCCTTGACGCAAGCGACCGCGTACCGGCCGTCCTCCAAGATCTCGGTGACGTGCCGGATCTCCTCGGGTTGGGTCACAGCGTCCAGAGACATCTTCGCGTTGTCGTACGCATCCAGGGCCCGTTGGTAGTCCTGTTGCATCGGCTCGTCGAGCGCATGCCCGGCGACATCAGAGTCCAGCCGCTGCAGTTCCTCGCCAAACTTGGTGACATCCTCATCGGCTGCGCGCTTTGACGTGGCTAGTTGCGTCTCAAGTGCTCTGCGCTCCTCGGCTTGGCGCTGCCCGATCGCATGTCGCCGGTAGAGGGCAACACCGCCCAAGATCAGAGCTGCCACGATGAGCAGCGCGAGGAGTTCCATGGGTCACAGTGTGCCTGCGGCAAAACGTGGTTTCCCCTTGTGAAAGGGTCTTCTTACCGACCTTTTAGGCCTTGCAAAGGACTTCTCTGCCCGACGAGACAACCGGTTGCACCTGGCGGGGACCTCGGCGAACTAGTCGACGATCTCGCAGAGAGTGGATCCGCTGGTCACGGTCGCTCCCACCTGGGCGCTGAGGTTCTTGACCGTGCCGGCTCGGTGCGCCGTCAGCGGCTGCTCCATCTTCATTGCCTCCAGGACGACGACGAGGTCACCCGCCTGCACTGCGTCACCGTCGGCCACCGCGACCTTGACGATCGTGCCCTGCATCGGGGATGTCAACGCCGTGCCAGACAGGTTCTTCGCCGCTGCCGCACTTTGGCGCTTCACAGGCTTCTTAGACTTCGCGCCGATGGCTCCATTCGCCGTACCCAGGCCTGCCGGCACCATGACCTCCAGGCGCTTGCCGTTGACCTCGACCACGATCTTGGACCGTTGAGCCGGTTCGGGGGCCTCGGTGGCTGCGCCGGCGTAAGGCTGGATGTTGCCGTTGAACTCGGTCTCGATCCAGCGAGTGTGTACGCCGAAACGTCCATCGTCGGCGGTATAAGCGGGATCTTCCAGAACAGCTCGATGAAACGGAACGACGGTCGGCATGCCCTCGACCACCAGCTCTTTCAACGCGCGGCGCGAGCGTTCCAGTGCCTGCTTCCGGTCCGCACCGCTGACAATGATCTTGGCGATCAGCGAGTCGAAACTGCCAGGCACACTCATGCCGGCAAGGTAGCCGTCATCGATGCGGACGCCCGGCCCCGAGGGTGGTCGCCACCTCGTCAGAATTCCGGGCGCAGGCAGGAAGTTCCGGGCGGCATCCTCGGCATTGATCCGAAACTCGATGGAGTGTCCAGTGACGACCGGATCCCCGTACCCCAGCGGTTCGCCGTCTGCGATTCGGAACATTTCTCGTACCAGGTCTAGGCCGGTCACCTGCTCCGAAACCGGGTGCTCCACTTGAAGACGGGTGTTGACCTCGAGGAATGAGATGGTTCCGTCCTGGCCGACCAGGAACTCACACGTTCCGGCCCCCACATACGCGGCCTCGGCGAGAATCGCCTTGGAGGAGGAATAGAGGCGCGCCACCTGTTCGGCATCCAGGAATGGGGCGGGAGCTTCCTCCACTAGCTTCTGGTGGCGGCGCTGCAGCGAACAGTCTCGAGTCGAGATGACGACCACATTGCCATGGCTGTCCGCCAGGCACTGGGTCTCAACATGCCGCGGCTTGTCCAGATAACGCTCCACGAAGCACTCACCGCGGCCGAACGCAGTCACGGCCTCGCGGGTCGCGGACTCGAACAGCTCGGGAATTTCACGCATCTCGCGAGCGACCTTCAGACCTCGACCGCCGCCGCCGAACGCGGCCTTGATCGCAATCGGCAGCCCATACTCTGTGGCGAAAGCGATGACGGCGTCTGCATCCTCGACGGGGTCGGGCGTACCCGGCACCAGCGGAGCGCCGACCTTCTGGGCAATGTGACGGGCTCGCACCTTGTCACCCAAAGCCTCAATTGCCGCGGGCGGGGGGCCAATCCAGATCACCCCCGCGGCGAGCACCGCCTCAGCAAAGGATGCATTTTCGGCAAGGAAGCCGTAGCCCGGATGGATCGCGTCCGCGCCGCTGCGCTTTGCAATGCTCAGGATCTTGGCGATGTCGAGGTAGGTCTCGGCTGGCGTCGTGCCGTTCAGCGCGTACGCCTCATCGGCGAGTGAGGCGAAGAGTGAGTCGGAGTCTTGGTCTGCGTAGATCGCGACGCTGGTCAGCCCGGCGTCAGCCGCAGCGCGAATCACTCGAACCGCGATCTCGCCACGGTTCGCGACAAGCACCTTGCTGATTCCCACGCGTCCTCCCCATGGAAAGCGACCCCACCGGCCAACTCTAATGCCGTACGAGCGAGCGGGACCCGGGTGCGGCGGAGTGGTCCCCGTCGGCTTGTGTCAGAGCTGCGATCTAAGCTCCCTTTGGCTGTCTGTGCGATGTGGAGGATCCTGAATGACGCGGCGAGGTTGGCTGCTGTTCATCACGCTCGGTGTGTTCTGGGGAATGCCCTACCTCTTCATCCGCGTCGCGGTTACCGACTTTGATCCGATCGTCGTGGCATTTGGGCGGACCGCCATCGCTACCCTGCTGCTTCTGCCGCTCGCACTGAAGGCTCGGGCACTCAAGCCCTTGCTGCCCTATTGGAAAAT
>Ga0307285_10000202_pt1 | contig 13210 bp, 12 predicted proteins | sample ER_DNA_139_FD_194476 | JGI IMG/M metagenome (GOLD analysis project Ga0307285, IMG submission 194476) | Bulk soil microbial communities from the East River watershed near Crested Butte, Colorado, United States - ER_DNA_139 | ecosystem: Environmental > Terrestrial > Soil > Floodplain | place... | reverse complement strand
CCGCGCATTGCGCGCCGCGCGGCCGCTGATCATCCATCCGCAGTTCACCGAACCCGAGGCAGCGCTCATTGCAGCCGGCCACCGGCCCGAACGGCTCATTCTGTCGGCCGCCGCGGACTTTGGGCTCGACAGCGACCAGGTGCCTGCGGAGGCCGATCTTGTCGTGATCGGCAATCCCACGAACCCAACGAGCGTGCTGCATCCAGCAGCGGTGATCGCCGCGCTACGCCGGCCTGGACGTGTCCTCGTCGTCGACGAGGCGTTCATGGACTGCGTGCCGGGTGAAACCGAGACCATGATCGGCAACGAGATGACCGGCTTGCTGGTCCTTCGGTCCCTGACCAAGACCTGGGGGCTCGCCGGGTTGCGCGCCGGCTATGTGATCGGTGACCCGATGTTGATCGCCGCGCTGCAGCGCCAACAGCCGCCGTGGTCAGTCTCCACCCCGGCGCTGGCGGCCACGGCCGCCTGCCTGACATCAGCGGCACGAAGCCTCGCCGCTGAGGCTACTAAGGAGATGTCCGCCCAGCGTGCCTACCTCATGGACCAGTTGATCCCCCTCGGTCTTGAGCCGGCCGGCCGGCCTGAAGCCTCCTTCGTGCTCCTCGACACCAGCGGCGTACGCGGCAATCACGAACCCGGCTGGATCCGGCTCGCCTTACGGGAGCACGGTTTCGCCGTACGCCGCGGCGAGACCTTCCCGGGGCTCGGTCCTGACTGGATCCGCATCGCCGTACGCGAACCCGGGATCACCGACCAACTCGTGGCGGCCCTTCGCCGACTTGTCAGAATCTAGGTGGGCCATAGCCCAGCTAGATTCTGATAAGTCGGCGTGCAGGAGGTGGGTGACTTGGGAAGCGGACACGACCATGAGATGACCGCAACCGGCGCCCACCGAAAGCGGCTCATCATCGTCCTGGTGATCACCTGTGCGGTGTTGATCGCTGAGGTGATTGGTGGCCTGATCGCCGGCTCGCTCGCACTGCTCGCTGACGCCGGACACGTGCTGACTGACATGACGGGTTTAATCTTGGCCCTCATCGCGGCCTCTCTGGCGACCCGCGCCGCCACCGAGAGGCGCACCTTCGGGTTGCAGCGGGCCGAGGTGCTGGCTGCCCTGGGAAATGCCCTGCTGCTGGTCGGGGTGGCGGTCTGGGTGCTGATCATGGCGGTCGACCGGTTGCGCAGCTCCGCCGAGATCGACAGTGGTCTGATGCTAGTGGTGGCGGTCGTCGGTGCGGTCGCCAATGTGGCCGGGCTGCTGGTGCTCCGTCCGGCTCAGTCGAAGAGCCTGAACATGCGTGGTGCCTACCTTGAGGTGTTTGGTGATCTTGTCGGCTCGCTGGCGGTGATCGTCGCCGCCGTGCTGATCTTGATCACTGGCTCGACGATCTTCGATGCGATCGCTTCGCTGGCGATTGTGGTGCTGATCATCCCGCGCGCCTGGTCACTCCTCCGCGAGGTCGTTGACGTGCTGTTGGAGGCGACTCCGCGGGGAGTGGACATCGCTGAGGTGCGAGATCACATCAAGCAGGTACGCGGTGTTGTCGACGTTCATGACCTGCATGCCTGGACGATCACCAGCGGCGTACCCGTGCTGTCGGCGCACGTCATCGTGGACCACGCCTGTATTAGCGAGGGCCGCTCAGGCGAGGTGCTGGACCGGCTCGGCGAATGCCTGGGCGGACACTTCGACGTCTCCCACTGCACCTTTCAGCTCGAGCCGGTGGGCCACCAGGAGCATGAGGCGGCCCACCACGCGTAGCTTGCAGGATTGAGCCCGTCGACGCCCACGATCCGCCCGTCGGCAAGCTCAGGGTGCATACATGGCAAGCTCAGGTGCCATGGCTACGCAGTACTACACAGCGAGCAGCATCGACGGGTTCATCGCCGACTCTGACAACTCGCTCGACTGGCTCTTCCAATTCAGCGAGCAGACCGGGATGGAAGATCACTATCCAAAATTCATCGCGCAGGTCGGGGCAATCGCGATGGGCTCGACGACCTATGAGTGGGTCGCGAATCACACCGGCTTCCTCAATGATCCGAGCAAGTGGGAGTACTCCCTCCCAGCCTGGGTTTTCAGCAGCCGAGAACTGCCTCGGGTCGAAGGCCCAGACATCCGGTTCGTTTCCGGTGAGGTGGCGCCGATTCACGAGGAGATGGTGCGGGCGGCCGGCGGCCGGAACATCTGGCTGGTCGGTGGCGGTGATCTGGTCGGACAGTTCCATGATCAGGGTCTGCTGGATGAGGTGCTGATCAGCTTCGCATCGGTGTTCCTCGGCTCCGGTGCACCCTTGCTACCGCGCAGGATCGTCACCCCGCCGTTGCAGCTCCTCGAGGCCACCGCGTACGGGGCGGACTTCGCCACTTTGCGGTATACCGTGCGGAAGACCTCGGCGCTATGACGGGCGGTCCGCTTCGCCGACTGCAGGAGCTCGCGGCCTGGTTTCGTTGAAGACAGGGCATGTTCGCGAGCGACGAAGGAGGCGAATCTGCGGGCCGCCCGCCAGAGCGCAATCAACTAGCGGAATCTCAGCAGGCGGAGGCTGTTGGTCACGACGAACAGTGAACTCAGCGCCATCGCCGCCGCGGCGATCATGGGGTTGAGGAAGCCGATTGCGGCGAGCGGCAGGGCGACGACGTTGTAGCCGAACGCCCACCAAAGGTTGCCGTGGATCGTGCGTAGCGTCGCTCGGGACAGCCGGACGGCATCCGCCGCCACCCGCAGGTCGCCACTGATCAGCGTCAGGTCACTGGCATGCATTGCCGCATCCGTGCCGGTGCCGAGTGCGATACCGAGATCAGATTGTGCCAGCGCAGCCGCGTCATTCACGCCGTCACCGACCATGGCCACCTGATGCCCATCCTTTTGCAACCTCATCACCTCGGCGACCTTCTGCTGGGGCAGCACGTTGGCGATCACCTCATCAACGCCGACCTCGGCCGCGACTGTTCGAGCCGCTGCTTCATGATCACCGGTTAGCAGCACCGGCCGTAGACCCAGACCACGCAGCCGACGTACCGCCTCGGCAGACGTGGGCTTCAGCACATCGGCAACTGCGATCACACCCCGCGCCTCGCCCGCCCAGCCGACCAGCACCGCCGTACGCCCCTGCGCCTGTTCAGCCGTGTAGGCCTTCCTCAACTCCTCAGCAACGAGCAGTCCTTCGGCCTCCATCCACTCGTGCCGGCCCACCAACACCGAATTGTCAGAATCTGGTTGGGCTACGGGCCCACCAGATTCTGACAACTCGGCGCGTACGCCGAGGCCGGGACGGTTATGAAGCTTGCTGAGGGTGGCCAGCGAGCCCCGGGCGCGCGCGTACCCGGTGATGGCCCTGGCGATGGGATGCTCCGAGCCTGACTCCGCGGCGCCGGCAGCCATGATCACCTCATCCGCGGTGCTGCCGCCGCCAGCGGTCACTGCCAACACAGCCAGCCGGCCCTCAGTGATCGTTCCGGTCTTGTCCAGCACGATCGTGTCGAGATGCCGGGCGGATTCCAGCACTTCAGGCCCGCTGATCACGATGCCCAGCTGAGCGCCTCGGCCGGTGCCAACCAGCAAGGCCGTCGGGGTAGCGAGTCCGAGCGCGCACGGGCAGGCGATGATCAACACCGCAACAGCCGAGGTAAACGCGAAGGAGACGCCTGAGCCTTGGCCGAGCCAGAAGCCGAGCGTTGCCACCGCCAACGCGATCACGATGGGTACGAACACCTCAGAGACCCGGTCGGCGAGCCGCTGCACCGCTGCCTTCCCGCTCTGTGCCTCCGCTACCATCCGTACGACCTGCGCCAGCTGCGTGTCGGCCCCGACCCGGGTGGCCTCCACCACAAGTCGGCCATGGGTGTTGACGGTTGCTCCGACCACAGCGTCGCCGGGCCCTGCCTCGACCGGCACCGACTCCCCCGTCACGGTTGAAGTGTCCAGCGCACTATGCCCGGACACGATCACGCCGTCTGTTGCCACCCGTTCGCCGGGCCGCACGACAAACCGGTCAGCTACGTGCAGCTGCGAGATATCGACGACCATCTCGCCGTCGGACGTCAGCAGCGTGGCCTGCGACGGTGTCAGGTCCAGCAGCGCCCGGAGCGCTGCACCCGATCGGCGCTTCGCTCGCGCCTCTAAGTAGCGTCCGAGCAGTAGAAAAGTGGTGATTCCGACGGCGGCCTCGAGGTAGAGATTGGCCGTTGGCGCGTGCCTGACCAGCCGTAGCTCGAACGGGTGAGTGAATCCGATCTCGCCCGCGGCCCCGAAGAACAGCGCGTACGCCGACCAACCGAACGCGGCGAAGGTGCCGAGGGAGATCAAGGTGTCCATGGTGGCATTGCCGTGCTGCAGGTTGAGCAGCGTGGCGCGGTGGAACGGCCAAGCGCCCCAGGTGACGACGACGCAGGTCAGAGCGAACGAGATCCACTGCCACCAGGGGAATTGCCAGGCGGGAACCATTGCGGTCATGATCACCGGCACGCTCAGCGCAGCGGTAATGATCAGCCGACGACGCAGTCGACGCAACTCAAGATCGGGGTCACGCGGGCTCTCAGCCGGCAGCGTCGCGTGATAGCCGGTCTTCTCGATGGTCTCGATCAAGGTCTGGGTGGTCGTGCTAGTGCCGGCATGAACCGTCGCCTTCTCCGTCGCATAGTTGACGGTGGCGTTGACACCTTCGAGCCGGTTGAGTTTCTTCTCAATGCGCGCCGCGCAGGATGCGCAGGTCATGCCCTGAACGTCGAGCTCGATCGTCTGAACGGGGACGCGTAGTTCGGTCATCGGGCGGCCTGCACGGTAAACGCGGCCACGTATGGCGTGTCGCTGGAGACGCGAAAGAACTCAACGAACATCCGGTAGCTGCCTTTGTCCGGCAAGCTGCCGAAGAAATCCAGCTGTGGCCCGCTGCCTTGGGAATTCGAGTGCAGATGGAGATAGCTGAGGTCGGCCGGCCTGATCACCACACCATGGGCCAGAGCGCCGTGGGCAGGCTGCAGGTCGATCACGGGCTGACCACGATCGGTAACGGTAGCGGCAGTGCTGCTGTCGGCCCTGGTGCTCAGATCGCCGGCAAGTGTGACCGTGACCCCTTTGGCTTGGGCCTGGTTGGCCGGCGGTGGAAGCGGCGTGGGGTGATACCCGCCGCTGACCATGAAATCGGTAGTCAAGGTGATCTCGCGGCCCAATGCCGGTGATTGAAAGTAGGTGATCACGTGCCACGGACCTGGCTTCAGGTTGAGCAACGCCCACCATGAAGTCTGCTCACCCTGCTGTGCGATCAAGTGCTGATAGCCGGTGAGATCACGGCGGAAGGCGATCAGGTGCAGATGCTCGCCCGAGTCCTCATCGAGCCCTGACAACACTTGGCCACCAGGCGCTGTCAAATTGAATTCGACCGGCACGTCCTTGCCTGGCTTCTGGGTCGGCTCCACAGCACTCAGCGCGTAACCGTCGGCGGTGCTAGCCGGCGGGAGCATCTCGGAGTTGTGGATCTGCACCGGCGCCAGCAGGGCCTGAGACTGGCCGCCAGCGACGTAGGAGAGGCCAAAGACCCCAACCAGTAAGGCTAGGAAGGCTACGAGTTTGGCGGGTGGATTCATGATCAGCCGGTGATTGTCGACTTCGGTCTGCGAGACCTACGCGGTAGCGAGGCTGTAACCTGCCTCGTCCACCGCCGTCTCGATGCTCTCGAGCGGGATATCGGTGTCGCTGATCACGATCAACTGACCGCTGTCAAGATCAACCTTGACGTCGGTCACTCCACTGACCGCAGATACCTCTTCGGTGACCGAGCTCACACAGTGGTGGCAGTGCATTCCGGAGACGACGTACTGGCTGGTGACGGACATGGGCCTTCTTTCCTTCTTGGCAAGATAGGGAGCAATGAGACGGACTACGACCGAACCAAACGCGCGATCGCGTTGGAGGCTTCCTCGATTTTGATGTCAGCCTCTGCGCCTCCTTCGGCCGCAGCACGGACCACGCAGTGGCTGAGATGTTCATCGAGTAAGCCGAGAGCGACCGACTGGAGCGCGCGGGTCATTGCAGACACCTGGGTGAGGATATCGATGCAGTATTGCTCTTCCTCGATCATCTTCTGCAAACCACGAGCCTGGCCCTCGATGCGACGCAGTCGTCTAAGGTAGTCGTCTTTGCTGGCAATGTAGCCGTGATGGCTGCCGTGATCAGGCATCAGCCTTCCTTGATCTCTCAGGTACCCCCTAAGGGTATATTCCACGTCAAGTCGATCATGTCGTAAGGACATGTGACGATGTCTTGTCAAATGTCTCGGGTCAGGCCTCCTGGGTTTTCAACAGCTTGCGGATGAAGCTGTGGGTAATACGTTCCGGTCGGGAAAATCCCAGCTCACCGCCGGGCACCATCCAAGTCGTGAGATTGCCCTTCAGGAACTTTCATCCACGCCGTCTGGACAAGCATTTCTCCTTGTCAGATCCTGTTTGGCGAGTGCGGATCAGCGCCGGTCCCCAGGTCGGTACCCAGGGTCTACACAAGCGCACCGCGTGTCCCCCACAGCACATGATTTGTTGTCCACAGGCCCTGTGGACAACTTACTGTTCAGGCCGGCGGCGGCGGCGTACGGTTGCCCGCGTTGACCCACCCAGCGTCACGCAACGCGTACGTGTCAGTGCCTGTCACTAGTCTTCCGAACACGTATTCGATTGGTGTTTTGGGCGGGTGTCCAACGGGCTCGGGGGCAGCGTCCAGCGGATCTGTAAGGAGTAAGGGTGAGTGTTGCCGAGGTGATGCCGCCCTACAGCGACGAGGCTCGCCGCTCGGATCGCACGCAGTCTGATCGCACGCAGTCTGATCGCACGCCGCCGCAGGATATGGAAGCCGAGCAGTGCGTGCTGGGCGCCATGCTGATGAGCAAGGACGCCATCGCCGATGTTGTCGAGGTGCTGCGCGGCGCCGACTTCTACCGTCCCACACACGAGCAGGTCTACAACGCCGTAATCGACCTCTATGGACGCGGTGAGCCGGCTGACGCGGTGACCGTCGCCGACGAGATGGGAAAGCGCGGCGAGCTGCTGCGCATCGGCGGCGCGCCGTACCTGCATACCCTGCTCGCGAGTGTGCCGGTGGCCGCCAATGCTGGTTACTACGCCCAGATCGTCCATGAGAAGGCAATCCTGCGCCGACTCGTCGAGGCCTCGATACGCATCGGGCAGATGTCGTACGCCGCGGAGGGCGATGTCGACAACATCGTCGATCGCGCCCAGGCCGAGGTGTATTCGGTCACCGAGCGACGGGCGGCGGAGGATTACAAGCCGCTGTCGGAGCTGATGCAGCCGACGCTGGATGAGATGGAGGCCATCGAGTCCCGCGGCGCCGGGCTCTCGGGTGTGCCGACCGGGTTCGCCGATCTCGACGAGCTGACGAACGGCTTGCATCCGGGGCAGATGGTGATCATTGCGGCGAGACCTGCGGTCGGGAAGTCAACCCTGGCACTGGATTTTGCGCGTTCCGCATCAATCCGTAACGGACTGACGTCGGTCATCTTCAGCCTTGAGATGAGCCAGATCGAGATCACCATGCGGCTGCTGTCTGCAGAGGCCAGCATCCCGCTGTCGCACATTCGAGGCGGCCGGATGAGTGACCAAGATTGGAATCGAGTCTCGGCGAAGATGGGCCAGGTCTCCGACGCGCCGTTGTTCATCGACGACTCGCCGAACCTGACCATGATGGAAATTCGCGCGAAGGCGCGACGGCTCAAGCAACGGCATGATCTCAAGTTGGTGATCATCGACTACATCCAGCTGATGACCTCGGGCAAGAAGGTCGAGTCCCGGCAGCTCGAAGTCTCCGAATTCTCTCGGCAGCTCAAGCTGCTCGCCAAGGAGCTCGATGTGCCGGTCGTTGCGCTGTCCCAGCTCAACCGCGGCCCGGAGCAGCGCACCGACAAGCGGCCGATGCTTTCTGATCTTCGCGAGAGCGGCAGCCTCGAGCAGGACTCTGATGTAGTGATCTTGCTCAACCGACCTGATCTTTATGATCGGGACTCTGACCGTGCTGGCGAAGCCGACTTCGACGTGGCCAAGCATCGCAACGGCCCAACGAAGCTGATCACCGTGGCATTCCAAGGCCATTACTCGCGCTTCGCCGATATGCAGGTCTAGCGGACACGCCGACGCATAGCGCTCCGCCTCGAACAACTTGGCACGCTCCTCGAGATACTGCGCGAGGTGCTCCTCGGTGTGCGAGTTGATGGCATTCAACGTCTTTCACACTGCTCAGCCACATGAAGTTCGGTTGAGCTTGACTGCGACAGATCTCTGGGAGAGCCGCCCCGCGACGTCCTCCCGAAGTTCAGCTATCGTCCTCTGCCGCGCGGAGTGCGCGATTTCGTCGGTACCCACATTGCATGATCTGTATCGCGGCGAGTTCCGACGACGAACATCGGTGCCAGACCCAACGAAACTCCGCGAGACGTTTTCACATGGCCCTGCCGGCGCCTTAGATTTCTCAAGTAAGCGGGCGCGCGGTGAACGATGGGCGAATTTCGGGGACTGGTGAGCACGATGAACCGAAAGATGGCGTGGCCCGCAGCCAATTTCCGACGCTTGCAGCGGCACGCACTGCTACCGCCGGCGCCGTCGGGAACCGATCCCGCCAAGATTGCCGGTGCCATCTGCGGTGCTCACGCGCAGGTGTTGTCGGCGGCTGAGTTGTCGCTTGCGCTGCGCATTCATGGAGCCACTCGTGCGACTGTCCGGCGCGCATTGTGGGGCGAGCACAGGTTGATCAAGATGCACGGCCCGCGGGGCACCGTGCATCTGCTGGCCACCGAAGATCTTCCGATATGGACGGCTGCGCTCTCGGCTATCCCTGCCCGCTCACCCTTTCCGGACGGCGTACGTCTGTCAGTGGAGCAGGCCGAAGAGATCGTGGCTGCCATCAGTGACGCGCTCGACGAAGGTGAGCTGACCATCGATGAGCTGGACGAGGCCATCGTCAACCGAGTCGGAGCCTGGGCGGGCGATCGGGTGATGCCGGCGTTCCAGGACTTCTGGCCGCGGTGGCGGCAGACCGTCGGAACAGCTAGTCACCGCGGGGTGCTGTGCTTCGGCCCGAACCGCGGACGCCGCGTGACTTATACCAACCCACATCGCTGGCTGCCGGGCTTCACGCCCGCACCACGGGAGGAGGCCGTTGCCAAGGTGATCACGGCATACCTGTACGCGTACGGGCCGGCGACGCCGCAGCAGTTTGCCCAGTGGATTGGTGCTCCACCGACCTGGGCGATCGAGCAGTTCGAGCGGTCTAAGAAGCAGCTGACCGAAGCAGTCTTTGAGGACGCACCGGCCTGGGTAGCGAAGGGCGACACGAAGATGCCGAGTGCCGAGGCGGCGGCGGGCGGTGTCTTGCTGTTGCCCTACTTTGACGCGTACGTCGTCGGCAGCCATCCACGAGACCCGCTGTTTCCCGGAAAGGCGACCCCGCGGGCCCGCGCGCCGTCCGGCCAGGCTGGCAACTTTCCGGTGTTGATCATTGATGGCGTGGTCGCTGGCGTTTGGCACCAACGTCGCTCCGGCCGGTGGATTGACGTAACAGTCGAGCCGCTCACACGGCTCAGCTCTGATCAGCACGACGCTCTGAAAAGCCAGGTCGACCGGGTCAGCGAGATCCTCGAAGGGGAGCCGCGACTTACCCTGGGGACGGTCACCACCGCAGGCCATGCTTGAGCTGTAAATGATCATGAAGGAGTCTGATAACGGAGAGAATGGTGAGAGGCTCTCGCCATGGTGACTGAGGTATTCGCCTATCTCGGCGTCTGCGCCGTGGTGATCTGTACGCCGGGCCCTGATACGGCGCTCACCATCCGCAACTCGATCATCGGCGGACGGCGCGGCGGCGTACGCACGGCTGCCGGAATCGCTTCCGGACAGCTGGTCTGGACAATCGCAGCAAGCATCGGCATCGCTGGCCTGATCCAGGCATCCCAGGCTGCCTTTACAGCGCTCAAGATCGTCGGCGCGGCGTACCTGGTCTTCCTCGGGGTGCAGTCGATTGTGGCCGCCGTGCGCGGCCATCCCGGTCACGAACATCGCAAGCCCCAACAGCCAGAGCTTGGCGCGTGGCAGGCGGTGCGGCAAGGATTTCTGAGCAATCTCGCCAACCCCAAGATGGCTGCCTTCTTCCTTAGCTTGCTTCCGCAGTTCGTGCCAGCAGCCGCCGGCAGCTTTGCCGCGCTCATTCCACTCGGACTGGTGTTCTGCCTGATGACGTTCGGCTGGCTCTCGCTCTACGCGGCGGCCCTGCACCGGCTCGGGCCGATCATGCACCGGTCGCGGGTACGCCGTGCCCTCGACGCAGGAAGCGGCATAGTCCTGGTCGCTCTTGGAATCCGGGTGGCGACCGAGACGCGTGCCTGAATTCAGGCAGTCACGGCCCCGATTCGGTTATCGCGAAGACCGACGGGTATGTCAGATGAAGGAGTTCCGCTCACGGGGAGCGGTATTTTCAGTCGCGAGGAGGACTGTCATGTCAGGACATGTTGCGACCGCGGAGTGCGAAATCGATGCTCAGCCCGAGGACGTATGGGAGGCGTTGACCACCCCGGCGAAGATCCGGCAGTACATGTTCGGGTCCGAAGTGAGCACCGATTGGAAGCCGGGCAGCCCGATTACCTGGAAGGGTGAGTTCGAGGGCAAGGCGTACGAGGACAAGGGAGAGATCATCTCCTTCGAGCCGGGTCGGCGACTGGAGGTGACTCATTTCAGTCCGCTGACCGGCCAGGAGGATCGGCCGGAGAACTACCACCGAGTGCGCTACGAATTGCAGCCGACCAATGGCGGCACCACGGTACGGCTCACTCAAGACAACAGCAGCAGTGCTGAAGAGGCCGAGCATTCCGGAGCCACCTGGCAGATGATGCTTGACAGCCTCAAGAATATTGTCGAACAAGGTTGACCGGCCCAAGGCTGACCGGGCCCAAGGCTGACCGGGCCCAAGGCTGACCGGGCCCAAGGCTGACTGGGCCCCGTTTGTGGGCCTAAGCTGACCTGGCCCCGTTCGTGGGCGTGTGCGCGGAAACGGCCACCAAATCTGCCGGAACGTGCCTTACGTGCTGCAGCAAAACGCCGATACCGACAACGGTTTTCTGGGAACGCTGGGCCTAGCGTGAACCGAGCTGAATCGCAGGTGGCATTGGCAAGAGAACTTCTCGATCTTCTTTTGTCTCAACTCCGCAGAAACGCCACCAGTTCGGCACACATCACCTCGGGCTGCCAGCCATGATCGGACGCAGCGATGGTCTTGCTCGAAGCGTCGGGTAATGCCGCGACCAGCGCCTCGGCCGCCGGCGGAAAGATCGGCAAGGTCGGCTCCCCAACCATCACCAGCACAGGCATGGTGACCGAGGCCCACTGCGCACGCCACGGCTCATGCTGGTTCCGATTGAGCAGGGCCGTGTCGTACGCCAGTGTGGGAGCCACCTGAAGCATGAGGTCCCAGGCTGGACTGGCCTTTGCACCCTGGACCCACTCCGGCGGCATGTCGCTCATGAAGTACTCCACAGCGCCAGCCCGATCACCCGCGGCGATCCGATCTTGCAGTCCGGTCAGGAACGCGCCGCCGTCGTTTTCGGCTTCAAGCGCAAACGGTGGTTCCCACAAGGCAATTCGCGTGATCGGCAGGCCAGCCGCCCCGCCGTGTAGGCACAACGCCGAACCCGACGAATTGCCGAATACAGCCGCGCTACCGCCGGCCGCATGCAGCATGGCAGCAAGGTCCTCGATCTCTCGCTCGACTGCGTACGGCTGGGTATCGGTGCTCTCGCCGCGCCCCCTGCGGTCGTAGTTGACGACCGTGAAACCTTCCGCAGCCAGGCGCCGTGACAACTCGGCAGTCGTCGGATCAAGGGCTCGGTGCTGAAAGGCGCCGCCGACCAGTACGACGCCGGGACCGTTCCCCTCCCGGTCATAGCCGATCACCGTGCCGTCGGTGGATCTTGCGAACTCTGCCATCCGGTCTCCTCTCACCTCCGAATGGTGCAGACCTGGGTGATAGGCAAAACTCATCGATCGCCGGTTGCGGGGAGCTCCTCAAGCATGATCACGGGAAGGTGACGCGGCGCAGCGCGCCGGTGGTATTGCTCCCACCACGGATAGGCCTCGAGGCTTCGAGCGAGATGCCGCTGCCGCTCGACACCACTCAGCTCCCGAGCCCGCATCTCGACTGAGGCGCCTTTCCATGTGATGGTGACGGATGGTTCCGCGCGCATGTTGTAGTACCAGCTGGGGTTGGACGGCCGACCATAGTTGGACGCGAGCAGGATCACATGATCAACGTCTGGCAGAGCCAGTACCGGCACCGTACGCGACTGGCCGGTGCGTGCACCGGTAGTCGTCAGCATGACGATCGGAAGGCCGGAGGCCAACGCGGAGAAGGTGGTACGGCTACGACTCAGCCGGAACATCCCCCGATCGATGCGAACCAATAAGCCCGGCCGTATCCATGACATCGGAATGAGCTCCGCAGCCTTGCGGCTGAGGCGGCGTAGCGGTTCGGGCCGCCGGTTCTCAAAGTTGATCACCGCGGTGTTGATCACGCCGAGCGGATCAGGCGCAATTTTCCGCCTGGCTCGCGCTGCAAAGCGGCGACGGGCTGTACGTCGACCGCTGGCGGCACAGCGCCGGTCGACGCAATGGCAGATATCAGAGCCTGCCAGAGCCGTTCGGTGACATCTGCCTTGGCACCCGGGGTGAGGACGATCTGAGCGTGCAGCCCCTGCGCGTCGTACACGAAGGCGTATTCGCCAATCTCCGCGAGAGGTGCGATCGCCGAGAAGAGCACCGACGGGTGAACCGGCACGGTCGCGCCATCCCGGCCGTGAAAGTACAGGATGTCCGCAGTACGTCCGTCGATCGAGAGCAGGCAGCGCCAGGGCCGGCTGGCGGGATTAGGTAGCGGGGACTCGACGACGGAGTCCGTCAGCTCGTAGCGAATCAGTGGTTGGGCATAGTTGATCAAGTTGGTGAGCAGCACCTTGGCACCTGGCCGGCCGGGCGCCACCGGCTCGCCGTCCTCGTCAACGATCTCGATGACGACGACGTCCTCAGCAATCTCCAGTTCGGGATGCTCGGGAGTGCTGGCGGCGATCGTCGGCGCCTCAGTCGCGGCATAACCGCTCACCGGCTCAATCCCCCAAGCCTGCCGTACGCGGCGCCGGACGTCAGCCGTCACGGCTTCGCTGCTGAA
>Ga0307285_10000200_pt1 | contig 13239 bp, 10 predicted proteins | sample ER_DNA_139_FD_194476 | JGI IMG/M metagenome (GOLD analysis project Ga0307285, IMG submission 194476) | Bulk soil microbial communities from the East River watershed near Crested Butte, Colorado, United States - ER_DNA_139 | ecosystem: Environmental > Terrestrial > Soil > Floodplain | place... | reverse complement strand
TGGTTGCGGAGCAAGATGATTCCTCCAGGCAGAACGACAGCAGCCTGGTGATCATGGTCACCGTCGCACGGCTGCGGCTGCTACTCACAGGTGACGTCGAACCACCCGGCCAGCAAGCGATCGTCAAAACCGGGGCAGATCTTCGGGCCGATGTCCTCAAGATTCCGCACCACGGTTCGGCGCAGCAGGATCCCGGCTTCATCGCGGCTACCCAGGCCCGCGTCGCGATCGCGAGCGCGGGCGTCGACAACGACTACGGCCACCCGGCACCGCGTACGGTGCAGCTGGTCCGCTCGCTCGGGATGACGGTGCTCAGCACCGCTCAGGACGGGTCGGTCGCCGTTGGCCAGTCTCAGCACGGACTTGCCGTGGTGAAGCAGCGGTGACCCTTAGACCGCAACGGGAAGCCGGAGTGGTCCGCGCAGCGTGGTACCGGGTCGCATGGTGATCGGCCCGACCTGGCGGATCCGCGGGAACCGTTCGGCGAGAGCGCGGAACGCCTGGCTCAGCTCCAACCGAGCGAGCGGTGAGCCGAGGCAATAGTGAATGCCGCCGGAGAAGGCCAGATGCTCCACAGGAGACTCCCGCGTGATGTCGAAGTGGTTCGGCTCCGGATACACCTCGGGGTCACGATTAGCCGCCGCCAGCAAGGTGATCACCAACTGATTCTTGGCGACCAGCACGTCACCGAGCTGCACCGGCTGATGCGCAACTCGGGCTGTCTGCTGCACCGGAGGATCGAAGCGGAGCACCTCTTCGGCGACTGCCGATCCGCGATCCGGCTCGGCAACCAATAACTCCCACTGCTCACGGTCGGCCAGCAGCCAGCGCATGCCATTGCCGATGGCATTCACCGTCGTCTCGAAGCCGGCGATCAGTAGCAGCCGCACCAGAGCCGACAGCTCGGCCGGAGTGATCGAACGGCTCTGTTCGGCCACCAGCGCCGACACGAGATCATCGCCGGGTTCTGAAGCGCGTCGTTGGATCAGATCAGTGAAGGTCCCCCGGAGTTCCGCGTCCGCGGCTGCCAGCGTGCGTGCCTGTCCGAGCGACCAGATGCCGTCCAACGCACGGGCGATCGTTGAGCCTAGCCGACGGAACCGCTCGGGCTCGTTGGGCAGCCCAAGCAGATGGGTCATCACGGCAATGGGCAGTGGTGAGGCAAACGAGGTCATCAGATCGAACTCGCGATCACGCTCGCACTGATCCAGTAGTCGCTGGATCGCCTGATCAACCAGGGCGGCATAGCCTGCCATCCGCCTCGGCGTAAACGCTGGTGCGGCGAGGCGGCGGATTCGGGTGTGGTCCGGCGGGTTCAGCTCGAGCAGCGAGAGGTCGAGCGGCGCTTGGGTAGCGAAGTCCTCGGTGCCGTCCTCAGGTCTCGGGCCAAAGCTTCGGCTGCGCAGCACCTCGTTGCACAACCGATGGCTCGTCGTGCTGTAGTTGCCAAGCCGGGTTGGCAGAAGCGGACCGCGAGCCCGCATCTCTTCATAGATCTGGTACGGGTCGGTGTTGGCGTTAGGCAGGTTGAGTCGACTGAACAGATCACCACGTACGTGCGCGGCGTAGAGGATCCGCGCTCGCTCCCGATACATCCCGGCAAGGAACTTGGCTGCCTGGACCGTCTTTGTCGCGGTGCTCATTCAGCCAGCTTGCCTCCCGGATCAACGCGGCCCGGTCATCGGATTGATGCTCACGAGTTGGCGCTGGCAGCTGATCACGGCCTCAGGGCCCACTTCGCCCATTGTGAGATGCCCCTCGGCCGGATTGTCGCCACCTGGCACGTTCGCGAACCGCACGCCCATCGGCGGACCATGCACGCATGGATACCTCCAGAGCTCTGCGCTGTCAGTCAGACCGATGCCCAGAAGATAGTTCGTGTTGACATCGAAACGATTACTGCCGGCGACGACAAGGACGTCGCCGTACTGCGCGGCGACGATGCGCCCGGAGATCTTGGCTCCTTCGGGTGTGTGGGCAATGACAGGCGAGAGCGAGACCGGCAGCGTGTGGGTGGAGAGCTGCTGATAACCAGAGAAGGCCGTCACCGTCCGACATGAAAATCCGGTGATCACCAGCGTCTTCGCCGGCACTGGCTGCTGTGAGACGGTGGTGGGCTGGTCAAGGATCCATGCGCCACAGGTGAAGTGCACCTCCTCAGCTGGGCTGGCGTAGGTCAGCTCGTCCACCCGCTTGTTTGCCTGAGTGGTTGCTGGCCAGCCGATCGCGGCGGTGATGATCAAGATGCCGACCACGATCAGACTCCGGCCGACGAAGGCCATCTCGCGGCGCGGCGGCCACGCCTGGTAAGCAACCCAGGCAGCGACCCCGACCAGCAAGCCTGTGAGATAGAGCAGGACCGTACTGGAGGTCCACAGTGCAGCCCGGCTCAAGGCGACGGTGTTGGCTTGGAGCCTCGCACCGGCATCACGCAAGTCGGAAGCGAACAGCCAGCGTCCAACCGCGACCGGGGCCGCCGCGACGACCGCGTACACGGCAAGCAGCGGCAGACCGCTGTACCAGGTCTTCGGTGGTAGCGGGCCCAGGTTGTCGAGAAGTCCGTGCAGCGCGGCATAGCCGGCACTGAATACCCAGACGATCAACAACGCCACGCCAACCATGGAGGAGGACATGATCCCTCGCACGGCGAGCCCGACGACGATGGTGAGCGCAGCGACCAGACCAAGTGCTGCGGGCGCGAGCATCGCGGTGCGACCGAGCCAGTGGCGGGTACGAGACAGCCAGAACAGCGCGAACGCACAGACGAGCAGCACGAGGGCCGGTAGCCCCCACTGACCGTTCTGCGCCTGGACCTGAGGCTGCCCCTCACTCGTCAAGGCAACCGAAGCCAGCGGAGCGAGCTGGGTAAGCCACAATTCGTGCGCCGGAAAGTGGCCTACTTCTGGAATCCAGTAGACGATGAAGCAGACCCACTGAGCTCCCAGTGAGATCACCAAGGGGATAGCGGCTGCCTGGCGAATCTTTCGCGAGACCTCGGCCCGCTCGGGAGACTTCGGTCCTAGCGACCCCACGTCCGGTCGCGACGCCTGCGGATTGGTGTAGGCGATTCTGCTCACGACGCGGTGCCGCTCATGCTCATCGGATCAGCCGGTCGTGTCCGCCGCTACGAATTCGACGCGCTCATGGGGAACCAGCCGGCGTAACGCCTCTCGATCGGATTGTGAGCCAACAGAGAGGCCTCGGGCCCGCTCCTCTGTCGATCGCAACGCCTGATCAACACCGATTCGCAGCACTGAGTCGTCCTCGAGCGACCGCACCCAGACAAGGCGCCCAGGGCTGCCGTCCACCTGCTTGAACCAGGCACGGACCAGGTCCCCGTAGGAATCGGCCACTGCAGCAACGAGATGCAGGTTGCGGTCCTCAAAGTAATCCCCGAAGGTTTCTCGCAGCCGACTGCCTTCGTAGGCTCCCGGCTCGCGGTTCACCACGGCGACGACAGTGGCCGAATTGCCCGCCTTGACACCGGCAATGCCTCGCAGCTCCGGCTCGGCGTACTGGCGCCACATGCGGCGCAGACGTGCGTCCATCGTCAGTTCCATCGGGCCTCGTCGCGACGCGACGGCCGGGGTCGGGGCGGGGAGAGGCCTTACCGCTGACGTCGCAGCCGGTATCACCCTCGGCGACTTGGTTTGCGGAATCGGGACTGAGATCGGACCGTCTTTCGGCCACGTAATCTCACGAACATTGAAATCGCGCCGCAGCAGGGCGCCGTTGGCGAAGGATCGAGGCAGCCATTGCTCGGCCAGCTCCTGTTGCACTGTTGGGCGTCGGAGGTCGGCGAGACGATTCATTTTCACAGCCGCGTGCATTCCCGTGGCCACCTCGGTCTCTACCCGCTGCAAGAGGAAGGTCTCGAGGTCGGTCCCATGCTCTGCGGCCAGGTCGGCCAGCGAGCCGTACCTGTCCCGGTCACTCAACTGGACGGTCACGCGCACCGTGCAGCGCTCGATGTCGCGGCCGTCCATGGTGACGAGATGGTCGACCGTGACGTCAAGTTCCACCGGTGCGGTGTTGACCGCGAGTACCCGGACAGGGCGAAGGGAGGGAAGTAGGCCCGGCGTCAAGTACTCCCCAGGAAACTTGAGTCGGGGCACATTGTCCTGCTCGAAGAGGACAGCGACGGTATTCGGCTGAACAGTCACCATCCGGTCCAGCGGATGAGGCTCACCCGTGAGCTTCATGCCAAGCGCAGGCTCGTCAGCGGCAGCCGTCTCCGGCTCGCTAGGGGACATCGGCAACTGTCGATCAGTCACGACCCGACCGAACAGCGAGGTCCACAATTTGCCGACCACCGACACCCCTTTCACCACGTATCTAGTGTCTCGCTCATGTATATCAACACCAATCCGAGTGAGCCGCGAATCTGATTTGTGTTGCCCATTGATTCAGAGCTGCTCGCGCATCGCGCGCATGGTTCCGCCTACTTTGTCGTCGCTCGCAGAGGAAAAGCGTCCGCTCCCTCCTCCTCAGCACGGCGGGCGCGCGATTTCCGACGCTCGCAGCTGGTTCGACTTGAGCCACTACGTCCGTGACGGCTGGCATGCTGTGCTGATGGCAGCAGTGAAGTCTCCATTCGGTCGGCTGATTCTGGTTAGCGGGCCTGAGGGTCTTTTGGCTGATCGTGCCATTGCGCGTTTGTGTCAGCAGATGCGATCTGAGTCGCCTGACGTCGAAATCTCCGAAATCGAGGCCGCACGGCTTGATCGCGGCATGCTGGTCGAGATTACCGGGCCCTCGCTGTTTTCCAGCCGTCGTGCCGCTGTCATCTACGACCTGGAGAATTTGGTCCCCGATCTAGGTCAAGATCTGCTCGACCTTGCCGCCGCTCAGCTTGCCGATCTTGCCATCATCGTCGTGCATCCCGGTGGTCCGAAAGGAAAAGGTTTGGTCGACAAGGTCAAAACAGCTGGCGCCGAGGTAATCGAATGCGGGGCGGTCAAGACATGGGAGTTGCCGCAATTCGCCTCAGCGGAGGTGAAGCGAGCAGGTAGCGCCATCGACGCTGGTGCGGCAGCCGCACTCGTCGACGCGGTCGGCCACGACCTACGGGCATTGGCCGCAGCGGTCACCCAGCTCATCTCAGACGGGCAGGGTGGTGCGATTACCGTTGATCAAGTCCGTCGCTATTTCGGCGGTCGCGCCGAAGTGACCAGCTTTGCGGTAGCGGATGCAGCGCTGGCGGGGCGTACGGGCATTGCGATGGAACAGTTGCGCTGGGCCCTCGCGACCGGCGTGGCCCCGGTGCTGATCACCAGTGCTCTGGCATCAGGCATCCGTGGCCTGGGGAAACTGATTACGGCAGGCGGAGGGCAGCGAGAAGCCGATCTGGCGCGCGAAGTCGGAGTGCCGCCGTGGAAGCTGAGGTCAATGCGTTCGCAAGCACGCGGATGGGATCAGGGAAGTCTCGCAACGGCGCTGAAGGCAGCTGCAGTGGCAGATGCTGAGGTCAAAGGTGCCGCTGACGACGCTGCGTTCGCGCTGGAGCGAGCGGTGCTGAGCGTCTCGCGGCTGCGGCGCTGAAACGGTCTGGTAATCGCGCTCTGATCAGCTACTTGCTGGAACTCTCGACACGCGCGGCCTTGGCTGCGATCGCGGACTTGCGATTGGCCGCCTGATTCTTGTGTATGACGCCCTTGGAGGCAGCCTTATCGAGGGCACGGGATGCGGCGTAGGCGAGCTCAGTGGCTTTCGCGGTATCGCCAGAATCGGCAGCCTCGCGGAACCGACGAATCGAGGTCTTGAGCGCTGACTTCGTCGCCTTGTTACGCTGACGAGCCTTCTCGTTGGTCTTGATTCGTTTGAGCTGGGATTTGATGTTCGCCACGACAGGCCTCTAAAACTCCCTCTGTGATGTATGGGGCGCTGCTGTGCAGGCGCGACCGACCACGCTACCAGCGGTGTCAGGAGCCTTCCAAATCATGTGAATCCAGGAATGTCGCCCGTCAACAAGCTTGGGTCACATTAGGTGAGGATGTTCGTTGTGAGTGCCGTGTTCGTGTCGCCGCCAGGGCGCACTGACCCGTCGATAATCCGCAACTTCTGCATTATCGCCCACATCGATCATGGCAAGTCGACCCTGGCTGACCGGATGCTGCAGCTGACCGGTGTGGTGGACGAGCGGTCGATGCGTGCTCAGTATCTGGATCGGATGGACATCGAGCGGGAACGCGGCATCACGATCAAGTCCCAAGCAGTGCGGATGCCGTGGCGGACTCGGGGCAACGCGGACGAACCGGGCACCGATCAGACCTACGTGCTGAACATGATCGATACGCCTGGCCATGTCGACTTCACCTACGAGGTTTCCCGATCCCTGGCCGCATGCGAGGGTGCGGTGCTCCTCGTCGATGCAGCGCAGGGCATCGAGGCCCAAACCCTGGCTAACCTCTACCTCGCGCTGGAGGCCGATCTGCACGTGATTCCGGTCTTGAACAAGATCGACCTTCCGAGTGCGCAGCCGGAGAAGTACACCGCCGAGATCGCCAGAGTCCTGGGATGCGATCCCGCTGAGGTGCTCCAGGTATCGGCAAAGACGGGCGAGGGCGTGGCAAAGCTGCTCGATGAGATCGTGGCCCAGATACCGCCGCCGGTTGGTGATCCTGCCGCTCCCGCTCGGGCGTTGATCTTCGACTCGATCTACGACACTTACCGGGGAGTTGTCACCTACATACGCGTGATCGACGGCGAGCTGTCCCATCGTGAGCGAGTCTTGATGCTGTCAACCAAGGCAGCCCATGAAACCTTGGAGGTCGGCGTCATATCCCCCGAGCCGACGAAGGCGGCCTCGTTGGGAGTTGGCGAGGTTGGTTATTTGATCACCGGTGTCAAAGACGTCCGACAGTCTCGGGTCGGCGACACCGTCACATCGCTGAATCGACCTGCTGTCCAGGCCCTAGGTGGCTATCGGCCGCCTAAGCCGATGGTCTTCGCCGGTCTCTACCCCATCGACGGCGCAGATTATCCCGAATTGCGCGAAGCCCTCGACAAGTTGCAGCTCAACGATGCAGCGCTGAGTTTTGAACCAGAAACCTCCAGCGCGCTGGGTTTTGGATTTCGGATCGGCTTCCTGGGCTTGCTCCACATGGAGATCGTGCGGGAGCGCCTGGAACGCGAATTTGATCTTGACCTGATTTCCACCGCGCCTAACGTGGTCTACCGCGTGATCATGGAAGACGGCACCGAGGTGGACGTGATGAATCCGTCGGAGTATCCGACGAGTGGCAAGATCGCCAAGGTGTACGAGCCGGTCGTCAAAGCCACCATCCTGGCTCCGGCAACCTACATCGGGACGATTCTGGAGCTATGCCAAAGCCGCCGGGGCATTCAGCACGGCATGGATTACCTGTCCGAGGATCGGGTGGAGATCCGCTACACGCTGCCGATGGCGGAAATCGTCTTTGATTTCTTCGATGCGCTCAAGTCCCGGACCAGGGGTTATGCCAGCCTGGACTACGAGCCGTCCAGCGAACAGGCGGCTGATCTGGTCAAGGTCGACATCTTGTTGCATGGCGAGCCGGTTGACGCATTCTCGGCGATCGTGCACACGGACAAGGCCTACTCCTATGGCGTCATGATGACGGCGAAATTGAAAGAGCTGATCCCTCGACAGCAATTTGAAGTTCCAGTGCAGGCGGCCATTGGCTCGCGGGTGATCGCGCGCGAGACGATTCGAGCGGTACGCAAAGACGTGCTGGCAAAGTGCTACGGCGGTGACATCACCCGTAAGCGCAAGCTGCTCGAGAGGCAGAAAGAGGGCAAGAAGCGGATGAAGATGGTTGGCAGAGTCGAGGTGCCTCCAGAAGCATTCATTGCCGCGCTATCCGGTGTCACCGAGGCGGCAAGATCCGACAGGAAATAGTCTGCAAGCACTACAGTCGCTCTGCGAGCGTCGGAGAATCGTGCTCCGCCGTGCTGAGGATGAGCGAGCGGAGGCGTTCTTTCCTCTGCGAGTGACGCCGACGTAGGTGGATTCGAGGCGCGATGCGCGAGCAGAGCCCAAAGGAAAAGGGAGAGATTGTGTTTGCACTGCAGTTCACCGAGTACGGCGGGCCCGAGGTCATCAGCCTCGGCGACGCTCCCGAGCCGCATGCCGGGCCAGGACAGATTCGCATCAGGGTACGGGCATCGAGCGTCAACCCCATGGACTGGAAGATCCGTTCGGGAATGGTGGCTCAGGGCAAGCCGCTCGAGGGCGCCCGCTACCTCGGCTTAGATGCCGCGGGGGTCGTGGACGAGGTTGGAGAAGGAGTGACCGATGTTGCGATCGGCGATGACGTCTTTGGACTAGGCCCGAACGCGCAGGCCGAGTATGCCGTGCTGAACGCTTGGGCACCCAAGCCGGCCTCGCTCGACTGGGCGGTTGCCGCAGCTGCTGGGGTGGTCGTCGAGACGGCCGAGCGGGTGCTGCGGCTGCTCAACGTGACGGCAGGCACCAAGCTTTTCATCGACGGTGGCGCGGGCGGAGTCGGCTCGACTACGACTCAGATTGCGAAGGCCCGCGGTGCCATGGTCGTCGCATCGGCAAGCGAGGCCAATCAGGATTACCTCCGCGAGATCGGCGCTATCCCGGTGATCTACGGCGAAGGCATGGTGGAGCGGGTGAAGGCGCTCCAGATCGGCAAGTTCGACGCAGTGCTCGACGCCGTTGGCAAGACGCCGATCGACGATCTGATCAGTCTCACCACCGAGCCGTCCCAGGTCCTCACGGTCGCCAACTACGGTGCGGCTGCATCGGGCGCACGGGTGAGCGGAGGCGGCCCCGACAGCCAGCCTATGAAGGCACTTTCGGAGGCCGCCGAGCTGCTGGAACAAAGCAAGCTGGTGATCAAGATTCAGACATTCCCCTTCGATCGAGCCGCCGAGGCGCATCAGATCAGCCAGGACGGTCACACTCGCGGCAAGCTCGTCCTCCTCCCTGACTGAGCTACGTCGAGTTGTCAGCAGGCATCACCGCTCCGGCAGCCACGGACGCCGAGAATTCGGCGAGGCCGGTGCGGAGGTCTATCTCGGCTCGCCAGCCCAGAACTCGTTCGGCGGCCGAACTGTCGGCGGTGATGTGTCGGACGTCCCCAAGGCGATAAGCGCCCGTCACGATCGGTGCCGGGCCAGCCAGCGTTCGACTGAGCTCGGTCGCCATCTCGCCGACTGTCCTCACCCAGGGGCTCCCGATGTTCAGCGCCGTCAGGCCCGCTGGCAGCGGTGTGGCAGTCGCAGCGACCACTGCCGCTGCGACATCAAAGACATGGATGAAGTTACGCCGCTGACAGCCGTCCTCGAAGACTCGCGGCGGCTCCCGTCGCAGCAGGCTGTCGGCGAAGATCGACGCCACGCCTGCGTACGGGGTATCGCGCGGCATTCCGGAGCCGTAGACATTGTGGAATCGAAGCGCGACAACCGTCCCTCCGGTTTCTCGGCTCCAGATCGTTGCGAGCTGCTCCCCATGGACCTTCGTTGCGGCGTACGCGTTGCGCGGATCCAGCGGCGCCGACTCGGGCACCAGTTCGGGAACCAGATCAGCACCGCAGTGCGGGCATCGTGGGTCGAAGCGCCGCAGATCGAGATCATTCCGTTGCCGCGGTGGCGGATTCACCGATCCATGCTGGACACAGCGATACCACCCCTCGCCGTAGACGACCATCGATGACGCGTAGACGAACCGTGAGATGCCGTGTTCCGCCGCAACTCGGAGCGCCATCGCGGTTCCGACGTCGTTCTGCAGCGTGTACTCATCGATATCGAAGATGTCGAGCCCAAGCCCAACCTTGGCGGCTAGATGGATGACGGCCTCGCAGCCGTCGGCCGCTTCCCAGAGTCGATCATGGTCGAGTACGTCATCTCGAGGGTCGGCGGCTCGATCGAAGACCCGCACAGCGTGCCCCGCCGCCTCGAGTTGATCATGAACGGCACGGCCGATGAAACCGGCCCCTCCGGTGAGGAGGATCGTCATGCGAAGTGGCTCGCTGGACGCGGAGCCGGCAGCGACACCTCGAAGCGGCAACCTCCGGCGACGTTGCATACCGAGATCGCGCCGTCGTGCGACTCAACCACTCCGCGGGCGATCGCCAACCCGAGGCCGGCGCCGCCATCGTCGCCGCTGCGCGACGGGGTGCCTCGCCAGCCCGCGTCGAATACCCGGGCGAGGCTGGTTTCCGGAATTCCACCACAGCTGTCGATGACGGCAACCCGGATGTGCCCGTCCTCGGCTCGTCGACCCTCCAGCCGCACCACGAGACCCGGGTCGGTGTGACGGATCGCGTTGGTCGTCAGGTTGCTCAATGCCCTGGCCAGATCGTCGGACGAGCCGAACACCGCCAACCGATCGTCATTGGGAAGATCGACTTCCAGCCGTACGCCTTGGGTTCCCGCCGACGCCGTTGACTCGGAGGCTACGTCGCTGATCAGCTCGGTCAGCGACACCATGGTTTGCGGCTTGGCTCGTCGGGTCCCCTGCACCCGGGAGAGTGCAAACAGATCGTCCACGAGCACACTCATCCGTGCGACCGTGGCCCGCAAGTGCGACATGGCGCGTGGCACGTCTGCGATGACACCGTCCTCGAGTCCCTCCGAGAGGGCGCGCAGCCCGGCCAGCGGCGTACGCAGGTCGTGGGACATGAAGCTGACGAGCTCTTGACGCGACTGTTCAGCGGCGCGTGCGCGAGCCCGGGACTCGGCAAGGGTTCGGCGGGTGTCGGCCAGATCCTCCAGTACTTGGGCCAGCTCCCGCGGCGCGGCGTCCTCACTCTGCGGTGCAGAGGTCGTCACGGGCGAGCCACTCGCCGAGTCTGAGACCAGCTGGTGCAGACCGGCGCCCACCCGGCGTGATGCGCGGGAGATCCGCCCCACGACCAGCCAGGCACCGATCGCCGCGAGCAGCAGTGAGACCAGCAGCGCAATCAAGATCACCAAAGAGTCGTGCGTGGAGAGGAACATCAGCTGCACGTTGATCAACACCGTCGTTGCCACCGCTACCACCGGCAGCAGAGTGGCGATCGTCAGCTGTTGGCGTAATGATCGATAACGCAGCAGATGCAGCAGCGCCAAGCCGATCAATCCAACGGTGAAGCAGCTGGCCAGCGTCAGGCCAATGATGATCATTAGATCGGTCATGGTCGCCTGTCCTCATCGACCAGCTTGTCCTCAGCACCGAGCTCGTCCTCGCGCGCCATCCGATAACCGAAGCGTCCGACCGTCAGTACCAGTGTCGGATCGGACGGGTCCCGCTCCAACTTCTCGCGGAGCCGTCGAACGTGCACGGTGACAGTCGATGTGTCGCCAAAATCCCAGCCCCACACTCGCCTCAGCAGCTGGTCTTTACTGAACGTCTGGCCGGCGTTGCTGGCGAGGAATGCCAGCAGATCGAACTCTCGCATCGTCAATGGCAGCGGTCGTCCCGACCGGCGTGCTTCGCGGGCCGCCGAGTCGATCGTCACCGGACCCACGGTCACGGTCGCATTCAGCAACGGCGTGCCGGCGAGCCGCTCGGTGCGCCGCAACAGCGCCTCGACCCGGAGCACGACTTCACGCGGCGAGAACGGCTTGACGACATAGTCGTCGGCACCGGTCTCCAGACCCAGCAAGCGATCCTCTTCCTCCCCCCGAGCGGACAACATGATGACGCACGCCTGGTCACCGCTGCGCCGTCGGCGACGCAGCACCTCCAAACCCGACAGGCCCGGCAGCATGATGTCCAAGATGACGACGTCGGGACTGCTTCGCTGCCAGAGCTGTACGGCCTGGCTGCCGTCGCCGGTCCAGTCGACCTGGTAACCCGCGCGCGTCAGGTAGGCCTTCAGCACCTCCGCCATGGTCACGTCGTCCTCGACGACCAGAACCCGCGCTGCCATGATCATCAGCCTAGGCAGCCGAGGTTGCGGTTGCCACATCGCCGTCCGGTCGTGCTCCATGGCGTAAGCGAGCCGAAAGCGATCGCCACTGCCGAGGCGCACGCCCGACCCATAGCGTCGAGGGCATGATCACCCCCGTTCCTCGCATGCCATGAGCGATCATGCGGGGACTGTCATCGTGCTGGCCAAGGAACCCGTGCCCGGTCGGGTCAAGACTCGGCTGCAGCCGGCATTCGACCCGAGCGGGGCGGCGCTGCTAGCTGCCGCCGCGATCGAGGACACCATCGCGGCGGTCCTAGGCTCGTCGGCAACCCGCCGGATCCTCGCGTGGGAAGGCAATCCGTCATTGTGGCAGCAAGGCTTCGAGGTTGTTGATCAGCCGTCTGGCTCGCTCAATCGGCGGCTGGCCGCCGCATTCGCTGCCGCCCTCTCAGCACCGACCGACGAACCGGCCTTGCTGATCGGGATGGATACGCCCCAAGTGACCCCTCTGCTGCTGGACAGTGACTGGGAAGGAGCCGATGCCGTTCTCGGGCTGAGTGATGACGGCGGATTCTGGGCGATTGGCCTGCGGCCAGGTCACCTCCCGGCGCTCTTCGATGGAGTTCCCATGTCGACGAGCCGCACTGGTTCCGCCCAGCTGGCCCGACTCTTCGACTTGGGCTTGAGCGTCAAGCTGCTGCCGCCGCTGCGCGATGTCGATCGGCCGGTGGACGCCGAGCTGGTGGCCACCCAGTTTCCCCGTTTGAGCTTCTCCCACCGATATCTGGAGCTGATCAGCACGCGCCCCAACCAATCCAGCGACCGGTTGTTCGACGCCGCGTACGCCGGGATGATCACGGTCAGCAGCGCGGCGCAGCCGGGTATCGACGATCATCCGCTACCGCTGGAGGTTTCCCGCTGGGCTGGCGCGGCAGACGAGATCGACATGCTCGTGGTGGCGCGCTGCGAGCCGCCGGTCATCGACCTCGGTTGCGGCCCGGGACGGATGGTGCAGGCCCTCACCGAGTCAGGGCGGGCGGCTCTCGGCGTCGACATGTCTGCGGTTGCGGTGGGCATGAGCATGGCCCGCGGTGGGCCGGCGCTGCGCCGTCGGATCGACGAACCTCTGCCGGCTGAGGGGCGCTGGGGCACAGCGCTGCTGATGGACACCAACGTGGGCCTGGGCGGGGACGTTGCTGCCTTGCTGGCACGCTGCACGCGACTTGTCGTGCCAGGCGGCTTGATCATCTGCGAAGTCGATGGAGTCCCAGAGCGGCATGAGGTGCACAACGTCGTGCTACGGACCGAGCACGCAACCTCACCCCCATTGGCGTGGTCGCGGATCGGAACATCGGCGCTCGTCAAACTTGCGAAATCGCTCGATCTGCTGCTC
>Ga0307285_10000198_pt1 | contig 13282 bp, 11 predicted proteins | sample ER_DNA_139_FD_194476 | JGI IMG/M metagenome (GOLD analysis project Ga0307285, IMG submission 194476) | Bulk soil microbial communities from the East River watershed near Crested Butte, Colorado, United States - ER_DNA_139 | ecosystem: Environmental > Terrestrial > Soil > Floodplain | place... | reverse complement strand
CTGCCGTTAGCCCAGGTTCCGCGGCAGGGACGGGTGATGACGCTGAAGCCGCAGCTTCTGCTACAACGAAGGGGACTGCGCCCGCTGGACTGCCGCAGACGTCGCAGTAACCGTCAACGATCGTGCCAGTACAGCCTGGCTGCGTACAGGCCGTCATGAGAACCCCCCGTTTTTTCGTACCTCGACATTTGCCATCGTAAGGGCGTCGAAGTCTTACCCGATTGCCGTCGGGGCGACGCAGTTGCCAGTGAGGACGGACAACGGAAGGTGCGGAAAGTGGTTCAGAGCCGTCGATCTACAGCGGCACCGGGTCGCTGACAACGAGCGATCGTAGCTGTCCAGTAGACCTTCAATCGCGCGTTGCCAGTCGTCATTGCCACCGTCGCTAATTGATGTCGCCCATCCGCACGCCCCTACACTTGCCGCTTGGGTAGAACTCAAATTCAGAAGGCGCTCCCGCATGTTGTGCGGAGGGCATGCCGTGACCGCTGTCCACGAGGGGATGGAAGCTGATCTTCAGTTCATTCAGCTGGCATTCGAGTCGACGGGTGCGAGCCTTGATCGCTATCGGGCTTGGCATTATCGGCGCCGTGCTGGTGTGGGCAGCTTTAGCAAGACCGTCTACACCACCCGATTCAGCCCTCGCCCCTGTGCCGAATGGGGACGGCACGCCGTCGGCGTCTCCCAGTGCGACCAAGGCCAGCCGCGAACGACCTAAGGAACGAGCAGATCACGTTCGGGACCAGATCACCGGGTTGGTCTTGCCGGAGTCTCACCCAGTGGCCGTGTCGATCCCGAAGCTTGGTGTCCGATCCCCGTTGGACGGCCTTGGGCTTGGCACGAATGGAGCGATGGAGGTGCCAGAAAACCCGGCCCGCGCTGGCTGGTTCTCTGGAGGGCCATCACCAGGTGCACTCGGGCCGGCCGTTATCGCCGGGCACGTTACTTGGAACGGCCCTCGTGCGGTCTTTCACCGCTTAAGCACCATGCGGCCCGGCGGTCAAGTCACTGTTACGCGAAAGGACGAGAAAATTGCCGTCTTCACCGTCACCCGAGTGGCCCGATTTTCAAAGTCGCAGTTCCCGAGCCGGGCGGTTTACGGCCCAATCGACCATGCCGGACTGCGACTGATCACCTGTGGTGGCACCTACGACGCAGCCAGACACAGGTACCTGGACAATGTCGTCGTCTTCGCCAGGCTGACGGCGGTGCGCGGGCCTGGCGGCTGATCGCCAGCCGCGCTCAGCCCTCGATCACTAGCACAAACGGTTGTGACGCCCAGCACCAGTGCCGTGGTCGCCCATGATCGTGTTTCGACATATGTGCTCGGCACGTGGAACAGCCAGAAGAACAGCGTCGTCAAGAAGGCGGCGCGGAGCGGCGCGGAGCGGACCGGTCGAAGGCTCACAACCGCTCTGCCTAGACGCGCGAGCCGTACGCTGCTTCGGTCAAGATCAGATCTCTCACTCTCCGCCTGAGGTCGGGGTCAGAGTCGGCGTGCCTTGATCCGAGTTAGCTCGGTGCTAGCCCGAGCGAACAACCGCGCGATCTCGCTCGCGGTGCCTGGAAAGCGTGTGGGCGCAACCAGGGTGGAATGCTGCGGCCAGCGGATCATGATCACTTGCGGCATGTCTGGCGGGCTGAGTAGCTCGACCACGATGCGATCGCTGCCGTTGATATTGCCCGCTGCGAGCGCGCTTTGGGGGACGATGTTGTCACGCCTGGGCTCCATCCCGTCGAGGGCCCGTTTCGGAGTTCGCACCCCCTGGCGGGCCCGGCTAATTGGGAGTCCGAAGCCCGGTCTCGAAGTCATCGCGAAGGTACGTTTAGCGCAGTGTTTGCAATCTGACCTTGGTCTGCAGATATCACCACACCCACTTTCTGCAGAAGGGCTGGACCTGCCGCATCAACACCGACGGTCTGCCCGAATGGATACCGCCCTGGTGGATCGACCACGACCAGCGACCCCAAATCAACACCCGCATCCGACGACTGCATGCCCAACGCCAACAACACCCCCGACGCCGCAGACGAACACCCGACGCCGCATGAAGACGCCGCATGAACCAGTCCATGGACGCTGGTTCTCGGAAATCGCGGGAGACGAGCACACCACTTCTCTTCCTTAAAGCACTCCGCGAGATGTCAACTCGTGGCGCTTGACTTCTGAACCAACATCGACTTAGATCGATCTAAATTCTCTTCAGGGGTGACCTCTTTGGCACGTGTAACGCTCATGGACGTGGCGCGGCACTGCGGCGTCTCCCGCGCCACGGTGAGCCTTGTGCTCAACGACAGCCCTCTGGTCGCCACGAAGACCCGCGACCGAGTCCGCGAGGCGATGACGGAGCTCGGATACGTCTACAACCGCGCCGCGGCATCGCTGCGCACCCAGCACAGCGACGCCATCGGGGTGGTGCTGACCAACATCACCAACCCGTACTTCGCTGAGTTCGCCACCGGACTCCAGGACACCCTGACCAGCAGCGGGACCGTGCCACTGCTAGCAGTCAGCGGTGAAGACCGCGACCTGCAACACCGCCTTGTCAGGTCGCTAGTCGAACGCAACGTGGACGGCATTGTCCTTGTCTCAGCCCACGGCACCACGCCCAGTGACCTGCCGGATCTTCTCGGCACTCCCCTCGTGCTTCTCGCCCGCCGCTTGTACGGCCTCGATGTCGACTATGTGGGCGCGCAAAACCGCGATGGCGGGTATGCGGCCGCGGAGCATCTGTACAGCCACGGCTGCCGCCGAATCGCCTTCGTCGGCGGCTTCACCGACTCCTCAGCTCGCGAGGAGCGCGCGGGCGGCGTAGCAGCATTCCTGAACGAGCACGGCCTGTCACTCCATGCCGACCACTCGGTGGTATGTGAGCCGGCGCGGCCGCAGGCGCGGGAGGCGGCAATGGCGCTGCTAACCAACGATCCCGAGGTCGACGGCATTGTCTGCTTCAGCGACGTGGTCGCTTTCGGCGTCCTGGACGCGATGGCCGACATAGGCCGCGGCGTCGGATCGGACGTCCGAGTGATTGGCTTCGACGACGTCCACGATGCCGGGCTCAATCGACCCTCCCTGAGCAGCGTTGCCGTGCCCGCCAGGGAGACCGGCCGCCGTGCAGCGCAGCTGGTGCTGGAGCGCGCCGCTGGGTCCACCGAGCCGACCGTACGCGAGGAGTTCCCTACCAAGCTCGAGCCGCGGGAGACCTGCGGCTGCCCCCGTCCCCAACCGCTGCCCTGAAGCTGACCCGCCTCCGGAGGATCTATCCCACTATGCGCACCGTGCCAGTGCTCACCGGCGCCGAAGCCGCCCGGCTAATTGGCGACTCCGACGTCATCACTGTCTCCTCCTCCTCTGGGCTCGGGTGCCCCGATGCCGTGCTGAAGGCAATTGGGCAGCGCTACGCCGAAACCGGCGCGCCAACGAACCTCACCACCCTGCACCCGATCGCGGCCGGTGACATGTACGGGATCAAGGGGATCGACCATCTGTGCCGGCCGGGACAATTGCGGCGGGTGTTAGCCGGCTCCTATCCGTCCGGCGGCTCGAAACTCGATCCGCCGCTCATCCGCCAGCTCATCCACAATGATCAAATTCAGGCCCTGAACATTCCCTCCGGTGTGCTGTTCCAGATGCACCGGGCCGCCTCGACGGGGCAGCCGGGAGTGCTGACCGAGGTCGGCCTTGGCACTTACGCCGATCCGCGGCTCGAGGGGGCGAAGATGAACGCCGTCACCGACGACTTCGTCCAGCTGATGCAGGTCGGCGGCAACGACTACCTGTTCTACCCAGCGGTCAAGGTCGACGTAGCGATCATCCGCGCCACGACTTCCGACCGGTACGGCAATCTTTCCTACGAGCAGGAGTGCGGCACGCTCGGCGCCCTCGACCAGGCCTACGCGGCCCACAACAACGGCGGCATCGTCATCGCCCAGGTCAAACGACTCTCCGACACTCAACTGCCGACCCAGGTCGTACACGTGCCAGGGATTCTGGTCGACGCAATCGTCGTCGCCCGTGACCAGATGCAGACCACCCAGACCGTCTACGATCCGGCCCTCTCCGGGGAGGTGCACCGTGACCTCGACGACATCGAACCGGTCGAGTTCGGTCTGGAGAAGGTGATCGCCCGGCGGGCCGCGGCCGAGTTGCAGGTCGACGCGGTCGTCAATCTGGGTTTCGGAATCTCCGCAGCCATTCCCCGCGTGCTCTTGGAGGAGGGCCATGCCGAGGACGTCACCTGGGTGATCGAGCAGGGCGCGGTCGGCGGGTTCCCCGCGACCGGCTTCGCGTTCGGCTGCGCGTTGAACCCGCAGGCCCTGGTCCAGAGCGTTGATCAGTTCACCCTGCTCCAAGGCGGCGGCTTCGATGTGGCGATGCTCTCCTTCCTGGAAGTGTCTGGCGCGGGCGATGTCAATGTCTCCTACCTCGCCGCTCGGCCGCATGTCACTGCAGGTGTGGGCGGCTTCAATGACATCGTCACCAGGGCGCCCAAGATCGTTTACTCCGGCTACTTCACCGCCGGCAAGAAGGATATTCAGATCATCGACGGCCAACTCAAGATCATCTCCGACGGCGCGATCGCCAAATTCGTCCCCGAGATCGCCCAGATCTCCTTCTCGGGAGAGATGGCCCGTAAACGCCGCCAGGAGGTCCTCTACGTCACTGAACGCTGCGTGATCGAGCTGACCGAGTCCGGTCTTATGGTGATCGAGATAGCGCCCGGAGTTGATCTTGAAAAAGATGTCCTCGCCAAGGCCGACACTCCGCTGCTAGTGAGCCCCGACCTGCGGTTCATGTCCGCCGCATTGTTTCGACCCGGACCGATGGGGCTGATCTTGTCCCGCAAGCCGTCTCGGATCGCTCCCGCCATCCCTACCCGATAAGGAATCGACCACCATGCCCGCCACTCACTACGACTACGTGATCGTCGGTGCAGGCGCCGCCGGATGTGCCGTCGCCAACCGCCTCTCCGCCGACCCCAACACGACCGTGCTGTTGCTCGAGGCCGGCGGTAAGGACTGGTCGCCGCTGGTCCACATGCCCGTTGGGTTCACCAAGCTCAGCGGCCCGCGGTACAACTGGGAGTTCTCCACGGTTCCGCAGCCGCAGCTGAACAACCGGGAGATGTGGTACCCGCAGGGCCGCACGCTGGGCGGTAGCACCTCGATCAACGCGATGATCTACATCCGCGGCCAGAAAGAGGACTACGAGGCCTGGGCGGCGCTCGACAATAAACACTGGGGCTATGAGCAGGTGCTGCCATTCTTCCGGCGGGCCGAGGCCAACGAGCGCCTCAACGACCGCTACCACAGCAGCGTGGGCGCGGTGAACGTCACAGAGCAGGTCCAGCACAACCCCCTGAGCAAGGCGTTCGTTCGCGCCGCCCAAGAGCTCGGAGTCCAGTTCATTGCCGACTTCAACGGCGCGGCGCAAGAGGGCGTCAGCTGGTACGACGTCACCCAGAAGAACGCCCGCCGCGAGAGCACCGCCACCGCCTACCTGAAGCCGATTCGGTCGCGCAAGAACCTCGCGGTCGTTACCCACGCACTGGGTCGCAAGATCATCGTGCGAAACGGCCGGGTCACTGGTCTGGACATGATGATCAATGGGAAGCCGGAGCACGTACGCGTCGACCGGGAGTTGATCTTGAGCGGCGGCGCAGTCAATTCCCCCCGGTTGCTGCTGCTGTCGGGGATTGGACCGGCCGATGAGCTGCGCCCGCTCGGCATCCCGGTCGTCCACGACCTGCCTGGAGTGGGCAAGAACCTCCAAGATCATATGGACGTCTATCTGACCGCCGAGACCATCCCGGTCAGTTACAACTCCTCCGACCGACCCGACAAGGCGGCGCTGGCCGGACTGCAGTACATCACCACCAGGACCGGGCCGATCACCGCCTCGGTCTGTGAGGCCGGGATGTTCGTACGCAGCACCCGGGACGTCGCCACCCCCGATATCCAGATGCACGCTCTACCCGCATACGTGATCGACCACGGCCGGATGCGGGTCAAGGGTCATGGCATGACGATCAACACCTGCCACCTGCGGCCTCGCAGCATCGGCTCGGTCACCCTGGATACCGCGAATCCGGACGACCCGCCCGCTATCGATCCGGCCTTCCTCACCGACCCTTACGACTGGGAGAAGTCGCTGGAGGGGTTCCGCTGGGGGCGGGAGATGATGCGCAGCAAGGCGTACCAGCCGTTCGTGATCAAGGAGTATCTGCCGAGCGCCGAGGTCGAGACCGACAAGGAGATCCGCGAGTACGTCAAGCAGTGGGCCAAGACCGACTACCACCCGGTCGGCTCTTGCAAGATGGGCGACGACGATCTTGCGGTTGTTGATCAAGAGCTCAAGGTTCGCGGTATGGAGGGTCTGCGAGTGATCGACGCCTCGATCATGCCGAAGTTGATCAGCGGCAACACCATGGCCACCTCGACCATGATCGGCGAGAAGGGCGCGCACCACGCATTGCACGGTCTCACTCCGCCCGACCTGAGCGACGCGCCAATATAAGAGATGGGGCCGACATGAGCGAATCCGCGCAGCCGGACATTGGCGAGATCAGCGTCGAGGTCGACGTGGTCGCCACCATTTGCCTCGACCGTCCCGCCAAGCACAATGCGCTAACCCCGGAGATGCTGGAGCAGCTCGAGCAGATCCTGATCGGCCTCGACGCCAACCGGGATGTGCGGGTTGTCCTCCTCACCGCCGCAGGGAACCGTTCCTTCTGCGCCGGCGCCGACATCAAACGCTTCAAGATGTTGGAGCCGCTGGACATGTGGGCGCAGTGGACTCGCCTTGGGCACCGGGTGTTCGACCACCTCGCCGGACTGCGGCAGCCCACCATCGCCGCTGTCTCCGGCAACGCCTACGGCGGTGGCTTCGAGCTCGCCCTGGCCTGCGACCTGCGGATCCTCGCCGAGGACGCCACCCTCGGCCTGACCGAGGTCGGCATTGGCACGCTGCCGGGCTGGGGTGGTACGGGTCGGCTCCGCGACCTGGTGGGCGCTGGCCGAGCCAAGGAATTGATCTTCACTGGCGAGCCGCTGACCGCGGAGCAGGCCCTGGCCTGGGGTGTAGTCAACCAGTTTGCGCCCAAGGCTGAGGTGATCAACACCGCCCATGCCTTGGCTGTCAAGATCGCCGGACAAGCCCCGATCGCCGTGCAGATGGCCAAACAGGCGATCGACGCCGGCAACGCCTACCAGGCTGTGGAGCAAATCAGCTCAGCCGCCACCGCCTTTACCGAGGACGCGGTCGAAGGGTTCGCGTCCTTCACTGAGAAACGTGACCCGCACTACCGCGGCACCTGAACCCCGTACGCATCAGCACCGAGCGAAAGCACTGCCATGACCATGATCACCAGCACCGCACCGACCAACATCACCGCGAACAATTGGCCCAATATCATCGACGGCCGCGACATCGTCGGCGGCGGCGAGGAGGTGCTGCGCGACAGTCCAGCCCACGACGAACGGGTCGCCAGCTACCACAGCGCCACCGAAGCCGAGGTCGACGCTGCCGTTGCCGCAGCCCACAAGGCCTTCAGCACGGGTGACTGGCCGCGGACCTCGGGTGCTGAGCGGGCCGCGCTGCTACGGCGGGTCGCGGCCCGGATCGAAGCCGAACGTGACGAGCTCGCCTTGATCGAGACCCTCGAATCCGGCAAGCCGATCTCGCAGGCCAAGGACGAGGTGGCTAGTGCAGCGGGGATCTGGTACTACGCGGCGAGCCTTGCCCAGCACGCGTACGGGGACGCCCACAACCACCTGGGACCCAACTACTTGGCGGTGACGGTCAAGGAACCGGTCGGTGTCGTCGGAGTGATCACCCCGTGGAACTTCCCGCTCTTGATCGTTTCCCAGAAACTCCCGTTCGCTTTGGCAGTCGGTTGCACGGCGGTGATCAAGCCCAGTGACCTAACACCGGGCACCACCACCCGCCTGGTCCAGATCTTGCACGACGAGTGGGTGCCCGATGGCGTTGTCAACCTCGTCCATGGCGGAGGCGACGTCGGCGGCTGGCTGTCGAGTAATCCCGGCACCCACATGACCACCTTCACCGGATCCACCGGCGTCGGCCGCATGGTCGCCCAGGCGGCCGCCAAGAACCTGAAGAAGGTGAGCCTCGAACTGGGCGGCAAGAACCCGCAAGTGATCTTCCCCGATGCTGATCTTGACGCGGCGTTGGAGAAGGTCGTCTTCGGCGCGTACTTCAACCAAGGCGAGTGCTGCAACGCCGGCTCTCGACTCCTGGTGCACGCCGATATCGCCGACGAGTTCACCGAACGGATCGTGGAGCGCGCGCAGGATGTCACCGTCGGGGACCCGCTCGACCCAGCCACCAAGGTCGGCGCTTTGATCTCCGAGAAGCACCTCGGCGTGGTCAGCGGCTATGTTGATCTTGGTCAGCAGGAGGGCGCCTCGATTGCGCTGGGCGGCGATCGGTTGACTTCCGATCGCGGTCGCTACTACTCCCCGACCGTGCTCGCCGGCGTACCCAAGACCGCCCGGGTCGCTCGAGAGGAGATCTTCGGGCCTGTGTTGTCGGTGGTCAGGTTTGCCGATCTTGCTGAGGCCGTGGAGATCACTAACGCCACCGGGTACGGGCTCAGCGCCGGGGTGTGGAGTCGCGACATCGACACCGCGCTCGGCTATGCGCGAGCAACCAAGGCCGGAACCGTCTGGATCAACTGCTACATGGACGGCTTCCCCGAGGTCTCCTTCGGCGGCTATGGCGCCTCAGGCATCGGCCGGGAGCTCGGCCGCACCGCGATCGATGAGTACATCGAACACAAGAGCACAATCATCCGGACCGGCGCGCAAGCACCTTCCTGGGTCGGCGGCGTCGGCGAGAAGTGAGGTAGAGACCCGTGTACTGGGATTCTCGGCGAGTCAAGGAACGCCGCAGCCTGCCTTTTCAAGAGGCGACGAAGGCGGCCGCTAGAACTGCGCTCGAGGTCGCCGCCTGGAAAGTGTTGCGACTGGCTACCGACTACCCCGGCTACTTCCCGCTCTATACCGACCACGGCCACTGGAAGCATGGGAGAGAAGCCTGGACCAACTGGTGCGAAGGCTTCCTGGGCGGTCAAATGTGGCTCTTCTATGAGCTGGGACTCGGCAGCCACTGGAAGGCTCGCGCCGAGCACTACAGCAGGCTCGTCGAGGAACGTCAGTACGACGATCAAGTTCATGATCTTGGCTTCGTGCTGTGCCCGACATGGAAGAAGTGGTGGGAACTCACCGGCGACGACACCCGCCGGCAGGTGATCATTCAGGGTGGCAAGACCATGGCCACTCGGTTCAACAGCAAGGGCACGTTCCTGCGCTCGTTCCTAGCGCCGGATTCGATCTTCATCGACATCATGATGAACGTCGGCATCATCGCGGTGGCTGCGCTAGAAACAGGTGATCAACATCTGCTCGACGTCGCTGAGCAGCACTGCGAGACCACGCGCAAGTACCTGGTACGCGGCGACGGATCGACTAGCCACGAAGGCATTTTTGATCTTGATAGCGGGGAGTTCCTGCGTCAGACCACCCAGCAGGGTTGGCGCGACGACTCCTCTTGGGCGCGCGGGCTGGCCTGGTCGCTGTACGGGTTCACCTCCATGTACGCCCTGACCGGCAACCCGCACTGGCTGGCAACCGCCCAACTGAATGCCGACTACTGGTTGGAGCACACCAGCGGGCCGGACCCAGTGCCACCGAATGACTTCGACGAACCGAATCCTGTACGCCGCTGGGAATCCTCGGCCGCCGCCTGCGCCGCGGGCGGATTGATCATGCTCGCCTCCCTCGTGACCGACGACGATCTTGCGCAGCGGTACCACAGCCACGCCGAGGCCACGATCGCCCGGCTCTGCGAGCCGGAGTTCGTCGCCCACGAGGACGAGTGGGAGGGCGTACTCAAGCACGGCTCGTACCACGAAACCAAGCAACTCGGAGTCGACGAGAGCGTCATGTGGGGCGAGTACTTCTTCGTCGAAACCCTTGCCCGGGCGGTGCAAGCGCCGTGAGCGCCACGATCAGCCGACCGCCGCTGAGCGACCGGCTTACCACCAGCAAGGTGATCGCCGTGCTCCGCGCCTCGCACGTCTCCGCTCTTGCTCCGGTGTGCGACGTGCTCGCCGAGGAAGGCATCCTCAGCCTGGAGTTGACCCTCACCACACCCGGCCTGCTCGATGCCCTGGCCGACCTGGTCAACCGGTACGCGGACACTGCCGACATTGGTGTCGGCACCGTCCTCAGCGACTCAGCGGCTCAACGTGCGATCGAAAGCGGCGCACGATTCCTGGTTACCCCAACCATGAACCTGCCGGTGATCAAGCTCGCCGTCGAACGCCAGATTGCGGTCTTCCCTGGCGGCCTGACCCCCACCGAGCTCGCCGACGGCTGGGATGCCGGCGCGACCGCGGTCAAGATCTTTCCCGCTCAAACCGTCGGCGCCGGATACCTCAAGCACCTCCGCGGCCCGTTCCCGGAGCTGCAGGCTGTGCCCTCCGGTGGGGTTGATCTCGACGCCGCCCGTGAGTGGTTGGACGCGGGCGCAGTCGCGGTCAGCATCGGCGGGCCATTGCTGGGCGACGCTCTGAAGGGTGGCGATCTCGGCACGCTCCGCGACCGCTGCCGAGCCGTACACGCGGTGATCGGCGAGACGGTCTCGTCATGAACTCGCCACCTTCGGTGCTGACGTTCGGGGAAGCTTTGGTCGGCTACGCCAGCGTCGAAGACAACCTGCGGACCGGGACCCAGTTCACTCGGTTTCCTGGTGGTGCGGAGCTCAATGTCGCCGTCGGCCTCACACGGCTTGGGGTCCGTACCACGTGGGCAAGTGTTCTCGGCAACGACGCACATGGTGACTACCTCGCCGATGCTGTTGATCAGCTCGGCATCGCTCCGGTGATACGCCGCGCCGCCGGTAGCACTGCGCTCATGTTCAAAGCCAGCGGGGCCGACGGCGATCCTGAGGTGCTGCAGGTCCGCCACGGAACCGCATTCGCCCGGCATGCCGAAGCATTGCTGACCAACGATGTCTTATTGCTGGAAGGGATCCAGCATCTGCACCTGACCGGAATCGTGCTCGGCATCTCCCCCGTTGTTCGGGCGGCCGCACTGACACTCCTGGACGCCGCCCATAACGCCGGCCTCAGCGTCTCCTTCGATCCCAATCTCCGCCTTAACCTCTGGCCCGACCAGGAGGAGATGCGCGGCATGATCAACATCGTCGCCGCCCGCGCCACTGTCGTTATGCCGGGTCTTGCGGAAGGGCGGCTGCTGACCGGAGCGAACGAACCCAACGACATCGCGCAGTTCTACTTGCGGCGCGGCGTACACGAAGTGGTGATCAAGCTAGGCGCAGCGGGCGCGCGCGGCTGGACAACCGATGGGGAGACGGCTCAGTCGCGGTCGTTCACCGTCACCCCGATCGATACCGTTGGCGCCGGCGACGGCTTCGCAGCTGGCTACCTCGCCGCTTTCCTTGCCAGTTGCAGCCTGCAAGCACGAGTTGATCAAGGTGCCGCCGTGGGGGCGTTGGTCACTACCTGTCGCGGCGACCTGGCCGCCATGCCGCACCGCAAGGAAGTCGACGCCTTGCTCAACTCCACGAGGACCCCGCTATGACTGAGCAAGCACCACAGCCGCTACGGGATGGCGCGCTCGTCAACCCCGAGCAGGCGACGCTTACCGCCGATGTTGTGATCATCGGCTCCGGCATGGGTGGCGGCACCCTTGCCTGGGCATTGAAGGACACCGGTCTGGACGTGCTGATCGTCGAGCGCGGCCAGTTCCTGCCCAGGGAGCCGGAGAACAGCCAACCGGACCACGTGTTCATCAAGAAGCGCTATGTCACCTCCAAGCCCTGGTACGACGCCAAGACCGGGCAGCCGTTCCAACCAGGCGTCTACTACTGGGTGGGCGGGAACACCAAGATGTACGGCGCCTGCCTGCCCCGTTTCCGCCGCAGCGATTTCGAGGAAGTGGCCCATCACGACGGCGTTTCTCCAGCGTGGCCGTTCAGCTATGACGATCTCGAGCCGTTCTACGCGAAGGCTGAAAAGCTGTTCGAGGTGCACGGTGCACTTGGAGAGGACCCGACCGAGCCTGAGCACTCCATGCCGTACCCCTATCCGCCGCTCAGCCACGAACCCGCAGTCGAACGGCTCGCCGTACGGCTCCACCAGCAGGGCCTGCACCCGTTCCACATGGCCAATGGCATGCACCTGCCATCAATGACCGAACGGCGCGCCGATGCGACCGCCGATGGCTCCCCCTCCCCCACCGGCAACAAGAGCGACGCGGAAAATCGCGCGGTGCGGCCCGCTCTGGAGTCACCGACGGTGCGGCTGCTGCTCGACGCGTACGTCCGCCGGTTGCACACCAGCAGCGACGGGCACACCGTTACCGCCGCGGATGCCCAAGTTGGCGAGCGGACGGTTCGGATCGAGGCCAAGACCTACGTCGTCTCCGGTGGGGCGGTCAACTCAACCGCCTTGCTACTGCGCTCGGTGAGCGACCAGCACCCGAACGGACTCGGGAACTCCTCCGGGCTGCTTGGCCGCAACTACATGGTCCACAACAGCACCTTCTTCATGGCCGTGAACCCGGCCCGACGCAACGACACCGCGTGGCAGAAGACTCTCGGCCTCAACGACTGGTACGAGGCCGGCCCCGACACCCCCTACCCGCTCGGCAACCTCCAGATGCTCGGCAAGCTACGAGCCCCGATGATCAAGTCGGCCCGCTCCTGGGCGCCGATGTGGGCCCTGAAGATGATCACCGATCGCAGCCTCGACATCTACCTCACCACCGAGGACCTGCCCCGCCCGGACAATCGGGTCACCATCGATGGCGACAAGATCATGATCACCTGGACCCCGAACAACCTCGACCCACACAAGGAGTTGGTCAAACGAGTAAGTCGAGCCGTCCGCAAGGCCGGCTATCCGATCGCGCTCACCGAACACATGGGCATCGCGACCAACTCCCACATGTGCGGCACTGCGGTTGCCGGCACCGACCTCGTCCGCAGCGTTCTCAACCCTGACTGCCGCAGCCACGACGTCGACAACCTCTACGTCGTGGACGGCAGTTTCTTTCCGTCCTCGGCTGCCCTCAATCCCGCCCTCACCATCGCGGCGAACGCGCTCCGCGTAGCACCCACCATCGCCGCCAGCACGCGCTGACCAGAACTGGCTAACTGACCCCGAAAGCGGTCACAAACGACGGCCCCGAATCGATTCAGCTTGTTCGTTGCGACCACTTTCCGCAGATGGGC
>Ga0307285_10000196_pt1 | contig 13315 bp, 9 predicted proteins | sample ER_DNA_139_FD_194476 | JGI IMG/M metagenome (GOLD analysis project Ga0307285, IMG submission 194476) | Bulk soil microbial communities from the East River watershed near Crested Butte, Colorado, United States - ER_DNA_139 | ecosystem: Environmental > Terrestrial > Soil > Floodplain | place: USA... | reverse complement strand
CCGTTCCGAAGTCAATGCCGGATGGCAGCTGGTGCATCGGTGAGAGTTGATCAAGGTCGGTTGCGACGACGCCCGCTCCGGCCTCCGCCGCGGTCGTCGTCGTCGCCGTGTCCGGAACTGACTCGTCGTCTTCTCGCTTGAGATCAGGCTCACTGCTGACAGCCGCCATGGGGGTCTCAGCACCATGTACGGCCGCGGTGAGCGCGGAGTAGGACGTCCGGCGCCAGGCCAGATCGAGTTCGCGGTCGAAGGTGCGTACGTCGAGCGCCGGACGCGGCTCCAAGATCGACTGCCAGTCAGTCAGTTCGCGATGCGTCATCTCCTCGACGCTGAAGTCCGGACCATGCTGCCGGGTGCTGAACGGATCGCCCTGCAACGGGTAGCTCGCCTTCGGAGTCGGCGGGTCGCCGGACTCCCGAGAGGCAAAGCGCTGTAACGCCGAAGCCGGCGTGTTGTACGACGGTGCCCACCAAGTCACCACCTGGCTCCGCGCCCTGGTCAGCGCGACGTAGAGCAACCTGAGATCCTCACCGGCCTCCTCCTCGCGATAGCGCGAGAAGCGCTCTGGTCTTCCGGGACCGTTGCGACCACCGACGTCCAGTACGCACTCTCCGCTACTCACCGCTGTCGGCTCGTGCAGCCGGAGGATGCGACCCTCATCGGAGCCATTGGCATGCCGATCCCACGCCTCAGGTAGATAGACGATCGGAAACTCCAGGCCCTTGCTGCGGTGCACGGTCAAGATCGTGACTGCGTTGGCATCGGTCTCGAGCCGCCGCGTGACTTCTGACATGCCATTGCGATGGGCCTCGCTGATCCGAGCACGCAACCACTCGACGAGGGCGCCGACGCCGAGCTGAGCGGAGGTCATCGCTGCATGCAGGCTCTGCCCGAGATGACGAAGGTCAGTCAGCATCCGCGCTCCGCCCTGTAGCCTCAACAGCCGTTCCGGAACGCGCTCATCGGCGATCGCGGTCTCCAGCAAAGCGGCGACCCCGCGGCTCTCCAACACCTTTCCCCACCAGCGGACGCGTTGGGTGAGCTCGATCAACGACTCATCGCCGGCGGCAGCCAAGCCGGCGAAGGTCCAGCCGAAGAAGCAGGTCAAGGCAGCCCGCCGGACCGTTTGCTGCCGGGTCTGCTCGAATGCCAAGAGCAAGGTCAGCCAGTCTTGCGCCACCGGAGAGGTGAATACCGAGCCGGCGCCATACATCACCGCAGGCACTCCGGCGCTCAGCAGGCGATCCCGGATCGCTTCGCCGCGCTCGTTCTTGCGTACCAGGATGGCAATGTCGGACGGCACCAGTGCGCGCGCGTAGTCGCCTTCGATCAATTCCACGCCGGAACCCAGCAGGGCAGTTATGTCGGCAACCAGATCGGCGGCGATCTCAGGCCGGATGCGTGCCACACTCGGCACCTTGTCGTCAGCTGGCTGGTGGGGCATGAAACGCAACCGGATCGGTGCCGCGATCTGCTGATCAGCGCCGGGCGTACGCAGTCGCCGGCCCTGGTATTCGGCCGTGACCGGGCGTACGGAAATTCGCTCATCCCCCAACGCCGCGTTCCCCATCAGCACATCCAGCGCGTCAACCAAGGCCTGGTCGGTGCGGTGATTGACGACCAGGCTCCGCACCTGGTCTGCCTGGTCCACCGCATCGAGATAGCTGAAGACGTCGGCACCGCGGAAGGCGTAGATCGCCTGCTTGGGGTCGCCGATCAGGATCAGCGTGTTGTGACGGTGAAACGCCCGGTGCAAAATCTCCCACTGGATCGGATCGGTGTCTTGGAACTCATCGACCATGACGATGCGGTACCGCCGCCGGAGCCGGTCCGCCGCAGCCTGTCCATGCTCACGGTCGGCCAGTGCGTCGCGCAGCCGGGTCAGCATGTCGTCGTAGGTCAACAGATTGGCTGCTCGTTTCCGTCGCTCCACCTCTTCACGTACAGCTGAGGCAAATCTCACCCGCTCTGCGCTTCCGGATGGATCGTCCGAGGCGAGCCCGGACGGCACCAGCCGAGCGTGCCCGGCTTCGACCGCCTGATTCGCTACATCCAGTGCCTCGTCGTAGCTCATCGGTGGTACACCGTTGGCGGCGTAGCGGCGCAGGTAGAGGTCGGTGGTCACCTCACGTGTCAGGTCAGTCAGGTGCTCAACGACGGTGGCATGCCGCTCTCGATCGCCAAGCACCCCGAGGCCGTCGAGCATCTGGAGGCAGAACTCGTGCGTGGTCGCAATGGTCGCGGCGTCGAAGTCGGCCAGCGCGCGAGACACCCGGGCATAACGACGCGCTAGTTCCTCCGACTCGCCGGTGCACATCATTGCTTCTAGCTGGCCGAGCGGCTCGCTGGGCTCACGCTGTCCAACCGCTTCAGCGAGGCTGGCCTCCACTGACACCAAGCGCTCGCGCACCCGAAGCCGCAGCTCGTTGGTCGCCATGCGTCCAAAGGTGACCAGTAGCAATTGACTGAGTTCCACTGCACCTTCGGCGACCACCCGAGCGGTGAGCGCGGCGATGGTGTAAGTCTTGCCGGTGCCCGCGCTGGCCTCCAGGACGGTGGTTCCGCTGGGCAGCTCACCGTAGATATCGAAGGGTGGCGGATCGGTGCTCATCGCAGATCCTCGACCGAGAGCAGCGGCTGAAACACCCGTCGCGCCAGCGTGCCGAACCGAGTTGGCTCAGTCAGGCTGCCCCGCACCTCGGTAGGGACCGACGGCTGGGCCAGCAAGTCCTCCAGGCTCGCCTTGGCTCCGAAGAACCGCTCGTACGCCTCATCACGATCCTCGGCCCACACCTTCTCGAGCTGTTTTCGGTACAACGCGGGCTGCCGGTCGCGCAACCGCAGGGCCGCGTACTCGGCCGACGTTCTCGCGGCGAACGGGATCGGCTCACGCAATCCGGTGGCTCGGAGGTCGATCAGGTCGGCCAATACCGTGGCGGCCCAGGTTGCGTGGATGGCTCGTAGCTGCGAGCAGCCACCCCGCCCGATCGTGACGACCTGCCAGGCTCGGCCCGGATCATGCACGGTCAGTGCCAGCAGCTCAAGCCAGGCCTGCAGCCGGTGCCGTGCCGCCAGCTTGGAGTAGCTGACATGAACCACTGAATCGCCGACGACTCCACTCACCGTGCCGGTCAGCCGCACCTGTCCCACTTCTGCCAGCACCTCCTGCGGTACGGGCTGATCGGTGAGGAACGGCTGGGCAGTCTGCACCAGTTGCTCGACCTGATCAGCGATCTCCTGGATGGCCCTTTGGCCCAGACCACGTGGCGGCAGATAACCGCGCCGCCATTCCGCGTCGATCAGCGAGGTGAGCTCGTGGCCGGCCACGCGTTGCCGCAACAATCGCTCCCCGATGCTCCAGCGATCCAGCCCCGTCAGGCTCACCGGGATCTGCTCGTCCGGCGTCTCATCTGGCCGGCCGATCCATAGCCCGGCCCGGTCGTACATCAAGGCACGGATCGGATGGTTGAAGAACCGGACGAGGTCGCTCAGGGTGACCAGCTCATCGTCGGCGCGTGCGGGCAACGGCTCTGCGCCCAGAGTGTCTGGTGGGGCGCGACGTTCGCGCGCGGCGGCTCGTACCGCCCGCAGGCTGGCGCGATCGATACTGAACGGCCCGGGGTAGCCCAACCCATCAGGAGTGAAGTTCGATGCGTCGAAGGGCTGCAACGGGTGTCGCGTGGTGATCTTGGTACGGATCGCCTCGCCGTCCTCGGTGCGAGCGGTGCCGTCCAGCGCGTCAAGCATTTCACCGATCGGAACGGCAGGCGGGATGTCGGATCCCGAGCGGGGATCGGCGCCGGCGAAGATCAGCACCAGCCGCTCGCGAGCTGACATGATCGCGTCCAGCAGCAGTTGGCGATCTTCACTTCGTACGTCGTGGTCGCCGATCCGTTCGTCGTCACGGATGATGTTGTCGCCATCTGGTTCGGGACGTCGCGGAAAGACGCCATCGTCAACGCCGAGTAGACAAACGACCCGATGCGGCACAGATCGCATCGGGAGCATGGTGCAGATCGTCAGAGTCCCGGTACGAAAGTTCGCCCGGCTGGGCCGTCCGCGGAAGGCGTCGCTCAGCAGTTCGGACACTTCAGCCAGGCCCAACAAGACGTCGTCGGCCTCGTCAGCACTGAGAACAAGATCACTCAGCTCGCGGTAGGCGTGGCTCAGCTGCCACGTGTCACCGGGTGGGACGGCTGCCAGCAGCTCGATCGCTTGCTTGAAGAGCTCGACCCAGGAAGTAAGGGGCTGCGTCGGCCGGCATGCGTCGATCAACATCTCGACCCGAGCCACCAGCTCGGCCAGACGGCCGACAAGATCGACATCGCCGGCATCGACATCGTCCAACGGCAAGGTGGTTCCGATGAAGTGCTGATCAGTTTCGTCCATCGTCACCCCGAGCAGCAGCCGCTCCATTCCGGCTGCCCAGGTGTTCTGCCGAAATTCTCCCATCTGAAACCGACTGCGATGAGCGGCGTCGAAACCCCAACGAACACCCGCACGCGGCACCAGATCGTGCAGTCGCTCCAGGTCGTCGGTGCTGAAGCTGAATTTCCGAGCGACTGGCGGCGCAGCGCACAAATCCAGCACTGAGCTCGCCTCGACACGTGAATCGGCCAGTGCAACGAGCCGGCTGACAAGGGCGAGTAGCGGATTGAGCTGCCGCAGTGACCGGTCGGCAAGCCGTACCCGCAGCCGATGTCCAGGATGCTCGGCCTGAGTTTCTGGCGTGTCGAGACCGAACGACGCGGCGACCAGCGGTGCGAACCTTTCGATGTCGGGACACATCACCACGATGTCCCGCGGTTCGAGGCTGGCATCATCGGCGAGCAGGCCGACCAATACCTCTCGTAACACTTCCACCTGGCGATCAGGGCCATGGCATGCGTGGAATTGCACGCTTCGATCGGCCGGGTCGAGGACGGGACGTTCATGCTGCGGCCGTACTGCGCGATTCGCCGCCATATCGGCTTGGAGCCAGCCGAGCAAGGTTGCCGGCTCGGCAAGCTCCGGCGACTCGTGGTGCAGATCGGTCGCATTCGCGCCGGTTGAGATGAGGGCGAGTTGCAGTTCGCGTACGTCGCGGCCCAGGTAGCTGAGCAGCCGATGGTGGACCAAGACCTCAGTCGTGTCGTCGGAGCGGCGGGAGAGCTGTCCCGGCTCGAGTCGGTTCGCCGCTGCGGCCGTCTTGACGCGATCCCACAGCGCGGGGGAGGGGTGGGTCAGCCACAGATGTACGTCGCGATGCTCGGCAAGCGCGGCGAGTACCGGCAGGTGGTCGGGGCTCAACCGGGTGGCGCCGAAGATGGAGAGCCGTTGTGGAAGGTCGCTACTTTCCCGGTCGACGCGGAGCCTGGCGACCGCGGCTTGCACGCGTTCTGCGGGACTCGGTGCATCGAGCTCCTCGCGTAGCCGCCGCCACAGCTTGGCCTGCCAAGCCCGATCAGCTGGCAGCGGAAATCCCGCTGCATCGACATCTCGGCCCTCGGACCAGCTCTCGATCATGGTCGGTCGCGTCGCCGAATAAGTGGCAAAAAGATCAGCGAGATGTCGGGCGATCGACCAACGCCGTCCGCCTCGGACCACATCGGTGGAGTTTCCGTTGCCGCCCAGATAGTGCCACAGCACCGCTGCCCACGCCTCGCCGCGGCAACCATCGATGACGCGAAGCAGCGGCCACACGGCACGGCGAGGCTGCCACGGATCGGTGTCGTCCTCGTTGCCGCTGCCGGCCAAAGCACGCGCCACAAGTCGCCGCGGCGAAGGAAAGGCGACGCCGACGCAGATACCGTCGCTGCGACCGGGTGCGGTGCCGAGCCGCTGCGCAAGGCCCTGGGAGAGCCAGCGTTCCACGCCTCGGGTTGGCACGCTGACGATCTCGGTCTCGAACGGATCAGGCAGCGGAACGCTGAGCAGCTCGCCGAGCGCGATGATCAAGCGGTCGGCCCGCTCGGCGCGATGGAGGTAGAGCGTCATGGTCGGTCAACACTAAGGCGGGTGCCTGACACCGCGCGGACCTTTCCCCAAGCTCAGCGCTTCGCCGATGGTGACGTCTCGAGAACCCTGGCGACGTCGAAGGAGCGGGTCGGAAATGTCGTCGAACAAGGGATCGTCGGTGCGGGCCCTTATGGTGTCCCTGTGTCCGTTGCCCTGACTCGATCATCTACCTCGCCCGATGCGCTGCTGGATGATCTTGATCCGGAGCAGCGGCAGGTCGCGACCGCATTGACCGGTCCGGTCGCAGTGATCGCTGGCGCTGGCACCGGTAAGACTCGCGCGATCACCTACCGCATCGCCTATGGCGTCGCCACCGGGGTCTACAACCCGACGTCGGTGCTGGCGGTGACCTTCACGACCCGTGCGGCCGGCGAACTGCGCGGCCGGTTGCAGCAGTTGGGCGCCCACGGCGTACAGGCTCGGACGTTCCATTCCGCAGCGCTGCGCCAGGCGCAGTACTTTTGGCCACGGGTCTATCGCGGCGAGTTGCCAGCAGTGCTGGACAACCGGATGGGGCTGGTGGCCGAGGCGGCGAGCCGGCTCCGGGTCAGAGTCGACACGCCGAGCTTGCGAGACCTGGTCTCTGAAATCTCGTGGGCCAAGGTGAGCAATGTCACGGCCGAGGACTATCCGCGGTTGGCCGCGCTGCACAACCGCCAGATCGCCTCCTTCGACTCCGAGACCGTGTCGCGGGTCTTCACGGCGTACGAGCAGGCCAAGCGTGACCGGTCACGGATCGACTTTGAGGACATCTTGCTCTGTGCTGCCGCTTTGATGTCGGAACGACCAGAGATCGCTGAAACGATCCGCCGGACCTACCGGCATCTGGTGGTCGATGAATATCAAGACGTCAGCCCCCTGCAGGAGGCGCTGCTGAATCTGTGGCGTGGCGACCGCGCCGAGCTGTGCGTCGTAGGAGATCCGGCCCAAACCATCCACTCCTTCGCCGGCGCCCAGGCGAGCTATCTCACGGGGTTCGGTCAACGCTTCCCCCAGGCGAGCGTGATCCGTCTGGTACGCGACTACCGCTCGACGCCACAGGTTGTCCGCTGTGCCAACTCGATCATGGCCGCCGCCAGCAATGGGACGACGCCGACCAAGGTCGGCTTCGGCCCAGTCACGCTCCAGGCGCAGCAGCCCGCCGGGTCCGAGGTGGAATTCGTCGAGTCAACAGACGAGTCGGCCGAGGCAACCGCAGTCGGTGAGTGGCTCGGCCAACAGGCAGCGGCCGGCGTCGACTTTCGGGAGATGGCAGTGCTGTTTCGCATCAATGCTCAGTCGCCGGCCATCGAGCAAGCGCTGGCTGACCGCAACATTCCCTACCTGGTACGCGGCGGCGAGCGCTTCTATGAGCGGCCCGAGGTGCGTCAGGCGCTGCTCTCGTTGCGGACGACCGCGCGCGCCATGAGCGGCGCAGAGCAGGGGAGTGCGGTGGAGCAGATGAAGGAGGTGCTCATCGCCTTGGGCTGGACCCAGCAGCCGCCCGAAGGAGCCGGAGCGCTGCGCGAACGCTGGGAGTCGCTGGCCGCGCTGTTGAGCGTGGCAGAGGATCTGGAGACCGAGGCGGCCGCCGGCCCAACGGACGGTTCTCACCAAGCCCTCACGCTGCAGGGCGTCTCGGCCGAGCTCGACCGTCGCGCCGAGGCGCAACATGTGCCGGCCGCGCAGGGCGTCACCGTCTGCACACTGCACTCCGCAAAGGGCCTGGAGTGGGACGCTGTTGCGCTGCTCGGCATTCATGAAGGGTCAGTTCCGTTCGTCCTCGCCAGCTCACCCGAGCAAATCGAGGAGGAACAACGCTTGCTCTACGTCGGTGTCACTCGTGCCCGGCAATCACTTCGCATCTCCTGGTCGCGAACCCGAAACGGCAACGGCCATTCCCGTGCGCCGTCCCGCTTCCTCCAGCCGGTGCTGCCCGACTCTCTCAGGGCGCCCGTCAGCAAGACGGGATCTGCCAGGCGAAGCCGGCACTCAGCGCTCTCGTTGCACTGTCGGTCTTGCGGCCGGTCACTGACCGAGGCGGCCGAGCGCAAGATGGGCCGACACCTCGGGTGCCCAGCGACCTACGATGAGCGCACGATGGTCATGCTCAAGGAATGGCGGCGCCAGGAGGCAGCCGACCAGAAGCTTCCGGCGTACTGCGTGTTCACCGACGCCACACTGATCGCTGTTGCCGAGGCGCGGCCACAAACCGTCGTGGATCTGATCAAGATCCAAGGGCTCGGCCGGACGAAGGCGGACAGGTACGGCGAGCACCTGCTGGCGATCATCGCCTCGGAGGCTGATCGCGCGAGCAGCCGCTGACAAACGCTCTCCGGCTGCGAGCGGCGGCGTTGTTTCCTCTGCGAGCGAGGGCGAAGTAGGCAGGTTCCACGCGCGATTGCGCGAGCAGCCGCTAAAAAGACGTTGCACGAGTTTGCGATACTCCCCTAGGGTGAACGAGGACCTTTACGCTCGGCCGAGCAGAAGGCCGCCAAATACCAGCTTTGGATTATCAGCCTGAATGCATGAGAGGAGGAGTTCGTGAACATTGAGCAGACCAGCAGCGCATGCACGGTCCAGCTGCCCTTGCCCGAACTCCAGCTGTCCTCGCGTGCGCTCATGCCGGGTGCGGCTGTCGTCACGGACCTCGTCAACGGCAGGCCGCGGGCCCATCTCCGCCGTCCGATGCTCAACCGGACCAACTGGCGCGGACTGGGCGAGGTCTGTGTCACGGGCAGCAAAGCGGCAGGCCTAACACAAGGCGGACGTATCGCCGGATATGGCGCGTACGACGTCACCGATAGCAAGTTTTCGACCAACATGGGACCACCTTCCTGTAGTCCACCGGTGTAGCAACACCGACAGCCTCCAGGGCCGTGGCTCCCAGACAACCGGGATCCGCGGCCTTCGTGTTTCCCGGCCAGATTCGAGGAGCCTTTACCGGGCACCTCATGATCAGAAAAGTAGGCCGACATGTATGACGCAGGAGGTGGCCCGATAGTCGCTCCCCGGCGGGGGCGGTTGGGCGTCGCCGAGCTGCCCTGTCGTTTGGTGAATCCGGACCTGTTCTTCGCCGAAGCGCCTGTCGATGTGGAGGTGGCCAAGGCCTTGTGCTTGGACTGCCCCATTCGTGAAGCGTGCCTGGCTGGTGCGCTGCGGCGGCGTGAGCCGTGGGGCGTCTGGGGCGGCGAGCTGCTGGTGGCCGGTGCTGTCGTGTCGCACAAGCGGCCGAGGGGTCGTCCGCGCAAGTATCCGATCGCCGAGCCCTTTGCTCCGGCAGCGAAGGACGAGGCGGCGGCATGATGCGTCATGCGACGCGCCGACGCAACAGATTACGGCGATTCTCCCGTGTCGCCGAGCAGTGTGCCGATAGCATCTTCGATGTTTGAGAGCTGCTTGCGGATGCCAACGCTCGCAGCTAAGAAAGCGGCTTGCATCACCAAAATGCGGCACAGCTTGAGGCTCCCCTTCGGGTCGACCGTGGAGTCCTGGCTACCCCGGCCAAGCGCATGCCCGCGACCCAGCCCCCACGCTGTGCCGCGTGTTGGTGATGCAAGTCCTTTCTTTGGGAGCTGCTCGCGCATCGCCCTCGGGATCCGCCGCGCCGCGCGATTCCCAACGCTCGCAGCAATGCCTGCTCACATCGGCACTACGCCGTGGCGTAGTCGGGGAGAAACTCTTCAAGCACCTTGCCGAAGGCTGCCTTGGCATTGAGCTGGGACAGCACGGCCAGCCCGCCAAGCCACACCCGATGGATCAGCAGATAGCTCGGCGGCAGGTTGAGCTTCAATGCCACGCCACCTGACGCATGGGGGTCACGTACCCGGACGAACTGCTCCCGCATCCAGTCCCGATTGAATTGGAACTCGGGCACCGCAGCGGGCTCCACAAACGGACTCAAATAGTCGAGCAGATCTCCTGCATCAATGTCGGAGACAACAAAGCCTTCCTGGCGTAAGTTCTCGGCCACCTGATGAGCATCGCCCTGCTGCGCGATCCGCAAGATTCGGCCCATGGCCGCAGGGAGACCGTCGGGGAGTCGCGCAACCAGCCCGAAGTCGACCACACCGAGCCGGCCGTCCTTGATGAGTTTGAAATTTCCAGGATGGGGATCAGCATGCAGCAGCCCAACCACGCTGGGTCCGGCGAACAGAAATCGCACGTATTGCAGCGCGGCCGCATTGCGCTTCTTGTCGGGAAGGTTTCCCGCCGAGGAGAGCGGCGCACCCTCGACCCACTCGCTCACCATGACCTTCGGCGTACTCGCCAGCACTGATGGAACGTAGAACTCCTTGCTGCCGGCGAAGCCAGCCGCTGCCTGCTGTTGTGAGTCAGCCTCGAGGGTGTAGTCCAATTCCTCGCTCACCCGAGCGGTGAGCTCGTCCACCAGCGGAGTTACATCCATACCGCCAGCCAGCGGCGCGATGACCTTCGAGAGCCGTCCGATTTGCCGCAAATCGGAGCGAAGAGCCTCGTCAGCGCCGGGATACTGAACCTTGACGGCGACCGTACGCCCGTCGGACCAGGTGGCTCGGTGTACCTGACCGATCGAGGCGGCCGCTGCGGGCAATGGATCGAAATCTGTGAACAAATCCCGCCAGCGCGGGCCAAATTCCCGCGCCATTACGGCGTGCACTCTGGAGGTCGGCATCGGCGGTGCCGCGTCTTGGAGCCGGGACAGATGCGCCCGGTACGGCGCCGCAACCTCCTCCGGGAGCACCGACTCGAACAGGCTGAGCGCTTGCCCGAACTTCATCGCCCCGCCCTTGAGCTCACCGAGAACTCGGAAGAGCTGCTCTGCTGCACGCTGCTGAAGCTGCTCCGACACCTCATCGGCTGGTGCGCCGCCCAACCGCTTGCCTAGTCCCAGCGTCGCTCGCCCTGCGAAGCCGAGTGGCAGTGAGGCCAACTTTGCCCCGCGTCGAAAGGCCGAGCGAGCCAGCGAGGAGCCGTCGCCTGCGCCGGGCACACGTCGCTCCGCGCCGTTGGCTGGCTTCGCCGGCTGGTCGGTCATGGTCCCTATTCTGTCTGGCTCAGCCAACTACAACCGCAGTTGGGATGAGCGGCCCAGCGACGCAACCGTGTGACAAGAGCCGGCCAGCTGAGCTCCAGCGTCGCGCCAGCGGATTCGGGCAACTCCCCATGCAGGAACGCCAGCGATTGCGCCGTCGCAACCGAGGCCGCCCAAGCAAGCAGTGCGGGCGGTGAGGCGACGCTAACGCGCGAGAGCTGCCTCAGCACGGCAGGCCAGTGCGGATCAGCGTCGCTTCGCGCGAGGTCGGCGCAACGCAGGCACGAGGCCTGGCCAGCAACCACGAGCGGGCCAACGCTCACCCCGTTACCCCAACAACGGACCACGAGATGGGCCTGGTCATTACGCAGCAGATGATCAGTGATCACTCGATCGAGTTCGGGCTGATCACAAGCCACAATGGTGAGATCTGGCTGCACGCCTTCGGGCTTGGACCAGTGGCCCAACGGGAACACCGTGGTCGCGCCGTGGGCGAGCGCTGAGCGCAGTGCCTCGGATCGCGATGACAGCACGCCAGCTGCCGGATATAGCGTGAGATCGGTCCGCTCGTCGTCATAGACGTATAGCGTGCCCAGCCCGCTGGTTGCCAGCAGTCGAGCGATTTGGTTGCCCACAGGTCCTGCACCGATCAGCCTGACCTTCGCCCTGCCTGCGGAGTCGGTGTACGGCGCTGCGCCCCGGTCGACGATCAGGCCAGCCGATGCAAGGGCGTCCAATGCTCCTTCGACCTGCACGGTCGTCAGGCCAGCGGCTCTTGCGCCGCGCCGCACCGAATTGATCGATTGCGAGCCGTCCAACAGATCGAGTAGTGCACTAAAGCCTGGTCCACGAAAGACCAGTGCGGCGTCCGGATCGACACCAACCTGAACCTCTTCGGCAGCGCGATGGAGGACCAGTGCGTACGGTGTCAGCTGCGGATGCTGGAGCTGCGGATGAGACCGAGATCGGGTTGCGACTGAACTCATTGGGCCAGTCTGTGAGCACCTGCCTGACCCTCACGTGCTATCCACAGGCGAGTTTCTTCTGTCGGCTCTGATCCTGAACTTTAGCCCACGCCGTAGCCAAGCAGCACGTTGCTGGACCCGTCGAACCTGCGCGCTTCAAGCAGTGCCAGATCAACGGCACCTTGAAGATCGGCGTCCGGTCCCGATTGCCGCGGGACTGACCATCAAATGAAGCTCATCGACGAGCCCGTTCGCCAGTAGACCGGTCCACGTCGTTCGGGAGGCGTCGAAAGCCTCGCCGTCGTAGTAGCCGTCGTCAGGCATGATGTTGCTGACGATGACCTTGCGCATCCGGGCCCCACTCCTCCTAGACGTGCATCAGGGACGGCCGACGGGCGACCGTCCCTGACGGGTTGCTCCAAGTGATGCTAGACCCTGCCGAGGATGCGGTTGAGGTTCGTGCCACAAACCGGGCACTTGGCCTTTGCCATCCGGGTGCCTTTGTCGTTGACGTGCACTTCGCCCGAGGCTTCGCGCTTGGCCTTGCACTTCACGCAATAGAACTCGCCGCTGTACGTCTCCGCCATGCCTTCTCCTTGTTCGATGTTCGTCCGCACGCTGGTCACAGCTGCGGGACCCCGAGCTATGTCATCGTCCGGTCACCCGATCACACCTGCGCGCAACCGGTACCGCACCAAACGTCATACCGCGTGGACGCCCGTTACTCTACGCGAGCGCGCCGGGAGCGCTGGCGGACCGCGGGAAAAACAAAGACGAAACCTCCAGGGACATCGGGATCGCTAGCCTTCCCCTGCGAGCGTGCCGACCATCTGGAGGTTTCGTGCTCGGAACGCTATCCGCGGCCAGGGCCGCCGTCAAACGGTTCTGGGAAATTCACTTTCCACCGAATGTGGACAAGTTTGTGGAAACGATGTGCACCGATCGTGGATGTTTTGTGGACCGAAGTCGGGATCGGATCCCAGTCCGGCGGGCACTATGTGGAAACCTGTTCGACAGTGGTCTCATCTAATTTGTCCGGCTATATATGTCGACTCTCAAGTGCTGATTCAGTCTTTACTGCCTACGCTCCTTGCTCGGTTTCAGCGACCTACGTACCCGCTGGTTTCGGTCGGTTTGCACGGGTTGCTGCCTATCCAGACCGCTAGCAAACTGTGTATAGCTTCGGGCTGTGACGCGATGTACCGGCAGGTAAGTTGGCTCGTGCCAGCCAAGGAAGGGCCCAAGAAGGGACAGCGTGAGTCAGCCACGATTGCCACTGTCGGAGTCGGGGACCACGAGGCCGAATCGCGGGGTCGGGAGGCCGAAAAGGTCAAAGCGCGTCAACTCCAGCGAAGTCGCG
>Ga0307285_10000193_pt1 | contig 13399 bp, 31 predicted proteins | sample ER_DNA_139_FD_194476 | JGI IMG/M metagenome (GOLD analysis project Ga0307285, IMG submission 194476) | Bulk soil microbial communities from the East River watershed near Crested Butte, Colorado, United States - ER_DNA_139 | ecosystem: Environmental > Terrestrial > Soil > Floodplain | place... | reverse complement strand
GGGACAATGCAGTTTGCGATGTCAGCCCGGCGCTTCGCTGCGTCACGATGCATTCATCACCAACATCAAGGAGCACACCATGATCGTTCAACACCGAGGCAAGACCTACCGCGTCAGCGAGGCAGGCATCGTTGAGGTTTACATCCCGATGGGCCAACCGCGCGTCATGCAACTGACACCACGTGTCGGCCACTACCGCACACTGAAGCACAACAGCGTCACCTCTCATCAGGTGCGCATCATCGCCGAGCGCATCAAGCGCAACAAGGAGCAAGCACAATGAGGATGACCCACCGCTGCGAGCGCTGCCCGCGCGTCACCGATCTCTACCACTGCCGCTCGGTCGATGAGTATCTCTGCGAGGAGTGCATCGAACAGGTCGCCGACGAGGAGAACGAGGAGTGCGACGCATGACGCCGCGCTCGATCCACGTCGTTCAGACCAACCGCGAGACCGGACGTGAGCGACGCGCTGAGCTTTGCCAGCGCTACCTCATGTTCATCTCTGATTTCACCAAACGAAAGAAGACGCCGGGCGAAGTGCTCGACGCAATGCTCTGGGGCGACAGCATCGTCACCGAGCGCTTCACCTATCGCATCGAACACTGACACCAACGCTTCAAGGAGCAACAAGCTATGACAACCGAAACCAAAACACGCGGCCAGATCGTTGCCGCTGACGTCTCCGCGCTTCTCCGCGCTCGCAACCCGCTGATCTGGATCGTCACCCGCGAGGAAGCTCGCGTCGAGGCGCTGCTGATCGAGGCGGCTGCAGCCGCTGGCTACATCCCGCGCACGTGGGATGTGGCGCAGGGTTTCTTGGACATCGGCGGCAAGCAGCCGAACGATCTGCGCGATTCCACTGGCCCCGACGCTGCGCTCACCATCATCGGCGCTCGTGCCGAGGGCAAGGAGCGCGGCGTCTGGATCATGCGCGACCTGCCGGTGTGGCTCGATGGTGCCATCGGCTTCACCACGGTGCGCCAGATGCGCAACCTCGCTCGCTCACTCCCCGGTGCACCGCGTGAAGGTGCGCAGGCGATCATCATCATCTCGCCGAAGAGCGAGGTGCCCGCCGAACTCGCCGGTCATGCCACGGTCATCGATTGGCCGATGCCTGATCGCGCCGAGATCGCAGCGATCCTCGATGCCGCCATCGACGGTCTGCCCGACGACCTGCGCGAGAGCGCAGCGCCGAACGGTCAGCGTGATGCGGCCATCGATGCTGCGGTTGGTCTGTCAGGTGAAGAGGCACAGGCGTGCTACTCGCGCTCGCTGGTGCAGCTTCGCAAGATCGACCCGGCCCTCGTTGCTTCTGAGAAGAAGCGCGTGGTCAGCCGCGAGCGCGTGCTCGAATGGTACGATCCGATCAAGGGCGGCCTCGATGCCGTCGGTGGTCTGGATAACCTCAAGGGCTGGCTCAACACGAGGAAGAGCGCTTACAGCCCGGCGGCTCGTGCCTACGGCCTACCCGCTCCGAAAGGCGCGATGCTGGTTGGCGTCCCGGGCTGCGGCAAGTCGCTCACCGCCAAGGCCATTGCCACGGCGTGGGGCGTGCCGCTGCTCAAGGTCGACCTCGGCGCACTGAAGAGCAAGTTCGTCGGTGATTCCGAAGCGAACCTGCGCAAGGTGTTCAAGCTGGTCGAAGCCATCGGTCGCTGCGTTGTCTGGTTCGATGAGATCGAGAAGGCGCTGGAAGGTGCCACCTCGGGCTCGGCGGACGGCGGCGTGTCGGCTGATGCGCTCGGCGCGGTGCTGACGTGGATGCAGGAGCGACAGGGAGAGTCGTTCGTGATCGCCACGGCGAACAAGGCTGAAGGCTTGCCGCCCGAGCTTCTGCGCAAGGGACGGTTTGACGAGGTCTGGTTCATCGACCTGCCCACCACCAACGAGCGCGCTGCGGTTCTCTCTGCAGCGTTGCGCGAGCACGGTCGCGGCGATGTCGCGATCAATGCCGCTGCGGTTGCGAAAGTGACCGAGGGCTACACCGGCTCCGAGATCGCGGCGCTGGTGCCTGATGCACTGTTCGCTGCGTTCAACGACGACGCTCGCGAGATCACCACCAAGGACCTGACCGACGCCGCCGCCACGGTGGTGCCGCTCAGCGTGACCGCTGCAGAGAAGATCACTGCTCTGCGCAACTGGGCTGCGAGCCGCGCACGTGCGGCATCACTGCCCGAGACCATCGACACGGTGCGCAAGGTTCGCGCGCTCGATCTCTAAGCTACCCGGCGGCGTCGCAATAATGCGGCGTCGCCTTTTTCATTCTCATCAAGGAGCACTACCATGAACGTTCGCAACATCGAGACCCTGCGCCCCGGCTTCCTGATCTCGCTGAAGACCAGCGTGCGCGGCAACGTCAAGTATGACAAGCGCGACATCGCCAACGAGACCACCGCCGACGGCAAGGCCATCGCCGAGTGGGAGACCAAGCGCATCATCGCCGACCCGGTCGAGTTCAAGGCCGCAGGCGAAGCGCGCGGCAAGGCGCGGTCGCTGATCAACAGCGTCTGCGTCGCGTCGGCGTTCGGCCTGCTCTGCCCCGAGGCGGCGCAGGAGGAGTTGGACAACGCGGTCAAGTCCGCTCACGCTGTGGTCGACACCTTCAACGCCACCGCCAAGCTCACGAGGGTTTCGGTCTACGTCATGGTTGGCAAGATCGCCGCCGATGACGTCGAGGCGGTGAAGGCGATCAACTCCGAGGTGTCTGACCTGTTGGGCCAGATGCAGGAGGGCCTGAAGAACCTCGACGTCAAGGCGATCCGCGACGCCGCCGCTAAGGCCAAGGGCATCGGCCAGATGCTCGCTCCCGAGGCTGCGGTGCGGATTCAGATGGCCATCGATGCGGCCCGCTCATCGGCACGCAAGATCGTGCAGGCCGGTGAGACCGCCGCCGCCGAGGTCGACCTGCGGGCGATCCGGGCGGTGACCGAAGCCCGGACCGCGTTCCTCGATCTGGACGAGGCCAAGGAGGTCGCTGCGCCGCGTCAGGAGGGCCGGGCGCTCGATCTGACCCCGGAGCACCCGGTTGCCCCGGCAACCAAGCCCACGGCTCGCGCTATCGAACTGTGAGCCCATCCCCCGGGCGGCTGATTCACCCAGCCGCCCGGGTTCCCCATTCACCGCCCACGTGGAGAGCTAAACCCAATGGCATGCGACACCCAGCCCATGAAGGGCCAGACACTGACCGAGCGGAAAACTCAGGTCAAAGAGATCATCGCCTTCACCGACGAACTGATCCGCAAAGGCAAGATCAAGATCGTGGTCGACAAGCGATCAGGTGCCATCGCGTTCGATGGCATGACACCGCAGGAGCGCGGCAACGTATCCGACGCCTGCACATACAGGATGCTGATGGTCAGTGGCAGCGTGCTGGCCAAGCAGGCCATCGCTCGCGCCGAGCAACTGGCCGGGCGCGGCGTCAACCGACAGGCGCTGACCAACGGCGTGCACAGCCACGACGGCGGCCACACGTGGTCGACGCACAAACACTAAAACCATCAAGGAGCAAAACAATGGTCACCATCCACCCTACGCTGGCGCGAGAGATCGCGTCAGCCATCAACAAGCGCTCGGTCGCCTGCGACATGATCGGCGCTGCACTGGCGAAGAGGCCGTACGAGCACGAGGCCTTCGTGTTCTGGGTCAAGCAACATCGCGACGCCAGCAACGCGCTGATCGCAATGGGCATCGACGTCATCACCTACGATGAGCCGATCAAGGAGCGAGCATGACCAACCACTGTGGAAGCTGCACGGCATGCTGCCGCGTGTTCGCCATCGCGGAGATGCCGGAGAAGAAGGCTGGGGATTGGTGCACCCACTGCACCATCGGCAAGGGCTGCAAGATTTACGAGGAGCGACCGCCAACCTGTTTCGATTTCGAATGCCTGTGGCTCGCCAGCCAGAAGCGCGAGAACCCGGACGAGCGGCTCGCTGCATCGCTACGGCCTGATCGTTGCAAGGTGGTGTTCGCGCCATCGACCAACCCGAACATCATGTCAGCCACCACCATGCCCGGCGCTAAGCTGGCATGGCAGAAGCCCGACGTGCTCGCGTTGATTCAGAAGATGACCGACGCAGGCATGGGCGTGGTCTGCGGCGCACCCGCGTCGACCGAACGGACGATGGTCGACCGCAACGGTCCGCACACCGTCTACCTCACCGAGCCCGACGAGCATGGCATGCAGTACAACATCGAGAAGGAAGACACGTGACGGTCATCGCATCTGTCCCTCGCGCCATGCTGGAGCGCAAGCCCCGGCATGGTGACGCCTGCAACCGCTGCGGCCTGGGCTGCTACGCCGCGCTGTGCGACGTGGCGCGCCTGATCCACGGCAACCGCGTCGGGCCATGCCCGGAGCTTCAGTGGGATGCCGATGGCTCCCGCTGCGGCCTGATCGAGCGCAGTACAGGCGAGGCCCGCGAGGACGCCAAGCTGTTGATCAACTCGGGCAATGGCTGCGATATGATCCTGCGCGGCGAGCCTCGCAACCATCGCTACACCGCGAGCCTTCTGGATCGCGACATCAAGAACCGTGAGCGGCTCGATGCCGCTCGCATCCGTTTCGGTCTCATCAGGGAGCAAGGACAATGACCACCGAATTCCAACTGAACAGGCCACGAGTCACCGACAATGATCGCGGCGCTATCGTCGTCACGTTTGAGGGCCGACAGATTCGTCTGTGGACCTACCAGAGCGAAGAGGCTCGACGGAAAAAGATGATGTACGCGCGCGAGTACATTGAGGGCTGGTGCGACGGTCGCAACTTCGAGCGAAAATTATTTATACCGAACTAGCCGCTACACTGTCGGCGTTTACGAACGCGAGGTGCGTGATCGACGCACACCTCGCCCTATGTTTTCCCATGTCAACCCCAACGAAATTCGCGGGCCGATGCACGCCCGCTAGCGTTTGCTGATCTGGAGTCACATCGACACCCGATTTGGCGCAAGTGCGTTTGCTACACTTTTGATGTTGTCAACCAAAGGAGCCATCATGGCACGCAAGACAGAGACCATCGAACACCTCGACGCATCGATCAAGCGATGGAAGACCCGGCTGAAGCGAACGATGACCATGCTCGACAAGCTGGAGAAGAAGCGCAACCGGCTCGCAGCCAAGGCGCTGGTTGCCAAGCATCTCGATCCGGTGCTTGAGCAACTGGCTGGTCTCACGATCAGGCCGAAGGCCGAGAAGGTCGTAGTGTTCGAGCCCGAGCCGATCTCCCCGGTGATCGATGAGATCATGTCCAAGCCACCGTCCGAGACCGAGATGGCGGCGCACGACCGGGTGCTGGAGGACAGCGGCATCCCCGCGTTCCTGCGGCGCGGACAAGCGGCGCAGGCGGCTGCCGACAAGGTGATAGCCGACAGCATCCGCGAAGAGCAGGCCACCGCCAAGAAAGCGAAGGCTCAAGGCCGTATCGCCAAGATGAAGGCGAAGAAGGCTGGCGACCTGAAGAAAATGCCACTCAGTGGCAAGGCTGCACTAGACGCGATCCGCAACGGCTAACACCATCACCGCCCGGCCAGTGAACGATTCGCTGGCCGGGTTTTTCTTATCCATCAAGGAGCAATGCAATGACACCAACCGAAATGGCTCGGGTGTTCCTCGCCAACATCGAGGCCACCCGGGCGCTGATGGAGGATGGCCAGAACGGCTACATCCTGCACGACGACAGCGCGATGCGATTCATCTGCCAGCGCCGAAACGAACCACTGCGCCTTGGCACGCCGCAGGATGACGACGTCTCGGTGTTCACCACCCACGCCAGCGCCGTCGTGGCGCAGCGCTGGTGGAACCATCACCACCCGGACAACAAGGTCAAGGTCTCGCTGCGGCGCGAGGCCCTCGTTGCCTACATCGACCAGCAACAGGAAGCGGTCGATACCCTGATGCAGTTTGTCGAGATCGAGAAGGTGATGCGATGACGTACGACCCAACCGAACCGCTGCGGCGCGCGATGATCGAGACCGATCAGCCCGCCCGCGATCTGGCGAAAGCCGAACAGCGCTGGACGACCGAGGAGCTAACGCGCGACTTCACTGTGCACCAATTTCTCGCACCGTTCGTTCTCGTCACTCGCAAGAGCGACGGTGCGCGCGGTAGCTTGGAGTTCACGCACAGCCCGCGCGTCTACTTCAACTTCGAACAGGAAGGACACCACTGATGACCCGGTTCGTCGTTATCAACCCGCGCAAGCGGACGGTCGAAGCGGTCACCTTCGATGACGTCGTACAGGCTATGGCCTCGGTGGGGCTCGCCAGCGTCGACCACGGTGTGCTCGGTCGCGGCCTCGGATACTGCATCTACGAGCACAGCCTGTTCGTACCGCCGAGCGAACAGCACTACTGCGGGCTCGGTGGTCACCTGATCGCCGGACCAGCGGTCCTCTACGGCTTCGACCATGAGGGAGAGACCGTCGACCTACTGTTGTCGCAGATTCCTGATGTCACCTTCTATCTCGGCGTCAACGACGTTGAGGCAGCGATCTATCGTGGCGAGATCGAACGACCGTTCATAGCGGTCAACGGTGTCCGCCACTGGGAGTGGCCGCAACCTGCACCAAACAATTGGATGTGAGGATGTGGAGCGACGAGGCGTTCGCGGTCGCGGCGGTGGCGCTGTTCGCCGCCATCATGCTCGTGATCGCCTTCTTCATCATGGGTAACGGATACTAAAGGAGCAACCGAAGTGACCGAAGACCAGCTAGCCGCGATGGCATCGTGGCTGCGCAGCACACCGCTGCCTCAAGTGATAGCCGATGCACTCCGCAACGGCGACCTCGACCCCAACGACGGGATCGAACTTTTCCATTACATCAACGATCAAAGGAGCAAAGACGATGAGCTTGAAACGACATCTTGAGATGAGGCGCGAGGCGTTCGGCGCTAACCCGCACGTCGATTTCATGCTGCAGTATGGACGCAGCTATGAGATGTCGGCGCGAACCTTCCTCGGTCCGCGCGACCAGCCGCAGGCGTGCTACGGCAACGCCACGCATCATGCCGTGTTCGATGACCGCCTGACCTACGTCGAGGGCAGCGTCGCTGTCTATGGCGTTCCCATCGAGCACGCATGGTTGATCGATGCCGACGGCTTTGTCATCGATCCCACCCTCACCGGCAACCGTGACGGCAGGGTCAAGGAATACTTCGGTGTGCCGTTCAAGACCGAGTACGTGCGCCGGGCCGTGATTCTCAACAAGCACTACGGCCTGCTCGATTACTTCTACGCGGGCAAGACCGCGCCGAAGCTGTACGAGCTTGGCCTTGAGGCTGGCCAGCAATGGCTGCTCGATCAACCGGACAAACGCAGGCGATCCAGAAAGGCGGTGGCGTGATGTGGGGCTCTCTGCTCAGCGGCATCGCTCTGGTCTCCATGTGGGACCGGGCGCGCAAGACCAACCACCCGCCCAAGAAGCAACGCTCGATCAACATCGGCTTCCTGAAGTTCTGCTTCGGGATACTGGCGTTCCTCTGGCTGGTGTCCACCATCGGTCACGCGTTCGGCCAGACCACGTTCAAGAACGCGAACGGCCAGATCGTTGGTCGCTCGGTCACCAACAACGCAGGCACCACCTACTACGATGCGTCCGGTAGAAACACCGGACGCTCGACCACCAACAGCACCGGCACCACGTTCTACAATGAGCGTGGTCAGGTAACCGGAAGGAGCAGCCGGAAATGAAAGTTACATTTGATATGGATTGGGAGCAGGTCGTTGAGATGTTCAACGAGTTCATCCAAGAAAGAGAGAAGGAGGACCCGCTAAGCTCATTGTCACTCATCTTCGATAGGAGCGATGATGACAGCGAGATTGAAGAGCCAGCGCTGTTCTTCTGTCCGGTGAAGTGGGACGTCGACTTCCAAGACCGCGTTTCCCTTATCGAGGCCCTGCAGGAATTTCTCGATGAACACAACGACGACGAGGAATTCGCCGATCAATGCGATCTCGCTAGGCGCTTGCAGGCAACAACCCGCGAATGGATCGAACAACAAAGGAGCAAGCGCGATGAACAAGCGTGAATTCATAGACCTGTCGAAGCTGGCGCAGAAGCGCGCACGCGACGGCGCGATGCTGGTGCTCCAGCTACTCGATGATGATGAAGAGCGCGTCGCCATGCTGATCTATCTGGCTATCGATCACATCAACGGCGCGACCCAGTTCATGCGGGACAGCAAGGAAGACACCACCGAGGACAAGGCGTTCGCCTCGGTGCTAGATATGCTGATCCACTCCATCGGTCCTCAGAAGGTGATGCGCGCCATCAGGGGGCTGATGGCTGAAGGAAGGAGCGTCGGCAAATGATCTGGCGTCTAATGGCGTCGGTCATCGCGGTGTCTGGCACGGGCGATGTTTCGCTCGTGCTCAGCCACACCGATTGGCCGGACGAGGCACAGTGCCGCAGCGTGATCGCGTCGCACTACACGCCACCACCACCGAAGGAGATCAACGGCCACATCATCACCGTCAAGATCAGCGCGTCCTGCGTGCCGGTCGAACAGGAGATATCGCCGTTGCCACCGCCGCTCGCCAACATGCTGCCCGGCGTGAGCCGCCGCATGCTGGCACCACCGTGCGGCGGCAGGCTGCCGTGCGATTACAACTAGGAGCAAGCCATGTATGAAATACAGATACTGCGCGTGAACGCGACAGGCGGAGTCACGCGCGGCAAGCGACGCGCCGACACTGCACAGGACCTCCTGCACTGGGTCAAGGTGATCACCGGACCAGCGCAGAGCGACACGCTGATCGAGTTCACGGTGCGCACGACGGCGAGCAACGAGGATGGATGATATGACCGGCGAACAATATAAAAAAGCCATCGATCATCTCGGCATGTCGCAGGCGGGATCGGGGCGATTCTTTGGCGTGCACGATGACACGCCACGCAAGTGGATATCCGGAAGATACCCGGTGCCGTCAACAGTGGAGATGTTGTTGCTGGTGATGATCCACTACAGCCTGACACCCGAAAATGTCATGGCCATTGTCCATCAAGACAGGGTTGCCTCGCACTGAGCGCGTCGCTATGTTCCCCATCTTCTCTGCGGTGCCAGAGGTGATGGTCGAGTTTGCTCCTTGCTCATGTGCCCCTCAACCTGCAGAAAACCGAGAGGGCGGCAGCAATGCCGCCCTCTCGCGCGTCCGGTCAAGCCCCAAGCGTGGTCTCGCTGTCAACAGTTGGGTAGTGCGGCAATGGAGAGCCGCCCCGGATTCATTCGATGATCTCCCATGTGATGAGCATGACCGGCGATCCTGACCGCTCGCCGTGCTCCACGCTGTAGGCCCGCAGCTTCACCTTGTGCATCGCTTCCAGTTGCTGTTGCTCGAAGTCGATGTCGATAGGGCTGACCGGGATCAGAAACTTCGAGACGTGCGGCAGAAAATTAACCGTCATTCAACCTCCGCAATTTTCTCGTTTGCTCCTCAAGGCACTCCGCTGCGAAGCGCTCCATCTTCATCAGCGCGTTGGCGTCGGCCTCGATCTCAGCCAGCTTGCGCTGCGCATCGAGCGAGCGCGCCCTGATCAGGTTGTACATGTCGCGCAGCCCCGCCACTAGCTCGCGCTGCGCCTTCAGTGGATCGAATTCGGTCATCATCGTCTCCATTGCTCGGTCCATTGCGGGCTCTCCCTCACCTTGGATTTCGCCCACGCAATGGCGCGGCTCTTGATCCATGATGCGGTGCTCGGTCTCGGTGATAACATCTGCACGTGCTTCATGTCGTGCGACGGCCACGTTCCGATCCGCTCGCGATACTTGTTCGCCGCCCAGCCCTCCTTGTAGGCATGCTGGAACGCATAGCCCTTTAGCTCGGCAAAGAACATCGCCTTCTCGTTGTGCGTCATCTCGTCGGTGGGGCGCAGCGGCTTCTTCTTCGGTGGCTTCAACTCGCGAAGCTCGCCGGGCTCTGGCTCGATCTTGCTCACCACCTTGGCGACGGTCCCGCAGCCCGGGCAGCACGCCATCTTCGGCAGCTTCAGGTATCCGCAATTCGGGCATTCCTTCGGCAGCCGGATGTTGTCGGTGCGGTTGTCATTGCGCGGTGCCTTGCCGTCATGCAGCCCGACAAAGCTATCGTCAACGTCGGTCACCATGCCGAGCCGCAGGTGGTTGTCGCTGTGATCGAGGATCAGGCAGTCGTCTTTGCCGGGCGCGTTGCGCAGGCCACGCCCGACGATCTGGGTGAACAGCATATCGCTCTTGGTGGGCCTGCACATCGAGATGCAGCGAACATCCCAGTCGATTCCGGTGGTCAGAGTCTCGACGTTCACCACCACCTTGAGCTTGCCATTGTGGAAGTCCCGCCGCAACGCCGCCCGCTCGGTGTCTTTGGTCTTGTGATCCTGATATCCGCAGGGGATTCCGGCGGCTTCGAACTGCAGCTTCAGCTTCATGGCGTGCGCGCGATCCACCGCGTAGCACAGCGTCGGTCGCCACTCCGACAGCTTCAGCCACGTCTCGACCGCATCGGCTACCAGCCTGCGCTCCTGCATCGCCAGCGATAGCTCATCGATCTGATAGTCGCCGCCCACCGTGCGCACGTTGGACAGGTCCGGGTGCGATGGCGCGTAGACCCTGAACGGCGACAGGTTGCCCGCGTCGATCATCTGTTGGATCGATGCTGCCTTGTGATAGTGATCGAACCACGCTCCCATGCCCTTGCGCCACGGCGTCGCACTCATTCCGATCAGCGGCACGTCGATCCATTCGGGCACCGGCACGTCTGGTGTGCCGAGCCACTTCTCGTAGAACGTAAACCATTGGTGACACTCATCGAGCAGCACCACGGCAACGTCTGGCACCGTGCGCCGCATCAGCGTTTGTACACTAGCGATCTGGATCGGCATGTCCCAATTCGACATGTGATGATCGGCTTGGATCACGCCGACATCGAGGATGCCACGACGCGCGAACATGCTCACGGTCTGGTCGATCAGCGAGATCGCGGGCACCGTGAACAGCACCTTCTTGTTTTTTTTCTGCGCGTTGGTCGTCAGCGCTGCAGCTAACTCGGTCTTGCCGTACCCTGTCGGAGCTTGCAGGCAGATGCGCCGCTTGCCGTCCCTCACCGCCTCACGCAGCGCCTGCAGTGCGGCTTCCTGATCATCACGTAGCATCGGCCATCACCTCCGCTGCGCTGATCGTGATCGTGGAGACATCCTGCACGCCGCGCCCGATCTCCTCCGGAAGCGCGCCCACCATCCCCAATAGGTTGGCCTGCCGTATCCAATCCACCGCCGTCTCACAGACGATCAGATCGCCCTTCAATGCGACGCCGATGGAATCGATATCGAGCATCATCGCGCGAGCCCGAGCCGATGCAGCGCGGAGCGCAGCGAGGAGGAATTCCTTGTGGGTGGCTTCCTCCATCACCTGCGCCCTTTCAGGTTAGGGCCGAGCTTGTTCTGCTTCAGCCATTCCTGTTCAACCTTTCGCGCTCGCTCATCGAGCCCGTCGCGTGGCTTGTCGCTGATGGTGCGCCCGTTATCGAGCACCGCCCCCGGTTTGTATTTCTCCTCGATCTCCCTGAATTTTCTCGCCTTCGTCCAGTTCATCTTGCCCGTCATCGGTTGCTCCTTTTTGGTCATGTCTCTCCCACTTTCTTCCAGAGATACCCAGTGAGGGTGATGCTCCCCGCCTTGGCGGACCGGTTCGAAAAACCCGGCGGAATACTCGTTCGTCTTCGTCTGGGTCTCGGGGCGTAAAGTGGACAAACCGCACGGCCACGCAGCCGCTTTCCCACCCGAGGGGCAGTGCGACCTTCATCGGCTTCTGTGGGGAGGGACCACCGTGCAGCACCCACCGGCTCGATAAAGATCGGCCTCGGAACGCTTGCTGTGGATGGGGGTTGATGATAAGCGGGAAATTGCTTAGGTTTCCGCACTGGTCATCGACGCCTTGCTCGCAACAAGTATCGTCGGACTTTCGAGAGAGGCCACCGTTTGCTGCGGTGGCCTTTTCGATTCGTAGGCTGATCTCCTCGCTCGAAAGAGTCAAAACGTTTCGGTGCGCCAGCCGACGTTAGCTGCATCACGAAAAATTACCGGGCACATTTGATCGATGCGGTTGACCACGATATCGCGGCATCGCTTCGTGCTTCACACCAAATATTGAATCTCTCCTGAAAATATCTCCCACGGTGGGAGATGAAATGTTCCGAGCAGGTTGCTCTTGATCGCTCGCGCGTGAACCGGCTATGGGTGATTCGCGTTAGATGCAGCGCAACAACCAATGGAGCAAAGACAGTATGACTGACCAAAACAAGGACGCCAACCACAGCCTCGACCGCCGCCGGGAAGAGCGGGCACTCAACGATCTGGCACAGGACAGCGTCTCTCGCTTCACCGACCTGACCTCTGTCGGCATGGAAGTGATGCAGAAAAATATCGAATGGCAATCCGAGGTCGCGCGCTATTGGGCCGACAGCCTCAACGTCGCCCATAGCTCGATGAACCAGATCATCCAGACGGTGCAGCAACAGCGCAAGCGTGTTGCCTAACCGGTTGTGATGAGAGGCCGGTCACCTGAAGCCGCCCCCGGCCCTTGGTGACCGGCCTTTTCATTTCTGCGCAGTGAACAGCGGCGTATGCCGCCACGCCAGTTGCGGGTTGAGCCACGCGCATTGAAAACTCCACAACGCGGCTGCATCACTCTCGTCGGTGGTGGTCGCGGGCCATCCCATTTGCTGGCAGCGCTCCAGCGTCAGCGGCTTGGCGATCTTCGCTTTCATATTCTGGCCGATGAAGTGTGCTCGCACTTGGCTTACTGATGCTTGGCGAAGATCGTAGCGGTCGTAGCACCACTCCTCCAGATGCTCGGCGAGGCCGAACAGCAACCGCGTGGTGCTAATATTGGTCTTGCCGCCCATGAACGATGGCACCGCCGGGCTCTCGTACACGATCAGGTCAGGGCTCATGCGATGGTGCTTCACCATCGCCTCAAGCCACTTCCTGAATTCACGATAGGTCTCGGCGTGCGATGCGCCGCCCTTGCTGAACCGCACGTGCCCACATAGCGGGATCGAGCCGGGCACGCCAGCGGCCCAGCCTGTTGTCGTAGCTAAATCGAGCGCGAGCACGCGACCAGTAAAGGTCACCGCCCGCGCCTGCTGCGTTTTTTGACCGTAACAACCACCCGCTTCGCCTTGCCGGTCTTCGGCTTGACGTTGACGGTACGCGTTGCCTTGTCGATCTTTGTCTTGTTTTTCTCCACGCGCTTTTCTCGCAGTGCGCGAAGCTCCATCTCTTTGGGTCCTACTTTATCGTGTGACATCATCATTGCTCCTTGGTGGATGCAGGTCAGGCCGCAGCCTCTCGCGGTCGATAGAGAACAGCCTCTCGATCTTTATAACATGATGCGATGGAATACGATGCCAGCGCGTCAGTGTCG
>Ga0307285_10000191_pt1 | contig 13445 bp, 13 predicted proteins | sample ER_DNA_139_FD_194476 | JGI IMG/M metagenome (GOLD analysis project Ga0307285, IMG submission 194476) | Bulk soil microbial communities from the East River watershed near Crested Butte, Colorado, United States - ER_DNA_139 | ecosystem: Environmental > Terrestrial > Soil > Floodplain | place... | reverse complement strand
CATGGGGGTTCAAGTCCCCCCTCGGACACAGAGTCTCTGCCACATTCGTAACCTCGACTCGGGACCTGCTGCGTTGGTGAGTGACCGGGCGAAAGACAGGTGCTATGGACCTGCAGCTGAGCGGTAAGCGAGTAGTGGTGACCGGCGCGGGCCGCGGCATCGGACTTGCAGTGGTTCGCGCATTTGTAGCTGAGGGCGCTGAGGTCTTCGCCGGGTCGCGAACGGTGACCGACGAGCTCGCGGAGTTGGCCTCCGCAGGCCAGGTCACACCTTTTGCCGTAGATCTCGCCCAGCCGGATGGTCCTGCCGAGCTGATTGCGGCGGCGGGCGATCGGATTGATGTGCTGGTCAACAACGTGGGCATCGCACCAACCCGCGTGGATGGCTTCCTGTCGGTGACCGATGAGATGTGGCAGCTGACCTGGACCCTCAACGTGATGTCAGCCGTACGCGCGTGCCGCGCGGCCCTCCCTGTGATGCTCGCCAACGGTGGCGGCGCGATTGTCAACACCGGCTCGCTGAACGCACGACTTCCCGACCCGCTGGTGATCGACTATTCGGCGTCAAAGGCTGCATTAGTCAACCTTGCCAAAGCCCTATCAAAAGAGTTCGGCGGACGCGGAATCCGGGTCAACACAGTGGATCCTGGGCCGGTGGCGACCGACTTGTGGCTCGGCGCCGACGGGGTCGCCGCGCACGTCGGCGCCGCGCATGATGTCGCGCCGGGTGACATAGCAGCTGGCGCTGCCCGCCAGATGGTGACTGGTCGGTTCACCCAGCCGGACGAGGTGGCCGACTTGGTGCTGCTGCTCGCAAGCGAGCGGACCGGCAATGTCACCGGCGCTCAGTTCACGATCGACGGCGGAATGGTCACCACGCTTTGACACCGTGGCAGAACGGCGCTCCTCGGATCGGCGACGTGGCTGAAATGCGTCGTACGGTGACGGCGACTGACATTGAGCGATTCACCGAGATCAGCGGTGATCGCAATCCTTTGCACTACGACCTCGACGCCGCGCGGGCATCTCGATTTGGGGAGATCGTCGTACAGGGCGGCATTACCAGCGCCATCCTCAACGCAGTGGTCGCGGAGCAGCTGCCAGGACCCGGCACGGTATTTCTCAATGTCAATTGGAACTTCACCGCTCCGGTGCGCCCAGGCGACACGATCACCGGTCGGGTTGAGGTCACCGACGTTCGTAGCGACAAGCCCATTACTACGCTGCGCACCACGGTGACTCGCGACGACGGCACTGTTGCGCTGGAGGGCACCGCCGTCTGCTACACGATGGCCATCCACTAGCCGTCACGGGTGGGTCGGCTCCGGTCGGCAGCGTCAGGGTCTTGTTCTCGCTCGCCGGTCAAGAAGTCCACCTTGGCCTCAAGTCGCCGAACGATCTCATGCAGCTCCTCGGCCTGCTCCTTCTCCGCTGCGACAGTCTCGATGAGCCAGGATGCCAAGGTCGCGGACACGGTACCTAGCAATGCCACGCCGCCAACCATCAGGCCGAACGCCACGAAGCGCCCCAGCCCAGTCACCGGATACTGGTCCCCATAACCGACGGTGGTCATGGTCGTGATCGCCCACCACACCGCATCGCCGAAGCTCTTGATGTTGGAGTTTGGGTTCGATCTCTCGGCGTCAAGGACCGCGAGCGAGGCACAGAAAGCCAGCAGCGTCGCTCCCCCGGCGACATAGATCGCCACACGCCCCCGCAACCTGGTCTGGGCTCGGCGGTTGATCACCAGAAGCACCGGAATCAGTCGGAGCAGCTGCAGCGGCCGAAGTAGCGGGAGGAGGACCACCAAGGCGTCGTACCAATGTCTCAACACATAGCGCAGCCGCTCATCGGCAAGAAACACCCTGATCACGTAATCAATGACGAAGATCGCCCACGTAATCAAGGTCAGGCAAAGACACATGATGACCACGCCGCGCGGCAAATTCGGCTTCAGGATAGGGATTGCGTACGCGGCCAAGAAGATGATGCCCGCGATGATCAACGGCCAGTCGGTGGCTCGTTCCCAGCGCCGAGCGCGTGCCGCCCGTTCAGCGGCTTCTGCTGTCATGTGAGCATCCTGACGCGACAGAAGTCGGCGAGGTAGTGACGCGGCTCATGATGTTGCATTGATTATCGCGCCCGGACGACCCCCAAACGCCCGATACTTGGTGGCTATCGTCGGTGGCTCGTCGGAGTCACCTCAGCAAATCAGCCGCCACATAGGAAGGGACATGGTGAGCTACCAGCCCTACGACGCAGCTCCGGCTCAACCGTCGCCACCCGCACTCGACATGCCGCATTACGGCATTGGTTTCATCGATGCCATCAAACGAGGCTTCAAGAAGTACGCCACATTTTCGGGGCGGGCCGGCCGCAGTGAGTACTGGTGGTGGGCGCTGTTCACCTTCATCGTCTCCGTTGTGCTCCTCGTACCGGCCTATGTACTCGGTATCACGACCTCATCGGATGGCGGCCGCACTCCTGGCGCCGCAGCTATACCGCTGATCATTCTGATGATCATCTTCTACCTGGCAATCTTCGTGCCGAACCTCGCACTGACCGTTCGCCGGCTCCACGACGCTGGATACAGCGGATGGCTGGTGCTCCTCGGGCTGGTGCCCTACCTGGGTGGGTTGATACTTTTGATCTTCGCGGTATTGCCAAGCTCGCCCGCTGGCGTCAAGTACGACCCGGTACCGGCAACTCCATATGGGGACAACCCGTATCAGCCGCAGTCCGCCTACCCCCCGCAAAGCTCCTACCCTGCCCAGGACACGTACCCACCACAGGCGCCGTAGCGGAAATCATCAGAACGGCGCCGGGAGATCAGAATCCAGCAGCGCTACCGTGCGCAGTCGTACAGATCGGAGACGCCCGACGTGGCGTCGCTGACGACCGTGCAGGTGTTCGTGGCCACCGCCTTGGGGCTCGCCCGCGTTGGCGGCCCGCCCGCCAGTTGCCCCCGCCGCCGGCCCGATGACACGGCCCGGTGCCGGCATACCCGGACCGGTCGAGAATGCGACCGCGTGGACAACAAACCACAACGCCCACATCAGGAATCCAGCGCGGACCAGGTCGGTACGCGGCGCGCGGCCGCGGCACCACACCCCAACGATGAGACCGATCAGCGCCAGCGGATACAACCACCCGACTTGCGGCGCCACCGAATCCCCGATCATGAATGCCCATGCGCCATGGGCGTCAGGCCCAGCGAAGCCAACCGTCGTATCGCTGCCTACGCCGTAGCGGCTGAGCAGGTTGTACTCGAACACCATCGCGAGTGGTGAGTTGTCCTGCGAGCCGTCCACATAGGGCCGTGCCGATGCGGGCGTCAGCAAAACCATGACGATCCACCACATCGACACAGCCACCGTGACAGCGCCAGCGAGCACGACATGGCCGATGCGGCGGTGCAGCCGTCCGGGCGCGGCTATGAGGTACACCAGGGCGAGGGCTGGTAGGACCCCCCAACGCCTGCACCATCTTGGTCTGGAACGCGAGCCCCACCCAGGCTCCGGCCAGCAGCAGCCAGCCCAACCGACCCCCGGCAATCGCTCTTTGACAGGCGGCAGCCGCAAGGATCAGGAGCAGGGTGAGCAGTGTGTCGGAGATTTCGGCGTGTGCCAGCGCTGCCACGATCGGCGTGGTCGCGAACGCCGCGGCAGCGAAGAGGCCCGCCCCCCAGCCGAGCCAGCGCCGTACAACGCCATACAGGACGAGGACGGCGAGAACAGTTTCGATCACCTGCGGTAGCAGGATCGACAGCCTCAAACCGGCAACCCGGAACCAGTGTGCGATTGATAGCAACGAGCTGTGAAGCCCGTGATGTCCCGTTACCTTGGGCAAACCTTGGCGCACGGCCCCCTAGCGGAAGTCCCGGGACCGGTGCCGGGAGGGCAGAATGCCTCTGGCCTCGGGATAAACCGAGCTCAACGGCTGGAGCCGTTCGGCGACCAGGTTGGTCACACCGTCGCTGTACTCCACCCGGCCGCGAATGATCATGCCGGAGGCGTTCCGGCCGACCCTGCCAAAGCGCCTCCACAACTCAGTCGAACAGACCACGTTGAGCATCCCGGTCTCGTCTTCGAGATTGAGGAAGGTGACCCCGCCTGCCGTGGAGGGACGCTGTCGGTGGGTCACCAACCCTGCTACCCGTACTCGACGTTCCGCGTACGCCGACCCGAGTTGGCCGATCGGTACCACGTCATGATCATCGAGCACTGGGCGAAGATGCTGCACAGGATGATCATCCGGAGAAATCCGCGTAGCCCAGAGATCGGCTAGGGTCAACTCGACCTCGCTCATCCCCGGCAGGGCGGGCGGGGTGGCATCGATTGCCGAGCCGGGCAGGGTTTGGTCGTTGTCGGCATACCCGGCGTTCCAGAGCGCCTGACGACGAGACAGTCCGAAGCAGTCGAATGCTCCGGCGGTAGCCAGCGCTTCGGCCTGCGGCACGGTGAGCCCAGTCCGGCGTACGACGTCGTTGATGTCAATGAACCGCGCCTTCCGGCGCTCGAGGACAATCCGTTCCGCCAACTCGCGGCCAATGCCCTGCACCTCGGTGAGCCCCAGCCTGACCGCGAAATTGCCGTCGCGGCGATGCTCGCGGGTTCGATCAGGAGCCGACCGTACGAAGGGACCAACCTCGAGTTGCACCCGCTGCACGCAGCTGTCGGGACCTGTCGGGCCGTCCTCCCCACGCTCGATCAGCTCGAGGTCGGCATCGACGCCGGACTGCATGATGTTGGGACGCAGCACCGCTACCCCATGCCGACGCGCATCAGCCACCAGCGACTGGGGAGAGTAAAAACCCATCGGCTGAGCCCTGAGCAAGCCGGCCAGGAACGCTCCTGGATAGTGCAGCTTGAGCCAAGAGGAGGCGTAGACCAGTAAGGCGAAGCTGATCGCATGGCTCTCGGCGAACCCGAAGTTGGCAAAGGCCTGGATGCGGCTATAGATGTCGTCGGCCAATGGGCCGGTAATCCCATTGGACGCCATTCCGTCGTAGAGCTTGTCCTTGAGCCGCTCGATCTTCTCCACACCGCGCTTGGACCCCATGGCCCGACGCAACAGATCGGCGTCATCACCCGTACAGCCGCCGACCGCCATCGCGATCTGCATCAGCTGCTCTTGGAACAGCGGTACACCCTTGGTCCGTTCCAGTACGGGTTCCAGCGCTGGATGGAGATAGGTCACCTCTTCGCGACCGGTCGCCCGTCGAATGTAGGGATGGACGGCACCACCCTGGATCGGTCCCGGACGAATCAGCGCTACCTCGACTACCAGGTCGTAGAACCGTCGCGGCAGCAGTCGTGGCAGGGTGCCGACTTGGGCCCGGCTCTCGACTTGGAAGACCCCGATCGAGTCAGCACGGCACAACATGTCGTAGACGCCGGCTTCTTCTTTGGGCATAGTGTCGAGCGTCCAGCGTTCACCCACCCTGGTGGCTACCAGGTCGAAGGTGTATTGCATGGCAGCCAAGATGCCTAGGCCGAGGAAGTCGAACTTCACCAATCCCATCCAGGCGCAGCTGTCCTTGTCCCACTGCAGCACTGTCCTGTTGTCCATCCGACCACGCTCGATCGGGCAAACTTCCCCCACCGGACGCTCAGTCAAGACCATGCCGCCGGAGTGAATGCCCAAGTGCCGTGGCGCCTTCAGCAGCTGTTCTGCCAGATCCACCACCTGATCAGGAATCTGATAATCCAGTGTCGCTGTCGCCGCTGTGCCTCCATGATCATCTTCTGTCTCGCTGACCGGCAGCGTCCCCCACGAGTCGATCTGCTTGGACCAGGCATCTTGCTGACCCGTGGAATAGCCGAGCGCCTTCGCCATGTCGCGTACAGCGGACCTGGGCCGATAGCTGATGACGTTGGCCACCTGAGCGGCGTTGCGGCGGCCGTAGCGGCGATACACCTCCTGAATCACTTCTTCACGCCGGTCAGAGTCGAAGTCGACGTCAATGTCAGGCTCTTCATCGCGGGTAGTCGACAAGAAGCGCTCGAAGGGCAGCTTGAACGTGATCGGGTCGACCGCGGTAATGCCGAGCACGTAGCAGACGACTGAGTTGGCTGCTGATCCCCTCCCCTGGCAGAGAATCCCCTTTTCACGCGCGAACTCGACCATCTCGTGAACGATCAAGAAGTAACCAGGAAAGTCCTTCTCCTCGATCACCGCGAGCTCCTTGCGCAGCCGCTCCTCCGCAATGTCGCGAATGTGCGCATATCGCTCGTCCGCACCTCGCCGGGTCAGTTCCCGTAACCAGCTGATCGGTGTGTGATCATCTGGGACCGGCAGTTTGGGAAGCCGCGGTTTGGCGAGGCGCAGGTTGAAAGCACACTGATCGGCAATCTCGATACTTTGTGCCACCACGCCGGGATAGCGCGTAAAGATCTCCGCCATCTCCGCTCCGGAGCGCAGGTAGGCGCCGGATCCGGACAGCCAGCCATCCATATCGGCCAGACTCCTGCGGGCACGTACGGCGGCCAGCGCAGCACCGAGACGACCGCCGTCCGGAGTGGCGAAGTGCACATTGTTGGTAGCCACCACCGGCATCTTGTGATCATGGGCCAAAGCGAGGAGAGCATCATTGAGATCGGAATCGGTGGGCAAACCATGATCGATGAGCTCAACGACAACATGATCATGGCCGAACAGTGCCGCCAGCCGGTCCAGCTCCGCCGCCGCAGCGGTTCGGCCGGACGTGATCAACGCCTGCCGGACGGCCCCTTTGCGGCAGCCGGTCAAGATCATCCAGTTGTCGTCTGCCGTTGCCGCCAGCTCCTCGATGACATAACTGGGCCGGCCCTTCTCATCGCCGCGCAGCTGAGCTTCGGTGATGGCTCCGGCAAGCCGGTGATATCCCTCGACTCCCCGGGCGAGCACCAGGAGATGCTGACCCTCTGGGTCGGCTACTCCGTTCTGTGGCGTGGTCAATCCAAGCGAAAGCTCGGCGCCGTAGATAGTGCGCAGGTCATACGCCAGCGCCGCCTCAGCGAAGCGTGAAGCCGCGTAGAAGCCGTCATGGTCGGTGATCGCCAACGCGTCAAGTCCCAGCCGAACGCTCTCCTCGATCAGTTCCTCGGGATCGCTCACCCCGTCCAGGAAGCTGAAGTTGCTATGACAGTGCAACTCCGCGTACGGCACCACCGGACCGGCTGGACGTTTGACGCGCTGCTCGTCCGGCTTGTACGCGGGCCGTTTGTGCGAATATCCAGGGGCATTGTCGCCGTCTGGATTGTCCTCGGAGTTGTCCGGCATAGGCCTGCCAGACATCCGACGTTCCAGCTCTCGCCACGAAATCGGCGGATTGTTCCAACCCATATCAGGATTCAGACTCAGTCATAGCGGGCTTCTGTCCACCACTGATCGTTCTCCACCACCAACAACCAGGCGCTGCCATTAACATCGGCGATCTGAAACCTCGCAATCTGTCGTGCCTGATCCGGTTCCCACCACAGTTCGTCAATTGGCCAGGGACCTGCCCAAGCATCGATCGGCATCAGTTCCGACTCCTCACCGATGCTGACGAAGGCGGGGACGGCGGTCAGCAGTCCGCGATCGGTGACTTTCACCGGTTTGTGGTCTTCGCTCAGCACAACCGATGGCATCGGAGTTGCAAATACTCGGGCAGGTGCCGGCGGCGGAATGCTGCCAGGCCAGGGCAATTGTGGGTTGCGTTGGGGATGTTGTCGTTCACCCCAGGGGCTGAGCAGCTGACGATCCCGTGGACTACGGCCGCCTTGCAGCGAGGGAGCCAGGACTTCCTCAGGGCCGAGCATGCCCTGGAGTCGGGCGATACCGCGCTCCACATGCTCATTGAGCGCGCTGCCCCACAAACCCTCGCCATGATCAGCGAGCGATTCAACAGACTCAGGAAGCAGCCGCAACTCACAGACCGGCTCTGGAGCGGGATCGCCTTGTAGCTGCCAGTAGATCCGGTCGATCAGGTCGCTGGCCGCGAACCAACGCGAGTGTGCCCAGACCCGAGATCCAGTCCAGCCGCCATCGGTCACAACCTCGATACGAACTTCGGTACAGACCAGGCCATGATGGGCAAGTTCGGCGACCAGCCGTTCCGCGGTCTGCCGAGTGCTGAACACGATCGGTTCAACCGTCTCTAGTGCTGGCACGAACGACACGTGTTGGTCCAAATCCAGAGGTGGCCGGCGGGAGACGACCGGGTGATTGTCCAATCCACGCGCTCGTTGGTGAAGTAAGGCGCCTTCCTGACCGAAGCGGGTGAGGACATCGCGGGTGGCCAACGCGGCAAAGTCCCCAAGACTGCGGATGCCCAGGCGGCGCAGCAACGTGACGAGTTCGGCGTTCTCCAAGACGCCTATCGACAAGCCTGCGAGAAAAACCGCAGAGCCACCATGGGGAATGATCCAGCAGTCCTGAGGTGCAGCGCGGCGCGCGGCATGCTCAGCGGCGAAGATGCCATCAGCGATCCCCATTTTGAAATCCCAGATCCCGGCACCGACCAGATGTTCAGCCACCACAGCCGCTGCCTCTGATTCGCCGCCGTAAAAGCGGCTCGGCACTCGGAGCGCGCACAGCCCGGGTCGTACCGGAGCCACGCCTGCCGAGATCTCTTCGATCGCTGCCAGCACATTCTCGAAAGTCCGGATCTCGCTCGCTTCATTGCGATCGAGAACAATCAACTCCGGACAGCGTGCGGACGCGTCGCGGCGTCGCATCCCGCGCCTGACGCCTTCGACTCTGGCCGTCGCTGAGCAAGCGAACACTTCACCGCGTTCGAAGACGGCGAGAGGCAGCTCAGAACTCAAACCCTGGTGAGCTCCAGCCGCGACCACAGGCCAGTCAGGACACCACACAGCCAGTTGTCTCTCCACTCGCGCATCGCGCTGGAGCCCACTGTCGTTTTTCCGCACAGAGCCACGTATCGACGTTGCATCACGCGATTCGGCCGCTTCTTGTGGCCTTGTGCGGAGAAACGCTTCTGAGGAGGGCTCCACGATGGTCATGTCTCATCCCGCCTGAGCCTCGGCAAGGGGCAACATTTCGTGATCACGCTCGGCTATGCATTGGTCGACGTCCGGTAGCCAAAGCGGTATGTGCCGCACCGGCCCACCACTTTGGCGAACCGAGACAACGACGCGCCGAGCAGTCAGTCGGCCGTGACCGCGGCCCAGCCCGATCCAGGAGGATTCAGCAATGGTCAGAGTCGCATCGCACCGTGGCCACTCCCCACAGCACACCAGGGTCGCATCCTTGATTCGCAACCGTGACTTGAGCCGCTCAGCTTGCTGAGCACTGACCGGCACAGGGGGCTTCACGACCACAACAGCGGCCACATCCAGAAGACCGGCCGTAACGCTCAGCCAGAGCTCACCAGGACGCGGCACCACCACGGTCCGATCGAGATCGATTCCGAACTGTACCGCCGCCTCTAGGCCGAGATCAGATACTCCAACAAAGGCGACCCACTCCCCCGCCTGCGACGGCCCTGCAGCGAGCGCAGTCGCCAGACTCGGACTATCTACCCCGTACGCCTCACCCGTCTTGAGCCGAATGACTCCCGACAGGCCCGGTAACGACTCCAATGTGCGCGAAACCGCAACCCCCTGCATCCGCTGGACACTCTGCTGCAGGTCCTGGATACGGCTTCGAGTAGTGTGCGGCGACACCCTCTTATAATCGAACATGTATTCGATCATAGTCAAGACGTCTGACACGCTCCGCTATCCCCTCCCTCGGCGAAACGTGCTGCCCGCCTCCTTCGTCGCTGCCAACAAGCGCTACTCCTGGCACAAAACCACCCGACGAGCTCCTGCAGTCGGCGAAACGGCTGCCCGTCACTCGGATCGCGCGCCGCTGTGCTGAGGAGGAGTGAGCTGACATGCTTTTCGTCGGCGAGCGACGACGAAGTAAGTGGCAACCAAGCGCGATCCGCGCTGAGCGAGCGCAGCGAGCGAAGCAATCAAATAGTGCAGTTGCTTGACCTGACCCGCCATAATCCCAATGACGGCGTCATTAGCTTGTGTGCACTCTTGGGCACAACCCATGCAGGCGGAAGGAGGTGTGAGATGTCAGCGGTGATCGTTCTCAATACCGACAACACGGCCCTGCATACGGTTTCGGTGCAGCACGCGATTCGAATGCTGGTCCGGGAAGTCGCGATCGTCGAGGAAGCCCGCGACGGACATCGCATCGGTCCCTATCCGTGGCCTCTGGTCTTGCGCTTGATCCGCTACGTGAAGACCACCTTCCTCTACGCTCGTACCCCGGCCTGGTCCAAGCGCGGGGTGCTACGTCGTGATCATCATCGATGCGCCTACTGTCAGGGTCCGGCAGACACCGTTGATCATCTGCTACCTCAGTCCCGCGGCGGAACGAACAGCTGGAGAAACACCGTCGCTGCCTGCACTCGCTGCAACAACCGCAAGGCCAATCGCACCCCCACCGAGGCCGGCATGTCTCTCGCCTGGAAGCCCAGCGTGCCGAGCTGGCGTGAGGCATACCATCGTCGAAACTGATGCCTGTCTGGGATCCTGTCACTTATCTGGAGTTCGCCGACGAGCGCTCCCGGCCCTTCCTCGATCTGCTGAGCAGGGTCAAGGCCGCTCATCCCAGGCTCGTCGTCGACTTGGGCTGCGGACCCGGCCAACTCACCGCCTCCCTGGCTGATCGTTGGCCCGACGCACAGATTCTCGGGCTCGATTCCTCACCAGAGATGATCAAGCAATCCGCTGAGTTTGCGCGCCATCGGGTGTCTTTCCAGGTTCAGGATCTGCGTGACTGGCGGCCCGAAGCATCGGTGGACGTGATCATCAGCAACGCCACACTGCAGTGGGTTCCGGGGCACCGCGGTCTAATGCCGGACCTGGTCAAGGCGCTCAGCCAAGACGGATGGCTGGCATTCCAGGTGCCGGGCAATTTCGGGGAGCCCAGTCACCAGCTCCTTCGTCAGTTGGCCGCCGACGCGCGGTACGCCCCCATGCTGACCGAGGTCACCTGGCCGTCTTCAGCCGATGCGGCGTCGTACTTGGCTGATCTTGCTGGTCTGGGCTGCTCGGTCGATGCCTGGGAGACCACCTACCTGCACGTACTGACGGGGCCCAATCCGGTATTTCGCTGGATCTCCGGGACCGGGGCGCGACCTGTTCTGCAGGCGCTGCCTGATGATCTTCGAGCGCAATTCATCGCCGAATACCAGGAGCTTCTCAACGCGGCTTACCCCGCCCGGGAGCACGGCACAGTGCTGCCGTTCCGCCGCATTTTCGTCGTAGCACAGTCTAAACAGCCACCTGCTGTTGATCACTGACCCACAGGCCGATGAGGCCGCGGAAGTGGGCCATGAACCATTCCCGCTCGTGCTCCGGATAGGTCTGAATGATCGTCTCAGTCAGCATCCTGTCGAAGTCGGCCGATGTCACCCACTCCAGCACCATGTCATCGATGCCCGACAGCGACGTGGCGCAGAAGTCTAGATAGCGCTCCTTCTCGAAGTGCTGGTCAGCCAGCTGCTGGTAGCGCATCAGCTTGGCTTGGTAGGTCAGCTCTGGATCATCGGCCACCGCGAACCAGGGTTCGGTGTCGACATGCAGCTTTGCGCGACGCCGGGTTGCCCCACAGAACGCCGTCCATTTGATCAAGGACGCCATGGCCCACGGGAAGTAGTAATGCAGCGACGTCACGGCCACATCCGGACAGGCATTGGCGTAATCGATCGGAATCACCGTGTCGCCCTGCACCAACATCTCGCAGGAGTTGAACTCCCAGCGGAAGAATGCATTCACCGTCTGAGTGATGGCGGTGGCTTCCTGACCCACCTTGGCGGACAAAAAGCCATGATCAACGACATAACGCTGGTGCATGGGCTGGTCTGGTTGAAAGTGCATCACCATGGTTTCGGGCCCAATCGTCAGAGCACGGGCGAAGACGTCATAGGGCTCGACGTCCTTCTGCAGATGCATCAACATCTCGCCGGAGTCGTCGTACGCAGCCATCAGGTCGGCCTGATCCCTCACCCGTGACACTCCTCGCCAGCCGCCGCCATCGAACGGCTTCATGAAGAGTGGGTAGCCCATCTCATCGGCTATCGCCACGAGATCGAAGGGATCGTTGTAGTTGCGCGATGTGTAGGCCCACCGCACGTTGTCGATCGGATTCTTGTAGGGCACCAGCACCGTATCCGGGACGTTCATGCCGAGCCGGATGAGCGCACAGTACGCGGAGTGTTTCTCCATCGACTGAAAAGTGAACGGGGAGTTCAGTAGATAGACGTCATCCATGAGCGCCACCTTTTTCAGCCACTCCCGCGGGTGGTAGTACCAGTACGCCAGCCGGTCGATGACAACCTCGTGGCGAGCCGGGTCACGCAGGTTGAAGGGATGGATGTGCACTCTCTCGGTATCCAGTACATGATCAGCGCCGGCGTAGGAGAAGACACCGAGACGGCCGGCAATCGCCTCGAACGCTTCTGGCCAATCCTTCTCGGCACCGAGCAGTAACCCGATCAAGTGGTGGTTAGGCGACACGTTCGACCTCCTCGGGTCTAGCAGAAGCGTGGTAGGTGATGTGCCAGCTGGCGCTGCCACCATTCCCAGTCATGACTGACGTCGTAGCCCCACAGATCCAGTTCGCAGCGAATTCCTTTCTCTTGCAGCAGACGGGCCATTTCAACCGTGGACGGCAGGGCGCCAGTGGGATGAGTTTCCCAAGCCCCCTGACCAACCACAAGCAAGATCGACAATCGGCCGCGTAGCCAGTCCAGATGATCACCATTCAGGTTCGGCACGTAATCGGTTGGATTGGCGAAGTACGTGGCATCGCCGCGGTCGCCCCAGGAGCCCCAGGTGCTCACGTCGTAATTGCCGGACAGGCCGATGGCCAGTGGCGCTAGATCGGCCCGCTGCATGGAGAAGTGCACTGCGTGATAGGCGCCGAGGCTGCAACCCAAGGTGATCAGCTCCGCAGCTGGCGAGGTGTCTGCGTGGATATGCGGAACCACGTGGTGAGTCAGCCAGCGGGTATAGACCTCATGCCGTACTGCGCGCTCCTCGGTCGGTATGCCCCGGTCCGCCCAGGTATCCGCGTCGAGGGAGTCGACACAGTAGAGCTTGATGCGGCCGTCGTTGATCAAGTAACCGATGGCATCCAGCATGCCGTTGTTCTCGAAGTCCCAGGCGCGGCCGGCCTCGCTCGGAAAGGCCACCACCGGGCGGCCGTAATGGCCATATTGGACGATGGTCATGCCCCGGTCGATGCCGCTGCCCAGCGGCAACTCGAACTGATGCCGGTTCACCTGACCATCCCCTGTCACCTGATACTGGCCTCGTCTGATACCGCGCGCAAGGTTGCCGGTAGCTGCAGCCCGTTGCGCTTCAGTTCTACTTCTGCCAGCTTGTTGATCACCTCCCGATCGCCGGATCGCCACGCTTGCACGGGGTCATCGCTGATTTCGGCCAGCACATAGAG
>Ga0307285_10000185_pt1 | contig 13716 bp, 9 predicted proteins | sample ER_DNA_139_FD_194476 | JGI IMG/M metagenome (GOLD analysis project Ga0307285, IMG submission 194476) | Bulk soil microbial communities from the East River watershed near Crested Butte, Colorado, United States - ER_DNA_139 | ecosystem: Environmental > Terrestrial > Soil > Floodplain | place: USA... | reverse complement strand
ACCGGCCTCGGAGCAGCGCCAAACCGGAGTAGGCGACTATCCCAAACGACAGCCAGATGCGCTCGGTCTCGGCCTTGGACAGAGCGGAGAGGTCGGCGACCAGCGCGGCCAGCACCCCGGAGAGTGCCATGAGCGCAACGATTCGGTCCTCGGTCCAGGGCTCGCGTCGCCAGCGAGCGAGGACTCCGATCGAGTGGGCAATGGCGATTGCCAAGAGCGGCGAGCAGCTGATCAGCCAGGCGGCCAGGTTGGCGAACACGAAGTAGGAGAACGGACGCTGGCTGGCGATCCCCTGGTAGTACCGGATGCGCAGCTGGATAAGCCCCGTGAACCAGTTGAACCCGTACGCCAGGTGGACGGCCGCAACGGCGGCCACACCGGCGCACCCAACCAGCCATGGCCCCGCGCTGCCCCGCAATCCTCTTTGGTGAACCGACAGTGCGGCGGCAGTCAGCACGACGATGCCGAAGAGAACCAGGCCGTACGAGAGGAACAGCGCAGTGCCGAGCAGCAGACCTCCCAGCAGGCTGGCCAGGAGACGACCGCGGGCGGCGCCAATGCAGACCAGCGCCAGGCCGCTGGCTGCCACACCAGCGAACAAGCCGTCCGCCGATACGGCCATCCAGACCGCGCCAGGGAAGAGCGCGACGAACGGAACGATGCGTCGAGCCGCACTGCCTGCCCCAAGTTCCCGGAGCGTGATCGGAATGGCGACGCTGGCCGTCGAGGACACCAGAATGCAGAGCGCGCCCGCCCAGAACCCGCCGCCCAGCCCGATCCGTGCCAGCAGCCAGAAGACGAGGGTCGCCAGCGGCGGGTGGCCCGCGACATGGGTGGTCCAGACGTTGGTGCCGTCCACGCCATCGCCGAACGCGATGAAGTGGGTGAAGCTGGCCACGAAGGCGGCCGGGTCGGTGATCCGCGGGAGGTCGTGAAGGTACTCGTTGGGGTCGAGGAGGACGTCGATCCAGCCGCTGCGGAGTCCGTCGACGAGTGCCAGGGAGCACAGCCAGGCAAGGTTTAACATCCAGCCGGCGAGGAGTAGCCGACGCCAGCCCAGTTCCGCCACGGCCCGCTGCAACCGCAAGCCGACCAGCACGCACAGCACGCACAACGGGGTTCCCCAGCCCAGATGCGGGTACCAGAAAGCGAGCAGAGGCGGCCGCGGCAAGACGATCGACAACCCGCGCTCTTTCAGGCCGTGGCCGACGTACGCCGATATGCCGATCAGGGCCAGCGCGACCGCGAGTGCAAGTGGATCGCAGAGCCGCCCGGCCCGCGACCGCCGCTCCGGTGGATCGGCCACCGGCACCGTGAGACGCTCGTTCTCGACGGTACGGTCGCCGATATTCACGACGTTTCCTTCCTCCCAGTCATTCCTTCGTCGCGGCAGTCTGCGTCCCGTGAGCGGACGGGGGCGGCCGGTCTCGGGCGACGCGTACGGCGTAGAGGGCAAGGGTGATCACCGCGATGATGCCAATGAGCAGGCTGAGATTCGCACCGTAGTTGCGCAGCAACAGCGCCTTGGCCGCCGGCTGGCTGCCGCGTAGGAAGATCATCGGGATTGCGATCACGGTGATCAGGGCGCCCATGATCAGGGCGATCTGGAGGTAACGGCGGCCGCGGTCCGGGACGTGCCGCCGCAGCGCACTGCTCACCGTGACCACGGCTGGAGACAGCACGCCGTCATGGATGGCTAGCGCCGCGAGCATCCACAGAGCTAGCACCAAGAGGTTGTGCGCCGGGATCTCGGTCACCAACCGGAAGACGCCGAACAGTCCGAGACTGATGCCGGCGATCGCGAGGATGATCCGCCAAGCCTTCACGACAGCACCTCGATCCGGCTCAGCCACTTGGTGTTGAGGACGCCCGCCCGGTTGGGCGCGATCAGGCGAAGGGGGTAGCCGTGGTCGAGGTCCAGCCCCTGCCCGTTCAGGTGCGTCGCCAGCAGCGCGGCCTCAAGTTGCGGACCCTCGATGAAGGAGTGGTTGAAGCCCCAGTTCTCTTCGAACGACTGCACGAGCACCCGCGAGTCCGCAGTACCGCCGGCCTGTCGGACCAGCTCCAGAAGCGACAGTCCCCGCCAGCTCGCCCCGACGCTCCATCCTTCGACGCAGTTGATCGGCAGCCGCGCCTCGTGTACGGCCCGCGCTTCGAGGTCGGCCAGCGCGAGCTCGTATGGCCTCGGCCCTTGCACCTGCAGGGTCCACTCGGCGGACGTGGCGGCTTGAAACACCCGTGCCTGATCGGCAGTGCGGTTGACGGGGACACTCTGCGGGCCCTTCGTCCACTGCCGGGGCGCCAGCAGGCCGAGCGGCTCCAGTGGGGTGACCGTCTGGCCGACGGAGGTGACGACAACGATCCCGATGCCCGCCCCCGCAGCGGCCAGCAGTCCGCGGCGGGAAATGCCGGGCGTGCGCGGCGCGGCAAGCGTCCCAGCGTTGCTGTGGGAGGAGGGGTTCTCGTTCCATGGAATCTCGGTGAGGACGTCCGCATCGGTGACCTTTGCCTTGAGCCCGTACGCGATGTCGGGGAGCTTGACGCCGATGTGCAGCAGGAGCGACCCGACCAGCACGTACGCCAGGAAGCGGTGGACCGTGACGAAGTACCACGGGAAGGGATACCAATTGAGCACGTTGAGGAACCCGGTGATCACCTGGACGAGCGCCGTGGAGACCAGAATCGCCAGGCTGATCCGCTCGAGGGCATGTTGGATCGACCTGATCGGCGGGAACCGGAACAAGTTGGGATAGACGCTCCAGAGCTTGACCAGTAGCAGCGGGATGGTGGCTATCCCGGTCGCGACGTGGATGCCCTGGGTGAGCCGGTACCCCCACACCGGCTTGGCCGGTTGCGGCAACCAGGTCCAGGGCTCGTATTGGTAGTGACTCAGCAGTCCGGTGACGAACAAGATCGAGATCGCGACGCCGAGCGCAGTGCCGATGCGCGCTGTCACGGCTGTCGACCGGAGAGTGCTGCTGAACCTCGGCCACCAGCGCGGACGCTGTCGAAGCATGCCTCCAAGCCTGTCCGGAATTGCCGCAAACGGGCAGAGGATAAGTCCTTGCTGCTGGTTACGGGTGGCTCACGCATCGCGTACGGCGGCCGCATGCAGCAGCGGCAGTACTACCTCGTCCACGATTTCGATGATCACGTAATCCGGTACTGGACCTCCGTGGGTCAGGAAGTGGAAGCGCATCACCGACAGCCCCGCCTCCAGCTGACGCGCCGTGATTGTGGCCGGTGGGAGTTCGCCCCGTTCGACTGCCCGGTCCACCACCTCCCGCATCGCCGCGATGCTGCGGCCTCGGGTATAGCGGCGGAGCTGGGCGGCCTGCCCGGGATCGCGCAGCGCGTCGCTGATCAGGCCGCGAATGGCGGTGCCCGCCGCCCCAGCGAGCAACTCAGCCGCAGTCCGAAGCAGTGCCAACAGATCCCCCCGCAGGCTGCCGGTGTCGACCGCGTCGGCCGGATCAGGCAGCAGATCATAGATGGCGGCCATCACCAGCTCGACCTTGCTGGGCCACCGGCGGTAGAGCGAGGCCTTGCTCGCCCTGGCCCGCTCGGCCACTCGCTCCATGCTTAGCCCCGCGTAGCCGAAGAGGTCGATCTCCGCGATCGTCGCGTTGAGGATGGCCATGTCCAGCGCCTGACCGCGCCGCCGGGGCCGCGTCCGGTGATCCTCACGCGGTGCTGTGGCGGCCATATCGGGTACGGCGTCGGAGCGCGACATGATCGGGCTGGATCCTAAGCGGCGGTGACTCGGCCGGTGTCGCCGTTGACGGTTACTTGCTGCCCGTCTGTGAGCATCCTGGTCCCGCTCCCTGTGCCCATCACAGCGGGGATGCCGTACTCGCGAGCGACAATCGCCGCGTGCGAGCCAATCCCGCCGGAGTCGACGACGACGGCGGCCGCCCGCTGGAACAGCGACGTCCAGGTCGGGTTGGTGTACGGGCAGACCAGGACGTCGCCGCTGCGCAGCGCGCCGAACTCCGCGGGCTCGCGGATCACCCGTACGGGCCCGGTCACCCGGCCACCGCTCGCGGGAACGCCGGTCACCAAAGCCCCCTTCGTGGTGGCAGCCGGGTCAACGAGGTTCGCGGTTGCGAGCATGGGTACCCCGGCCAGCTCGGCGCGGCGCGCCGCGCGATCCCGGGCGGTCGCACGGATCCGATCGGCCTCGGCGGGGGCCAGTAGATCGGGACCGGACAGGGCCTCAAGCTCCTCCAGGTGGAGGTGAAAGACATCCTCGGCCTCGGGCAGAACCCCGGCCTCGGCCAGCCGACGCCCCGCCTCCAGCAGCATGTGGCGCAGGATCGGGAGCGCTCGGGTGGCGTGGAAGTGGGTGTCCTCCCGGAACGCGATTCCCTGCCGGGCTGCCTCGATCGCGCGAAGCACCGTTGCGCGCTGTCGAGGTGAACGCAGCAGGCGGTGCCCAAGCAGCCGCCGCTCGGCCTCGACCCATGGTTCGGTTGCCGTCGCGTGGGGCTGCTCATCGACGAGGACCTTGATCATGCCCAGCACTGGCGTCGGGTCATCGCCCCACGTTGGGGCGGTCATCATCAGCGGGCTCACCGTTTCGCGATGGCCGTATTCATTGAGGAATTGGCGCAGCGCTTGCCGGAAAGCGATGAACCTGGCGTCACCATCTAGCCGAGCCACCAGGGCTGGCGGGTCGAGCTCATCGAACACCGCGCGAACCGGCGGATCGGCTCGCGCCTGGGCCGCCAGCTCTTCCAGGGCGAGGTTGGCGTCCCGGGTCCGGGTCTTGGCGCCCGCAGTGAGCAGCCCGAACTGGCTGGATGCGCCGAGCAGCCTCAGCAGTGTGAGCAGTCGCAGCAGGTCGAAACCCATGCGCGGTAGGTAGTCCACGCGCAGATCGGTGATCAGGTCCGCCACGGCGAGCGTGCGGCGGCAAGCCTGCAGCAGCTGCGCCCAGCTGAGGCTCCGGGGGTCAAGGGCGGCGAGCTGGGACATGCCCTGCTCGAACTTCACGAACCGCGGGTCCTCGGTCCAGCTAGCCGTGTTATAGCGGCGGATCCGGCCCGGCAGCCGGATGAGTGCGTGGGGCGTCGCCCTTGTGGGACGGGGAGCAGGAGGCACAAATCGCTCGACGACGCCGTCACGCTCTGGGAGCGCGTCGTCGATATCGAGGCGGAGCCCGATGATGTCGCCCAGCATCCGCTCCACCATGCGTCCGATGCCAGGCCGCACCCACCCGCTCATGTCGAGCGGGTACGGCCGCACCGTCATGTAGTCCATCAGCTGGAGGCCGGTCTGGCGCTGGATGCGGCTCAGCTTGAGCGGTGGCGGCGGCAGCGCGGTCATCGGACGCGCCTGGACCAGCCAGATCCGGCCGTCGGCGTACGCCCACTCGATGTCTTGCGGCCGGCCGAAGTGTGCAGCGACCGAGCGGCCTAGTGCCGCGAGCTCGGTCAGAACCGGATCCGGCAGGGTGGCCGGACCGGTACCGGCGTCGGTCGAGTGGGTGACGCCGCCGCTGGCCGCGCTGCGGATGACTACCTCGCGTTTGCCCGGCGTACGCTCCCGAACCTTGCCCTGGCCGTCCAGCACATAGTGGTCAGGAGTCACCAAGCCGGAGACGACTGCCTCACCAAGCCCCGAGCTGGCGTCAATGACGATCTCGTCCCGCTCGCCGGTGACCGGGTTCGCGGTGAACATCACGCCGGCGAACTCCGCGTTCACCATCTGCTGGACTACCACCGCGATCTGCAAGTTGCTGGACTCGATCTGTTGGTGACCGCGGTAGCCAAGGGCCCGCTCGGTCCACAGCGATCCCCAGCACCGCCGCACGGCGTCGAGGACCGCGGTCTCGCCGATCACATTCAGATAGGTGTCCTGCTGCCCCGCGAACGCGGCCCCGGCCAAATCCTCGGCGGTGGCGCTAGAGCGGACCGCCACCGGCCCGCCGCCGAGGTCGGCGTACGCCTTGCTGATCGCGGCGGCCGGCCCGTCGGGGATCGTGACGTTCTCGAACGCTGCGCGGATCGTGGCGCCGTCGTCGCCCGCGGCGACCCCTTCGGCGATCACCGCAGCGAGGCCCGACGCCTCTACGACGGTCGCGTACGCCTCGGTCGAGACGATGAAGCCGTCCGGGACCGGGAAACGGCCTTGCATCAGCTCACCGAGGTTGGCTCCCTTGCCGCCGGCGAGCTCCAGGTCGTCGCGCCGCACGGCGCTGATCGGGGTGACGAGCCGTTCCTCGCGGCGGGCGAGCGTGTCAACCATGATCATCCCTTCTGGTGGTTCCCGCGGTCGAACGGGTGTCGGGCGCCGCCTCATCGGCGTACGCGGTGTCGCGCAGCTGGCGCGCGGGCAGCGCGAGCGCCAGCAGGAAGGCGATGCCGAGCAATGGAGCCACATAGCCGAATACCGGCGGGACCGCGGCACCGTAGGCCGCCGCGACCGCAGCCTGTAGGTCAGCGGGTAGCGCGTGGAGGCGATCAGCCGAGAGCCCGGACGCTCCGCCGGGGAGTCGGTCGACGACAGCTGGCGGTAGTCCCTCGGAGAAACGCAGCGTGATCATCGCGCCGACGACGGCGACGCCCGTGGAGGCACCGATCTGGCGTAGGAAGGTCACCGCGGAAGTGGCAGTACCGAGGTCGGCGCGCGGTACACCGTTCTGCGCGACCAGCATCATCACCTGCATAGTCAGTCCGATTCCGAGGCCGATCAGGAGCAAGAACCCAAGCATCACTGGCATGGGCGTGGCCGGATCGACGGTGGCCAGCAGCGCCAGCCCTACGGTGGCCAGAGCGGTGCCCATGATCGGAAAGACCCGATAGCGCCCGGTACGGCTGATCAACTGTCCGGAGATGATCAAGGTGATGATCACGCCCGCCATCAGGCAGGTCACGACCAGTCCGGCGCGCGTCGAGGAGGCCCCAGTGGCGATCTGCAAATAAGACGGCAGGTAGCTGACTGTCCCGAACAGTGCGAACCCGATCAAGAAGCTGATGGCCGTTGGGATAGCGAAGCTACGATCCCGGAACAGCCGCAAGGGCAGGATCGGGTCGGCCGCACGCCGAGCTGTCAACAGCCACGCCGCGGTGGCGGCGACGCCCACAATGATCAGCGCCGGCACTGCCCAGGCCGGACTGTCGCCGGCACGCCCGGCCATACTCGCAAGCAACACGACAGCGAGCACAGCGATCGCGAGCAAGATCGCGCCGGCGTAGTCGATCGGCGGTCGGGCCTGCGGCACCGGCAACCGTAGCGTGCGGCGCACCATGATCAACGCGAGCAGACCGAGTGGCAAATATCCGGCAAAGATCCAGCGCCAGCTCAGGTGATCGACAACGAACCCGCCCAGCAGTGGACCACCGACCGCCGCCAGGATGTAGACACCGCTCAGCAGCCCCAGGTAGCGCCCGCGTTCCCGCGGGCTGACGACTTCGCCGAGCACCGCTTGCGCGCCGATCATCAGTCCGCCACCGCCCGTGCCCTGGATGATCCGTGCGATCACCAGTGCAAGCATCGACTGGGCGATGCCGCAGAGCAGGGCACCGACCATGAAGACACCGATTGCCACGAGCAGCACCCGCGGACGGCCGAAGCGATCACCCAGTTTTCCGTACGCCGGCATCACGACAGTCGCCGCGGCCAGATAGGCGGTGACGACGATCGGGATCTGATTGAGTGCTCCAAGATCACCGGCTACCGCCGGGAGCGCTGGCGCCATGATCGTCTGGTCCAGCGCGCCGAGCAGCATGACCAGCACGAGCCCGGGCAGTACACGCATGATGGGTGATCGCTCACGCCCACCCATCGGATGCCGTCTCGCAGATACCTGGACCATTGGCGGTCTCCAACTAATAGAGAACTCGGCGTTCTCTATTGCCATCATAAGCCATTGCACCGATGCCGGTGACGTGCAGATGGTGCACAGTCCGAGTAAATGAAGCGGAGTCCTTTCGAATCTGGGCGCAGGGCTTGGTTCGTCGTTGCATCATGACCTCGCATCAGCCCAAACGCATGGAGTTGGACGCATTACACGGCACAGCCGTCCGCCGAGCCGCCCAGTTGGGGCTCGCAGTCCCGAATTAATGAGGCGATCTATGCAATCCTGCGACCGTGGGCGCTGCAAAACTCGACCAACTGATCACCAGGGCTTGAGTCTCTCGCGGTCGCGAGAGGCTCACGCGAGCGCCCGCTATGAGTCGGCATGCGATGAGTTCTCCCGATCCGTCTGGTCGTAATCGTGAGCACTCGGCGAACGGGAGGACAACCATGGGAAAGCTAATAGTCAACACATTCACTTCGCTTGACGGAGTCATGCAGGCACCGGGCATGCCCGAGGAGGACCGCGAAGGCGGCTTCGACCAGGGAGGGTGGCAGGTTCCTTACTTCGACGAGGAATCCGGGCAGGTCATGACCGAGGCCATCACTGGCTTCGATGCCCTGCTGCTGGGCAGAAAAACCTATGAGATCTTCGCCGGCTACTGGCCGTACGCGCCCGCCGACGATCCGATCGCAACGCGGCTGAACGAGGCTCCCAAGTACGTCGCTTCCCGAACCCTCGATGCCCTGGGGTGGAATAACTCGACCCTGCTCAAGGGCGATATTGCCGATGAGGTGGCGCGGCTCACGGAGGCATACGACGAGATCCATACGTCCGGGAGCGGCAACCTTGTCCAAAGCCTGATGAAAAATGAGCTGGTCGACCAGTACAACGTGTGGGTGTACCCGGTTCTGCTGGGTGGCGGTAAACGACTGTTTGGCGAGGGGACGATCCCCACGGCTCTGCGACTCGTTGAGTCGAGAGCATTTGGCAATGGCGCGGTGTTGTTGACGTATGAACCGACGGGCAAGCCGGAGTACGGCTCGACTGCGCTCAGCCGCTGATCGTCAAGATCAAAAGGTGTGACTTGGGGTTGATCTTGAACCTGCTTCAGGCTTGGGGTTGATCTTGAACCTGCTCCCGGCCGCAGGGTTGGTGTGGATCGAAGCCGGGGGGCTTGATCAACTCGACGCCACCGAAAAGGTGGCGTTGTGGCGACGGTTCGAAACCTTCCGCAACCGGCTACCACTCATCGACCACACTCTGATTGCTGACGCTGAGGCCACCGATCTGCCCGCAACGTCCTGCTCCTCTTCCTTGACCAGGTTTTGGTGCAGGTGTTGCAACTCTCCCCAGGTGAAGCGGCCTCCCGGGTCCGGGCCGCAGCAGCCGTGGGTCCCCGCACCTCCATGCTCGGTGAACAGTTAGAACAGGTATTGCCGCGTCTGGCCGCGCTGCAACGTCAAGGCGTGGTGTCGACTGAGAAGGTGCAGATTGTGGAACGGGCCATGCAGAAACTCTCCCGACCCGACCTCCACCCCCAAGCTGTGGAGACCGCGGAGCAACTGCTCACCCAGTACGCACCCACCCTGGGACCCAGTGATCTGCGCCGCTACGCCCTACACGTGGTGAATGCTGCTGATCCGGACGGCCCCGAACCCATTGATGACCAGTTGCAACAAGACCGCCGGTATGTGGAGTTGAAGCAACGCCGCGACGGCATGTGGCACCTGGCAGGCAAACTCACCACCACGGTGGGTGCCCAGTTGACTGCGATCTTGGATCCGCTGACCAAACCGCGCACCACAACCTTGGAAGACGAGAACGGGCAGACCACGCAGATTCCGGATGAGCGGCCCCACGGACAACGCCTCCACGACGCCGTAGATGAGGCCTGCGGACGCTTACTAAAAATGAAAGACCAACCCTCGGTGGGTGGCGTCCAAGCCTCAGTGATCGTCACCATCAGCCTGGAGGAGCTGCTCGCCAAGACTGGGTTGGCTGAGACCAGCGACGGATCGATGTTGACTGCTGATCAGTTGCTCCGGATTGCTGATGAGGCTGAAATCTGGCCCACCATCATCAACCAGAACAATGTTCCCCTAGCGTTAGGCCGCAGCCAACGATTGGCCTCCCGGGGCCAAACCATGGCACTCATCACCCGAGACGGTGGATGCTCCTTTCCCGGGTGTACCCATCCACCCAGTTGGTGCGACCGACACCACATTCTCGACTGGATCCTGGGTGGGCTTACTGATCTTGACAATCTGACCTTGCTTTGCAGATATCACCACACCCACTTTCTGCAGAAGGGCTGGACCTGCCGGATCAACGCTGCTGGTTTGCCGGAATGGATACCACCGTGGTGGATCGACCACGACCAACGACCCCAAATCAACACCCGCATCCGACGCCTCCGCGCCCAACGAGGCAACCTCCGCAGACGACGACGAACACCCGACGCCGCGTGAGGGACGCGAGTGGAGACCGACAACCCGCAGCCACGGTCGGACGATCTGAGCGCTGGACGTCAATGCATGGAAGCTCGGCGGCGTGCGCCACGTACCTGGATTTACGACCAGGATGGGACTGTAAATTTTCTTTGACATTGTCCTGATCGACGAATTGATCCCTCTTAAGAAGTGCTGGAGTCTTAAGGAGTACTGGAGTCGAAAGCATTCCATATGGCGCACGCGTACCGTATGACACAAGCGCCAAGGGAAATTAGCGGAAGGAGCTGTTCTGGTCTCGCAGTATCCACCCCACTGCCGATACCAATCCATCAGCACACCGCGGTGATGATCAAGCGCTATTGGCCAATCGGCGCAGTGCGCCGCGCTCGGAGGGAGACAGCGTGAGTCTCGCTTCTGGGCAGCCGTTGGTCCGGCTAGAGGCGGTGTCGAAGTCATACGGCAGCGGCACTTCCACGCTTAACGTGCTGGACCAGGTCGAGCTGGACTTGCCTCAAGGTGAGACCACAAGCCTTATCGGGCGGTCTGGATCAGGAAAGTCGACTCTGCTCTCACTGATCGCTGGACTAATGCGACCCGATGCCGGACATGTCTCCATCGGCGGCCAGCAGATGGACCAATTGAATGACGACGCCCGGGCCAGCCTTCGCGCAGAGCGGATCGGTTTTGTCCTCCAGTCCGACAACCTGATCCCGTTTCTGACCGCCGTCGAGAACGTGGAGCTGGCCATCGGGTTCGCCGCAGGCCGCCATTCCACCGCGCGGGCTCGCGAACTCTTGTCCGACCTCGGACTCGGGAACCGGATTGATCATCTTCCACGGCAACTGTCCGGCGGCGAATCGCAGCGGGTGGCGGTAGCCGTGGCACTAGCCAACGAGCCAGATCTGCTCCTCGCCGACGAGGTCGTTGGGCAACTCGACTCCGCGACTGCCACGGACGTCATGGAAATGATCTTCACGGCCTCTCGAGAGCGCAACCTCACTGTCTTGTACGTGACCCACGATGAGCAGCTCGCCCGCCAGGCCCATCGCTCACTGCGCCTCAGTGACCGCAAGGTTGTTCCGGCATGAGCATGGACGCTTCCATCACCGTGGACTCGGTGATCGTTGAGCACCAGACGTCAAGCGGTCCCGTACGGGCGCTCGATGGAGTTTCCTTCACCGTTGACAGCGGGTCGAGTGTGGCGATTACCGGACCCAGCGGTGGCGGCAAATCGACACTTCTGGGAGTGGTCGGAGGGCTCGCCCGGCCCACGTCAGGCACCGTGCGCATCGGCGATTCTCAGATCTCAGAGTTGTCCGAGCGTGATCGATCGGACTTTCGGCGTAGTCACATCGGCTTCGTCTATCAGGCCGACAACCTCCTCCCCTTCCTCACTCTGTTGGAAAACGTGGGCCTTCAGCTGGCGCTCAACGGCGAGTCTTCGGGAGCCGGAAGATCGCTAGCGACGCTCGCCAACCTCGGCCTGGCTGGGCTGGCCTACCGACTGCCCGACCATCTCTCGGGCGGGCAACGACAACGGGCTGCAGTGGCTCGGGCGATCGTGCACCAGCCGGAGATCATTCTTGCCGACGAGCCGACGGGGGCACTGGATTCGGCCAACGCGGTCGGTGTGATCGACCTGCTGCTGGGAATGCAGCGCGAGATCGGTGCGACGTTGATCATGGTCACCCACGACCGCGATGCCGCCGGCCGGTTGGACCGACAGATTCACCTTCAAGACGGACGCGTGTCATGATCGGCCGCTACGTCTGGCGCGACCTGCGCCGCAACCCGAGACGCAGCCTCACCGCACTGGCCGGCATGACGCTCGGCATCGGTCTGTTCTCGGCTGTGTTGTTCTTTATCGACGGTTCCTCCGCGACCATGACCGCTCGCGCGATTGCACCCATCCCGATTGACATGCAGCGCGTGCTGGCGGATCCGCTGGGCAATAAGGTGCGCCTCACCCAGCAAATCGATCCGTCTCGGCTCCAGCCGGGCCAGCGCGGGCACGTGACGCTCGTCTTGGCGAACAACAGTTCCCATCCCGCCAACGAGGTCGTCATCAGAGACGAACCAATCCCTCCTTTGAGTTACGTCCCCAACTCGATGACGATCGACGGCTCACGGATGCCGGATTACGGCGGTGAGTTCCCACTTTCTCAGGGAGAGGCGAATCTGGGCCTCAACCTAGGCACCGTGCGACCAAAGTCCAAGGTCACGCTGGCGTACGACGTGGTAGCCGACTCGGCCGTGGAGTCCGTGCCCTCCCTTGGTCCCAGCGCCAGCTTCTCCAGCCGCGAGATTGGCGTCCCAGTCAAAGCCAATACCTCCGAACCCCTAAGTCTTGACGAGCTGACACGCCAGATCGGCCAGATCCCGGGTGTCGCCCGAGCCGAGCCGCTCTCGTTCGTGGATCTCGATCCCGGCTCGCTCTCGGCGGGCGCCAAGCGGCTCCCCGAGGCGACCCGCGTTTTCGGCTTGGACAACAGATACCTCGAGCAAGATCCCTCCATCCGGATCGTCGAAGGTTCCTATGAGCCGGGCTCCGGACTACTCAGCGCGGAAGCGGCTCGGGCCTTGTCGATCGGACCTGGTGGTGTCGTGCAGATACGCGTGCCCGGCATGAGCCAGCCCCTCAGCGTGCGCATCAGCGGCATCACCGATGTGTCGCGGGCGAAGTCTCTGTTCTACAGCCGCGAGGGCAAACGGCTCGAACAGTTCGTCTATGTTCGAAACTCGGTGATCGTCGCGCCCGAGGTGTTCCCCAAGACGATCATCCCGGCTTTTCAGAACGTGGCGACGGCCCCGGGCACAGTCCTTCGTAGCCAACCGATCCTCGAAGTCGACGTCTTCATGGAGCGCGAGCCGCTTGACGCCGATCCCGGAACGGCCCTGGCCCAAACCAAGGCGGTCGCTGACGGCGTCAATGCCGTCGCGCTCGGGCAAGACGTCTTGATCGACAACATCTCCAATGCGCTCCAAGTTGCCCGCGATGATGCCCGTACGGCCAAGCGCATGTTCGTCTTCCTCGGACTTCCCGGTGCTTTGCTGGCGGCGATCCTCACCGCGTACGCGGGCGGTGTGCTCGCCAGCGCGCTACGCCGGGAACAGGCGATCTTGCGAATCCGCGGCGCGAACCGGCGTCACTTACTCCGCATGCACGCTCTCCGCACCCTCGCGCTCGCCGCTGTCGGGTCGGTGCTCGGCGTCGCGTTGGGTCTGGTTTCGAGCGCGGCGGTCTTATCGGCCGACGCTCTCGCGAGCGCCTCTCCTGTCAGCTTGCTCGCGTCCGCGTTATTGGGTGCGGGCGCCGGATTCCTTGCCACTGGCGTCGCGCTGTACGCAGCAGGCCGGCGCGGAATCACCCGCCAAATCAGCGACGAACGAGCCCAGCTGGCGTCCCGAGCGCCACTCTGGCGCCTGCTCGGGATCGACTTTCTGATCTTGGCGGCAGCAATA
>Ga0307285_10000182_pt1 | contig 13845 bp, 12 predicted proteins | sample ER_DNA_139_FD_194476 | JGI IMG/M metagenome (GOLD analysis project Ga0307285, IMG submission 194476) | Bulk soil microbial communities from the East River watershed near Crested Butte, Colorado, United States - ER_DNA_139 | ecosystem: Environmental > Terrestrial > Soil > Floodplain | place... | reverse complement strand
CATGGGCGTACGCGCCAGGAGGCGGAGCATCGGGAACTCCAGCTGTCTTGACGAAGAATGCGCCACTGCGCGTCTCGACCAACCACGAGATGTTGCCGGAGTCCTGCGTCCGGTGATCGAACCGCGCGATCACCCGGCCACTCCGCCCCACGAGGATCTCCGGCCGGTCGGTGGTCGTCTAGCAAGGAGCAACTCGGATACGACAAGTGAGGCTGGTTGACATGGTCTGGACGAACCCTGCCGACGGGTCAACCAGTGACGTAGACCTTGCCTTCGAAGACAGCGGCCTTCGCCTCGGCAAGAGGTTTCGGAGCGGGGGGATTCGTCACCGAGCCGTCCTTGATCGAGTATTCGCTGCCGTGACAGTCGCAGTGAATGACTCCGTTCCTGACGGCGGCCACCGGGCATCCCTGATGCGTGCAGATCTTGCTGAACGCCTTGTACTTTCCCTTGCTCGGCTGAGTGACGACATAGTCGGCGTCTTCCAAGATCACTCCACCGCCGACCGGCACCTTGGAGGTTGCGACGCTTGGACCGTCGGGCGCCTTTGCCTTCGAGGCGGACGGCTTAGTGGAGGTCGAGTCGACGGTCGGCGACGGCGACGCTGGTGGAGAGGTCGTTTCCGCGGCTGGCGCGGTGGAGGGCGAGCCGCTTTGAGCGTCAGCGGAGCAACTAGCTAGCGCGGCGGCGCCACCGCCGGCGAGGGCGAGCAGTCCTGCGGTTCGAAGCACGGTACGACGCGTGGTGGCGGAGCATTCCTGGTGCGGCTGGCGGTCGCCGAGCTCGGACACAGATGCCTCCAACCGTGAAGATGCCTTTCGAGCCCAGACGAGATAGGCATCGATTTGGTTCGATCAGCTGGCGACGAGCGCTGGTTGGGTCGCCCTGATGGGGATGGACTGCCCGTCGAGCAGTGGCTTGAGGTAGGCCCCGGTGTAGGACTTGGAACTGGCCGCGATCTGCTCAGGGGTGCCCTGCGCAATCACCAAGCCGCCGCGCGAGCCACCCTCCGGACCCATGTCGATCAGCCAGTCGGCGGTCTTGATCACGTCGAGGTTGTGCTCGATCACGACGACAGTGTTGCCCGCGTCGACAAGCCGGCCCAAGACACCCAACAGCTTGCGAATGTCCTCGAAGTGCAGACCCGTGGTTGGCTCATCCAGCACGTAGAGCGTGCGGCCCGTCGCCCGCTTCTGCAGCTCACTGGCCAGTTTGACGCGCTGGGCTTCGCCGCCGGAGAGGGTCGGCGCCGGCTGCCCGAGGCGTACATAACCAAGTCCCACGTCAACCAGCGTGCTGAGATGCCGCGCAATCCCGGGCAGCGGTGCAAACAGCTCCAGCGCTTCCTCGATCGAGGAGTCCAAGACCTCGGCGATCGACCTTCCCTTGTAATGGACCTCGAGAGTCTCGCGGTTGTATCGGGCGCCGTGGCAGACCTCGCACGGCACATAGACGTCCGGCAAGAAGTTCATTTCGATCTTGATCGTGCCGTCGCCGGTACAGTTCTCACAGCGACCGCCTTTGACGTTGAACGAGAACCGCCCCGGCAGATAGCCGCGTACCTTGGCCTCCGGAGTCTCGGCGAAGAGCCTGCGGATATGGTCGAACACTCCGGTGTAGGTGGCCGGATTGGACCGCGGCGTACGACCAATGGGCGATTGATCGACGTGAATGACCTTGTCGATCTCATCGGCTCCAGTGATCGACCGGTGCCGACCAGGCACCTCGCGCGCGTTGTAGATCCGTTTCGCAAGGGCGGTGTACAAGATGTGGTTGACCAGGGTGGACTTGCCAGACCCTGAAACTCCGGTCACGGCGATGAGCTGGCCGAGAGGAAATGACACCGTGATGTTGCGCAGGTTGTGCTCGGTTGCCTTGTGCACGGTGATTTCTCGACCAGCGGAACGCGGACGGCGGGACGCCGGCAGCGGGATCGAACGGCGTCGCGACAGATAGGCGCCGGTGAGCGAGTCGCGGTTGCTCAGTAGCTCGTCAACAGGGCCCGAATGCACCACCCGGCCGCCGTACTCACCAGCACCCGGACCGATGTCGACGGCCCAGTCCGCTGCCTTGATCGTTTCCTCGTCGTGCTCGACGACGATCAAGGTATTGCCCAGATCCCGGAGCCGGAGCAGGGTCTCGATCAGCCGTCGGTTGTCACGCTGATGCAGCCCGATGCTGGGCTCGTCGAGCACGTAGAGGACGCCGACCAGTCCCGACCCGATCTGAGTCGCGAGCCGAATTCGTTGCGCCTCGCCACCGGAAAGGCTCCCGGTGGGACGGCTGAGCGATAAATAGTCCAAACCAACGTCGAGCAGGAATCTCAGCCGCTCGTTGATCTCCTTGAGCACCCGCTCCGCGATCTGCCGCTCCCGCTCGTTGAGCTCCAGCTGGCCCAGGAAGGAAGCCGTGCCATCAATCGACAACGACGACACTTCTGAGATGTTCTTGCCGCCGATGGTCACCGCGAGCGAGGTCGGCTTCAGCCGAGCGCCCTTACACGCTCGACATGGCACCTCGCGCATATATCCCGCGAATCGTTCCCGCGAAGTGTCACTCTCCGCTTCGGCATGGCGCCGCTCGATATACGGGATGACACCTTCGTACTTCGCGTTGTAGCTGCGCTCCCGGCCGTACCGGTTCCTGTAACGCACATGGACCACACCGGGCACACCATCGAGCAGCATCTTCTGGGCCGCAGCCGGCAGCCGGTGCCACGGGGTCGTCGTCGAGAAGCCAGCGCTCTCGGCGAGCGAATCAATGAGCCGGCTGAAGTAATCCGCGACGTGCTGCGAGGACCACGGGGCTATCGCCCCTTCGGACAGGCTCTTCTCGTCATCGGGTATGACGAGCTCCGGGTCGACCTCCATGCGGGTGCCCAGGCCGGAACAAGCGGGGCAGGCACCCCACGGACCGTTGAAAGAGAACTGCCGCGGCTCGAGCTCATCGATACCGATGTCATGGTTGTTCTGGCACGCCATCTTCTCGGAGTAGTTCCGCTCCCGTTGTGGATCCTTCGGGTCGAGGTCCACGAAATCGATCGATACGACACCCTGCGCCAACCTCAGCGCGGTTTCCACCGAGTCGGTCAACCGGAGCTTGACATTCGGTTTCACCGCCAGCCGGTCGACGATGACGTCGATGGAGTGCTTGTACTTCTTGTCGAGGACCGGCGGGTCGGTGAGTTGCACGACCTGGCCGTCCACCCGGGCTCGACTGAAGCCCTCTGACGCGAGCTCGCGGAAAACCTCCACGTACTCCCCCTTGCGGGCGCGGACCACGGGTGCCAGCACCTGGAACCGGGTGCCCTCCGCCATCGCCATCAACCGGTCGACGATCTGCTGCGGCGACTGGCGGCTGATCGGCTCACCGCAGATCGGGCAGTGAGGGCGCCCAGCGCGGGCGTAAAGCAGACGGAGGTAGTCATACACCTCGGTGATGGTGCCGACTGTCGACCGTGGGTTACGGCTCGTGGACTTCTGGTCGATGGAAACCGCGGGCGACAGACCCTCGATGAAATCGACATCCGGCTTGTCCATCTGACCAAGGAACTGCCTCGCGTACGCGGAAAGCGACTCGACGTAACGGCGCTGACCCTCCGCGAAGATGGTGTCGAAGGCGAGACTCGACTTTCCCGATCCCGACAGTCCGGTGAAGACGATGAGAGCATCTCGCGGCAGATCGAGCGAGATGTTTCGCAGGTTGTGCTCGCGCGCACCCCGAACGACGAGACGGTCAGTCACGGAGCACATCGTATGTGCCCGCGCTGACAGGGAACACGGATCCCGCGACGCCGTTCGGAGGAGGAGGGAGGGGACATGCCACTCGTACCCGAGCGAGGACGACGTAGGTGGCTACCTGGCGCGATCCGCGCCGAGCGAGCGCGGCAAGCAAACACAGAATGCGAATGGTCTTGAGGCCTCCCGGCACCCCCTGCGGGCACTACGGTATGGGCATGACTGCCGCAGCATCTCCCGCCACAGCGCAGCTGGAGACACTGCGTGGGCTGGTCAGGACCGCCACCCAGCGATTGCTGGGCGACACGATCTTGGTCAGCGACGAGCAGTGGCGCGCTCCCAGCCGTCTGCCGGACTGGACTCGTGGCCACGTTGCCACCCACATTGCGCGGCATGCCGATGCCCTCTGCCGGCTGGCTGAGTGGGCTCGAACCGGCGAACGCCAGGACATGTACCCATCGCCCGAGCACCGTGCCCAGGAGATCGAGGCAGGTGCCGGGCGATCCGGCCTCGACCTGCAGATCGACATGGACACCTCGGCCGGACGGCTGGGTTCAGCCTTAGATGGCATCGACGCTGCCGACGCGTGGGACGCGGTCGTCGAGATGAGCCGCGGCGTGCAGGTGCCCGCCCGGCTGATGCCACTGGCACGACTGCTCGAGGTCGTCATCCACCATGTTGATCTTGATATCGGCTATGAGATCTCCAACATCGACGACCAGACTGCGGAGTGGCTACTGGAATGGTGCTCGTTCAGGCTCGGTAGTCGTGAGGACTTTCCGAAACTCCAGCTGACCTCGGATTCCGGCTTCAGCACCGCGATCGGCAGCGTCGGGGATCCTGTCGCAGTGAACGGCAGCAGTGCCCAGCTCCTCGGCTGGTTGATGGGACGGATCGATGCCTCGACCGTAAGCGGCAGCGACGGGCTGCGGCTTCCCGCGTTCTGATCATGGGTATCAACCACGTGGACCCAGGCGGCGCGCCGCTGGTCGCCCGACTGTCGGGCTCAGTCACCATGATCAAGGTCAGCGTCGGACCGATGGACAACAATGCCTACCTGCTGCAGCGCGCCGACGGTGGCAGCCTCCTCATCGATGCGGCCAACGACCATGACCGACTTCTGAACATCATCGCCGATCTGCCGCTGGACGTGATCGTGACAACCCATCGGCACGGTGATCACTGGCAGGCGCTGCCGTCGGTCGCCGCTGCTACCGGAGCGCGGCTGATCTGTGGTCAACCCGATCTCGAAGCCATCAGCGCCGGCGCCCGGGTAAAAGGCTTGGTCGGCGTCTGGGATGGTGATCATGTCGACCTCGGCGCGGAACGGCTCGAGGTGATCGGACTGGTCGGACATACGCCGGGTTCGATCATTCTCAGCTACGGCGGCCCGGGTAGGACTCATCTGTTTACCGGAGACAGTTTGTTCCCCGGTGGCCCCGGCAGGACCAACAGCCCCGAGGACTTCGCGTCGCTGATGAATGACCTTGAGAGCAAGATCTTCGGCCGCTTCGACGATGCCACCGTGGTGCACCCAGGTCATGGCGACGACACCACGCTGGGCACTGAACGGCCGCATCTCGCCAAGTGGCGTAAGCGGGGCTGGTAGCTCACCCACGTATTGACCCGCTGCACCAACCAGAGGCAAGCTTCGAGTCCCCGCTCGTGGCCAACGAGTGGCGGCCCTGGTTCGCGTGGTAGCGCTCCCCAAGTATCCGTTCATGATCAACTACGTCGTCGCGACCAATGTCGAGCGATTCGTGCGCTTCGCCTTCGGGCACACCTCGCTGAGGTCTACCGCTCCCATACATGGTGCTTCTCTTGGCGATCAATCAATCCGGCGATGTGCAGTACCAACCGGATGGTGCTCGGAGTTGATCTTGTCCGACTATCGTTCCGCCGCCGCTGGACGGCGCGTGATCAACTTATCCGGCCGGGCACCCGATCAATTGCCGACTCTGGTGCCGTCCGCCAGGACTTGCGATCGAAGATCAACAGGGCAACCACGAGCAACGTCCAGGCAATCAACGAGCTCCATTCCGCACGGTCCGTACCAGCTCCTGGGGGCCAGAGGCCCTGGATGTTGACTGCGCTCTCAGTTGCATGTGCGATGATTGTCAGCAGCACGCTGCCGCCAGTCCGGTTGAACAACCAGGCGTACCAGAAGGTGACCGATACGGTCGTCGCGATATCAGGCAGCCCAAGGTCAAACTGCGGCATGAAAACCAGTGGCAGGTGCCAGCCGGTTATCAGCAGTCCCAGGAGAGCCGCTGACGCCAACGGTGACCACCTCGATTGCAGGCGAGGCACGGCGAAGCCGCGCCAGCCGGGCTCCTCTCCCAAAGGCCCCTCGGTGGGATTGACCATAGCGAGGCCAAAAACCAGGAGCACCGCGTACCACGGCTGGAACTGATCGAGCGAGGGCGGGGGTGCACCCGCGGCCATGTTCAGACCGATCGCCACCGCAACGACCAGCATCGGCAGACTGATCGCAGCGACGTACCAGATCCAGTTCACTCGCCAGCGAATGATGCGCCGACCGAGTCGAGCCAGGCCCGGCAAGCCCTCGGCGATCGCGACGACAACGATTGCCGACACGATGGGCGCGAAAGGCAGGAAGCTGCCAAACGGCAGCGTCGACCAGGCGATCAAGTACGAGAGGACGAAGAAGATCACCAGCTCACGACGGCGTACAAAAGCTCGAAAACCGTTCGTAGGAGTCGCCGCTGAGCTTCCGGTTACCTTGACGGTCTGACTTGTCGGCGTTGCTGCCGCCTCTCCTGAAACCGGATCGTTCGGCTCGTTTTGCACAATGCCAGCTCCTCGGTCGTCGCTTTACGCTCCTCAAAATCCTACGGGTGACGACGTGAGGACAGTGCGGCAACAGTCACCGCGCGGTGGTCATTCATTCCTCGAGGTGTTTGCTGTGTGGGCCCGGGCAGCTCGGGGTGAGCGGCGGGCCGTCGATTGGGTCGCCGCATCGGCGACAGTTCTGGGTGCCGGGGATGAGATCCGCTGATGAATGACCTGGAAAGCAAGATCTTCGGCCGTTTCGACGATGACACCGTGGTGCACCCAGGTCATGGCGACGACACCACGCTGGGTACCGAGCGGCCGCACCTCGCGGAGTGGTGGAAACGCGGTTGGTAAAGGCACCACCCATTCTTGTCTGGCGACAGGTCGCGATATATCGTTGACGTATCGATAAGAACGTCACGAAAGCAAGGTGATCAACATGGGTGGTGCCTACGCAATGGGTGCGCCGTGGCTTCGCTTCGCTAGCTCCTGCGGTCCGGAGAGGAGTCATCTGAGCGACTGGTTGGCCAATATGACCGGATCTCGCGGACCCCGCGGTCAGGAAGCATTCCGCCAATGGGGAGGATTCGGTGGTACGCCGTTTGGACCGTGGGGCCCAGGTCGCAGCTGGCGTGGCCCCAAGGCGCGTCGCGGCGACGTACGAGCGGCCATCCTTTCCGTCCTTGCCGAGCAGCAGATGAACGGCTACCAGATCATTCAGGAGATCGCGTCCCGTAGTGGCGGGGTCTGGAAGCCGAGCCCAGGCTCCATCTACCCGACCCTTCAACAGCTCGAGGACGAAGGCCTGGTACGGGTCGAGGACGATGGCGGTCGGCGCAGCTACACCTTGACTGACGAAGGTCGCAGCTACGTGACCGAACACGCCGACGAGGTATCGGCTCCCTGGCAGGCCATGACAGAAGGCGGCGAAAGTTTCGACGAGCTGAAGCCTTTGCTGGGACAGGTGGCAGGGGCCGTGTGGCAGATCGTTTCCATGGGAACACCCCAGCAGCAGGCGAAAGGACGGGAAGCATTGGTGGAGTTCAGGCGGAAGCTCTACTCGATCCTTGCTGAAGACGACACTCCGCCGCACAATGGCTCATGACTCGAAACTATCCGGGCCGGGTGGGCCTCCCCCCTGGGAATGTGTTGTGGGTGTGGCCAACGCCCTACGGCCCGATGGATTCTCGACCATCCCAGAAGACCCAAATTCGCATCGGCGACGCCGAGCGAGATCGGGCCGTCGCCGCCCTCGGTGATCACTTCGCCGCCGGTCGGCTTAGCAATGAGGAGTTCGAGCAGCGCATGGAGCAGGCCATCAAGGCGCGCTTCAACGATGATCTGGAACCCCTATTCGCCGACCTGCCACGCACGGTGCAGCCGGACAGCGAGCCGAAGTCGCATCATCGGTCCGATATCCCTCTCGCGTGGGCAGCCATGTTCTGGTTGGCGCCACTGTTCGTGATCACCGCGGTCGTCGCGGCAGTCGTGCTCAGCGCCCCCTGGCTGGTCTGGATCTTCCTCTGGATGTTCCTGATCACCGGGCTGTTCCGACACCGCCGGCGTTACGTCGGACCACGCCACTACTACCACCTCTGACGTCGGCGCGCGGCGGTCGCAGGAAGCTTGAACTCCCCCGACCGTCGCCCGCCGAGTGCGCGGCAACCGCCCAGGCTGTGGCGACATGGTGGGTGACTGGTGCGCACTCGATAACGCCCGCGTGTCCGCGGCGCATCGTGTTGGATGGGCCTGGTGGAAGCCTTCAAGGATGGGCGAAACTGGCAGATCGGATCGATCCGATGCCGCCGGGATCCATGATCAGCCGGGCTGCCGGGATCGCGCGGTCGCTGGTCACCTACTACGGCCCGGTCTGGCGTCGCCGACGGTTCAAGGCCTTCTACGGCCAGTTCCTCGGAGTGGGTGATCTGGCGTTCGACATCGGTGCGCATGTCGGCAATCGGGTACGCGTCTTCCGCCGCCTCGGCGCCTCTGTAGTTGCGGTCGAGCCGCAGCCGGATTTCGTTGCGTTGCTGCGAGTGCTGTATGGCCAGGACCCGGCGGTTGTCATCGACAGCAGTGGAGTGGCCGCGCACTCTGGCATCGGGCAGCTACATCGAAGCAGCCGTACGCCGACCGTCTCAACCTTCGCCGATTCCTGGATCAACGATGTGCAGGCAGATCGACGATTCCAGCGGATCCGCTGGGACACGGTGCTCAGCGTCCCGCTGGTCACTCTCGATGAGCTCATCGCGCGGTATGGCAAACCGCGGTTCTGCAAGATCGACGTGGAGGGATTCGAGCATGAGGTGCTTGCCGGCCTGAGTCAGCCACTCTCGATGCTGTCCTTCGAATACATTCCCGTTGCAATCGATCGGGCCGTTGCGTGCGTGACACGGCTCAGTGCTCTCGGTGAGTACCGCTATCGCCACTCCCGGGTGGAAACTCATCGCTGGGCGGGCCCTACCTGGCTGGACCAAGACGCCATGATCAAGGTCTTAAGCGCAATGCCGGGCGATGACCGGTCCGGTGATGTCTACGCCGTCCGCATCGATCAGCTATCGCGACTCAACCAGCTCGATGATTGACCGAGCGCCTAGCGAAACGGATCGAGGGTCCGCGGGCTGTCGAACTCAGAGCCGGTAACGTGGGGCAGGTCGAGTGCGTCAGTGGCCAGGTTGGCAAGATCACCATTACGGATGGGCTGCTTGCCGCTATAGCTCGTCCGGCTACTGCCCGGACTGCGGAACGTGGGATTGAGACCGTACAGGTTGCGACCGGCGGGTATCCCTGCACCCCATGTCATGAAGGGAATCCGGAAGTTTTGCAGTTTGCTTGCCGTGTAGTGCGAGGCACCTCGGCCACCATGATCGGCAGTCAAGATCACCAGCGTGTGGCGGCGCAGCGCGGGGTGGTCAGCGACGGTGTTGAGGATACGTCCGAGCAGCTTGTCCGTGCGCTTGACGGCCCCGAGGTATGGCTGGCTCATGAACCCGCGCGCATGTCCAACTCGATCCGGCAGGGAAAGATGGACGAAGGTGAACATCCGCGGTTTTCGGCCCAGCTCGGCGGTTAGCTTGGCGACGAGCCGGGTGTTGTTGCGGTCAATGGTGAATCGATCGATCTTGGCACGACCGTTGTTTTCGCCTACTCGATCACGGGCGCCGTGGCTATTCCAGGTGCGCTGGTAGATCCTGAACTTTGTCTTGGCCATGAACACGGCCGTGGAGCCGCCATGATCGTGCACCACGTCGAAGACGCTGGCGACGTAATGCCCTGCCGCGCGATGGATGGTGCCACCGTTGTCGAAGTTCTCGGTGTATCCATGTCCACCACGCCGGGCGGCGGCTGGGCGCCCGGTCAGCATCGTCGTGTGGTTGGGCAGCGTGCTCGTCTTCTCCCGATCGGTACGAGCGTTCAAGGTGTAGGCACCCTCGCGCATCAGCCGGTGAAATGCCGGCGTACGGGATTTTCCGAGCTTCTCGATGGCAGCGGGGTTGAGACCGTCGATGGAGATGGCGATCACATGATCAATTGGATTGTCGGCATCCTCGGGAGACTGATCATCTGCGGTGTGCGGAAGGATCGATGACTTGGCCGCAGACGGGGTAACGGGGGCGGGCGCCGGCGATACCACGCTGGGAGCAGGAATGGCACCCGGGTAGGAGGTGGTATGACATCCCGCGGCGAGGAAGGTAGCCGCGATCACAACTGCCGACCACGACGTCCGCGGGCGTCGAGAGATCATGGGTTCGACCCTAGTCCGGACCGCTGCGGCTGGAAACGCGCCGCGCCTCCTCGATGAGGCGGTTGATCCGTCTGAGTATCTGTCGATCATCGGCCCAGCTCGAGCAGTCCTCTCACCCGTTTCTTCGTGTTCATATTGACGCCGATGTCCGGGTAAGAAGAAACATCGCGAAAGCAATGGCAGCCGCAGTAGCCGCACTGAACGCAACCGCACCGCCCGCCTTGTTGATCAAGATAGCGACCAAGAAGCAGAACAGCGCGAAGCCATCGAGGCCAGGCACGATGCCGCGCAGCAGTGCGAGGATCCCCTCGTGACCAGACTGTGCCACGGTGAAGGCACATACCACGCTCAAGGCGATCGGAAAGGGCGCCAACGCCCCGGTCAGGGCCGGTCCTAAAAACGTCGCAAAACCAGTGATCAGCACAACCAGGACTCCAGTCGCAATCGCCCTGGCGGGCAGATCCCACCACGGTGTCGCTACCGCGAGCGGCGGTGGCTGGTCCATTCGCCGCAGCAACGTGCCTGCTCCGTGCAGCGCCAACAGGGCAAGCAGCAATGCGACGCCAGCCGGCACGGCTAGGTGTGACAAAGCGAGATCTGCCACAAGCACCGTGATCCAGCTAATCAGCAAGATCAATAGCCAACCTTGCCGTCGCGACAGATGCGCGAAGATCAAGGCGAATGCTGAGAGCGGCACAATTCCGAGGGTGGCAGCGCGGGCGGCATCAGCAGCAAAGCTGCGGCCGTGGTCCAGATACAAGATCAGCAAGATCGGGCCCGCGACGATAGGCAGCACGACCAGAATCCCAGCTACCTTCGGACCCCAGCGGCGCCCGGCAAGCGAGGAAGCAACCACCAGCAGCGGTGCGAGGAGCAGCTTCAACGCCAAGACGCTCATGGGCGGGAGTATCTCAGGGGCTCACTCGAGGGAGACACTGAGCGCATGGCGCCGCACCAGGTTCGGGTGAGGATGCTGAGCGGCTTCGACGTAGAGATCGACGGCGTTGCTGTGCCACCAGCTTCATGGCGGCTCAGCAAGGCGCGCTCATTGCTGAAGCTGCTGGCACTGACCGAGGGCAACAGACTGCACCGCGATGCCATCATCGAGGCGCTGTGGCCCGACCTCGGGATTGCAGCAGCGACCAACAACCTGCATCAGGTACTTCATTCAGCTCGTCGCGCCCTCGCCGCGGCCGGCGCGCCTATCGACGTCCTTCGACTGCGAGCCGGCATTGTCGCGTTGTGCTCCGACGGCGGCTTGGAGACGGACGTCCACGAGGTCGCGACCGCACTCGACAAAGCGATGGCCGAGGACGACCCTGACCTGCTGCTGGACGTCGCGAGACGCTGTTCGGTGGGCCTGCTGCCCGAGGACCGTTACGAAGACTGGGCACGTACTTACCAAGATCACATAGCCGGCATGTGTCGGACTGCCGTGCTCGCAGCCGTGCCCCGACTCGTTGCCCTAGGCAGGGCTGACGAAGCTGCCCGTGTCCTGCAGCCAATAGCGGACGCTCGCATGACCGATGAGCAGGTTCACCGCGCACTCATGGGTAGCTACGACGCAGCCGGCCGTCGCTGGGACGCCGTTGCGGTCTATGAATCGCTACGCGACCGCCTTGAGGACGATTACGCCGCCGCACCTGAGGTGGAAACAACGACGCTGTACCGGCGAGTGCTGTCCGGCCAGGCTGGCGCCAAGCCTGGCACATTCGTTCACCTACCGAGTCCGGTGACCCGGTTCGTGGGGCGCCATCGAGAAATCGACGAACTGGTTGCACTCTGCACCAGACACCGCCTTGTCACGCTCTGCGGCCCGGGCGGCGCAGGCAAAACCCGCCTTGCGGTTGAGGTGGCCAGAGCACTCGCGAAGACCTCCTCCTACGCCGACGGCATTTGGACGGTAGACCTCTCGGGCGTACGAGACGCCGGGCTGGTTCCGGCGACGGCCGCCTCCGCGCTGCGAGTCACCCTCTCTGGATCGCGGCCAACCGTGGCTGCGCTGACCGCCCAGCTCGGCTCGCGTGAACTCGTCGTGCTGCTCGACAACTGCGAGCATGTGATCGACGCCGCAGCAGCACTCGTCCGGGCGATTATGGACGACTGCCCCGGCATTACCGTCCTCGCCACGAGCCGGGAACCACTCCACCTGCCCGGCGAGGTCGCATGGCGAGTGCCGTCGCTTCGGGCGCCGGATCCATCCGAGCTCATCGATGCCAGCCGCTTGATCAATTACGAGTCTGTGCGGCTGTTTGTCGCACGAGCCCAAGAGGCTGCACCTGACTTTCGCCTCAGCAACGACAACGCGCCGACGGTGGCGCGCATCTGCCATCGCCTGGACGGCATGCCCCTGGCAGTCGAGCTGGCAGCAGCGCAAGCCGCATATCTGACACTGAGGCAGATCGCAGGATTACTCGACGATTCACTCACCGCCCTTGCGTCGCGGATTCGCGGTGTTCCTGATCGCCAGGCGACACTGCGGCTACGGTCAGCTGGAGCTGTGACCTGCTGAATGCCGATGAACGCCTGCTGTTTCCGCGGCTGTCGGTCTTCGCCAGTGGATTCACCCTGGATGCGGCGAAGGCCATCGCGTCAGAAGGACTGCACAGCCCCCTGCCCGACATACTCGCCGGGCTCGTTGACAAGTCGTTGGTGCTCGCCGGCACGCTCGAGACAGAGGACGCCCGATATCGGCTCCACGAGTTCGTGCGGCAGTATGCGGCGGAACGGCTCGAGCGGTCAGGCGAAGGACCGAGTCGGCAGAGCCTTCATTCTTCCTGGTACTGCGATCGGGCGGAATTGCTCGATCCCGACCGGGGCGAGCCACTGGTCGGTGAGCCGAGCCGGTGGTTTGCGGTGGAGCGGGAGAACCTGCGCGTTGCGATGGCCAACGCGCTCGAGGGCCGGCCGGAGCGAGCCTTAGTTGCAGCGGTCTCCGCATGGCGCTCATGGATGGCGTCGGGAAGGCACGCCGAGGGGTTGCAGTGGCTGCGTCGCGCCCTGGCCGCGTCGCCTGAGGTGTCACCGGTGCATGTTCGAGCGCTGTTTGCGACTGCTGTCTTCGAGGTACGCGTAGGCAGGATGGAGGAAGGACTCCCCTTAGGTCGTTCGATTGCCGAGATCGGCCACCGGGACGAGGACCCGTTGCGACGTGCCGACGCCGCTCATCTTCAATGCCTGCTTAGCTGGCTGGCCGCGGAATGGGAGACGATCAATGAGCTCCTCGACGCGGCAGACGCCGATCTTCACCATGTGCCACCCGTGCAGGCGGCTCATGATCATCTAGGAGCACTTGTTGCCCTATCGCGGGGCGATCCTGACACCGCACTCTCCTGGCTCGAGCGTTCTCTCGGCTGGTTGGCTGCGTCGCCGCGCGACACGCCACCTTTCTTCCCCGTCTGCACCCTCGCGTTCTCAGTTGGGCGGTACGAAGAGCTCAACCTGCCGATTTTTGAGGAGACCATGCTGGTCGGGCGTCGCGTCGGTGCCGCGCAGGCCGAGGCGTACGTCATGTGCACCGTGGCGTTCGCCGCCCGCGCAGGCGGAAGGTTCAGCGACGCGGCCAAG
>Ga0307285_10000171_pt1 | contig 14371 bp, 16 predicted proteins | sample ER_DNA_139_FD_194476 | JGI IMG/M metagenome (GOLD analysis project Ga0307285, IMG submission 194476) | Bulk soil microbial communities from the East River watershed near Crested Butte, Colorado, United States - ER_DNA_139 | ecosystem: Environmental > Terrestrial > Soil > Floodplain | place... | reverse complement strand
GAGAAACTCATCGCTCGCTGCCGCCGTGTCCGACATCGGCTCGCCGCTGGACCCTGTCATACAAGACCTGTTCCGCATCATGGGCGCGGACTGGATGAGCGGCACCATCTCGATCCTGCAACCAGTGACCGGCCGCTTCTGGATCATCTTCCCGGATCGCATCTATGTGCTATCCGCGTTTCCGGGACCGAAGATCACGGCCTGGTCGGAATATGCACCCGGCTTCGTCATCACCGCCGCAGCCGTCTACAACAACCATGTGGTCGTGCGCGACACAGACAACATCGTCTACGCCTATGGCGGCATCTCCGACGAGGGCCCGGTCTACGACGACAGCTATGTCGAGCTGGTCTTCCCGTTCCACGCCGGCACTGATGCTGCCACCTCCAAGACCTTCACCGCGCTGGATGCGACCTGCACCGGCGTGCCGTGGGATGTCTACATCGCGCTGAACCCGGAAGATCCTTTCGAGGAAGACTGGGTCGGCACCTTCGACGGCCCGACGTTTGCGCAAGGAAAGTTTGCGATACACGGCCACGCCACGCACATGTCGCTGCGGCTGCGTTCGCAGTCACCAGGCCCGCAGTTGCTGTCCAACATGATCGTGCATTACCAGGTCGCGGAGAGCGGATGATCGAGATCGTCGCTGCCGATGCCGGCCACATCCGCGCGGTGCTGGCGGCGCTGCGAGAGGTTGACGCCCGAGAAATGACCGCCTGCGCGATCGACCTCGACAAGCTGCCGGCCATCATCATGCGCCACAAGGTGTTCGCGTTCTGCGCCTGGGGCATGGAAGACGGCCCGGTCGCCATCTGGGGCATGGTGCAGCGCCGGCCCGGCGTGGGGGCCGGGTTCGCCTTCGGGACCGACCGCTGGGGGTCCGCCCTCCTCCCCATGCTGCGCCAGATCCGGGGTTTTGTGCTACCGTTCCTGGTGGCCTCGGACTATCACCGCGTCGAGGCCGCCGCTCTGGCTTACCGTTCTGATGTTGCAAACTTCATGGAGCTGATCGGAGCCGAAGCCGAAGGCACGCTTCAGGGTTACGGCACCGCCGGCGAAGACTTCATATCCTACCGATGGCTCGCCGATGAATATTGCCAACCGCGAACTGCCTTCGCCGAAGCGGACCATCCATACGCCTCACATTGAGGTGCGGATGGCGCAAGTCGGTGACGCAGAGAAGGTCACTGCCTTCCTGGAAGGATTCTTCCAGCGGTCGCGCTGGTCCGCCAACCTGACGTTCGATCCGGTCAAGACGCTCAACTACCTGCGGCGTGCCATTCACACCAACTACGCGCCTTACGTTCTCGCCTGGGATGGCGAGGCGATCGTCGGCTTGTGCAGCTATCATCTGTACGACGTGTTCACCAATCCGATCGCGGTGATGGACGAAACCTACGTCGATCCGAAGTACCGCTTCACTGACCTGGGCCGCCGCATCGTCGGCACCGCCATCGAGCTGGCCAAAGCCGAGGGCTGCAAGGCCATGAACTTCCCGATCGCCTCCGGCATGCAGCAGCAAAATGGGCTCGCCAACATGATCGGCCGCCACTTCGGCGGCGAGTATGTCGGCATGATTTTCATGGTGAGGCTCTGATGGGTGGCAAGGGCGGCGCAACGATGCTGAACGGCATGATGGAAGGCCCCGAAGACGCGCAGGCCAGATACCAGCGCGCTGGGTCGGAGTTCAAAGAGATCAACAACGCCCCTGGCGAACAGCAACCGCTGCCGCCGGAGTGGCTGGCCGGCGCGTTCCCGTCGGGCTCGGGGCGCTACGGTCTGCCGGGCGCGTTTGCGCTCAATGACGATCTCACGCGCCGCGATCCGTTCGGCAACGTCTACGACGGCAACACCGGCAAGATGATCAAGGAAGTCCACCCGCTGACGGGCCAGGCGGTCGGCCAGCCCTACGCCCGCGACAGCGCCACCAGCAGCGGCATGGAACCGTTCATGCCAGGCTACCAGGCTCCGTCCGCCCCGCCGGCCGAGCTGAACCTGACCTCGCAGCCGGCCGCCGAGGCGGCCCCGGCCGCAGCACCGGCGGCAGCGGCCACCAGCACCGACCCGGCCTTGACGGCAGTGCCGGAAGCCGCACCAAGCGCCACCAATTCGACCGGGGATCTGCTAGGGGATTCCGTGCGCTCGCCTCCGGCGTACTGGTCGAACCAGAGCAACAAGGCCAAAGACAGCCTGAAGACGACACAAACGTAGGAGCGCACCATGGGTGGCAAAGGCGGCGACAGCGGCGGCGGTGGCGGTGGATCAGCGGTCTACGACCCCGAGACCGAGCACTACTATGTCAACGGCATCGCGTTGAACAACGATGGTCCCGAAGCCGGCGGCCTGTCCGGCAAGACCAAGGCGCAGATCCTGGCCGAACGCTCGCCGCCACCGGCACCAGCGGCAGCAGCACCCGCGCCGGCGATCGTCGTGCCGGAGGAGGTGACGAAGGTCGATAACACGCCGAAGCCGGCACCGCAGGTCACCGAGGCCACGGGCCCGGCGGCCAGCACCGGCGCGCAGCTGGCGCAGCCGGTCGCGGCCGATAACACTCTCAGTACCGTCGGCACGAACACCGCCACCACCGGGCCTGCCACAGGCACCACCGGCAGCACCGGAGCCACTGGCGGCACCGGGACGACCGGCGGCACCGGCACCGGCACCACCGGCGACATCCTCGGCACCGCGGTGATCAAGCCGCCGAAATACTGGGTCGGCGGCATCAACACCTACGGCAAGAACAAAGCCAACACGACCGGCAGCATCACGACCACGAAGTAGGAGCGCGCCATGGGCGGCAAGGGTGGCGGCGGCGGGGACTACTACCAGCAACCGCCGGACACATCGGGCTACGGCACGCCGGAGGAAGCGCGGGCGTCACTCGCCCGCGAGACGCCGCTCGACATGTCGCAGTACCAGCAGACCATCAACGTACAGCGCGCGGCGGCTGACGCCACCGCGCCCGAACCACCGCCGATCGTGTCAACCGGCACGCCGACAACCAGTCCACTCGGCACCGGCGAGAGCCTTGCCAATGCGGTGTTGAAGCCGCCGGAATACTGGAAGGGCGCGGGCATGCAGCCGCGCAAGGCGACCGACCAATCAAGCGTCGTCACGACGCAAACGTAGAGGACATGAGATGGGAGGAAAATCCGGTCCTTCAAACAATCAGATGGTGCAGTTCGAAATGCAGCAGGCCCAGGAGGCCAAGGCAAAGGAGAACAAGCGCCAGGCACGCCTCGACCAGGGCAAAGCCGCGATCGATTCACTATTCGGCAAGGAGAACTTCGGCGACAACTTCTATGACAAGTACCGCGTCAACGAACTGAACTACTCGCTGCCGCAGTTGCACCAGCAGTACGACACCGCGAAGAACGCGATGACTTACGACCTGGCGCGCGCTGGCACGCTGCGATCGACCGCTGCTGGATATGCCCAAGCGCTGCTGGAAGGCCAGAACGCTGTCAACGAAGGCGGCATCCGCGCCAAGGCAGACACAGACACCGCGGCGTTGCGCAACAGCATCGCGAGCCAGCAACAGCAGGCCTACAACCAGCTCTACGCCACCGAAGATCCGACTGTGGCGGCGAACACCGCGGCCAACAGCGTGGCCAACGCGCAGCTGACGCAGCCTAATACTGGAGCATTGGGCGATCTGTTCAAGCCGATCGCCATCGGCCTCGGCTCGGCGATCGCACCGGCGTATGGTGCGCAACAAGCGAACGCCTACCTGAACGCGCCGTCCGGCCGGCAGCAGGGTTCTCAGACCAACACGGCATAGGTTGATCCATGTGCGACCCGATCAGCATCATCGGCCTGGGCCTCTCCATCGGAATGGCGGCGGCGAACTACTCCGCGCAGGAGGAGATGGCCAACCAGCAGCAGTCGGCGAACGACAGCTGGGTGGCCTACCAGAGGCGTCAAAGCCAGGAGTTCCAGAAGCGCGACGAGGAGCTGCGGCGCAACGCGGATGCTGCGAGGACAGCGGCCACCAGCGAACTGACTGTCGAGAAGCAGAACAAGGCGCAGGAAAACGAACAGGCCAGACTGACGACCGCGCTCACGCCGGAGGACATCGCCAACGCGGCCAAGGGCGATCCGAACGCCATCGCCGGCATGATGCTGTCAGGCCAGCAGCACATGGCCGACGATGTCAAAGGCGGCATCCACTCGCGGATTCAACAAGCCGCTGCCGAGGCGCGCGATCGGCTCGCAGCACTCGCCGCGGTTCAGTCTTACGGCGGTTCGCAGTACGGCCTGACCAACCGCGCGAATACAATTTTGAACGCTTCCGGCCAGGACATCCGCCTGGCCGGCAACGAGCGCGCGGGCCAGCTCGCGGCTTACAACGTCGCCAAGGCGGTCGAACCGATCAAGATTGCACAGCATGGCGGCCAGGCACTCGGCGCGCTGGCCGGCACTGGCGCACAGATCGCCGGCGGCGGGCTCGGCACCGCGCTGGCGCGCGGCATAGCGTAGGGGGTATCTGATGGGTTCGCAGTTCGTTGACGGTTCACAGGGCTGGGGCGGCATCGGCAACAGCATCGCCGGTGCGATCACCGGCGCACCGGGAGTGGCACTCAGCAACATTCACGCAGCCGAGGTGATCAAGGATCAGCGCATCAAACGCGCGCAGGAAGAGGAAAAATGGAATCTCGGCACCAGGCTGGTTGAAGGCGTCGATGCCGCAACGCCGGCGGCCTATGTCGCGCCGCGGCCCTACACCGCAGCAGACATCTCCAATCCCGCGGTGCTGGACGCGCCGCTTTCTGTGACGGATCGCGTGTCTGGTTCGTTCGGCGGCGGCGATGTTCCGAACGGAATGTTCACCGACCCGCGTGCGCTGGCGCTGGCAGAAGCGCAACGCGCGCAAGCAGTGGCGGGCCAGCAGGCGACCGTGCGGGCGCACCCGGAGCAGTGGGCTCCACAAATGGCTTATGGCTCGGTGGCCACAGCCGGTGTGCCGGATTCGGCGACGGAGCGCGCGCGACTGGAGTTCCTGGCCGGCAAGGGTTTCCCGACGCACATCGGCGTCGATGAAAGCAAACAGCCGGTCAAGCAATGGGTACCGATCAACGACCAGAATGAGACGATCGGACAAGCGATCGCGTCGAGGGTAGACCCGTCGCGACCGGGGCAGCGGTATGCCTTGTCCAGCCCGATCTCGCCGGCAGCGCCAAACCCGTTTGAGAACGAGGGCGTGGCCCGGCAAAAGCTCGCGGTCATAGACCAGGAGGTCGCCAAAAACGGCGGCATGACCGACGAGCAGGCGCGGCTGGTGCCGCAGCTCATCGACAGCGTCTACAAGCCGAAGCGGGTGCGGGAAGGCACCGGCGATGCCGCGCGGATCAGGATCGTTCGCGAAGTCCCGATGTCGCCGCAGCACAAGAGCCTGTACGAATTAGCGACCGCGCCGACGACGTCGCCTGCGCCAGGCAGCCCGCCGGCCGTGCCGGTAGATCCCAATGCGGATGTGGAGGTCAGCAAGGAGCCGATATCGGCGGCGGAACTGCGCAAGGAGTACGACTTGCTGCCCGAGGTCAAGCGCATGGTCACTACCACCGCGCTGTACAACGACGTGGCGAAGTCCGCCACGCTGCCAACGAACCGGGTCCGCGACCTGGACCTGGTTTACTCCTTCATCAGGACCATGGACGACCTGACCGGCGTCAGGGACGCCGAAGTCAAGATGGTGGGACAGACCGGCTCCTGGGACGAAATAAAGAACGAACTGCTCGGGCGGGCCAGGGGCGAAGGCATGGACAACCGCACCCGGTTGAACATCCTGGAGACGCTGCGAAACCGGATCGATCAGTACGCGGAGGCCAAGGCCGTCCGGGATGCGCAGTTCCGCGATATCGCCACCAAGGGCGGCCTGGCGCACAGGACTGTCGTCCCAGACATGCCCGCACTGGTCACGATCGACCCGGACAAGGTGCTTAACGCGCCGCGCGGCGCGAGCGTAGCCCCCGAAGGCGGCGGCATCTTTAGCGGCATCTTCGGAACGCAGGACCGTCGCGCAGTACCACCCGTAGTGCCGGCTCCGACAATTCCGCCGGAAAACCGGGTGGTCAACCAAGTGTATACTACGCCTAACGGCCCGATGAAATGGACAGGCACCGGATGGATCAATCCGTAGCACCGCAACGAGAGCTGACGGACGAGGAAGTGTTCGGCACGGCCGCGCCGCCGCCTGCGCCAGGTACTCCCGGAGCGCCGTCGCCGCCGATCAGCGGCGGGCCTGCGACTCCGGTCGTGCCGAGCAAGTACGACGTTGAGAACGCGCAGCTCGATGCGCAGGGCGGCGTGCGAGGATTCCTGCGCAACGCCAACGACCTGCCGCGCACCATCGGCCGCGGGATCATCGGCGACTGGGGCGACCGGATAAACGCCGGCGTCTACTCGCTGCTGCCGGAGGCTTTGGGCGGACGCCCCTACGCCGAGGGGCTGGAGATGGAGCGGTCACGCAACGCGCAGTCCGACGCCGATCACCCGATTGCCAACACGGTTGCCAAGGGCGTCGGCGCGGGGATGGCCGCCTACGCGCTGCCGAACAAGGGCGCGCTGGCCAACACCGCGATCGACATGGGCGTCAGCGCCTTTCGGGGTGCAGGCGGCGGCAGCAACGACCTGACCACGGCCGAAGGTTGGAAGAGCGCAGGCATGCGCGGCGGCGAGGACGCGGTCGCGACCGGGATCGTGTCCGGCCCGCTGAACAAGCTCATGAGCACGCTGCGGCCGTACTCGCAGGTGATGCCGGAGGTGGTCGCCGCCGCCGAACGGATGGGCATCAAGCTGCCGTTCTTCGCTCGCGCTGCGGACCCGGATGTACAGGCCGCCGGCCGGCGCTACGCGCAGACCAATCTCAAATCGCCGGTCAATGAGGCCTGGAACGAGGGCGTCACCGGCACCAATGCGGCTGCGACAAACACCGCAGTGCGCGGCACTGGTGCCCCCGAAATCGGCGTTGCGCCGTACTCGGCGGGCTCTCAGGTCAGCCCCGGCTTGCAGGCGTCGATCGACGCCGCGCAAACCGAGAAGACCCGGCTCGGCGAGGAGATCGCCAGTCTGCTGGAGCCAGGCGCGCGTTACGACGTGCCGGGAATGCGTGCCACCACCAGGGACATGGTGCGCGAGCGCCGCGGTTTCGAAGAGCCCAACCCCAGGGCCGGACTGGAAAGTCCGCTAAGGATGGCCGCGCGGCCACCGCCGAGCGAGGCAACCATGGGGCCGTGGGGACAGCGCGGCGGCTCGTCCTGGGAGGAGCTTTCGAACCTGGCAACCGACATGGGGCAGAAGCTGGGCCTGCCGCCCAGCATTCCGCGCGCCGTAGACGACGCCAGGCTCGGCAAGGTTTATGGTTCGCTGCGCGAGGACCAGCGCGGCATCATGCGCGCCGCCGACGCCGCCGACGCTGCGCCGCCTGTGGTGCCGGGCGCGTCGCAGGGGGTGCCGCCGGGTGCCGCAAGTGCTGCACCGGACGCGCCCATGCCCGGCGGGCCGCCGCGTATCCAATCCATGCCGCCCCAGGTCGAGGCCGCAGGGGTGCCGCAGCTCGCGCCGCCCTCAAACCCGAGCACGGCAGTCGGCGCGCCGCGGATCAGCAACCAGAGCACAGGCGGACAGCTGGCCGAAGCTGTCGAGGCACCGGTCGGACCGGCTGGGTCGGCTGGCCCGGCACGGCCTCCCGGTGCCGAGCCGTCTTGGCAACCCGGTGGCTACGACCGGCCGCGTGAGGAGATATTCAGCCGCAACGTCGAGCGGCAGCGCGTGCTGTCCGAGAACCAGCGCCAGATCGACGCCGCGATGAAGGAACGGCCAGAGGCGATCGTCAACCTGGCCCACAACGCCGCGCTCACCAGCGGTGCCGGTACCGACATCAACACACTGCACACGATGGTCACGGCGATGAACCCGGAGCAGCGGCAGATCCTCGGCAGTGGCGTACTGGCCAAGATCGTCAATGACGCTGGCGGGTCGCCGCAGCGGATCTCGACCGCGCTCAATGCCATGCCGGACGAAGCACGCGCGTTGCTGTTCACGCCAGGCACCCAGCTGGCGGCCGACGTCGCCGACCTCCGCACCGTGGCAGGCCAGGTCGGCCGGGTTAACGCCTTCCAGGGGACGGGATCGATCGCCTCCGGCGGCAAGGACATGCTGACGAAAGGCCTCCGCTATGGCGGCCTTGGCGTGACCGGCGGGGTGGCCGGGACGCTTGCCCATTTGGCCGGCGCATCGCCTATTACGAGCGGCGCGATCGGCGCAACCGCGGCGGCTGTCCCGGAATCGATCCGGCGTGTGATGCAGCCGTATCTGTACCGCAACGGAATCAACCCGGCGCTTCAGTCCGCCGCCGAGATCCTGACGCGCGGCACTTCGCAAGCGGCCGGCGCGCCGCTCGCGAACACCGCTTTCGGGACCGAGAGGAGGCTCTAGTTGGGCTACCTTGAAAACCAGGCGGTGCAGCGAGCGGCTCTCCGCCGCCGCCTGCTCAATGGTACCGCCGGCGATGCCCCGCCGCCGGAAGGTCGTTTACCTGGTTTCGGCCAGGACACCGTGGCGCTGCTTCAGAACCTGGGCGTCAACCTCGGCGTGCCGATGGGGCCGCGAGGGTTGCCGCCCGGCGTCGGGCCGCAGGGCGAGTTATCGCTCGCGCCGAAGGGCGTCAACGTCTCGCAACCGTCCGAATTGAGAGTGTCACCGCACGCGGAAGGCCGGCGGCAGAGCGGCGGTGAAGGCCAGCAGGGCGGCGGAGGGGGCGACCTCGGTGGCGTCCTTGGAGGAATTTTCAAGAACGCGCGCGACAGCGCCATCCAGAACGCGAAGGCCGGACAGGGCCAACAGCCAGGCGGCGGCGCTAGCGGCCCGACCGGGCCGGCGCGGCTGCGCGATGCGGCCACCCGCGGCAACTCGCCAGAAGGGCGATCGGCCAAGGCGCGCGAGCTGATCCCCGGCCTGCGGCCCGGCATCGACGCCGCACAGGCAAGGCCGGGCGAAGCCGCCGCCAACGCCTACCAAACAGAGCAACAAGGTGGCCGCGGGGTGGTTGGCGTCGAGCGCGGCGGCGCGGGCTACAAGGCCGACATGGACTACCTGTCCGACCACGGTGGTCACGCCACCATCATGAAGGACGGCAAGAAAGTGAACGTGCGGGTCGATACGCCCGGTGCTTACGGCGCGCTCGACCCCGAGCTGGCGGCCCGCCTGCGGGCGGCCGGCGAGGCTTACGAGAAGGAAACCGGCAAGCCCCCGCAATACGGCGAGTTCTCCCGCGGCGAGGACGTGCAGAAGACCTACTGGGAAGAAAGCGCGCACGGTACCAAGTACGCCGCCGCCCCTCCCGGCCGATCGAACCACCAGAAGGGCGGTGCCGGCGATCTCCCGGCAGGCGGATTCCGCGACTGGCTGAATGCCGGCAACAAGGACAAGTTCGGCGTGCATTTCCCGGTCAAGGGCGATGAGCCGCATGTCGAGGTCAACCGCGCCTTCAAGGGCGGCAACTTCGCCAACAGCGGTCCGGCAGCGCCGGGCTGGGACACCTCGCAAACCCCGCAAACCCCGCAGGCGGACACGCAATGGCCGGGTGCTGGCGAGACGACGTCGGCTGACAGGATCTCCGCGCGGCCGGTGAACACCGCCCCGCCGGGCCAGGTCACGCCGGAGCTGATGAAGTCCATCAGCCAGCTGGAGAGCGGCGGCGACCCCAACGCGGTGCGCGGCTCCTACAAAGGCTTGCACCAGATCACCGATGAGACGTTCCGGCAGTATGGCGGGAAGGGCTCGATCTTCGATCCGGCCGAGAACACGCGCGTGGCGCAGCTGGCCACGGCCGACACCGCGCGCAACCTGTCAGCCCAGCTCGGCCGGCCGGTGACGGCCAGCGAGATCTATCTCGCGCACCAACAGGGCTATGGCGGCGCGGCGGCACACCTGAAGAACCCGAACCAGCCGGCCTGGCAATCGATGCTGTCCACCGGCGAAGGCCAGCAGAAGGGCGAAGCCTGGGCCAAGCAGGCGATCTGGGGCAACCTGCCGGAGGAGGCGCGCGCCCGCTTCGGCAAGGTCGAGAACGTCACCAGCGGCGACTTCATCAATCACTGGAAAGAACGCGGTGCCGCTGCCGGGATCACCGATGCCCCGCGCGGGCCGATCGATCCGAAGGCCGGCACGGTCGAGATCGCGCCAGCGCGCACCGCCGCTGCCGCACCGCCGCCGCCGCCGGCTGTCGCGGCACCTCCACCCCAACCTGCGGTGCCGCCTGCCCCGGCGGTAGCGCCGCAGCCTGCTGCCCCAGTGGCTCCTGCCCAGCCGCCACAGGCAGCGGCTCCGGCCCCGGCTCCCGCTCCGGCACCCCCGCCGCGGTCGGCCGGGGTCGTTGCCGCGGACAAGTTCCTGAACGGGACGGTTGGCGATGCCGTGCGCCAGGTCGCGCCCTGGCAGGCCGCGCTGCTCCCCAACGAATACGCCAAGATGACCGTCTGGCAGGCCATGAACGATCCGAAGATCGGCAAGATGGTCAAGGACAACCTCGGCGAACACCTCGGCAAGTTCGGCGTCAAACAACCGGACCTGGACCAGGCGGTCAAAGAGCGCACAACCGGCAAGCGCACCGAGGCGCTGCCCGGCACCTCCGAAGGCCTGCTCCAGCAGGCCGAAGGAAAACCTGTTGACCTGAATCAGCCTGCTGCACAACGTTACGCCGAGGCCCAACCGGCAACCATGACCGATGCCGGGCCGCAGCCGGCGCAACAGCAACCCGGCCAGCAACTGCCGGATTCCTTGAAGGCCGCGATCACCAATGTGTTCGGCGGCGAGCAGGGCGGCCCCATGGCCGCCGCTCCGCCGCCGCCAGCAGATCCGATGTCGATGCCGGTATTGCCCTCCCAGGTCGCACCGGCGGCACCGGGTGCGCCGGGTGGGCCGCCCCCACCCGGCGGTCTGGCTCCTCCAGGGCTCGCGCCGCAGATGATGCTTGATGCAAGTCAAGGCAGTCCGATCGCGATGATGGGGCTGTCCCCGATCCAGCCTGTGCAGAACGTGCAGATGTCCACGCCGCTGGTTGACAGCATGGCCACGCAGCAGCCTTTTGCTTCTCAAGGCCTGTCACCGATTCCCTTCGCCGAGATGGCCGGCTGGGGCTGGGGCAGTCCGATGTCTGGCGGGCTCTTTGACGGTGGTGGCGGTGGCGGCTTCAGCGGCCTGGACATGGGCGGCATGGGCGGCGGGTTTACGTTCAGCGGCGGCTAGACCCTTCAGGCGGGCCAAAAATTTTTTCCGATTGCCAACTAGATAGGAATAAATACCGTGCGCGCTCTCCTCGCTCTCCTGCTGCTGTCCACGTCGGCGTTCGCTAAATCCGACCCCTTGCCGCTGTCCTTTGAGGCCCGCTGGGCCCACGCGATCGCGCAGCTGCCGCCGGCGACTGAATTACCGCCAACAATTCAGCCGACTGCGCCGACGCCGGCGGCGCGGCCGGTGTTCAGACCTGCGAAGAAGGTTGTTTCACGGGGAACGTGCCGGCACGGCCACAAGGTGAAGATCAGCAAGTATCGCTGGCGCTGCCGGGCGTGATCTCGGCGATCATTCGGTCGATATCTTCGCTCAGGACGTAGATCCATAGTTTCTTCGGCACCCGGTCCTTGCGTCCGAGCCACGTCCAGAACGCGCGGCATCCTTTGCGGTTGAGACAACTGCTCTCAAACACCGCATCCCGCTCGGTCGATGACAACGTGTCGAGCCACAGCCCGAAGATCATGTCGAACTGGAACTCGCGCTTGTCATCAGCGATGAAGCGCGTGTGGATATTGGGGACGAACTGGTACTTGAGCGTCACCGCGCGGCCTCCAGGCTTTTCTTGATCTCGGCGATCTTCCTGCGATCCTGTCTGACCATCTCGGTCAGCTTGATGCCGATCTCCCGGCCGATTTCTGCCGCGCTCCCTTTGCCGATCGTCGCTGCAATCGAGCCCGACATGCACTCAAGAAACGCCAATATCGCCACATCGAGCGGTACACGCTCCTGCTCGACCAATGTCATCAGCTTGTTGGCCAGCTGCATGACGGCGAGGTCTTCTTCATCTTCGGTCATGATTTGCTCTCGGTGTAGAGGTCACGCCGTTACGGCGCGTATCAGGAAGAATGCGATGATTACGCCGACTCCGATGGCCCAAAGCCACATTTTAAATTCAAGATCGTCGGACAACTCATCTTCGCTTTGGCGGTCGAGAGCATCGTCAAAACTGTCACCCTTCAACCTCTCACGTCGGCGACGTTCGTGGTCAAGTAAGAGCAAAAAAAGACCGCCGTTCATGATTGAGCCCATCTTTCCCAATCAATGGTTTCCTGCGCATTTGCGCGCAGGCGCTAAGACCATCAGACGACGTTTGTACCTTCAACGCCGCGCTGCATCCGCTTCAGCGTCCGGCTGTGAAGCCACTGCTGCGCCTCCTCGATCTTCGTCAGCGCCAAAGCGTTTTCCCGAGATGAAAACGGCCCTGCCTGAAATGAGCGCAGACGATCAGCGACGATCTCAAGCAACACTTCCTGCGTGACACCGTTGACGCCGTGTTCGTTAATTGGTCCGTTCTGGAACAGTATGACAAGGCCGTCCATTTGTGCCGCTGGCATCTTATTAGTGACCGCAGACGGGTTGCCCGATGCGTCGAACCCTGTGATCTCATAGCGATGGTTAGCGCCGCCTGCGCCCGGATCGTCAGTGACTTCTATCTTCAGCACGTCGTTTGCGGGGTTCACCTTGTGGCCTGTAAGCTGTCTCATTCTGTAATCTCCTGTGGTGGGTTTACTCAGGTACGCAATTGTGAATGCACATGAAAACGCCGCCGGCGAGCCCTGGACTCTTCCGACGGCGTCCTCATCACATCCACGCGGTTCGGCGCGCGGACGATCAGACTGTACGCAATTTACGCTGACGCTGACGCAACGATACAAAACCAATGCCGGCGAAGCCGGCGATCATCATGAACCAGGTCGAAGCCTCGGGAACGGCTTCCGCCTGCGGCGTCGGCACCAGGAAGAAGCTGTCGGGGCCGTCATTCGCGCCCGAGATGCGCGCGAAGAAGATGATCTGATCACCTGGCAGGATATCGCCACGCTGCAAGTTGAAACCGCTCAACGTGTAATCCGGGAAGCCGGTGCCGTTGTTCTGCGAGGGCACCAGCACGCCACCGGGCTCTGGCGAGAACGCCGCCAGCACCGTGTGCTGCGTGAGGTTGAGGAAGTAGAAGCTCTCCAGCGTCTGCGGCGTGCCGGTATCGTTGACATCGAAGCCGACGGTGAAGGCTAGCGCCGGGTCGTTGTTGGCTAGCAGGAAGGCCCGCAGGAATGAGCCGTCGTAGCCGGTGCCAATGGTGTCGAAGCCGGGATTGGCTCCACCGACAACCGCCGTCGAGAAGTAAGCGAGGTCGCTTTGGCCGCCGTTGTTCTTGAAATCGGTGTAACCGAAGTTGGCGGGCTGTTGCGGCTGGTTGTCGCCGCAGATGATGCATGGCGCGTTCAGCGGCTGGTTGCCGCCGGGCACCGTCGGCGTCAGTGACAGGGTGGTGGCTCCACCAGTGGTCCAGAGCTGGTTGCCGATAACGACGTCGGCAGCTGCGGGATCGGTGAACGCGATCGACAGCAGGCCGACGGCCAGTAACGCTTTTCTCAGCATGATTTAACCTCCAGGGGGTGTGTGGCTTGACTACAGCATCATCCGCGCCATGTCTTGCGAAGTCAAGTTTATTGATATAGGAAAACCGACATGGCAACAGCAAACGCACCCCAGAAACCAAAGATCCTCACCTCCGTCGATACCGTCATCGACACCCTCGGCGGCAATCTTGCCGTGGCCAAGCTGTTCAATACCGCGCCAAGCGCGGTGTCGAACTGGCGCGGCACCGGCCGGTTCCCGGCGCGCACCTACGTGCTGATCCAGACCGAGCTGGACAAGAAGAACCTGCTCGGCTCGGACGGGCTGTGGGCCATGTATGTCAAGTAACCAGGAAGGGCTCTCCCCCATGAACGAGACTGAAGTCGTCAACGAAATCAAGCGGCTCGCAGAACTGCCGAAGCCGGCCGCCTCACCGCGGGAAGACCAGATCCACTCGCTGCTGGACGACAGCATCGAAAAGCTCGCGGAAAGCTGGATCAGCCAGCTCAACGCGCTGCGCGACAACACCGTGCAACTAGAAAACCAGCTGATCGCCTGCGTCGCGCAGACCAAGGACAACATCAAGCAATTGCATTCGCTGGGACTTCAGATCGCCGCCGAGGCGCAGCGCGGGCGTGAAGTCTGCGAGAAGCTCGCCGACGGCATCGACGCGATCGCGGGGCAGTCATGAGCTGGGTCGCAGAGGTCAAGGTCGTCAACGACG